>VOFG01000519.1_pt1 | contig 78919 bp, 88 predicted proteins | sample 5384171 | NCBI WGS metagenome assembly VOFG01 (sample SAMN12384726, study PRJNA508395) | human gut metagenome | isolation source: healthy gut F | host: Homo sapiens
AACAGTGCCACGTTGACCCGGCTACCGGCCGTTTGGTCCCTCCTCCATTGGCATTCGACGTATTGGACGCAGTAATGGAAAAACTGCCAGGTTTCCCTATCGTCCTCCACGGTTCTTCTTCTGTTCCACAGGAATATGTTGACATGATCAACCAGTATGGCGGTAACTTGGAAGCTGCAATCGGTATCCCTGAAGAAGAATTGCGCAAGGCTGCGAAGTCTGCTGTTTGCAAAATCAACATCGATTTGCGTGTTTCTTTATTGTCGATTTCCACATTCGATGCTTCCTGCAATGGGGTGCAAAGGCGATCTATTTGCTCCAGAAAGTAAGCCACGCCTTTCCGGACACGCTCTTGGATCGTTTCGTCTTTCAGATAATCGGTATTGCATGTTATCAGCCGTTTCAATTGCTGGATGAATCGTTCTCCGACATCTGTGACCGTGGAACGGAATGCGTCGCGTGTGTTAGAATACTGCACGCTCAGTTCCGGATATAGTTTTTGCAGATTCCCGTACACGACAAAGGCGGCATATTGTATGCGCTGCTGAAGATTGTTGAAGTCAAACAGTTCACATATCAGTTCCGTGAAATAAAGTTGCTGTGCGGCCTGCATTTGCTCTTCACGCGGTTGGCGGCTGTCGACCGATGAAGAGAATTCCTGTATCCGGTAATCATTGATCATGGCGTTGCGGGTGATCTGACTGCTCAACACAAGACCTTCCAACGTTTTGCAACGGCTGAGTGCGACATATACCTGTCCGTGCGAAAAAAGCGGCCGAAGCATCAATGATGGCATGCTCGAAAGTCAATCCCTGGCTCTTGTGTATGGTGATCGCCCAAGCTGTTTTTAACGGATATTGACTGAAGGTGCCGGTAATGGTTTCGGTGATTTCCTTTGTTTCGGGATCAATCGTGTATTTCACATTGTTCCAGATTTCCTTTTCGACGACGATCTCGTTTCCTTCTTGGTCGACTACGGTTATCTTGTTTGGGTTGATAAATACGATCTTTCCGATCTTCCCGTTATAATATCGTTTTTCGGAAGACGAATCGTTTTTGACGAACATGACTTGCGCGCCGCATTTCAAGATTAACTTGTCGTCGGTCGGATAAGAATATTCGGGAAAGTCGTTATTGATCTCAGCTGAAAAAGTGTAAGGCTGTCCGGGAAGTTCCGCCAGTTTTCGGTTGTTGATCTGCTGTGCCTGGTAGTTATGTGTCGTGAGTGTGATATAACCCGATTGTTCGTCCGGTCTGAAGTTGGGAATGTACCGCTGGTTCAGACGTTGCAAGGTCTCGTCGTCGAAGCGGTTCTCACGGATATTATTCAACAGGTTGATGAAATTTGTGTCGCTTTGGCGGTAGACATGTGTCAGCTCAATACAGAAATAATTGCTTTCCGACAGTGCCTTGCTGTCGAAAAAAAGAAGGTGGACGGATAGTGCTCTTTCAGCAGATTCCATTCATCATCTTTGGCGACAGGAGCTAATTGTTGTAAGTCTCCTATAAGCAATAACTGGACACCTCCGAAAGGTTTACTGTGATCTTTATAACGACGCAGGACGTCGCTGATAGCGTCCAGCAAGTCTGCGCGCACCATGCTGACCTCATCGATCACCAGCAAGTCCATACTGCGGATAATATTGATTTTGTCCTTGCGGAATTGGTTCTTGAAATCTGTTTTGCCTCCCCGGTATTCCGGTGAAGACGGAATGTAAGGCCCGAACGGCAATTGGAAAAGGAGTGGATAGTGACGCCTCCAGCATTGATAGCAGCTACTCCTGTCGGTGCAACAACGATCATTCGTTTAGGTGAAACCTCTTTAAGCCTTTTTAAAAGGTAGTTTTGCCCGTTCCGGCTTTTCCTGTCAGAAAGAGGTTGGTTCCGGTGTTCTGCAGCAAGTTGAAGGCGAGGTCAAACTGATGGTTTGTTTGCATGGCGATTTGTGATATTGTTAATAGTCACAAATATATAGAAAATATTATAATTGGCAATGTTTTGATACGGATTATGAGGTTGCGACCCTCATAATCCTTATACGACCAATGCGGCGATGAACTGGATAAAAGAATTAGGAACACCATCGCAATCGGATAGACCGTCGCATAGGCGATGCTGGGAGCAGAACTGTCGCTCATCGAATCGGCGGCGGCAAGTCCTGGCGTACTGGTCATTCCTCCTGCGATCGTCCCGATCAAGTCTAAGATGTGGATTTTGAATACGAAATAGCCGAACAGGACAGCCACGATCATCGGTACCATTGTGATTGCCATACCGATTCCGAATAATGTCCAGCCACTTTCTTGGAATGTCGATACCAGGTTGACACCGGCGGATGTTCCGACCTCGGCGAGGAACAGAAGTAGGCCGATCTGACGGAGTAACTGGTTGGCGGAACCTGACATGGACCAGATGATCGGTCCCGTTTTGCCAATTGCACTCAGGATAAGTGCGACAATTAGGATGCCACCTGTCAGTCCGGGTGAGAAAGAGAAGGAGTCCGAAAACGAAATGTTCAGTTTTCCGAACAATACTCCGAGGACAATACCGGCTGCAATCGGGAAAAAGTCCGTGTCGGAAAGTTTTTTCTCGTCATTACCGAACACCTGTCCCAATTCCTTTATGTCTTCTTTTTCTCCAGCAACCATTAACTTGTCGCCGAATTTCAACATTAATTCCGGTTCGGGTGAGAGGTCGATACCGCTTCGGCGTACACGAGTAACGGTACAATTGAACGTGCGTTGCAGATTCAGGTATCCTAAACTTTTATTAATGACGTTCTTGTTCGTCACCAATAGAGATTGCAATTCCTGAGTGCTGCCAAAAGGAAGGTCGTTCTCTACACGTTCACCGACAAGAAGTGCTAGTTGTTCCAAAGACTTGTCGTTACCGACAGCCTTGATCATGTCTCCTTCATGCAAGATGGTTTGCGCTACTGGTATGCTTGTCCGGTCTTTATGTTTTATACGGGAAATGACGGCTCCCGTCATGGAACGAAGTTGTAACTGGGCCAGTGTTTTTCCGAATATATTGGCGTGGGTGATACGGAAAGTCGCCGTATGCAACGGGGATATTTCCCTTTTTCGCTGTACTTCGAGTGCCTTGGCTTCGGCGATAAGGTCTTTGCGCAACAATTTCGGCAATACTTTTATAAAAAGTATCACACCGATCACTCCGAACGGATAGGCGATGCCATAGGCGATGGAAGCGGAGGAGGAGTGCGTGCTGTCGATCGCGACGGCAAGACCTGGCGTACTGGTCAGCGCCCCAGCGATCAGTCCGACGAGGCTCGGCGTATCGATTCCGACCACATATTTAAGTATCAAACCGGTAAGGCTGGCAGAGCCGACAATCAGAAGCGTTAGTATGATCAATGTTTTCCCTTTCGAACGGAAGGAGTCGAAGAATCCCGGACCCGCTTGTATGCCGATGGTGAAAATGAACAATACCAAACCGAAATTTCCCAGTTCCTTAGGAATGATTACTCGAAGTGCCCGAATAGGAGAGCGATAAAGATAACGGCTGATACGTCGAGAGAGAGGCCTTTGATCTGTATTCTGCCCAATATGAATCCTAAGGCGATAATCAGGAACAAGGCAAAATAAGACGATTGAAGCAATGTTTCAAGCATGTCAAATAGTTTTGTTGTGAAGATTTATGTTTGCAAAATTACACTTTTCTGCCTGTATAGACAATCCCTTGGCGAGATTTCTGTTACCTTTGCAGCCGAAATCAAACATAAGCAAGGATATCCGGACGTGAACAGATACTTTATATATTTAGGTTATAACGGTAAAAAGTTTTGTGGCTGGCAGATACAGCCGAATGGAATCACTGTGCAGCAATCTATCGAGGAAGCTTTGGCTACGTTGTTGCGCCAACCGGTTCCGATCGTGGGAGCGGGGCGGACGGATGCTGGTGTGCATGCCCGCCTGATGGTGGCTCATTTCGACTGGCAGGAACCGATTGCTGACCTCGCTTTCTTAGCGGAGAAGCTGAACCGTTTGCTTCCCAAAGATATCGCGGTCTACCGTATTGTACCTGTACGTCCCCGATGCGCATGCCCGGTTTGATGCCATTTCGCGTACCTATAAATATTATGTCACGACGCGGAAAGATCCGTTCAATTACGAGTTGGTCTATAAGATTCCGGGAAAACTCGATTTCGAGGCGATGAACAAGGCTTGCCCAGTTCTGTTTGACTACATAGATTTCACCAGTTTCAGCAAGCTGCATACGGACGTGAAGACGAACAACTGTCGCATCTATAAGGCTGGTTGGGAGAGGGAAGGCGATGTATGGGTTTTTACCATACAGGCGGACCGTTTCCTGCGCAATATGGTGCGTGCCATTGTCGGTACTTTACTCGAAGTGGGCAGAGGAAAACTGACGGTCGACGGTTTCCGCCAGGTGATCGAAGCCAAAGACCGTGGACGTGCCGGGACTTCCGCTCCCGGAGACGCTCTCTATCTGGTCGACGTCACTTATCCCGAAGAACTTTTTCAGTTGGCAGTCGGCTGTTGACTGTTGTGTTTTCCGGTCTAAAAATATTATTCAGAAACTTTCAACTTTCAACTGTTATGTGGCTCGGATTAGCCTTCATCTCCGCCTTCCTTTTAGGTTGTTATGAAGTAAACAAAAAAATTTCGCTAGATGGTAATGCCGTTATTCCGGTTTTGTTTTTCAATACATTGATAAGCAGTCTTATCTTTGTCCCTTTCATTTTTCTTTCGTTTTTTACAGATGTGCTCGACGGGACGATGTTGTATGTGCCGCGTGTCTCTTTAGAGACACATGTGGCAGTGTTTATAAAGGCCGTGATCGTCTTGTCATCGTGGATATTCGGCTATTTTGCCTTGAAGCATTTACCGCTGACCATTACCGGGCCAATCAAAGCGACGCAGCCAGTCGTGACGTTGGTGGGAGCCATGCTTGTCTTTGGTGAGCGGCTGAACCTGTACCAATGGATCGGGGTGATTCTTTCCATTGCCTCTTTCTACCTCCTTTCCTCATCCGGGAAAAAAGAGGGAATCCGTTTTACGCATAATAAATGGATCTTCTTTACCGTCTTGTCTATCCTTACCGGAGCGGCGAGCGGCTTGTATGACAAACACCTGATGGGAAGTCTGGATGTGATGACGGTGCAGGTCTGGTTCAATGTCTACCAGTGCCTTATGATGTTGCCGATCCTCCTGTTTCTTTGGTATCCGCGCCGGAAAAGCACGACACCTTTTGTCTGGCACTGGAACATTATCTTTATATCCGTCTTCCTCTGCGTGGCGGATTGGATTTACTTTTATGCCTTGACTTTTCCCGGTTCGATGATCTCTATCGTCTCGATGGTCCGCCGTAGTAATGTCCTGGTTACCTTCCTTGCCGGTGCTTTGTTCTTCCATGAAAAGAACTTGAAAAGCAAGGCAATCCACCTGTTTTTAGTATTATTAGGAATGATATTCCTGTATGTCGGTACGCGCTAAGGCATATTCTATTACTTTTTGTAGATGAAAATTGTAGATTAAGATATGAAACGATTATTTCTTTCTATACTGCTTTGTGTATTTGTGTGGGGGATGAAGGCACAGGAGATGGATGCGGTCTTTGTCGCCATGCCTGACCAATATGTACCCCAGCTGGAAAATGCCTGGCGTAAGGATTTGATAGATTTGTATAATTCAGGAAAGGAAGCGAAGCTGAAAAACACCATGAACGGCTTTTCCACCTTGAAGAAGCTGACGGACGATTACCTGTTGTTGCAGGTGACGGAGCGCAGCACGGTAGAGATGAAGCTCTTGCCGCTGGTCAACGATACCTATGTCGTTTGTATGATCACGACCGTATACGGTCCTGTTCCCGACAGCCAGGTCGAGTTTTTCACGACAGACTGGAAGCTGTTGGACTCTGCTGATTTGTATACTCCGGTTCCAGTAGAATGGTTTATTAAAGACGATGCCGACAAGAACCGCACCGCCTTTATCGAAGCAACTGCTCGTCTGGATATGGACTTACGGAAATATTCGCTTAGCCCCGACGACCAGACGTTGACGGTCGAATACACGACCCCCAATATTTGACGAAAACCGAACGCAAGCAGGTGGAACCTTTCCTGAAGAACACTCCAAAGGTCTATATCTGGGAAAAGTTCCACTTTAAATAAAAGGGGGGGATATAAATCTACCAGTCGTATCCCGGAGCAATGGTCGAACTTTTGATTACGATCTTCGCTTCGGAGTCGAGTATGATATGTATCTCATTGTTGTCTTGTTTCAGTTCAAAATCGTAGAACAGGCCGTCCGGCCGTTCGATTGCCGTGATATCTTCTATTTTATATTGGTTGTAGGCGGAGCTTTGCAACGCATCCATAACGGCGACAGGAACGTCGCGGGTACTGATTTCCCAATGTGTGGAGACCCATTGCCCCTTCGTGTCGAACCATACTTCTTTGTGCAGACTCTTTTCTTGTATATCCACTTCCGTCCCGTTAGTCTCTTTTTCGGATTTCAGGATCGTTGCGGCCGGATACTTCTGTTTCAAGAAGTTCCGGATAGGAGTTGCGACGTTTTCGGCAGGTGTTTTTTGTTTTTGCCGGTTGTTGCTGCATGCGGCGAACAGTGTGAGGCTGCATAAGTACAATAGCAAGACGGATAATTTAGTTTTCATGACTTGTTGTTTTTTATTGTTACTATTCGTGGCGAGTTCCCGATCGAACTCTGTCTCGAAAGAAACAATTCTTTTGTCTTCATGGTTGTCCGCCACGATAATAATATGCCTTTTTTATTTTTTTCGTTTTTCTCATGTTATGTTTTCGTTTCTTTGTCGTCATAATAGTAGAAATGGAACTCGAAACGTTTAAAATAACCGTGCTGCCGCTTCGGGAGAAGTTGATCAATATTTCCTGGCGGATGATAGAGGACAGGTCGGATGCAGAAGACATCGTGCAGGAGACTTTTCTGAAATTGTGGCAGATTCGCGAGAAGTTGGATGGTTATAACAGTGTCGAGGCGCTGGCTGTACAAGTGGTCAAGAACCTGGCGCTGGACAAACTGAAACAGCATCGGCCAGAAGGGACGGATATAGCCTTGCTTTCTCTTGATTCGGGAACAAGGAACCCGGCGGAAGAATTGAGCAGCACGATACGGTTGCCCGTATCCGTTGGCTGATAAGTAAGCTGCCTTCGCTACAGCAAACCATTATCCGGATGAAAGATGTCGAAGGATATGAATTGGCGGAGATAGCGGAGATCACAGGCACTCAGGTCGAAGCGGTTCGGGTGAATCTTTCGAGAGCCCGGAAAAAGATACGGGAACAGTTAATGAAGGAGTTATGATTTATAATTTGTGATTTATGGGAAAGAGGAATCTACATATGATAGAGGAGTTGCTGGAACGGTACTTCGAAGGTGAGACTTCTGCCGCGGAAGAAAAGCAGATCCGTGCCTTTTTCGCTTCGGGAGAGGTGCCGGAGCATCTGGCTGCCTATGCTCCTCTGTTCGCTTATTTCGACGAAGAAATAGAACGTGATGCGGAAGCGCAAGTTGGCGAACCGGATTTCGGGACCCCGAATCGGTATCCGTTCCGTTCCGCTCTGCGAACCGGAAGCGTGCAGCCCTTTACCTCTTTTCCGGCGTGGCAGCTTGTGTACTGGCTCTGTTGAGAGTTACCCGCCTGCTGTATCCCGCTGATCCCTGTTTCTGTTCCGACAGCTATGTCGTGATAAACGGCCGTTGCTATACCGATATCCATAAAGTTCGTTCATTGGCGATCGAAGCGTTGCAGGAAGTGGCCACTCCTGCCGATGATTACTTCCCGGAGATGGATAAGGATGAGGCAGACCGCCGAATAATAGATAACCAGTTAAAAGAATTAGGTAGTCTTTTTAGTGAAGACGAATAAAAAGAATATCAAGATGAAACAGTTGAGGTATAGGCTATTAATAATGTTGGCTGCTTTGATGCTGTTGCCGACCGGTGTGGGAGCTGCCGAAGCGCAGAAAGACCTGAAGATACAGGATGTCTTTACCCGTTACGGTAAAAAGAGGAATGTCACGATGGTGGAGCTTTCCAATGAAATGCTGGAAACATACGGTATGACGCGCTATAAGAGCATCACGATCAAGGACGATCCGGAAGCTCTTCGCTTTACCCGCCAATGTCTGGAAGCCGATCAGCGGGGAGCACGCAAGATCAAGGAGGTGACCGACGACGGGGAGTGGTCTCCGCTTATTACCAGCTTCCGGGCAAAGACCCGGACGTGAATCGTTTTGTCCTGTTCAAAGTCAACTCCAAAGGGACGATCACACTGGTCTATATCGAAGGAGAATTGGACAGCGACGACCTGATCACCCTTTTATTTACCAAAAAAGATTTATAAACAGATAAACAAGAAAAGATATGAAAAGATTTTTACTGATCATAGCCGCATGCTTCCCTGCCATCGGATTGCTGGCTGCAGATGTTGAACCGATGCCGGCCGATACGGTCATCCGGTTGGAAAACAAACGTATCGTAGTGAAGGACAACGGCGAACGGATGAAAGTGAAAGTGTATGAACTGACCGAAGAAGGCGATTCGATAGACCGTGAAATGATCTTCGAGGGGCATTACCGGGACGGACAGAGTTACGAACGGCGCAAACATATCAAGTCGATCAATATCCCGATCCCTTCTTGGGACAAAGATTTTGATCCGCACTGGGCAGGTCTTCGGCATGGGCTTCGCCAACTTCTCCGGTATTGACGGGATCAACGACGTAGACGGTGTTTCGCTTCGTAGCGGTAATTCGTTGGAATATAATTTGAATTTTATGGAGTTCAGTTTCCCCTTCTCCCGTTATAGATGGGCGGTCGTGACCGGGGCCGGTATGCGCTGGAGCCGTTATCGGCTGGATATGAATGCTCATTTTCAGGAAGTGGACGGTGTGACGCAGTTGGTTCCTGCTCCCGAAGGCATCGTTTATAATGCCAGCAAGTTGAATATCACCAGCTTGACGATTCCGGTCCTGCTTGAATGGCAGTCGCCTAAACATCGTCGCAAGGCTCCGCGCTTCTTTATTTCAGGTGGGGTGGTAGGTGTGGTCAAAACTATTTCTTCTTCCAAAATCGTCTATCATGATGCGGATGGCGAAAAACGTAAGAAAAAAGATGGACCGTGGCATGAACCTTCGTCCTGTAACAATGGATTTTCTTTTTCAGGCAGGTGTCGGTTGCATCGGTTTCTATGCCAAATATTCTCCTTTCGGCCTGTTTGAGAAGGACAAAGGCCCGAAGGTGCATCCAGTTTCTTTGGGATTGCAGTTGCATATTTAATCTTGTTGGGCATCATTCTTTAGGGTAAGGATTAATCATATTGGATGGTTTGAACCGTAACATGGCATAAACTATTTCGAAAGTCATAGTAAACTAATCCAAGACATACTTCATATTATTCATATGTAGTACTACCAATAGAGGATACGTAGTACCACATAACGTCCATTGGTAGTACTACGTATAGGCAATAAGTAGTAACTACTAACAGATACTTTGTTATATGTTATCATTTAGTTCTTGGGGTGTTTTGACTTAGTTGATGGCATGAAACGACTTAGTTTACCTGTTGTCAAAGGAGCGATTTCAGATGGTGTCGGTAAGGTGTCGGTATCTTTTGCATTGTTCTATATAAAATTCATTTACGGCTCATAGTATTGCCAATATTGAATGTGGATTATAGAACCGCGTTTCTGATATATAGTATGAAAAGAAAGACTTGGGTGTTCGGGATTCAACAATTTGGCCTTCCAGCTTGTTCTATCTCCGTTATTAACAAATAAAACACAGATGATTATGGCTGGAATAATGAACACTTTGTGGGACGAAAGTTCCGAACTGGAGGATGAAATGCTGACGCCGCATCCGATCTTGTCCGATGATTACACGGCTCATGACATGACAAAATTGGACGAAACGATTGAAAAGGCGGAAGAAAACGAGAAGATTATTGAAGAATCGTTGAAAACGTCTCAGGATAAGTAATTTGTTCCCGGCTGTTTCGTAAGTTTGCGGACAGCCGGTTTTTTCGCTTTATGTAGCACTCTTTAATAGTTGGTGATAGGAAATTATTATCATACCTTATATACATATTGAAAATAAATCCCTATTTTTGTGCTCTAAAACATTAAAATAAACCCAACAAAGATGGCTGCAACAAAACGTATTAAACGTGCATTGGTATCGGTATACCATAAAGATGGATTAGATGAAATTTTGAAGAAGCTCCACCGCGAAGGTGTGAGTTTTGTGTCGACGGGTGGTACTCAGAAGTTTATAGAAGAGCTGGGACTCCCGTGTGATGCAGTAGAGGACCTGACCGGCTATCCTTCTATCCTGGGCGGACGTGTGAAGACGCTTCACCCGAAAGTGTTCGGTGGTATTTTGAACCGTCGTGATAATGAAGGTGACCAGGCCCAGATTGCCCAATATGAAATTCCTGAAATAGACTTGGTGATTGTCGACCTGTATCCGTTCGAGGAAACAGTTGCTTCCGGTGCGGAAGAACAGGCAATTATCGAAAAGATAGATATAGGCGGTATTTCTCTTATCCGTGCCGCTGCAAAGAACTTTAAAGATGTAGTGATTGTAGCATCTAAAGCCCAGTATCAGCCGTTGATGCAATTGCTGAACGAAAAAGGGGCTGAAACTTCTATCGAAGACCGCAAATGGTTTGCCAAAGAAGCGTTTGCCGTTTCTTCAGGCTATGATTCTGCAATCTTCAATTATTTCGACGACCGCCAAGGCTCGCATTTCCGTGCTGCCGTGGATGATCCGATGCACCTGCGCTACGGTGAAAACCCGCACCAGGCTGCCAAGTTCTATGGCAAATTCGATAATATGTTTGACCAGTTGCATGGTAAGGAAATCTCTTACAACAACCTGCTCGACATTGACTCTGCTGTAAACCTGATTGACGAATTCGACGAACTGACGTTCGCCATCCTAAAACATAACAATGCCTGTGGTATCGCATCTCGCGGTAACGTGGTGGATGCCTGGAAAGATGCTTTGGCTGGTGACCCAGTGTCTGCCTTCGGCGGAATCTTGATTACGAACACGACTGTAAACAAGGAAGTGGCGGAAGAAATCAATAAGATTTTCTTCGAGGTGATCATTGCTCCGGCTTATGATGCCGATGCCCTTGAAGTCTTGAAACAAAAGAAAATCGTATCATATTGGTCCGTAAGGAATGCAAGACTTGTCCGATGCAGTTCCGTTCATTGTTGAACGGCGTGTTGATGCAGGAAAAAGACCTTAGTATTCAAGGAGAAGCCGATCTGGAACCGATGACGGAAAAGAAACCGACGGCTCCAGAAGTGGAAGACTTGTTGTTCGCCAACAAGATCGTGAAGAACAGCAAGTCTAACGCGATCACACTGGTGAAGAACAAACAGCTTTGTGCAAGCGGTATCGGACAAACTTCACGTGTGGACTCTCTGAAGCAAGCTATTGAGAAGGCCGTTTCATTCAATTTCGACCTGAATGGCGCTGTTATGGCTTCGGATGCGTTTTTCCCGTTTGCCGACTGTGTGGAAATTGCCGACAAAGCCGGTATCACCGCCGTTATCCAGCCGGGAGGTTCTATTAACGACAAGCTGTCCGTTGATTATTGCAACGAACATGGTTTGGCTATGGTCAAGACGGGTATTCGTCATTTTAAACACTAATTGGAATATTTATGATTTATGATTTATAGTTGATTGGGTTTTCAGTCTGTTTGTGAGTCATAAGTTTATAGGTTATAAATCATAAATGATAAATCAGAAATCAAAAAATGGGATTATTTTCTTTCACACAAGAATTGGCAATGGACTTGGGGACTGCCAATACCATTATTACCTGCAACGATAAGATGGTAGTGGATGAGCCTTCCGTAATCGCTCTGGATGCTCGTTCGGAAAAGGTGCTGGCGGTAGGGCGCCAGGCACGTGAGATGTACGAAAAGACCAATCCGAATATTCGTACGATCCGTCCGCTGCGCGAAGGTGTCATTGCCGACTTCTACGCTGCCGAGCAGATGATGCGTGGATTGATCAAAATGGCCAGCGGACGCAAACGCTGGTTTGCTCCTTCGCTCCGTATGGTGATCGGTATCCCGTCGGGTAGTACGGAAGTGGAAATCCGTGCCGTCCGCGACTCTGCCGAACATGCCGGTGGCCGTGAGGTATATATGGTTTTCGAACCGATGGCAGCCGCTATCGGGGTCGGCATGGATGTGCTTGCTCCGGAAGGAAACATGATTGTAGACATAGGTGGCGGTACGACCGAGATCGCGGTGATTTCGTTGGGGGGATCGTTTCCAACAAGTCTATCAAGATGGCGGGCGACGACTTGACGAATGATATTGTGGAATATATGCGCCGCCAGCATAATATACGCGTCAGCGAACGTATGGCGGAGCGTATCAAGATCAATGTCGGCTCCGCTTTAAGTATCCTCGAGGACGCTCCTGAAGATTTTGAAGTCTGTGGTCCGAACCAGATGACGGCTCTGCCGATGAAAGTGCCTGTTTCCTACCAGGAAATCGCACATTGTTTGGACAAGTCGATTTCAAAGATTGAAGCCGCCGTTCTGAGCGCGTTGGAACAGACGCCTCCTGAATTGTATGCCGATATCGTAAAAACGGCATCTATCTGGCCGGTGGCGGCGCTTTGCTGCGTGGTATCGACAAACGTTTGCGCGACAAGATGGGGATCGAATTTCACGTGGCAGACGATCCTTTGCATGCAGTAGCAAGAGGTACGGGGATTGCGTTGAAGAATATCGACAAGTTTAATTTCCTTATCCGGTAAATATAAGTTGAAAGTTGAGAGTTGAAAGTTGAAAGTAAACAAGTGGTGTACTTGCTGAATATTCAACTTTCAATTTTCAACTTTCAATTTTCAACTGATTATGCGTAAACTCCTGGATTTTTTAGTCAGAAAGAGGCATTGGTTCCTATTCATTTTGCTAGAGATCATATCGTTGACGTTGGTTTATCGCAATAATGCATATCAACGGAACATTATGTTCAGTTCGGCAAATGTGATAACCGGACATATTACTTCTGTTTCCGGCTTTGTTACTTCCTACCTGAACCTGCGTGATATAAATCGGGAGCTTCTGGAGCGTAACGGACAACTTGAAATGGAGTTGCTAGAGTTGCAGGACCAGTTGGAGATGATGCGGGCCGACACTGCTCTGTTTGTCGGTTTTGCACCTGACTCGACCGGACAGTTTCCGTATAGTTTTGTGATGGCGGATGTCGTGAACAACAGTGTTACGTATTTATCCAATTATATTACGGTGAACAAAGGCCGTAAGGATGGAGTGGAGCCGGACATGGGAGTTGTGTCGGAACGAGGTGTGGTGGGAATCGTATCGACGGTTTCCGATCATTTTTCCGTTGTAATCCCTCTGTTGAATCCGAAGTTCAAACTGAGCTGCAAGGTGTTGGGGAGTAGTTATTTCGGAACGTTGAGCTGGAACGGGCGTAATGCGCGTTTTGCCAATCTGGACGAGTTGCCGCGCCACGTGGAGTTTGAGAAAGGAGATACGATCGTGACGAGCGGTTATTCCGCCATTTTCCCGTCTGGGATTATTGTGGGTAAAGTCGTGAATTTCGAGAAACAGCATGATGATAACTTTTATTCGCTTGAAGTGGAATTGGCTACTGATTTCCAGGCCTTGAACAATGTGCGTATCATAAAGAACTATCGTCAGGCAGAGCAAAAAAATACAGAACGGGAGGCGAAAAGAATGATTAACAATATACTGCGGGGCTTCATTTATTTTGTGGTGCTGGTGTTGGTTCAGGTTTTGATCCTGAACAATATCCATTTCCTGCGTGTGGCAACGCCGTTCTTGTATCTTTATTTCATACTGAAAATGCCAGTGGGGAGCTCACGGACGAATGTGGTGTTTTTCTCTTTTCTGATCGGGTTGACGATTGATGTTTTTTCAAATACGCCGGGAATGCATGCGTTTGCTTGTACGCTGGCCGGTTTTATCCGTCACTCGTTAATTCAGTTATTGATGGGAAAAGACCTGCCGGAAGGGATTAATCCTTCTTACAAAACGTTCGGATATGGCGGTTTTTTCCGCTATACGCTGCTTTTTGTCGTGATTCATCATGTAGCGTTGTTTTTGATTGAGTCGTTGACATTATTCGATCCGCTGTTCCTGGCGATCCGCATCGCGGCGAGTGTGGTGACGACAACCTTGTTAATTTGTACAATAGAAGCATTCAATATAGGGTCCCAGAAAAGTGGAGATTAATACGAAGTATACTCTTGAGAACAGGCGTTTCGTGATTGGTGGCGCCGTTGTTCTGTTGGTTCTCATCTTTATCATTCGTTTGTTCTTTCTGCAAGTAGTAGACAGCGACTATAAAGCGTGGGCAGACAGCAATGCGTTTCTGAAAAAGACACTGATCCCTTCCAGGGGTATCATTTATGATCGCAACGGGAAGCTGCTGGTTTATAACCAGCCTTCTTATGAAGTCATGTTGGTTATGCGTGAGATTCAACCGTTCGATACGCTTGATTTCTGCAATATCCTCGGTATTACAAAAGAGCTGTTTGTAAAACGTATAGCTGAAATTAAGAACAGGCGGTTGAATCCGGCTATTCTTCCTATGTCCCGCAGGTGTTCATGAATCACCTCTCCGCACAGGAATGCGGTGTTTTGCAGGAAAAACTGTATAAATTTCCGGGTTTTTATATTCAGAACCGTACAATCCGGGAATATGAATATCCTTATGGAGCCCATCTGTTGGGTAATATTGGGAGGTGAACCAGGGGGGATATCGAGAAAGATCCTTATTATGTGCAGGGAGATAATGCCGGACGTTCAGGTGTGGAATTGTCTTACGAAGAGGCTTTGCGTGGCGTTAAGGGTGTGGAGATTCTGTTGCGTGATGCGCATGGACGTATAAAAGGGCGGTATGAAGAAGGCCGCCACGATGTGGCTCCCGTGTCTGGTAAGAACCTGACGCTTTCGATCGATATGGATTTGCAGGCTTTGGGTGAGAAGCTGATGCAGAACAAGAGGGGTAGCATTGTCATGATCGAGCCGGAAACCGGGGAGGTTCTGTGTCTGGTTTCTTCGCCTTCTTATGATCCAAACTTGTTGGTCGGTCGCCAGCGGGGAAAGAACCATATCATGCTGTCGAAAAATTCGGACAAGCCTTTGCTGGATCGTGCCATCATGGGGCGTTATCCGCCGGGATCGACATTCAAGCCGACACAGGCGTTGACTTTCCTTCAGGAGGAAGTGATTACGACAGAAACCTTGTATACTTGTGCACATGGATATACAGGGGCCCGGAACGGCAAACCGGCCTGCCACGGCCATGCTTCTCCTCTGAATGTGACTTATGCGCTGGCTACTTCCTGCAACTCCTTTTTTTGTTGGGGGCTGCGTGATATGATCGATAGCCGTCGGCGTTATTCGAGTGTGGGAGAGGCGTTTGAAGTTTGGAAGAATTACTTGGTATCTATGGGATACGGTTATAAGTTGGGCATTGACCTGCCTGGGGAAAATAGAGGCTTTTTGCCGAATAGCGAGTATTATAATAAATATCACGGTAAACGTTGGAGTTCCAGTACCGTCATTTCTATTGCGATCGGGCAGGGTGAAGTGTTGGCTACGCCATTGCAGATTTGTAATTTGGCGGCAACCATCGCTAACCGGGGATATTTTATTACCCGCATGTCGTGAAGGAGGTACAGGACACCCCGCTGGATTCCCTTTATACGGATAAACGATACACGATGGTGGAACGCAAAATTATGAAATCGTAGCCGAAGGTATGAGGAATGCCGTTATAGGCGGAACTTGTCGGGGAGCGGCTATAACGGATATCGAAGTCTGCGGCAAGACTGGTACGGCCGAAAATCCGCATGGGAAAGATCACTCAGCTTTTATCGGTTTTGCTCCTTATCGGAATCCGAAGGTGGCCATCTGCGTGTATGTGGAGAATGGTGGTTTCGGTGCGACCTACGGCGTGCCGATCGGCAAATTGATGATGGAGAAGTATCTGAAAGGCGAAATCTCGGAGGAGAACAAGTTGCTGGAAGAGACGATGTCGAATGCGGTTGTATCGCCAAACGTTTTATCTTTACCGAATCGTGAGTTATAGGAAGACGGAAATATGGAAGACGGTTGACTGGTTGACGATTATCCTTTATGTGGTGTTGGTCGTTGCCGGCTGGTTCAGCATCTGTGGTGCTAGTTATGAATTCGATAACGTGGGGTTATTTGACCCGTCGGGCCGTCCCGGTTCGCAGTTGATGTGGATGGGATTGTCGGTAGGGTTGATCTTTGTGCTCTTGATGCTTGAGAGTGAGTTTTTTGATGTTTTTGCCTATCTGATATATGCCGGTTTCATCGTGTTGCTGATTGCTACGATTTTTCTGGCTCCGAACATAAAAGGTTCCCATTCGTGGCTTGTTTTGGGACCTGTCAGGTTGCAGCCGGCTGAGTTTGCCAAGTTTGCGACGGCACTTGCTGTCGCGAAGCTGATGAATACCTATGGTTTCAAGCTGACTGTTCCTAAAAACTTTATAGCCGTCTTGTCGCTAATATTTCTGCCGATGATTTGCATCCTGCTGCAGCAAGAGACAGGTTCGGCACTGATCTACTTGGCTTTCTTCTTGATGTTATATCGGGAGGGGATGTCGGGATATATTCTTTTGTCGGGAGTCTGCGTGGTTGTCTTTTTTTGTCACCAGCATGAAGTTTTCGGATGTGACGGTGGGAGATACGGCGGTGGGAGAGTTGCTTGTCTCTTCTCTGATCCTGTTGATCACGGTTATCCTGATACAGATAGAAAGGAAAGATACCCGTGCAATACAGGTGATATTGGGGACTGCGGGTGTTGCTTGTTTAGGAGGGTATGCCGCTTCTTTCTTTATGCCGGTCGATTATTCCCTGATATCGATCGGGGTGATCTTGCTGGTTGCCTGTTATCTGGTTTTTCTTTCTATCCGCAACTGGGCGTGGCATTATGTGTTGATCGCAGTCTTTGCATTGGGATCATTGGCTTTATGTATTCGGTGGATTATGTGTTTACCGATATCCTGGAACCGCATCAACAGATACGTATCAAGGTTTCATTGGGATTGGAAGATGATCCGAGCGGTGCCGGCTATAATGTGAATCAGTCGAAGATCGCGATCGGTTCTGGTGGACTTACCGGAAAAGGCTTTCTGAACGGTACGCAGACCAAACTGAAGTATGTTCCAGAGCAGGATACCGACTTTATCTTTTGTACGGTAGGTGAAGAACAAGGGTTCATCGGGGCTTCTGCGGTCTTATTGTTGTTCGGATTTCTGATCCTGCGCCTGATTGTGTTGGCGGAGCGGCAAAGTTCTACTTTCAACCGGGTGTACGGCTATAGTGTCGCTTCTATCTTTTTCTTCCATTTGGCCATTAATATAGGGATGGTGACGGGGCTTACACCTGTGATCGGCATTCCGTTGCCTTTCTTTAGCTACGGCGGTTCTTCCCTTTGGGGATTCACGATCCTGCTTTTTATCTTCCTTCGCTTGGATGCATCCAGGAGGGAACGGTAGGGTTAAGGGCTGCTCACTTGGCCGGGCGAACCGAGAAACCGATTTCTTGTATTCCTTTCAAAGCATCGTCGCGCATCCCTTGACGGAAACTGAACGTATATTGTCCGGCATGCGGAAACTTATATTGCGAATGAATGGGAAAACTGCTTTGGTATAAGGAAATGCCATGTCCGTGCCATTTGCCGAATTCGTCGGCAAGCATGCATTCGATGGTGTCCCGGCGGAGCGGGCCGATCGGCTGCTCTTCACTGCAGAAAAGCCATAAGTTCTGATAGGGGTACAAGTTATTGTTCCTTACTTCCAGTGTCAGGTCGTAAGGAACAGATATATCTTTCACCTCGAAGGTGAAATAGTATTCCTTGTCCTTTTCCCACGTGATATTGTTGATCGCCTGGTATTGGTCGTACAAGGCTGGGTTTTCGCAGGAAAAGAACAGAGAACAAGTCAGTGCGGCAATGACTCCTTTAAGCTTCCGGCTTTGTGTCCGGCTTGCTTTCCGGTTTGGCAGCAGGCTTAGCTTGTTGCTGAGGTTTGTCATTATTCGGTTGCTTATCGTTATTTACTCGGTTCGGACGCGGTCTGTTACGGTTGTTTTCGCGGTTCTCCCGTTCGCGGTTGTTCTCCCGGTTTCCGCTGTTACGGTTGCGGTTTCCGTTTCTGTTCCCGTTTCCTTTGCCGTTTTTATTTTCGTTGCCGGTGTTGCCGTTCGCTTTTTCTCCGTTGAAAGGTTTGCTGTTCCCTTCGTTGCCGGTGTTGGCAGCGGCTTCTTTCGGCAGGTTTTCCTTGTTGCCGTTTCCGTTGCGTTTCTTTTTCTTCTTTTTCAGGGAAGCATCGAAACGGGTAACACTGTCTTGCCCCAGGATATCCTGCGCATCGCGTTTGGGCGGTTGCGGCTTGGTATCGGCTTCGAGCGTGACAGGCTTCATGCCTTTCTTGTTCATGTTGATCACATCGAAGGCGCGGTTGGCTGAGATTGTAATCAGGTTGGCCGCGAACGATTTATCGGTAGAGTAGGTGATTTCCCGTTTGAAGATATCCGTTTTAAAGTGATAATAGGTATTGTCCTTTGTTTCCAGCACCACTTCACGGGACGGTAAGCGTTTTTGCGCTTCCACATAGGCGTCCACTTCATAGTTGATGCAGCATTTCAGCTTGGCGCATTGGCCGGCCAATTTCTGGGGATTCATGGATATATCCTGATAGCGGGCGGCTCCGGTGGCTACAGATACGAAACTCGTCATCCAGCTTGAACAGCACAACTCGCGCCCACAGGGGCCGATACCTCCGATGCGTCCGGCTTCCTGGCGGGCACCAATCTGTTTCATTTCGATGCGGACACGAAATGCTTCGGCGAGTACTTTGATCAACTGGCGGAAGTCGACACGCTCGTCGGCAATGTAATAAAAGATCGCCTTATTGCCGTCACCCTGGTATTCCACATCCCCCGATCTTCATATTCAGTCCCAAATCGGCAGCGATCTGGCGCGAACGGATCATTGTGGCGTGTTCCTTGGCCTTCGCCTCTTCGTATTTCTCGATATCGGTCGGTTTGGCTTTACGATACACCTTTTTAGGTTCATTGCCTTCGCCAGTGCGGACATTGTTCTTTTTCATCTGGAGAAGGACGAGCTTGCCGGTCAGTGTCACAGTCCCGATGTCATGCCCTGGGCTGGCTTCCACTGCGACTAAATCTCCTTTTTCCAGAGGTATCTTGGAACTGTTGAGGTAATACCCTTTGCGGGTATTTTTAAACTGCACTTCCACGTAATCGGTAGCGTTTGCCGCATCGGGCACGTCGCAAAGCCAGTCGTAGGTGTTCAGTTTATTATTTTGTATCTTGCTGCATCCTTTTTACCCATGCAGCAACTTCCTGTATTTAATTTAAAATCCATTTGTCTGGTATATATAATGTATTTATAGTGCGTACAATTACGCAAAAATAGTCAAAATATTTGGTTCGTAGCAAATGAAGAATGAATTATAAAGAGAAAGGGCAAAACAGAATGTTCCGTTTTGCCCTTTTTGGTATTATTTGTCCATGCTGATTTATTTGACCAGACCGTGACTTTTAAATACTTTGTGAATTGCTTCTAATGCGTAGTCGAGCTGTTCAATTGTGTGAGTCGCCATCAGTGAGAAGCGGATCAGCGTATCTTCAGGCGCAACAGCCGGAGATACGACTGGATTTACGAAAATACCGGCTTCGAACAATTCCTTTACGATCAGGAATGTCAGGTCGTTGTTACGGATAAACAATGGAATGATCGGTGTTGAGGTATGGCCGATTTCGCACCCCATATTACGAAATCCATCCAAGGCATAGTGGGTAAGTTTCCACAGGTGTTCGATGCGTTCCGGTTCGCTCAGCATAATATCGAGTGCTGCGCCGGCCGCAGCTGTAGCTGCTGGAGTATTACTTGCACTGAATATATAAGAGCGGGAGTTATGGCGGAGATAGTTGATCGTCTCTTTGTCCGAAGCGATGAAACCGCCGATGGAAGCAAGCGACTTACTGAATGTACCCATAATCAGGTCTACATCGTCTGTTACTCCGAAATGATTACAGGTTCCACGACCGTGATCGCCCAGAACACCCAAACCGTGGGCTTCGTCTACCATTATGCTTGCGTTATACTTTTTGGCTAACGCAACGATTTCCGGTAATTTGGCAATGTCACCTTCCATACTGAATACACCGTCGATAACGATCAGCTTTACCTTGTCGGGTTCGCATTTCTGGAGTTGCTTTTCTAAGGACTCCATATCATTATGCTTATATTTCAGTTTGGTAGAGAAGGAAAGACGGTGTCCTTCGATGATGGATGCATGGTCTAGCTCGTCCCAAATGATATAGTCTTCACGTCCTGTCAGGCAGGATACAACACCCAAGTTTACCTGAAATCCCGTAGAATAAACAATGGCATCTTCTTTTCCGACAAATTCGGCCAGACGTTTTTCCAACTGAATGTGCAAATCCAACGTCCCGTTCAGGAAACGCGAACCGGCACAACCTGTACCATATTTCTTAATGGCATCAATTGCCGCCTCTTTTTACTTTCGGGTGGTTTGTCAGGCCTAAATAGGCGTTAGAACCAAACATCAGGACCTTTTTACCGCTGATCATTACTTCTGTATCCTGATCACTTTCAATCATTCTGAAGTATGGATAAATTCCTGCGGCCATAGCCCGCTGAGGTGCATCGTACTTTGATAGTTTCTCTTGTAAAAGTTTCATATTATAATTAACAGAGAATGATTTTCTCGCTACGTTGTTATTCTAAAAGAACCCAGATCTGCTTACTACTATAATATTTATGTTTCGGCAAATCCAGCTGCAAAAGTAGTAAAAAATAACTTATAGTAGCCGAAATGCTTTAAAAGTTTTACAAAAGCATTATTTTTGTCCTCTCAAAGTAAGTAACAGCAAGAATGGAGGGACAAACAATCAATATACAGGCCATTATAAATCCGATTTCGGGTGTCGGTTCGAAAAGAAAGATTCCGAAAATGATTGAAACCGCCTTTGCGGGCGGAAATTGTTGTGTGGAAATTTCTTTTACAGAATATCCCGGACATGCCAGCGAACTGACGCGGAAAGCCCTTGATAAAGGGGCCAATTGCGTGATTGCGGTCGGGGGAGACGGAACTGTGAACGAGATTGCCCGTGCCATGCTCCACTCAGGTGCGGTGCTGGGGATTATCCCGAAAGGTTCCGGCAATGGTTTGGCGCGTGAATTGCATATTCCGATGGATGTACGCCGGGCGATTGATCTGATTGTAAAGGGGCATGTTTCGACAATCGACTGTTGCAAGGCGAACGGACGTGTCTTTTTTGTACCTGCGGAGTCGGCTTTGATGCAGCGGTCAGCCAAAAGTTTGCCGGGGAGAAACGCCGCGGTTCGCTTACCTATATAAAAAATACGGTGGAAGAATATCTGAGCTACAAACCCGAACCTTATGAACTTTTGATCGATAACCAGACGGTTAAGGAAAAGGCGTTTTTGGTGGCTTGCGGGAATGCTTCGCAGTATGGTAACAATGCGTTTATCGCTCCTCATGCCAATATCCAGGATGGCAAAATGGATATTACAATCCTTTTCCCCTTTCGGTCCGCTGGACATTGCACCGTTGGCTATTCAGTTGTTTACGAAACAGATCGACCGTAACAGCAAGATCAAGACATTCAAAGGAAAAGAGGTGACTATCATCCGTCAGAATCCAGGAGTCATGCATCTGGACGGAGAGCCGATCATGGCGGACAGCCGGATCGAAATCTCCGTTCTTCCCAAATCATTGAACGTATTGACTCCGGAAACTGTTTCTTTTACGGAGGAGGTACAGAATCTGTTTGGTGAAGTAACCCGTTTTTTCGATAAGAAACTCCCTTACATCTTTAGATAAAAGTCTTTGGTTAGATTGATATATTCGTCAGTATACCGATGTCTTGCAATCTCGATGGTCAGCCGATCGGAGAAGGCGGGAGAGGCGGGTGGCTCTGATGTCAGTTCGGCCAACAGTCGTTTCGGTTGTGCATCGGGTACGGGGATGACGGAGACTTCCTTCGAAAGAAATAGATTTTGTGTTTGAATACAATCCGTAAGACGATCTTTCTGGTCGTAAGGCAGGATAAGGGCAATACGTCCTTGTGGGGTAAGCAGTTTGCGACTGTACTGCAACAAATCTTCTAATGTCAGCGTATCGGTGTGGCGGGCCGTGTTCCGTTGTAGGTTCGGGCATTTCAATGAATCGACGAAGTAAGGAGGGTTGGATACAATCAGGTCATATAGATGCGTGCTGGCTTGTGCAAAATCGACCAAGTCGGAATGAAAGACATTTATCCGTCCTGCAAAAAAGGGAAGATTCTGCATTTTCTTGTGCTTGAAGACAGGCATCGGCTTCTATGTCGATAGCGTCGATAGCCGCCTTGCTGCGTTGAGCCAGCATCAGGGCGATCAGTCCGGTCCCTGTCCCGATGTCCAGTATGCGGTTGCACGATTCCGTTCCGGCCCATGCACCGAGCAGAACACCGTCGGTTCCTACTTTCATTGCACATTTATCATGACGTATGGTAAATTGTTTGAATTGGAAAAAGGATTTGACATAGTAATTGACAATTGTTTTGTGCAAAAGTAATCGGAATTGAGTTAAAAAATAGTAACTTTGGCACGTTTATTGTATGAAATAGAATTGCGGGCGATAAAGGAATATTCCGCAACTATGACAAAGAATATATGAAGAAAGATAAAGTAACGATGTTTGCCGAGGAGTCGTATAACGACTTGGATGATAATATTGGTATCGTAATGCCTATCCTCACAGATTGCGATGTTGATGAAGATTTTACTGAAGGAATGGAGAAAGTGGGAGAGGAATTGCCCATTCTTCCGCTTCGGAATATGGTACTGTTTCCGGGTGTAGCTATGCCGGTGATGATAGGCCGCCCTAAATCTATGCGCCTGATCAAGGAGGCCGCCCACAAGAAAAAGTCTGATCGGAGTGGTTTGCCAGAAGGATATGAATACGGAAGATCCGAAGATAGAAGATTTGTATGCGACGGGAGTTGTGGCCGATATTGTCCGCGTGCTCGAAATGCCCGACGGAACAACAACCGTGATCCTGCAAGGTAAGAAGCGTTTCCAATTGGAAGAGCTTTCTGCTTATGATCCTTACCTGATCGGAAAGATCAAATTGCTCGAAGACGTCATGCCGGACAAGTCCGACCGTGAGTTCGAGGCGCTTGTTTCGACTATCAAGGATTTGACGATCAAGATGCTCGGAGCTGCCTCTGAACCGCCTCGCGACTTGATATTTTCAATAAAGAATAATAAAAATATTCTCTACCTAATCAATTTCTCTTGTTGCAATGTTCCCAACGGATCGTCTGAAAAACAAGATTTGTTGTTGATTGGTAACTTGAAAGATCGTGCGTACCGTCTTTTGTTCATCCTGAACCGGGAGTATCAGTTGGTGGAACTGAAAACGTCCATCCAGATGAAGACGCACGAGGATATTAACCAGCAACAGAAGGAATACTTTTCTTCAGCAGCAGATCAAGACAATTCAGGAAGAGCTAGGAGGGAATATTAATGAGTTGGAAATAAGGGAATTGCGAGAGAAAGCTGCCAAGAAAAAATGGTCGTCTGGCTATAGCTGAAATGTTTGAGAAGGAGGTGCGCAAGTTGGAGCGCCTGCATCCGCAATCTCCGGATTTCTCTATCCAGACGCAATATGTGCAGGCGATTGTCAATCTGCCATGGAACGAATACAGCAAGGATAATTTCAATCTTGCCCATGCACAGAAAGTCTTGGATCGCGATCACTGCGGGTTGGAGAAGGTGAAAGAGCGCATCATTGAACATTTGGCGGTGTTGAAACTGAAAGGTGATATGAAGTCACCCATTATCTGTCTGTATGGACCTCCGGGAGTTGGTAAGACTTCGTTGGGAAAATCGGTTGCAGAAGCTTTGCACCGTAAGTATGTCCGAGTTTCGTTGGGCGGTTTGCATGATGAGGCGGAGATACGTGGCCATCGTCGTACCTACATTGGTGCGATGTCCGGACGTATCATTCAGAACCTTCAGAAGGCTGGAACCTCAAACCCTGTGTTTATCCTTGACGAGATCGACAAGGTAACGAATGATTTCAAGGGCGATCCCGCTTCTGCGTTGCTTGAGGTGTTGGATCCGGAGCAGAACAATGCATTCCATGATAATTATCTGGATATAGATTATGATTTGAGCAAAGTTATGTTTATCGCAACTGCCAATAATCTGAACACGATTTCCCAGCCGTTGTTGGACCGTATGGAGTTGATCGAGGTGAGTGGTTATATCATGGAGGAGAAGGTAGAAATCGCTGCCCGTCATTTAGTTCCGAAGCAATTGGAGATTCACGGTTTGTCGAAAGGAAAAGTGAAGTTCCCGAAAAAGACGTTGCAGGCGATCATCGAATCCTACACCCGTGAGAGTGGTGTGCGCGAATTGGATAAAAGATTGCCAAGATCATGCGTAAGTTGGCTCGCAAGCTGGCGTCCAGCGAAGAACTTCCGGCACAGATACGTCCCGAAGATTTGCATGATTACTTGGGTGCAGTCGAATATACCCGTGATAAATATCAGGGAAATAACTATGCGGGTGTCGTAACCGGATTGGCTTGGACAGCTGTTGGCGGTGAAATCCTGTTTGTGGAATCCAGCTTGAGCAAAGGAAAGGGCTCAAAGCTTACTTTGACAGGTAACTTGGGTGACGTGATGAAAGAGTCTGCCATGTTGGCACTCGAATATATTCATTCGCATGCCGGACTGTTCGGGATCGACGAAGGTATGTTTGAAAATTGGAATGTCCATATCCATGTGCCTGAGGGGCGATTCCGAAAGATGGTCCGAGTGCGGGTATCACGATGGTCACTTCATTGGTATCAGCCTTTACGCAGCGTAAGGTGCGCAGTAACTTGGCTATGACCGGCGAGATTACGTTGCGTGGTAACGTTCTTCCGGTAGGTGGTATCAAGGAAAAGATACTGGCTGCTAAACGTGCCGGAATCAAGGAACTGATCCTCTGCCAAGAGAATAAGAAAGATATCGAAGAGATTAAGCCCGATTATCTGAAAGGGCTGGCTTTCCACTATGTGGATGATATCCGCCAAGTAGTCGATTTGGCCTTGTTGAAGGAAAAGGTGGCTAATCCGTTGTTCTGAAAATACATAGGGACATTCATTAAATATTATAAAATCAGTCAACTGATTTATACACAGGGTGTTGTGAGTTGATTGGCTTTTTTTGTATCTTTAGGTATTCCCCCGAAAACAAGATTTGACGGCCAAAACGGGGGAAATATCCAAACTAAGATATGGCGAAGATACAAAATATTTCAGGAATTCACTCTACTTTGGGTTTTCCAGAATTTGATATTCTGGAAAACTATCGCAAGAGTTTTCATGAGAGTGAGCTTGGCAGGCTTCATTCGTTGTTTTCCGTTTGATTGTATGGTAAAATCCGCAGGCTTGTCGGACCGGCACCTGGGCCGTAGGAACATATTCAGCCCTTCCGCAAAGATCGCCCTTATGGTCCTGAAGGCATACACCGGATTCTCCGACAGGCAGCTGGTGGAATATCTGAACGGGAACATACACTACCAGATGTTCTGCGGAATCATGATAAACCCATCGTTTCCCATAACCAACTACAAGATAGTCAGTGTTATCCGTAATGAGATAGCATCCCGCCTTGACATTGATTCCTTCCAGGATATCCAGGCTTCACACTGGAAACCTTATCTCGATAACTTTTACGTCTGCATGACCGATGCCACATGCTATGAGAGCCACATGCGTTTTCTAACGGACATGAAACTCCTTTGGGAAAGCATCGAATGGCTCTACAGGCATATATGCCGGCATTGCAGGGATCTCTGAGCATAAGGCGTCCGTGCAACAAATACAGGAATGTGGCGGAATTCTATCTGTCCTACTGCAAGAAAAGAAAAAGGAAGGCTTCAAGGACAAGAATGCTCAAGCGCCGTATGATCAAGCTTCTTGAAAAACTCCTCAGTTAAAGGGATGGGATCCATAGCGAAGTACGGTGCTTTACTCCGGTATACACAGGATTACCAGAAGCGTCTTTCCATCATCAGAAAGGAGCTTGTATAGGAAAAGGAAATGTTTGAAGGGCGGAAAGTCGGTGACCGCATCGTCAGCATTGACCGTCATTATGTACGCCCTATCGTAAGAGGTAAGGAAACAAAGTCTGTCGAGTTCGGTGCGAAGGTAAACAACATACAGATAGACGGCATATCGTTCATCGAACATCTCTCGTTCAAGGCATTCAATGAGGGTATACGCTTGAAGGAAGCTTCGGCACTCAAAAGCCACATTACTCGCTCGCAAGAATAAAGGCCAGGAATAAGAAGACGGAAATCCTGTTGATTTTCTTCGGAATACATACGGCAAATGCCATACTGATGATTGACAAGATCAGGGACAGAACGGGGAAAGCTGCATGATATGAGTTTACTGGAAGAATCAGAAGAGGTCATCAGACTTCTTCCGGAGCTTCATGTCTTGCCCGATAAGAATATATGGGAATATACAGAAAAATGACAATAATAATGGCATATGAAGTGATTATACTCTATCATCTTCATATGCCATGTATTTTGTGGAACATTTACCGAATATCCCTAATGAATCTCCTAAAAAGAGAAGTACAGGACTATCTGGTACATCTCTTTTTTGTATTTGATTCGACTGTAATTGGTTAAGCTTCCTCTTTTTTCGTTTCTTTAACCGAAGCTTCTTCTGTTGCCGATTCTTCTGGGGTGAACTCTGTGAGGCCTGCGCCGATCAGGATGTTATACCAGGAGATCAATTTCTTGATATCACTCGGATATACACGTTCACGGTCGAAATTGGGAAGAATCTCGGCGAAATAAGCACGTAGTTCGTCTGGTTTGGCGGATGTGGAAACAGATGCTTGTTGTCCGTTTTCTTTATTTTTGACGTTGGTCAGAACTTCATGCAATGGAACTTCTGCTTCATTTGTGTAGATAGCGATATCTCCCAGAGAAATTACTTTATCTTTTGCGTATGCAGGAACTCTTTTTCTTGTCTGCTAACGACTCAACAATTAGCATATTTTTTCCCGTGTGGAAACCAATTTAAACAATCCCGGTTTACCCGAGATAGACAAAATCGTCTTCAACATAATACTTTGTTTTTCTAATAGTGTTTAACTTTTTGTGCTGCAAATGTAGTATAACTGTCGGGAATTTTCGGCAGTTTTGAACATATTTTCTTGTTTCTAATGATTATTCACTAAGCATAAATGTCTCTATCTACTGAATATTTTTGTTTTTATGCTTATTATAGAATTGAAAGTCAATGTTTTTTATCTTTAGTCCTGCAAGAAAAGCGGTTATTTGCGGAAGTAAAGCTTGTTCTCCGTCATTGAAGATCACGTAGTCCGATTTCTCTTTTTTCATTTCATCCGGCAACTGGCTTTCGATGCGACGTATAATTTCTTCTCGGGAAACGGAGTCGCGTTCGAGTATCCGTCCGATGCGTATTTCCATCGGGGCATAGACCATCAGCGTCGTATCGACAATTCGGTTAAAGCCCGATTCGAAAAGAATGGCTGATTCGATGGCGCATACCGGGGTATTCAGTCTTTCGACCCAAGCAAGAAAATGACGGTTCACTTCTGGGTGAATGATCGCGTTCACTTGTCCAAGCCGTTCCGGGTTTCCGAAAATATGGGAAGCGAGCCGTCTTTTTATCCAAACCGTCGGCTGTATAAAGTTCTTTGCCGAACAAGGTAATCAGCTTTTCCCGGATAACGGGAGAAGTGGCTGTTAGATGCTTGCTTTCTGTATCGGCTATATACACAGGAATACCCCATACTTTCCAATAGTGCGGCTACCATTGATTTGCCGCTTCCGATTCCTCCGGTGATTCCAATCTTAATCATTTGACTTTGTTTGTTCCAATATAAATTCGATCCGGTCTGGTGAAATTGTAGCTACATCCACCCAGCTTAGTTTTTGTTCAGTTGTAAAGGCAATGTTCCTGAAGCGCTTTGTTCTAAATCTGCAAAAGAGATTCGTATTTCGAAATCATCTGCCGAGACGTCCTTGAAGCGCGAAAGAGGGACGTTGCAGCTCACTTTCACGACAGCCGGGAACATGCGCAGGGTGTAATGGGGGGCGGCAGATTGGTGCAGATAACAGGTATTTCCAGCGTTTTTTCTGTATACTCTTCTATCGGGATCGTAACGGTTACACTTGTCGGTTCGAGAGTGACTCCGTCTATTTTTTCCAGTTGGACGGTACGTGTGACGGTCTTGTTTCCTTTTTTGATCTCGGTATAGATTGTTTTTATCTCTTTCAAGGTGTCCAGAACGACATCGCTGGCATAGACGTTGATGCTGCGGGGAGTAATGGATATGTCACCTGAAACTTTGAAACCTGCATTTGTTTGGACAACTCCCTCGAATACGGCTGGTATCTCCTTCTTGATGCGTTTGCTGTAAGCAGCATCGATATGTTGGGGTTCGAAGCTGAGCAGGGATGTGGTCGCAATCAGATGTTTCTTTATTTCGTTTTCGATATCTTTCCGGTTAATGATCAGTTTACCGGATTTTTCCGACTGTGTCTTCATGTTGGCCTCAATTGGGGCAAACGAACGTCCGAAGGAGTAGTTCAGCAATACACTCCCCTTGTCTTTCACTTTGACTGTAATGGCTTCGGGCGGTGTTTCCGTGAAAGATATATCTGGCGGCACTTTCTTGTACTTGACCGGAATCCTGATATCTATTTCATACTCCTGTTGCAGGCTTTGGAGAAGCCAGAAGCCGAAAGCCAACAGTATAAAACAGAAAAAGATCAAGGCTTCTTTCCACTGTTGACGGCGAAGAAAAGCCTTAATCTCTATCCGGACAGACTTGAATGTTTGTTTGATTTGTCCAAGTCGTGACATATGTTCCGTTGTTTATTTTTGCTGTGCGTCCTCTACAGATGCAAACACGGATGTTTTGTCTACACGGATGCGTACACCATCAGAAATTTCAATCAACATATATGTGTCACCGATTTCTTTGATTTTTCCGTAGATACCTCCGGCAGTAATCACTTTGTCTCCTGCTTTTAAGGCTTCGCGGGCTTTCTGAATTTCTTTTTTGTTTCTTTTGTTGCGGACGGATCATAAAGAAATAGAAGATCGCAACAATAACAACCATCATTAAAATACCAGACCATTGCTGACTTCCGCCGGCGGCCTGAAGTAAAATAGTAAGTAAGCTCATATAACTATAAACATTAATAAGTTAAAATCAATTCGATACTGACACAAATGTAAGGATAATAATTAATCTTTGAGCAATAACTTTTCTTTTTTTAACTCGTTGACTACAGAATCTAAAATACCGTTGATAAATGTTCCGCTTTTCGGGGTACTGTAGTATTTGGCCGTATCAATATATTCATTCAGCGTTACGTTGATGGGAATTGTCGGGAACGTCATGATTTCTGCCAGTGCAACCTGCATGATGATAAGATCCATATTGGCTATGCGTTCGGTTTCCCAGTTCTTCATGTGTTTGTTGATACGTTCACGGAATTCGCTTCCTTTCATCAATGATTGGCGGAATAATTTAATGGCGAAAGACTGGTCTTCGAGATCTTTAAACATCGGCAGCAATTTTGTTTGCTTCCGGCTGCTTCTTCGAATTGTTTGATTGTTTTCAGCGTAAAAGTTTCGACGATGGAGATGTCGTCGTTCCAATAAATGCTTTTATCTTGCAGATAATCGTCGATCGCTTCATTGCCACAAATTAGTTTTTTGAATACGATGCGCCAGAATTCCTTATCTGTCTCGTATGAATCATTTTCGTTATTCAGATATTCCCCGTATTGTTCGGACGACAAGATCAGGTCGAGTACCATTTTGATGAAATCTTCATCATTATCCCATGAAAGCCCCTGTTCGGCCACGTATTTCCGAAGTGCTTCATTTTCGGCTATTTGTGCGGCAAAACGGTTGTCTATCAGTCGGGTATTGGGGTTCAATTCGGCTTCTGTCGGCATATACTTGTTCTTACGGGCATCCAAGATACGTCTTTGTAAGTTTGTGACGTCGACAATTAGAAGAAGGAAATAATGATATAAGTCATAAGACTTTCTAAGACTGAAAAGCAATTCGTTTTCCGCTACTTTGAGGTCGTTGTTTCCGTTTTGATAGTAAGAATATACTATCTGTAAAACTTTAATGCGGATTAAAATTCTGTTGATCATCGTTTGAAGGAACTACTTGTTATAAATTTGGCTGCAAAGTTAGTCATTCTTTTGATAAAGTTCGTCGCTTCGCTTAATTTTATGTGTGTTATTTATTATTTCATAATATTCCGATTCTTTATATGCATTTTCATGCGTTAAAAAATAGTTGTTGTTTAAAAAAAAATGCACATATTTGAGGCAAGTTATGATAAATGGGTGGGTGTTTAACGAATGTTTGCTATAATGGAAAACTCGGTGAAGAAAATACAGGTTGAAGGTGGTGACAAAGAGATCTTATACTCTAAAACCATTAAAGCAGGAAAAAGAATTTATTATCTGGATGTAAAGAAGAATCTGAAAGACGATTTATTTCTGGCTGTGACGGAGAGTAAAAAAGTGCAGCCGAAGAATGGTATGCAGGTTTCTTTTGAGAAACATAAGATTTTTCTGTACAAAGAAGACTTTGACAAGTTCATGGATGGAATGAATGATGTAATCAGTTACATTAAACGATGTAGAGCTGATGAAAGGCCGGAGGAGACGATGTCGGATGAAGGTCGGCAGGAAAGCGACTCGGATGAGATCAAACTGAATATCGAATTTTGACGAAGTCGGTAGAGAATGAGAAAATAATAAGGGGCTGTTCCGAAAGGAAACAGCCCCTTATCTTTATAGGTCCTGTAAAGGAAACCTATCGATGTTGCGGTTTATTCTGCCGGATGAATTGCTTCAGTAGGACAAGCATCTGCGCAAGTTCCACAATCTATACACATTTCAGGGTCGATGCTGTATCTATCGCCTTCTGAAATTGCTCCTACCGGACATTCGTCAATACAAGTACCGCAAGCGATACAATCGTCACTAATTACGTAAGCCATTTTTCTAAACGTTTAAATTGATAACTATTAGTTCGTGCAAAAATAGAGCTTTCTTTGAATTAAAAAAGAACTCCTCCTTTTTTACAAATAAATGCTCTTTTGCAATAAGTCGGGCTCTTTCCCGTTATAAATTCAAAATTACGAAAAAGAATTGAGACGTCTACTATTTATTATATGTGTGTTCTTTCTGTCTGTAACTGCCGTAATGGCGCAGAAAGAAAAGGTGAAGAACCAGCCCTATGCGGATTTGAAATGGTTTCATTTGGGATTTCATGTAGGTCTGCATGCGCAGGATTTGATACTGACTAATACCGGTGTGGCAACAAACGGTGAAACCTGGTATGCCGAGATTCCGAGCTATTCGCCCGGTTTTAGTGTCGGGGTCATCGGGGATATGTACTTGAATCCATATTTCAATCTGCGTTTTACGCCGACTATCCATTTCGGTGACAAGAAATTTGTGTTCCGCCGTCCTGAAATGGAAGGAGTGGAGGGTACAGATGAAAATCCGGTGGTAAGCATGTATTCCACTTCTGTCCGTTCCAACTATCTGACGTTTCCGCTCGATGTGAAGTATAGCGCTTTTCGTGTGAATAACTATCGTCCTTATCTGATTGGCGGTATTTATGGTGCTTTCGATCTGGGGCGTAAAAAGGAAATCCGATCCTGTTGAAAGGAACGGATTTCGGTGTCGAGTTTGGTATCGGATGTGATATTTATCTTCCGTTTTTCAAATTATGTCCGGAACTTAAGTTTAGTTTCGGTCTGGTAGACCTGTTGGAGAAAGACCGAAGTGATCTGACAGATCTGGAATTGATCAAGTATCCGAATTCCTTGTCTAAAGCAACTTCCCGGATGGTGACGCTCACCTTTAATTTCGAATGAATAGTTCGATATAGATATAGCTGGCGGGAACAGCTAGCATAACGCTGTCGAAGCGGTCTAGCATTCCTCCGTGGCCTGGTAATACATTGCCAGAGTCTTTTACTCCGAGTGTACGTTTCAGCAAGGATTCGATCAAGTCTCCCCAGGTTCCGAACAGGACAACCGTGGCTGCCAGTCCCAACCAATTCATCCGGTTTATTTCCGGGGCGAACCAGGCGAATGCCTGTGAGGAAGCCAAGGAGAGGATCAATCCGCCAAAAAGCCTTCCCATGATTTCTTGGGAGAAATCCGTTCAAATAATTTATGTTTTCCGATCAAGGAGCCGACCAAGTATGCTCCGGTATCGTCCAGCCAGACAAAAATAAAGATCGCCATGATAAAGGGCGGCGTGTAGCTCATGACACCAGGTGTCCCCGGTTCTGCGCCGATGAAATTCAATATGGAGAAGGAGCCGGCACAATAAACCTGGGCAAAGAGCGTAAATGCCCAATTATTAATCGGGTTCGGTGCCTTATAGTAGAGTTCAGCTATCATTGTCAACATGATAAATAGTAGATAGGGAAGGAATATCTTTCCGTCTGTCAACCCGTTTGCATAAACGAAGGTGGCGATAAACAGATATACTCCTCCGAGCACATTCACGGTCCGTTGCAGATTCGCATTTTCATAATGTTTGACCAGACCTCCGAATTCCCAAAGGGTCAATCCTGTTACAATTCAAAAAAGAATAAGGAAAAAAATCGGATGAATATAAATGGCACTGATTAGTACCACAACGAATATAATGCCGGTTAACGCCCGTATAATCAAATTTTTCAAGACGATAGTGTTTTTTTATTGATTTATTCAAGTACAAATATAATTAAAATAATAATTCCATGCCCATCTGTTTCAAATTTAGTGAGCATGGAATTTTTTATTGTTTATGTTATCTTACTGCTTGTCAGCTTCGGCAACTTTTGCTTCTTCGGCCTTTTTACCGTTTGCTTTCTCTTGCAGCTCCAGAATCTCCTCCGAGCGGGAAACCCAAGCACGCTTGCCGAAGATCTGTTCGACATCTTCCGTGTAGATTACTTCCCGTTCCAGCAATACCTGAGCCAGCGTATTGTGGCCTGACGCATGTTCTTTCAGAATACTTTTGGCTCGTTCGTACTGTTCATTGATAATGACCTGTACTTCCTGGTCGATCATCCGAGCTGTTTCCTCGCTGTACGGTTTAGTGAAACCCCAGTCTTGTCCACTTGAATCGTAGTAGTTCAAGTTCGGCAGTCGGTTACTCATACCAAAATAGACGACCATCGCATAAGCCTGTTTAGTCACCCGTTCGAGGTCATTAGATGCTCCGGTAGATATTTTTCCCAAGAAAAGTTCTTCAGCTGCGCGGCCGCCGAGCGTGGCACACATTTCGTCCAGCAATTGTTCACGGGTGGTAATCTGGCGTTCTTCCGGTAAATACCAGGCAGCGCCTAATGCCTTGCCTCGCGGAACGATTGTGACTTTAACTAACGGATTGGCATGTTCTAGCAGCCAGCTCAAGGTTGCGTGACCTGCTTCATGGTTGGCTATGCATTGACGTTCATCCGCAGTTGTTATTTTAGTTCGTTTCTCCAAACCTCCGACGATACGGTCGACCGCATTCATGAAGTCTTCTTTTTGGACAAACTTTTTACCGTTACGAGCGGCAATCAAAGCAGCTTCATTGCAGACATTGGCAATGTCGGCACCGGAGAATCCGGGAGTCTGGCGTGCCAAGAATTCGGCATCGACGCTTTCGTCGATTTTGATCGGACGCAGATGCACTCCGAATATCTCTTTACGCTCGTTCAAGTCGGGTAATTCCACGTGAATCTGGCGGTCGAAACGTCCCGCACGAAGTAGAGCCTTATCCAAGATATCGGCACGGTTCGTAGCTGCCAGGATAATAACACCACTGTTGGAACCGAAACCGTCCATTTCTGTAAGTAACTGGTTCAATGTGTTTTCACGTTCGTCGTTGCTGTTCATGTTTACATTTTTACCACGGGCACGACCGACGGCATCGATCTCGTCAATGAATACGATACAAGGAGCTTTCTCTTTTGCCTGGCGGAACAAGTCACGTACGCGGGATGCTCCCACACCGACAAACATTTCTACGAAGTCCGAGCCTGACAGGGAGAAGAACGGAACATCTGCTTCTCCTGCCACAGCCTTAGCCAATAATGTTTTACCGGTTCCTGGAGGGCCTACGAGTAAGGCTCCTTTAGGTATTTTACCTCCTAATTCCGTATATTTTTCGGGGTTTTTCAAGAAGGAAACGATCTCTTCCACCTCCTGTTTTGCTTCTGCAAGGCCGGCGACATCCTTGAAGGTCACTTTTCGGTCGTTATCTTTATCGAAAAGCTGTGCTTTTGCTTTTCCCACACTGAATACTCCGCCGGGACCACCGCTTGCACCACCTGACATGCGTCGCATCAGAAAGATCCATACGACGATAATCAGCAGGATCGGACCGAACGAAACAAGAAAATTCCAGATCGCGTCGTCGCCTTCTTCGAAGCTGACTTGTGTAGTGATATGATTTTCGGCAACGGATTTGTCATAGAAGTCTGAAAATTTATCGGCCGACGGTATTTTGACATACACTTTCGGGTTTGTACCCAATGTCGCACTGTCTTTTCTGAACACCAGACCTTTCCGTCCGTCTTTTACAGTTGCTTCAACCAGATTCTTTTTGTTGTAGACGACCATCCGGTCGAATACGTTTTCCTGTGCTAATTTCTGGAACTCGGTCCAGCCTAATTCTTTAGATGCCGAAGAGTCGTTTGTCAGATACAAAGCAAAAAGCATTATGAAGATGAGCCCGTACATCCAATAAAGATTAAACTTGAACATCTTTTTGCTTATTATTCTTCGGTGCTTTGTTAAACATGTCGTTTTTATTTTCCATATGTGATTATCTCTATACTATGTAAGATCGGTCATCAGTCGAGGTCTGCAATCTGAGTCACTTTGGCATCTGACCAAAGATTTTCCAGATTATAGAACTCGCGAAGTTCCGGTAAAAATATGTGTACAAGAACCGTGCCATAGTCCATCCCGATCCATTCGGCACGCTGTGCTCCATCTATCGAAAGCGGTTTTTCTCCTGCCTTGCGATGGGCAAAATCCCAAGCTGAATCAGACAATGCGGAAACCTGGGTAGGTGTACTTCCTTCACAGATTATCATATATTGGCAGATCGAGCCGGATAATTGGGTTAAGTCTACGGTTACAATGTTTTTGCCTTTTTTTTCCTGTAGGCCTTCTACAATCGTTTTAACTAATGCTTCTGTTTGATCCATTATTTTTTATTGAGTAATATTCGAAGTCGCAAATATACTTCTTATATTTATTATGTGGGTGATTTCCCTCTATTAATATATGTATATACTTGCAAAATCAAAACAAGCAGGAAAAGAAAAAAGTTTATTAATGAAAAAAAATTACCATATCGTTTGTTTATTTTGAAAAAGTATGTACTTTTGCACTCGCTAACAACAAGAGAGTTGACAAGCTTAATTGAAATTGTTCAATGGTGTAATGGTAGCACAACAGATTCTGGTCCTGTTAGTCCAGGTTCGAGCCCTGGTTGAACAACGAAATAATTAATTGTCATCTTTGTTGAACGGAAATTGTTCAATGGTGTAATGGTAGCACAACAGATTCTGGTCCTGTTAGTCCAGGTTCGAGCCCTGGTTGAACAACAAAAAAGCCTGTCATTCTTTTGAGTGACAGGCTTTTTTCATACATATATTTTACGTTATCACGGCGATCATTACGATCGCCGTGATAGTTTTATTTATATTTTACCCATTTGATCATTTCTTTGATGCTCGGTTTCTTTCCATACATTAAAATACCTACACGGTAAATTTTGGCCGAGAACCAGATGATAAGTATAGCTGTGGCAAACAGCAAAGCAAACGAAAGAGCCAATTCCCATACCGGAATGTCGAACGGCAAGCGGACCATCATCACGATAGGGGAGGTAAACGGGATCATCGAACACCAGAATGCCAGCGGGCCGTCTGGATTATTCATGCTATAGATTCCGGCATACAAGCTGAACGCCATCAAAAGCATGATCGGAGTCATGAACTGCTGAGTGTCTTCCTGCTGTTCCAGAGCGCTTCCGATTGCAGCAAATAGAGCTGCATACAGTAAATAGCCACCGATAAAATAAAGGACAAAACAGGTGCCGATCATACCGAAGTTGATCGAATTGATAATTTCTTGCACCTGGATGCTGATATCGGAAGAACCGGCAGCCACATCGTTTATGCCTTGTGCCGTCATCTGTGCTGTCATCATATCTTCAGGTGACGTGTTGCCACCGAAAAAGAAAAGGCTCCCCGATACCAAGACCGTTGTCAGGATTCCCCACAGGAATACTTGTGTTAGGCCGACGAAACCGATGCCAATGATTTTTCCCATCATCAGGTCGAATGGCTTAACGGACGAAATCATCACTTCGATAATACGGTTTGTCTTTTCTTCCATCACTCCTTGCATGACCATTCCACCGTACATGATGATAAACATATAGATAATGAAAGTCAATATCATGCCTAAGATAGAGGCAACCTCGGCCGAAGTGCTTTTTTCACTTCCGTCTTCATCCCATTTGATGGTTTTGATATTGAAATTGATTTTGCTGTCCTCGATGATCTGTTTCAGGTTGTCGATGTTGTAAGAAGCGAGTTTCTCGTCTTTCAAGTATTCGGACAGTGTTTTGTCGATGGTGTTTTTCAGTCCCATCGGAATTTGTTTCTGCGAATAGAGTGTTGCTGCGGTTGGGTTTTGTAACAAGTCGTCTGTTATATTCAAGAAAGCGAAAATTTCTTTATCCGGGTTTTTACGATATTCTTCCAGGCTGGAACCTTTTTCGGTGATGAAGGTGTATTCTTCTGTGTCTTTAAACAGCGGTGCGTATTTGCCTGTCGTATCGCTGATCGCCACCTGTTTGACATCATCTCCTTTGATGGTGGATAACCAAAGCGGGACGAACACCAGCGCGGCAAACAGGAACGGTGTCAGGAATGTCAGTAACAGAAACGATTTTTTGCTGACACGGCGGAGGTATTCTCTTTTTATTATAAGTCCTATCTTATTCATGCTTGCGTAGTATTTGTACCGGAGACGGTGTTAATAAATATGTCGTTCATCGAAGGGATCTCTTCCGTGAAAGAAATGATTTCAGCCTGTCCCGCCAATGCAGAGAGGAGGGCGGAGTTGGTTATACCCGGCTCTTTATGGATGCGTACCTCGCTTGTTCCGGCCAGGTCTTTTTTTCCGTCAGCAGGCTGAACATTTCCGGGATGGGTTGCAATTTCCCTGATCCGGTATGGAAACGGAGGGTGAAATTGTTTGTCCGGAAACGGCTTTTCACTTCTGTCACATTGCCGGAAAGCACAACTTGAGAACGGTTGATCAAGGCGATATTGTCACAAATCTCTTCAACAGACGACATGTTGTGCGTGGAAAAGATGATTGTGTGTCCGGCATCTTTGAGTTCGAGGATTTCTTTTTCAGCAATTCGGCATTCACTGGGTCAAATCCGCTGAACGGTTCGTCGAAGATCAGAAGTTTCGGTTCGTGAATGATGGTGATGATAAATTGTACTTTCTGCTGCATCCCTTTGGACAGCTCTTCCAATTTCTTGTTCCACCAGGGCATGATATCAAATTTTTCGAACCAGCGTATCAACCGTATGCGAGCTTCCTGGTAGGAGAGCCCTTTGAGCTGTGCTAGGTAGATGGCTTGTTCACCGACTTTCATTTTTTTATACAGGCCGCGTTCTTCCGGCAGGTAACCGATCTGGTAGATATCTTCCGGCTGAAATTCACGTCCGTTAAAACGGACAAGGCCGCTGTCGGGGGCCGTGATGCGGTTGATGATACGGATCAGTGTGGTTTTGCCGGCTCCGTTCGGCCCTAATAAGCCGAAGACTTTCCCTTCGGGAACTTGGATGCTGACCTTGTCGAGGGCGAGGCGGTTGGCATATTGTTTTACCACGTCTTCCGTTTCTAAAAAATTCATAGGCATTACATTTTTAATATGATTCTTTCTCCCAATTCTTTACTTAATATATTCTTTATTTCGTTCAGGCGCGTGAGCTTTTTCATCAGCTCGAAAACCTGATCCATGTCTTCGTTGTTTTGCATACTCTTGATCTGTGCCTGTATCTCTTTGATTTGAGAGAGTACATAGGCATCCTTGAAAGCATACAATTCCCGGATTACCAACTGGTCGAGTTTGTCTTCTTCCTGTTCCAGTTCCCGATATTTGGTGTGATACTTGCTTAGCTGATATTTTTCGCTGATCAGGTTGGCGGCAAGGCGGCTCACGTTCGGGTCGGGATGGGCGAGGAAATACCGGTTCGCGATGAACCCTTCGGACCGGCAGCGATCGGCCGCTTCATCCATCATACTCTTGAAGAGCGGAGTATAAAAGGTCAGGTCGTCGCGTTCCAGCTCGGAACGGATATATTCGGAAACGCGGATCACGACATCCTCGTTCGTCTCTTCGTCCGTATATTGGAACAGGATACGTTCGCCATAACGCACGATGTAGCGCAGCAGGGCGACTTCGTATGCCTCGTAAGGCGAACGCTTCGGCCCTACCGGAATGTTTGCCGGCGGCGTGAAAGGCGCTGGCGGCGGTATGCTGCCTCCTCCGTCATCGGGACTGTATTCTTCCGGTGGGGGGCGGGATCGTATTGTCAGGAGGCAGGGGACTTTCCTGCGGTTGTTCCGCCAGCGTCTCTTCCGGGTAGGGCTGGTAACCGGGAATATCCGGGTATTCGGGGATATTGATGGGAGTAGCCGGAATGGGGGAGGACGGAGTGTTCGCTTGCCTTTCTTCCTTGTTGAGGCGGATTTTGTTCACTTCGTTCAACAGGAGCATCTCGTCTATTTCCATCATCGTACTGCATTCCCGGATATAAAGGGAGCGGGCGATATTGTCGGGGATGATGGCCACCGTCCGGATAATGTCGGAGATTAGCGCCGACCGTTTGATCGGATCCGTTCCTGCATCGTCCAATAGCAGGCGCGTTTTTGAAACGGATGAAATCGGTTTCGTTCTGCCGGATAAACTCAGCAAACTGGCTCGCGTTGTGCTTGCGGGCAAAGGAGTCGGGGTCTTCTCCGTCCGGAAGGAGCACCACTTTCACATTCATGCCGTCCTCCAACAGCAGGTCGATACCACGCAAGGCAGCTTTGATACCGGCTGCATCACCGTCATACAAGACCGTGATATTGCTAGTGAAGCGATGTATCAGGCGGATCTGTCCTTGTGTGAGGGCTGTACCCGATGAAGCGACCACGTTCTCGACCCCTGCCTGATGCATGGAAATAACATCCGTGTAGCCTTCCACCAAGAAGCAGCGGTCAGCCTTTACGATCGCCTGTTTGGCGAAATAGATCCCGTAAAGCTCGTTACTCTTATGGTAAATCTCACTTTCGGGCGAGTTGACATATTTGGCTGTCTTTTCGTCTTTCTTCAGGACACGTCCTCCGAAAGCGACGACTTTTCCACTGAGCGTATGGACCGGAAAAATGACACGCCCGCGAAAACGGTCGTTTACCCCGCCGTTGTCGTAGGCGATCACCAAACCTGTCTTTTCGAGAAATTCTTTTTTGTAACCGCTCTTTGTTGCGGCTTTATACAGGGCGTCCCGTTGGTCGAGGCTGTAGCCTAACTGGAATTTGCGAATGGTATCTTCCCGGAAACCACGTTCGGCAAAGTAGCGCAGGCCGGCGGCTTTGCCTTCCTGGTGTTCGTAGAGCTGGGTCGTGAAGTATTTCTGCGCCCAGCTATTGACGATCAGCATGCTTTCGCGGTCGCTGCGCACCTGCTTTTCGCGTTCCGACAGTTCCCGTTCCTGTATTTCGATGTTGTACTTTTTGGCAAGGAAGCGAAGCGCATCATAATAAGAAAGCTGCTCATGCTTCATAATGAAGTGAACAGCCGTACCCCTTCGCCGCAGGCAAAGCATTTACAGATATTCTTTGCTGGCGACACATAGAAAGAGGGGGACTTGTCGCTATGGAAAGGACACAACCCTACATAGTTTATGCCTCGTTTCCGAAGGGTAACGAATTCGGAAACAACGTCCACAATGTTTGCAGCATCCAGTATCCGGTCTATGGTAGGTTGATCGATCATAAATCTTCTTACTTTTTATGTATAAAGGTAAGAAGATTTGTTATTTTTGAATTATATAATGACAACCTGTTTCTCTATTTATAATTTTGTCTCGTCCTGAGATAGGTTGACTGTGTGTTAAAAAATCTTATTATAGGTTGTCTATAAAAACAAAAAACAGACAAACCGTGTTGATCCATGTAATTTGTTTTTTACACATTCCTTGAAGTCTTAAAGTTAGCTTTCTTAACACCATGATGCGTATAGTCTAAGATAAATACTTACTTTTGCGTCTGTATCTGATAACATGAAAAAGAAATGAAACGAATACTACATTTGATTTTGATCAGTTGTTTGTGCCTCTCGGCGGCAGCACAGAAAAACGCTCCTAAATGGATGAACAAAGCCAAGAGAGCGGTCTTTACAATTACCACTTATGGAAAGGATGGAAATAAGCTCGCAACTAGTACGGGATTCTTTATTTCCGAAACAGGCGAGGCTGTCTCTGCATACAATATCTTTAAGGGTGCCGAGAAAGCAACAATCACAGACTTTGAGGGAAAAACATTTCTGGTTAAGAATATCCTGGGTGCAGACGAACTGTATGACGCTGTAAAGTTTCAGGTTGAAGTGCCGAAGAAAGCTGTTTTCCTGCCGATTGCTGCTGAGCCGGTGGCAAACGGGACGAATGCCTATCTGCTATTATACTCTACCGGCAAGAACGCCACCTTTAAGTCTGGTGCTATTACCGAAGTAAGTAAGCTGAAAGATCCGTATAAATATTACAAGATGGCAGTCGCATTGGAAGAAAACGAACTCAATGCTCCGTTGCTGACTCCCGAAGGTGAAGTGTTCGGGCTGGCACAAGCGGATGCAGGTGGAAAGAAAGATATTTGCTATGGCCTTTCTGCTGGATATGCAGGTAGCTTGTCAATAGGGTCTGCTGATTATCTGAGTTCTGCATACCGCAATATCAATATACCGAAAGGATGGCCGAAGGAACTGGACCAAGCAACCGTAGCTCTTTACTTGATCAGTGGCACGCAGGACGCAAAGGCACGCTTGGAAACGGTCAACGATTTTATCACCACCTTCCCGGATGCTCCCGACGGTTATCTGAACCGTTCTGATCTTTATGCCTACAATCGTGCGGAATTGGCTAACTCTATGGCTGAACAGGCAATCTATTTGCAAAAGGCACTGGACGACATAAAAACCGCTTCTAAATGTAGCGATAAGAAAGGTGATTTCTGGTATAACCAGGCTAAGTTGATCTACGGTGTTGCTTCGGCCGATAGTACGCTGACTGATCCAGCTTGGACAATCGAAGCCGCTATGGAGGCTTTGGACAAGGCGATCGAAGAGGATAACCTGCCAGCCTATCACCAATTAAGGGCGGATATCCTGTTCAATAAAGGAGAGTTCCAGCAGGCATTCGATGAGTACATGATCGTTAACAACAGCGATGTCGCCTCTGCTTCTTCTTATTATTTGGCTGCAAAGGCAAAGGAACGGGTTACCGGTTTTAATATCGGTGATGTTATCGACCTGCTCGACAAGGCGATCGAGAAATGCGGGACAAATATGAATGCCGAGGCGGCAGCTTATGTGTTGGAACGGATCAATTGGCGCCTGCGCCTTGCACAATACACGGAGGCTATCGCTGATTATGACCTCTATTATACACTGATTGGTGGACAGGTGCTTCCGAACTTCTTCTTTCTGCGCGAACAAGCCAAGTTCCGTGCGGGTGACTTGGAGGGAGCTTTGAAGGATATCCAGGCTGCTATACAGGAAGTCCCAGCACGCCCGACTACTATGCGGAAGAAGCTTCCATCTATGTTCGCCAGCAGAAGTATGAAGATGCACTGAAAAGTATAGAGAGGGCAATCGCGATTGCTCCAGATTTCGGAGCCTGTTATCGTTTACGGGGCGTTTGTTGCGTCCGTTTGAAGAAGAAAACAGAGGCTTGCGAAGCATTCAACAAAGCTAAAGAATTGGGCGATCCGCTTGCTGGAAAGTTGATAAAGGAACATTGTAAATAAGTGAGTGATATGAAGAAGCTGATGGATGTATTGCCGTTGCTGCTTGTCGTTGTCCTGCTGTTTGGTACGGCTTGTCAGAGCAATAAAAAGAAGGATGCGGAGAGCGCGAATGTAACGTTGTTCGATAAGGATCTGCCGGAGATCAAGACGCTGGTCAACGGAGAATGGGAACTGGTGAGTGGCAAGAACGCCCGTGAGTTCTGCGAATATGAGAATACTTTCATCAAGTTTGCAGACGACCAATATGTCTGGACGGAGGACGGCAAAGCCGAACCGGGGGCTTTGAACTGGCGCAAAGCGGATACGGGGGCCGGATATGAAGCCTATCTGATGGATGTCTTCTACGAGACCAACCCTGCCTATCCTGTGTCTATCAAAGGAGACACTCTTATCCTGCAAGACTGCTCGGAAACAGGATATAAATATACTTTGGTTAGGAAATAGCTTGCGTGAAGCTGTAAATTAATTTTTCTTGTTCGTGATTATGTTCTGTAAAAACCTCAAACAAACTTTTCTCTTTCAGAGATTCGATCTTTTCTTGATATGCCTCACATAGAAGTTTAGCAGTGATGATAAAACCTCTACCCAACAATTCCGCTTCTTTCTGATACAGTTTGGCTTTTTACGGCTTTCAGGTAGTTGTTGAGGCTTTTGGCTTCCTCATCTTTACCTTTTACTTGTTGTTTGGTTTTATCCCATTTATCAATATGAACCTGTTTCCCTGTCGGAAAGGAACATTTTTCACCATTGATAGTAATTATGACTTCAATAGGAGCATTCCCATTTTTCCGAACTTTACTTTCTCTTATGAAGAAGAGAATAGAAAATGAACTTCTAACCATCTGTTTAATAAATTAAATTAGACATTTTAGAAGCTCTTTGATTTTGATTATATTATTGTAAATCAGATTATTGGTTGATAATTTGTGACCAGTTTCTTGAAAATGCAGAAATGGTCACAAATTGGTCACAAAATACTTTCAAATTCATTATTTTTGGAGAGAAATCTCTTGTCTTGTTTTCTTTTAAAAATGAAAAATCATGAGTGTTTTTATGTATCCTATATACCAATCCCAATGCTTTACAGATAAGATTTGTTGTTTAAAGAAGTATCTGATTGGGCAAGAAAGAAGAAGCATATAAGATATTTCAATAAACAAAAAAAAACTCCCGTAACCATAACGATTACAGGAGTTTATATATTTAGAAATAACTTAAATTACTTCTTCATAGCTTCCTCGATAGCAACAGCCACTGCAACAGTAGCACCTACCATCGGGTTGTTGCCCATACCCAGGAATCCCATCATCTCAACGTGAGCAGGTACGGATGAAGAACCAGCGAACTGAGCGTCACCGTGCATACGGCCCATCGTGTCGGTCATACCATAAGAAGCAGGACCGGCTGCCATATTATCCGGTTGCAGGGTACGGCCTGTACCACCACCTGAAGCTACAGAGAAATACGGCTGACCGTTTTCCATACATTCTTTCTTGTAAGTACCTGCAACCGGGTGCTGGAAACGTGTCGGGTTAGTTGAGTTACCTGTGATAGACACGTCAACACCTTCTTTTACGCATGATGGCAACACCTTCGCGAACGTCGTCAGCACCGTAGCACTTAACTTTTGCACGCAGACCGTTTGAGTATGCTTTTTTCTTCGATTACGTTTACTTCACCAGTCATATAGTCGAACTGAGTTTGAACGTAAGTGAAGCCGTTGATACGGGAAATGATTTTAGCAGCATCCTTACCTAGGCCGTTCAAAATAACACGCAACGGTTCTTTACGAACTTTGTTTGCCATTTCAGCGATCTTGATAGCACCTTCGGCTGCTGCGAAAGATTCGTGACCAGCCAGGAATGCGAAACATTTTGTTTCTTCACGAAGCAAACGAGCTGCCAGGTTACCATGGCCGATACCAACTTTACGATCGTCGGCAACAGAACCGGCGATACAGAATGCCTGCAGACCGATACCGATAGCTTCAGCAGCTTCGGCAGCGTTGGTGCAGCCCTTCTTGATTGCGATTGCAGCACCTACAACGTAAGCCCAGCAAGCATTTTCGAAACAGATAGGTTGTGTTTCCTTACACATTGTATAAGGGTCGATACCTTTAGCGTCGCAGATAGCCTTTGCATCTTCGATACCGTTGATACCATATTCTTTTAAAACCGCGTTGATATGATCGATACGGCGGTCATAACTTTCAAATAAAGCCATATTATTTTTTACTTTTTTAAATTCTTATTTACCAGAAATAAAGATATCAGAAAATTGAAAACAAGTACACCGCCGCAGCAGGCCACATAAAAAAGCCATCCAGGGACGGTCCGGCTTAATCACGAAGTAAGCGATAACCGTTGCCACTGTGGTGATAGCGATCAGCCCGAGAAGGACGCGTGTCAGTGTCTTCTTATTCATTACGAGGATCGATATATTTTACAGCTTCTTTGAAACGACCGTAAGAGCCTTTGGCTTTTTCCAGTGCTTCGTTAGCATCCATACCCTTCTTCACCATATCCATGAATTTACCTAAGTGGATAAATTCATAACCGATTACTTCATCGTCAGCATCGAGAGCCATACGAGTACAGTAACCTTCTGCCATTTCCAAGTAACGAGGACCTTTGCCAATGTACCGAACATGGTTCCTACTTGGCTGCGCAGACCTTTACCCAAGTCTTCCAGACCGGCACCGACAGGCAGACCACCTTCAGAGAAAGCAGACTGTGTACGACCGTAAACGATCTGCAGGAACAATTCGCGCATTGCAGTGTTGATAGCGTCACAAACAAGGTCAGTGTTCAATGCTTCCAACAGTGTTTTTGCCCGGCAGGATTTCTGAAGCCATAGCAGCAGAGTGAGTCATTCCGGAGCAACCGATAGTTTCTACAAGTGCTTCCTGGATAATTCCTTCTTTAACGTTCAGAGTCAGCTTACATCCACCCTGTTTCGGTGCACACCAACCGATACCGTGTGTCAAACCAGAAATATCAGAAATCTGAGTTGCTCTAACCCACTTTCCTTCTTCAGGAATCGGAGCACACTGGTGGTTAGCTCCCTTCTTTACAACACACATGTGTTGAACTTCATGTGAATAAATCATAATCGCTAATTTATTATATTAAAGTGATAATAAAACTTTATGCTAATTTTAATGTAAGATCGCTTTTAAAAAGACCGCACAAAGATAAAATTTAAAAATTCAGCCGTGCAACAGGACCGGTTATTTCAAAACTTCTTTAATTTTATCTTCCAACTCCTGACCGTGCAGGTTCTTGGCGATGATTGTACCGTCTTTGTCAACCAGTACGGTATGAGGGATGCTGTTGACACCATAAAGAGCGGCACCGCTGTTCTGCCAACCTTTCAAGTCGGACAGTTGTGTCCAGGTGATGTTTAGGTCTTTTACGCCTTTGGCCCACGCATCGGCTTTGCTGTCCAACGAGATACCGACAATATCGAATCCTTTGTCCTTGTAATCTTTGTAGGCTTTGACCAGATTCGGCATTTCTGCACGGCAGGGAGGACACCAAGATGCCCAGAAATCAATCAGGACGACTTTGCCGTTACCGACGTATTCGGAAAGTTTGTGCACCTCACCTTTAGCGTTCGGCATTTCGAAATCAGTGAACTTCTGTCCTATGGCTACCTTTTTCAAAACATTCAGATGATCGATCATATAGCTGATTCCCGGAACGGACTTGAAAGAAGAATCTGCTTTGGAGATGATTTCATTTTGCTGCTCTTCGTCGATGTTGTAACGGAAATCGTAGAGGTTCTTGGCGGCAGACTGTTTATCTGTATGAGCCAGGATGTAGTTGACAACGGTTTCCGTAATCTTACGGTCGATCTCTTCATATTTGGCTTCCGCCTGCTTTATCAGATTTTCATCGCCCGACTTCATATCGGCGACCAATTTGTCTATACCAGAACGTAAGTCTTTGATTTTGGCCTGCAATTCTTTTTGTGCGTCATTTTCGGGAGTACCGCTAACAGTGGAAGTAGAGTCCAGCACGACTGCTAATTTTCCGTTTTCAAGTACGAATGTTGCCATGAACGGAGCGTTTTCTCCGGGAGCGACACGCACCGGTTCAACCACTTCTTCCGAAAAACGGAGAGTACGGAGGGCAGGAGCGTTTTGTGTGCCTTTCAAAGCAAAAGATCCGTTTTGTACTAAGGCGCTGTCCAATGGTGCAGCATCTTTTACCCCATATTCATAGAGATATACATACTTACCATTCAAATCACTGTTTGAAACGGTACCGGTAATTTCGTAACCCGGTTTTTCGCTACAGGCTGCAAGAAGCAGGACGGAAGCGGCGATAGGAAGATACTTTTTTCATATATTTATGTATTAAAACGATTAATACTTTATTAGTTACAGACGTTTGGCGCAAAAGTAAGAAAAAATTGACACATTATTTGCTATATTTGTGGCCTAATAATCGTTATTATGAATTTATCCTATATAGATACCAGATATGCGGCGTTTTTTCGTTTTGTAAGGGCTGTTATTGTCTGTTTGTTCCTTTTTTCTTGTCCGGTGTCTGCGGGGATTTCCTGCATATGGCAAATAATATAGATTTGTCAAATAATGCTATCCTTGACATGTATCAGGATGAGAACGGTTATATGTGGATCGGTACCTACGACGGTTTGAATCTGTATAACGGCAAGAATACATATGTATTTCGCTTTGAACCGAATAACAAGAATACCTTATGCAGTAATATCATCAATAAAATCGTGTATGGTGGGGATGGATTTCTGTGGGTATCGACTTCTATGGGATTGAATCGGTTCTCGTTGAAAGACCGGAAGGTGACGGAGTCCTACACGGAATATCCCGAATGTTTGAATGTGGTGTCTGATTCGGCAGGTAATACACTGCTCATAAAGCAAAAAGATTTTATCTCCTGCTATTCTCCCGAAACCGGCTCTTTTCAGGATGTACATGTACAGGGAATGAATGAAGAAGTATCCAAAGTCTTGTTTGCAAACGGAGAAAGGCAATTCTTTATTCTTGACGCCGATGGCTGCCTGCTTGAGATTTGTCCGGATTTTGAGTCTTTTCCCTTGGTATTGGACATAAAGAAAACTCCGATTCATGAAAAGGAAATTGACCGTGCTTATTACCTCGATGGCACTTTGTATTATGTGGATATGGAAAACCACTTTTATTCTTACCGGATGAAAGATCGCAGGAAAGAGTATCTGGCCGACCTTACCGGCTGGATGGAGCAATATGGAAAGCTTTCCCGTATCGCTTTGTTTCATTCCGTCCCCTACTTGGTTTTCAGGAACGGGCTTTTGCTAAACATCGATAATCAGGAAGAGGCATTGAGGTTTGATGTCGGGCTATTTTGTGTTTTACCTGACCGGAAGCAGGATATCCTATGGGTGGGGACGGACGGGCAGGGAGTCCGGATGTATTATGACAAGTATAACCGATTTTCAGGGATTCAACTCAAGAGTTTGCCGATTGTCGTGCGGAATCCGGTCCGTTCGATCTATACCGAGGATGAGAAAACAATTTGGTTCGGGAACTAAAGGAAATGGTTTTGTGCGTGTGGAAGATTATGATTCCTATGAAAAAGGAAAAATACCAGCCGAGAAAGTCAAACACTTCACAACATCGAGCGGCTTGTCTAGTGATCGTGTCTATTGTTTCCGTAAAAGTAACTATTATCCCTGGGTGTGGATCGGGACAGAAGGACCGGGGTTGTCATATTATTCCTTAGTGGACAAGAAAGTCCATACGATGGCAAGTCTTGTTGATACAAAGATCAGATATGTCCATGCCATCCGTGAAGTGAATGATTCGACGTTATGGATGGCAACGACCGGAGATGGTTTGCTGGAAGTTGTTATTGGTAGAAAAGGGGGGAGCTTGTGATTAAATATGTAAAGTCTTTTATCCTTGAAAAGGATGGAAAGATTTGTAATGAGTTCCATTCTATGAGTTATGATGATGAGGCTTCTCTTCTTTATTTAGGGAGCCGTGGGGGATATGGATTGGTTCGTTTTTAATCTGTTGACTAAGAAATACGAATTTATTCCGATGAATAATGCCGGTAACCGGGCGGGAGGGGATGTGCTTTGTATGTGTTATAGCAAGGATTCTACTTTTTATCTGGGGGCGAGTTCTGGTATGACACAGATGAAATTACATTCTGGGAACCCGGCGGAAGTACGCCAATATAGCAGGATCGACGGTATCAAGAATGATATGGTTTACGGTATTCTGGAAGATTCTGACGGCTGTGTTTGGCTGAGTACGAATAAGGGACTTACCAAATATAATCCTCACAATCGTTTTTTTCATAATTATGAAAGTCCTGATCTGGATGTGACGGAATTCTCGGATGATGCTTATTGGAAGTGCCCTTACACGGGAAAACTGTTCTTCGGTGGGATTAACGGGGTGATATGGGTAGATCCGCAAAACGACCGGCAGGAGAATTATAAGCCGGCCTTACATTTTTTGAAATGAAGATGGGGCATGAAACGCATAGTTTGTATGACTATACGGATCAGAAAACCGGATATGTGACCATTCCCCCAACATATCCACATTTTCGATTTCTTTTGTGGCGACCGACTATATACACGGGGAAAACTATGAGTATTCGTACTTATTGGAAAACTATAATACATCATGGACCGAACTGCAGAAAGATAACGAGGTTGTTTTTACGAAGTTACCTTATGGCAATTATGTTTTGAAAGTCCGTTACAAGAATGATGTGTTCGATTCGGATGCCAAGGAGTATTTTTTGCATATACGGGTGTTGCCTCCCTGGTATCGCGGTTCTTGGGCCATGATTGCCTATGGTTTGGTACTGGCGACCATATGTTTGGGTATCGTGTATTGGCTGCGCCGCCGGATTGTGGAAAAACAGGCCGAAGTCGCCCGGAAAATCAGAGAAGAGCAAAAAGAAAAACTATATGAAGCGAAGTTGAATTTCTTTGCCAACATCACGCATGAGCTTTGTACGCCTTTGACTTTGATTAATGGCGTAAATGATTATATCAAGATATCCGCTGACCGATTGGCTGATGGGAAATTGGAGAAGTATGCCCGTATCCTGGGTGAGAATGTCACAAATCTGAATGAGTTGATCCAGGAAATTTTGGATATCAGAAAGATCGAGGAGGTCGGATTCAGTCATATACAGATCAAACGGGTGTCCGTAAGCAGTTTGATCCGGAAGCAATGCGAATCGTTTATACCTGTTGCGGAGCAGAACGGGATCAATTTTACCTTCAGTGATGTTGATAAACCGGTTTATTGGAATACGGATGTACCCAGTTTGAAAAAGATTATACGCAATTTGGTGTCGAATGCATTCAAGTACACGGAACAGAAAGGTACGATTGATGTTTCTGTCCGGATAGAAAATGAGTCTCTGATAATAAAGGTATATAATACGGGTAAGGGGATAGCGGAAGCTGACTTGAAAACGATTTTTGATCGTTTTCATATCTTAGGAGATTTGGATGGAAATAATTATACTCAGATGACTTCCAGAAACGGATTAGGACTTTTCATCTGCCATAGTATGGTCCAGTTGCTTCGTGGTGAGATAAATGTGGAAAGCAAGGGGGGGAATCTGCCGGATTTATCGTTACGTTGCCTTATCTGGAGGTCGAGGAAATGGATTTAGACGAACAAGCCGATGAAGAGGTTCCGGTTGCACAACCAGTGGTTTCGGCAGTGGCTGCCGAAACCACTGGGAATATCGGTAATCCGGTTATCTTGGTGGTTGATGATAACCGGGATATCGGTTGGCTGATTAAGGAAACTTTATCGTCCGAATATGCCGTTCGGGAGGCATTTAATGCAGAAGAGGCTTTGGCCTTGATGGACCAGCAAACTCCTGATTTGATTATTACGGATATCATGATGCCGAGTATGGATGGGTTTGCGTTGATCAGCCGTATCAAGTCTGATAAGTTCACCCGGCATATACCTTTAATCGTAGTATCGGCAAAAGTCTCGGAAAGCGAACAGGCGGAAGGATTGGATCTGGGTGCCGATGTATACCTGACCAAGCCATTCTCATCCGTAGTGCTCCATTCCGTTGTGAACAGATTGATGGCGAATAAAAAAGAACTGAAAGACTATTATTATTCTCCGGAAAGCGCTTATGAGCAGTCCGGCGGCCAGTTGATCCATCAGGAAGATAAGGAGTTTATGGATTCCGTGACAGCTATAATTAAGGAAAACCTTGCTCAGGATACGTTGCGTCCTGAACTTATAGCCGACAAATTAGGCATGAATACCCGTGCTTTGTATCGTCGTTTAATAAAAAAATTTCACCGTTGACACCGAGTGATTTTATCAAGGACTACCGCATGATGCATGCTGCCCGGCTTTTAGTCACGACGAACCTGAGTGTGCAAGAAATCATCTATCAGGTCGGAATTTCCAACAAGTCCTATTTTTTATCGTGAGTTTTCAGCCAAATACGGAGTTACACCGGGAGAGTATCGACGGATGCAATAGGGCGTTTCCAAATGTAACTGATTTTTATTCGTAGTCTTTAATTCGGTTTATCCGATATAATTGGATAAAGCAGACAATACCCCTTTTTGGTCATATTTCTATTTCTGTTGAAATATCGGTTCGTCTTGAATTGTCGTTTTTCTTGTCTTTCCGATTTTGGAGTGTCATTACATGTCAAGTGTTTGGCGTGTCATTTGGATGCAGGGGTTGATCTGTCGACAGACTTTACAAATGCGAAATAATCTTTTATTGTTTTTTTTGTGTAGTGTCCTGATTGTACAAAAGAGTGTCATAATCGGTCATAGGTTGAATATGATACTCTTTTTTGCTGCCCTGTGTTACTGTAATTGTGTTAAGATCGGCTAATATTGTCATTGAATTACAAAAATAAAATTAAAAAATATAGATTGGAAGATAGTTCTTTCAATTTTCTGAATTTTAATGTGTTCATGTTAAATTAAAAGCAAAAAAAATGATGAATGAATCTAAGCTATTATCCCCAAATGGGATAGTGAAGGCCTCAGCCTTATGCTTATGAATGTCTGCTTTTTCTGTTAATGCCGCATTTGCTGTTCCGGTATTGGATCGTGAAGTGATGGTTATACAACAAGGTCGGACTTTGACGGGTACTGTGGTTGATAATTTTGGAGACCCTGTTATTGGTGCCAATGTGATCGTCAAAGGAACAACGATCGGTAACATTACCGATGTGAACGGTACATTTACTGTTGAAAATGTACCGGATGATGCTGTATTGCAAATCTCTTATATCGGTTTTAAGACATTGGAAGTGCCGGTAAAAGGTCAGACAACCTTTAATATTACATTGCAAGAAGACACTGAGAACTTGCAGGAAGTAGTGGTGGTCGGTTATGGTTCTTCTGTGAAGAAGGATTTGACTACGGCAGTTACGAGTGTAAGTAGCAAAGATTTTTGGCTGGTGCCGTGAATGATCCGATGCAGATGGTGGATGGAAAAGTAGCCGGAGTCGTGGTTAATAGTGTTGCCGCTGCTGACCCGAATACGAGTGGTAGTATTCAAGTGCGTGGAGCTTCTTCTTTGAAGGCCGGTAACAGTCCGTTGATTGTGATTGATGGTATGCCGGGAGGAGATTTGCGTAATTTGGCACAGTCGGATATCGAGTCTATTACCGTATTGAAAGATGGTTCTGCTGCAGCTATCTATGGTTCTCGTGGTGCAAATGGTGTAATCTTAGTAACGACCAAACAGGGAAAGGCGGGTAAGACGACCATTACGTATGATGGCTATGTCGAACATGATTTTGTGGCAAGCAAACCGGATGTTTTGGATGCAGAAGCCTATTTGGACAAGGTTACAGGTGCTGTTGATTACGGGCATCGAACCAATTGGTATGATGAGTTGATCAATAAAAATAATTTTGGTCATAATCACAATATTTCATTGTCCGGTGGTAGCGAAACAACTATTTTCCGTATGTCTGCTAACTTTAAAGGTAAGGAAGGATTGGATATCGCTTCTGATCGTAAAGAATACGGTTTACGTGGAAACTTTAAGCATACGACTTTGGAGGGTTGTTGGAAGTAGGCGGTAATTTCTCTTATCGTATAGCTGACGAAGATTATACGGATTATGCTTCGTTCAAGCAGGCTGTTCAGTTGAATCCGACGTTCAGTGTGGATGAGATGGATGCATTCAAAGGTAATAGTTATTCCTTTAATCCTGTCAAAAATTTGACGGAGCAGGAGAATGGTGCAAAACAGGAATATTCCACAATCGATTTGAACTTGAAACTGAACATTCTGAAAAATCTGAATACAGAATTAAAGCTTGGTCGCCAAGGACATAACAAGAAACAGTCTCAGTATAAGTTCAAGACACATAAAGATTGTATTAATGGAAATTATAATGGTTATGCACTCTTGAAACAGGAAGCTTGGACAGATTGGACATTGGAATGGTTGGGAAATTATTCGTTCAAAATCAATGATGAACATGATTTCAAAATTATGGGCGGTTATTCCTATCAGCAATTCGATTACGAATGGTTCTCAGCATCGAACCGTGATTTTCCTTCCGATGCATTCTTATATAACTATCTTCAAGGCGGTGAGTACGAAAAGGTGAATGGCCGCTTGGGGATGGAATCCCATAAAGAAGAAGAAAAAACAATCGCGTTTTTGGGGCGTATTAATTATAACTGGAATGACGTATTCTTGTTTACAGGATCTTTACGCCATGAAGGTAACTCTAAGTTTGGTGAAGATCATAAATGGGGACTTTTCCCGGCAGCATCGGCTGCTTGGCGTGTGTCCAAATTGCCGGTGTTTGAAAACAGTTCTGCCGTTGACGATTTAAAACTTCGTTTTCGTATGGTGTAACCGGACGTTCCGGGTTCGACCGTTATACGGCACAGGCCAAATATTCTGGATTCGGACAGTACTATAGTGATACTTATGGTAAATTTATCATGGGGTATGGACAGGTAATAACCCAAATTATGATTTGGCTTGGGAAAAACAGATTTCTTACAACTTGGGTATTGATTATACTTTATTTAACTCTCGTCTGTCGGGTAGCTTTGATGCATTCATTCGTGAAGGTCGTGATGTAATCGGTGAATATCCTGTTCCTTTGCCACCGTATCTGCATGATAAAATTTATGCAAATGTGGGTACAACTACATCTAAAGGTTTTGAGTTCCAAGTGAATTGGGATGCAGTACAAACAAAAGATTTTTCTTATTCTACAAATTTGAATTTGGCTTATACAAAATCCAAACTGAAATCATTCTCTAACGAAAAGTATCAGTTGGGGTATATAGAAGGTGATGGATTCCCCTCTCCGGGTAATCCTGGTTCGGCTCAGCGTCTAGAAGACGGAATCGAGATAGGTTCTTTTTATGGATTCCGTTATGCAGGTGTCGATGATGCAGGTAATATCCTGATTTGGGAAAAAGGTGAAGAAGGTGGAGTAACGAAGTTGGGAGCCGATGGTAATGAACAGGATAAGGTTTATCTGGATGGAACAGGTGTTCCCAAGTGGGAGTTGTCTTGGGGAAATACGTTCAGATATAAAGACTTTGATTTGTCTTTGTTCTTCCGTGGACGTTTTCGCTATAAAGTGATGAACCAGTATGAAATGTATTATGGTCTGCAAGTGGTTTCCGGCGATAACAAGTTATCTTCCGCTTATGAAGAAAATGCTCATATCAAAGGCCCGAAAGTGATTTGTGACTATTTCTTGCAGAATGGTAATTATTTACGTTTGGACAATATCACATTGGGTTGGACTCGAAATTGAATACGAAGTGGATTTCTAATTTACGTGTGTATGGTACGTTGAAGAACGTGTTTACATTGACTAAGTATTCGGGGGTAGATCCGACGACGGTGACGACTACAGGCTTGTGGCCGGGAATCGGTGGAATGGAGGTCTATCCGACCGCAAGGAATCTGACATTTGGCGTACAAATCACTTATTAATTAAATTAAGAGACAGAACATGAAAAAAATTAAATTATTATGTGCTGCAGGTTTGTTGGGTGCTCTTGCCATGACATCTTGTACGGATCTGACAGAAAAAGTATATTCAGATTTAGTGAGAGACAATTATTATACGGATAAATTGTCTGTTGAAGCTGCCGTGGTTCGTTGTTTCGAACATAGTGACAATGTTACGTGGCGCGGTGATATCTGGAAGTTGCAGGAATTGACAGGTGACCATTTTGTCTGGACACAGAAAGGACGGCACGGATATGACGATGGCCAATGGATTCGCCTGCACGAACATAAATGGAACTATATTCAAGGACAGATCAACGGTGCTTGGGTGGCATCTTACCAGTGTATCAGTCAGGTAAACACGGTGTTGCGTGATTTCAATACGGTTGATTTTAGTGCGATCGGTGTTACTGATGAAGAGAAGGCTGCTTATTATAGTGACTTACGTGTATTGCGGGCTTGGTACTACATGTTTTTGTTGGATTTTTACCGTCAGGTTCCAATCGCTACGGAACAACAGGCTTCTGATGAAATCGTGCCTCAGAGTACAGCAAAAAGAGGTTTATGATTTCATTGAGTCGGAATTGAAAGAATGTATCCCTACATTGCCGAAAGAAAAACGTCTCGGACGTTGGACACAGGGACCGGCAGCCGGTTTGTTGGTTCGTCTTTATTTGAATGCCAAGGTGTGGATTGGTGAGGATCATTATGCTGATTGTAAGCAATGGGCGGAAGATATTATTGCCGGTAAATATGGTACATACAGCATAAACCAACAAGATTATCGTGATCCGTTCCGTTCTGGTATCAATAAATATCAGTCTCCTGAGAATATGTTCGAGTTTTGGCACGAACGCGGTCGTTTGGAACAACAGACGATGTGGGCAGATGGTATGCACTATTCTGCAGCCCAGACGATTGGTAGCGATGGTGGTGGCAACAACGGTATCCATTTGCAGCCTTCTCGTGACTTCCAAGGAAATGTGTATCAGTTTGCCAGCGGACTCGGAAATCCATTTGAAAAATATGCGAAGTGTGACTATCGTGTAATTCCTTTCCATACGACAGATGCGAAAGGTGGTTATGAAGGTTTCTTCTTGCAAGGGGCACAGATGAAATATGACGAGTCGAAGCAATATGGTTTTACAGATGAAAATGTGAATGGCTCCGAAGAATGGATGGGTTTCCCGTTGGTGTTTGTCGACCAGGTAGGACGTTTTTCAGAAGATAAGTCGTTGAACGCCGAAAACAAGAAACAAGCCTTGTTGGATGCTGCTGCCCGTGGGGGATATTTCATTTGTAATGATGCTGATGTGATCGCGAAAGGTTCTCAGGTGACTACCGGTGAAGAAAATTCCGGTTTCCGTTTCAATAAATTCCCTTATTTACCGGATCATGATGGTTTGTTCCGTTCTCAGTCTACTCCTGAGATGCGCTTGTCTGAAATGTATTACTCATTGGCAGAATGCTATTACAGGGAAGGAAATAAGGCAAAAGCAGCTGAACTATTGGATTATGTACGGGTAAGAAATTACCCTGCGGAAGAATGGTCGAAATATAGCTATGTGGCAAATCTGGATAAGTTGACGGATTCTGAATTTTTAGATGAGTGGGGACGTGAGTTCATCGGTGAACGCCGCCGCCGTATTGATTTGATTCGTTGGAATAAATTCCATGAAGAATGGTGGAATAAGGGAAAAGATGCTACAGACAAAGAATATAGCTATTTCCCTATTCCTCAAAACCAACTGAATGCAAGTCCGATCCTGAAACAGACAACTCCGGGTTGGGAATAATGGTGCATGGCTGACTGAAAGAATGGCTATTTTGAATATTAATGTAGCACTTAATTATAATAGGCTATTTTTTCAGAATAATATAACGAGTCTGCTGAGTTTTTTCTTGGCAGGCTTGTTTGTTTTTAGGGCAACCAAAATTACTATCCGGGATCACCTCTTTTCCCTTATGAAAATTTCGCATACCAACCATCATACTGTCATTTCTGGTTGTTAACTGTTGCTTTACAGTATGTTAAAGTATGACAGTTGCTGTTTTTCACTATCATTCTACCATCATGCATCTATCATGATTTTTACTTGTCGGTTTATTTATATGGTTGATAATGGGATGTTTGCATTTATATAAGCCCAAATGGTCATCGATAAAACGAGAACGTTTTTGTGTTAAAACGACCTAGTTTGCCGGACAAGATGCAAAAACGAGGCATAAAAACACCCACGGCATGGCGGATAAACATCCACGCATCCACGGAAAGGCCTTGCACAGACCCGGGTCTGCACCTCTCCCACACCCGGGTCTCCGTGGCTCTTACACCCGGGTCTCAAGCGGCTCTTCAAGCCGTTTTTGACAAAAAGAAAAGCCGGTCTTGATGAAAAATGAAGCTGTTTTAACATGTTTTGTACCTGTTCCCGGACGGTCTCTGTTATTGTCGTATAATTGATACACTGGATGTTATCGTTTTTCGCCATGATGGTTATGACAGATGAATGATAGTAAAAACGGCAACTGTCATGCTGTAACTTATTGGTTTAAAGTTGTATATAGACGGATATGATAGTATGATGGTTGGTTTTGCAAAACAGTTATGTAATTAGTCCGTATCGGTGACGAAAACAGATGGATGCTTTATGATTTTGGTGCTCTGGTTTGTCTTTACAAAGTATAGAAGGTGTCGTAGATTTCTAAATAGTATCATAATTGATCAATGTCAATTGTGGTATTCTTTTGGCATTTGAGTGTTACTCTTGTATAGAGGAGAATTTTTAATATTGTGATGAATTTGGTAAAGTAAAGAATTTTTCACTGATGTAAAAAATAATGGGGAGTTTGTGTTTTTAGTTTTAATCTCCGCTGGAGATGATTTAGTATTTCCAGCGGAGTATTTTCATTAAGTTGTCGAATAAGTAAAAACTGAAATATTTTTGAAAGCATGAAGAGTTATATATTAGTATCGATAAGTTTATTATTGTGTTCTTGTCAGGCAAAATTACCGGTGAATGTTCCTGAATTGTCAGATGGGAATCCGACAACCTGTTTCGTGGGAACGGAAGGGGTAAATAAAGTGATTTTGATGAACAATATACTGTTCCCATCCAAAGTTATAAAATCTATTCGTCCGGCGAGACGCCTGTTCACGATCCGTCTGCCTGGACATTGAAAGGTTCCTATGACGGGAAGAACTGGGTGGTTGTGGATGAACGGAAAGACCAGACGTTCTGTTCCCGCTATCAGGAAATTCTTTGTTCGATAACCAAACCTTCCAATTATAAACAGTATATGCTGGAAGCTGCTACGGCAGTTGGTGATACATTGGTGTTGGGAGATGTGGTGTTGTTCGATGAGAATCTGAATGCCGGCTGGGAGGATTTCAAATATCCGGAAATCGATTACGAAGTGATTGATCCGGAAACTAAGGGGGCTGCCATTTATGCGGATCTTGTCCAGAATCCGGACGAATACATACGTTATCACGCTCGAAAGGTAGCCGAAATTCTTTTCTATTCGGCAAAAGATACGATGAATGATGTTCAAAAGGTTCATTATACGTTGAAAGATTATGACGGAGTTTCAGCCAAGAGTGGTAATCCGGCCAATACCTCGATTGTTTACAGCACTCAGCATATTGAGAAATCAGCGAACGAATCCCTCTATAAGCTCGACTTTGAAACACGTGGTGTCCTGTTTCATGAATTGGTACACGCCTATCAGTTCGAACCGAAAGGAATCGGTTCCTATTCAACCAACAAAACATTCTGGGCTTGTATCGAAGGGCTGGCGGATGCAGTCCGTGCCCAAGCAGGATATTTCGATATGAGTACCCGTAAACCGGGCGGTAACTGGATGGACGGTTATCGTACGACCGGCTTTTTATCCAATGGCTGACGACCAAAGACCCGGATGCCATCCGCAAGTTCCATGAGACGGTCCGCGACCTCGACGAATGGAGTTTCGACAAGGCGATGAAGCGTATGTTCGGCGATGATGCCAGCATTGAAGGGCTGTGGAATGAGTATCAAGCCTTTTATCAAAATAAATATAGAAACAAGATATCATGAAGAAGACAATTCTTTTTATTTTCAGCTTTGCTGATCTTTTGGGAACTTGTCCGCCCAAGATAAGGCAGCATTGGTGAATCCGATTATCGGGACAAACGGGATGGGACATACGTTTCCGGGGGCTTGCGTGCCTTTCGGACTGGTCCAGTTGAGCCCGGACACGGACACGATCCCTCATAACGTGGATGGCAAGTATCAGCCGCGTGCCTATGAATATTGTGCCGGCTATCAACATAAGGACAGCAGTATCGTCGGGTTCAGCCATACGCATTTCAGCGGAACCGGACATTCCGACCTCGGCGATATCCTGATTATGCCGGCTACCGGCGAATTGAAACTGAATCCCGGAACGGCAACCGACCCGGATGGCGGCTACCGTTCGCGTTTCTCACACGATACGGAGGTATCCCGTCCCGGCTACTATGAAGTGATGCTGGCCGACTACGGCGTGAAAGCACAACTGACGGCAACCAAGCGGGTGGGTGTGCATAAATATACGTTCCCGAAAGAAGCGAAGAACCAGCGAATCATCTTGGATATGATTCATGGTATCTACAATTACGACGGAAAAGTCCTTTGGACGAATATCCGGGTCGAAAACGATACGCTGGTCACCGGCTATCGTATTACAAACGGTTGGGCACGTACCAACTATACTTATTTCGCCATGTCTTTCTCCAAACCGATCACGCATTACGGATGCGAAGAGAAAGCGAAAGTTAATTACCGGGGCGGATACGGCAAATTCAATATGAAAGAAAACTTTCCGGATATAGGCGGACGCAAGATCGTTGCTTATTTCGATTTCGATCCGGCGGTTTCCGAGGAATTGGAAGTGAAAGTGGCGCTTTCGGGAGTCAGCACGGATGGCGCTTTGAAAAATCTGCGGGCTGAAGCCTCCGGCTATAGTTTCGACCGGTTGGCGGCTCGTGCCGGTGAAACCTGGAATAAGGAATTGTCCGTTATCGAAGCCAATGGTACGGACGACCAGTTGGCGATGCTGTACACCTCTTTGTATCACACCATGATCAATCCTTGTGTCTATACGGATGTGGACGGACAGTATCGCGGGTTGGATCATAATATCCACAAGGCGGACGATTTCACGAACTACACGGTCTTTTCCGTTTGGGACACCTATCGTGCCCTGCATCCGCTGTTCAACATCATCAACCGCCGGGTAAATACGGATATCGCCCGCTCCATGCTGAAGCATTGCGAGCAAAGCGTGCATAAGGCTTTGCCTATCTGGAGCCATATGGCAAATGAAAACTGGTGCATGATCGGATATCATTCCGTTTCCGTTTTGGCCGATGCCGTGGCGAAAGGTCTTCCGTTAGACAAGGAAGAGGTTTTGAAAGCGATGGTGAGCAGTTCCACGATCCCTTACCTGGACGGGACCGGCGAATACATGGAAAAGGGGTATGTCGCACTTGACCATAACGGCAGCGCCGCTTCCCTGACGTTGGAATATGCCTATGACGACTGGACCATCTACCACACGGCGCTTTTGGCCGGCAACCGTTCTGTTGCCGATACGTATAAAAAACGGGCGGCCAATTATACGAATGTTTTCGATACGAATATGGGCTATGCCCGTCCTCGTTATGCCGACGGACGCTGGAAAGAAAATTTCAACTTGCTGAACACGCATGGCGAAGGTTTTATCGAAGGAAATGCCTTGAACTATTCTTTCTATGTGCCGCAGGATGTGGACAATATGATCCGCCTGATGGGAGGCGACAAATCCTTTGTCTCCAAGCTCGATTCCCTGTTTACGATGCACCTGCCTGCCGAGTTTTTCGCCCAGACCGAGGATGTGACGGAGGAAGGCTTGCTGGGCGGCTATGTGCATGGCAACGAACCGAGCCATCATATCCCGTTCCTGTATGCCTGGACCTCGCAACCTTGGAAAACGCAATACTGGCAGCGTGAAATCATGAATAAAATGTACCGCAATAATATCGACGGCCTGTGCGGTAACGACGATTGCGGCCAGATGTCTGCCTGGTATATCCTGTCTTCGATGGGGTTCTATCCGGTTTGTCCGGGTACGGACCAGTATGTGCTGGGAGCTCCTTACTTGCCTTATATAAAGGTTATGCTGGAAAACGGAAAGACTTTTGAGGTAAAGGCCGACAAGGTGAGCGACAAAAACCGTTATGTCAAGTCGGTCAAGTTGAATGGCAAGCCCTATACGAAAGGGTTCATTACTCAGCAGGACATTATGGATGGTGGTACGCTGACGTTCGAAATGACCTCTTCTCCTAATAAAAAACGTGTTTTTAACGGGACAGACAGACCCTATTCTTTGTCTTCAAATTAATTAAACATATTCTATCCATGAAGAAATTATTAATTTTAGCGATTACGCTTTGCAGCAGCCTCTTTACGGTGGATGCGGCTGACAAAAAGGACCTGGTGGATTACGTGAATCCGCTGGTCGGGAGCCAGTCGAAAATTTCTCTCTCGACAGGTAATACTTATCCGGCAATTGCCATGCCCTGGGGTATGAATTTCTGGATGCCACAGACCGGAAAGATGGGAGACGGCTGGGCGTACACATACGACGCGGACAAGATCCGTGGTTTCAAGCAGACTCACCAACCCAGTCCTTGGATCAACGATTACGGACAGTTTGCCATTATGCCCGTTACCGGTAAAGTGGTGTTTAACCAAGATAAACGTGCCAGCTGGTTTTCCCATAAGGCGGAAGTGGCAAAACCGAATTATTACCGGGTGTATCTGGCTGACCATGACGTTGTGACGGAAATCACGCCGACGGAACGTGCCGCCATGTTTCGCTTCACTTTCCCCGAATCGGACAACTCGTATGTGATTGTCGATGCTTTCGACCGTGGTTCTTATGTCAAGATCATACCCGAAGAAAACAAGATCATTGGCTATACGACTCGTAACAGCGGAGGGGTGCCTCAGAACTTCCGCAACTATTTCGTCGTCGTGTTTGACAAGCCTTTTACTTATAAGGCGACTGTCGGTGATGATGAGATCCGCAAAGGCGAGACTGAAGCGAAAGAGAACCATACCGGTGCCATTGTCGGTTTTTCCACCCGCAAGGGCGAGATTGTCCATGCTCGCGTAGCTTCTTCTTTTATCAGCCCTGAACAGGCTGAACTGAACCTGAAAGAATTGGGCGATCGTTCGTTTGACGAAATAGCCGAGGCTGGTCGCCAAGTGTGGAATGAAACTTTAGGACGTATCGCCGTGGAAGACGACGATGTGGACAAACTACGCACATTCTATTCCTGCCTGTACCGTTCGCTACTTTTCCCGCGCAGTTTCTACGAACTTGATGCAAACGGAAAAGTTGTACATTACAGTCCGTATAACGGAGAAGTGCTGCCGGGGTATATGTTTACCGATACCGGTTTTTGGGATACGTTCCGTTGCCTGTTCCCCTTCTTGAACCTGATGTATCCGGATATGAATACGAAGATGCAGGAGGGGCTTGCCAATACCTATAAGGAGAGCGGCTTCCTGCCGGAATGGGCAAGTCCGGGACATCGTGGCTGCATGGTCGGCAATAACTCGGCTTCTGTTGTGGCGGATGCTTACCTGAAAGGGCTTCGCGGATATGATATCGAGACGCTTTGGGAGGCTGTCGTGCATGGGGCTAACAGTGTACATCCGAAGGTGAAATCGACCGGACGTCTGGGATATGAATATTACAATAAATTGGGCTATGTGCCTTATAACGTGAAAATCAACGAAAGTGCCGCTCGTACGTTGGAATATGCTTATGACGACTGGGCCATCTATAAACTAGGTAAGGCTTTGGGCAAACCTGAATCCGAAATTGCCGTTTTCGCGAAACATGCTATGAATTATAAGAACCTATTCGATCCTGAAACCAAGTTGATGCGTGGCCGTAACGAGGACGGTTCGTTCCAGTCTCCTTTCAATCCGCTGAAATGGGGAGACGCTTTTACGGAAGGTAACAGTTGGCATTATACCTGGTCGGTCTTCCATGATCCGCAGGGACTGATCGACTTGATGGGAGGAAAGACAGGTTTCAATGCCATGATGGATTCCGTATTCAATGTCCCGCCTTTGTTCGATGACAGTTATTACGGTGGCGTGATCCATGAAATCCGCGAAATGCAGATTATGAATATGGGTAATTATGCGCATGGCAACCAGCCGATCCAGCACATGATCTACCTATACAACTATTCCGGCGAACCCTGGAAAGCACAGTATTGGGTGCGTGAAGTGATGGACAAGCTCTATTTCGCGACTCCTGACGGCTATTGCGGTGATGAGGATAACGGACAGACTTCGGCATGGTATGTATTCTCGGCTCTCGGTTTCTATCCGGTTTGTCCGGGTACCGACCAATATATCTTAGGGTCTCCGTTGTTCAAAAACGTGACGCTGAACCTGGAAAACGGCAAGAAGGTCGTGATCAAGGCCAACAATAATGGCGAGGCGAACCGTTACATCTCGTCTATGAAAGTGAATGGCAAGAACTATACGAAGAATTATCTGACACATGGCGACCTGATGCGTGGCATGAACATTCTTTATAATATGTCGGCCACACCGAACAAGAGCCGGGGTACGCAGGACAGTGACGCTCCTTACTCATTCTCCAATGAATTGGGAAAATAAATAAGATTGCATATAGATGGCTGGAAGCATTAATATTAACATAAGCACTTAATTATAATAGGACTTTCAGTCTAACTATAATCAAAAGGGCTATTTGGACCTTGTTTCAGATAGTCCTTTTATTTATAACGACAATAGTTTGAATATGAAATTACGAATTTGTACTTTGATCGCTGTGTCGTGTGCCGCCTTATCCGGCACGGCACAGAATGAAAAGTTGACGGAATACGTCAATCCGCTGGTAGGAACGGATGGTTATGGCAATGTGTATCCGGGAGCGCAGATCCCGTTCGGAGGATCCAGATCAGCCCGGATACGGATGCTAAATATTATGATGCGGCTGCCGGTTATAAATATAACCACACTTCTATCCTGGGCTTTAGCCTGACGCATCTTAGCGGGACCGGTATTCCTGACTTGGGAGATTTTCTGTTTATCCCCGGAACCGGAGAGATGAAACTGGAACCCGGAAGCCGTGAGAATCCCGATGAGGGCTATCGTTCCCGATACACGCACGACGAGGAACAGGCTACTCCGAACTATTATGCCGTCCGCTTGCAAGACTACGGCGTGAAGGCGGAGATGACGGCAGGGGTACGGAGTGGCATGTTCCGTTTTACTTATCCCGAATCGGAAAAATCATTTATCATGATTGATATGAACCATACGCTTTGGCAGTCGTGCGAATGGGCCAACCTGCGCATGGAAAACGATTCGACCATCACTGGCTATAAGTTGGTGAAAGGGTGGGGACCTGAACGCCATGTCTATTTTGCAGCTGTCTTTTCCAGAAAATTGACGGGTCTGCGCTTCATGCAGGACAAGAAGCCGGTGATCTATAATACATCCCGGTTCAGGAGCGACCGTGAGGCTTGGGGGAAGAACCTGATGGCTTGCCTTTCTTTCGCAACTGGGGAAGGGGAGGAAGTGATCGTGAAAACGGCCATCTCTTCCGTCAGTACCTCCGGGGCGAAGATGAATATGCAGGAACTGGACGGACTGACATTTGACAGCCTCAAAGAGAAAGGGAGGAACTTTGGGAGAAAGAATTGCAAAAATACCGGATAACTACCGACCGGAAGACAAAGGAAACGTTTTATACTTCTGCCTACCATGCCGCCCTCCATCCGTTTGTTTTCCAGGATGTGGATGGCCGTTTCAGGGGTTGGACAAGAATATCGAGCAAGCGAAAGGCTTTACCAACTATACGACTTTTTCTTTGTGGGACACCTACCGGGCTTTGCATCCCTGGTTCAATTTAGTGCATCAGGACATAAATGCCGACATCGCCAATTCGATGCTGGCCCACTTTGACAAGAGCGTGGAGAAAATGCTCCCGATCTGGTCTTTTTACGGAAACGAGACTTGGTGCATGATCGGCTATCATGCGGTCTCCGTCCTGGCGGATATGATCGTCAAAGGTGTGAAAGGTTTCGACTACGAACGGGCGTATGAGGCGATGAAAACGACTGCCTTGAACGAACATTACGACTGTTTGCCCGACTATATGCGGAATGGCTACGTCCCGTTTGACAAAGAGGCGGAGTCGGTTTCCAAAACATTGGAATATGCCTATGACGACTATTGTATCGCACAGGCTGCCAAAGCTTTGGGCAAGATGGACGATTATCAGTATTTTCTGAATCGTTCTCTTTCTTATCAGACTCTGATCGACCCGGAAACGAAGTATATGCGTGGTCGTGACAGCCAGGGTAATTGGCGTACTCCGTTTACTCCGGTAGCTTATCAAGGACCGGGATCGGTGAACGGTTGGGGAGATATTACCGAAGGTTTTACAATGCAATATACATGGACAGTTCCGCATGATGTGCAGGGATATATCAATTTGGCAGGGAAGAAACTTTTCGAGAAGCGACTAGACGATCTCTTTACGGTCGAATTGCCGGACGATATTCCGGGAGCGCATGACATCCAGGGGCGTATCGGTGGTTACTGGCATGGCAACGAACCTTGCCACCACATCGCTTATCTGTACAACTATTTAGGCAAACCCTGGAAATGCCAGAAGTGGATCAGGGAGATCGTTGCTCGTTTTTATGGAAATGAACCGGGATCGTTGAGCGGGAATGACGACTGCGGGCAGATGTCGGCCTGGTATATGTTCAACTGCGCAGGCTTTTATCCGGTAGCCCCTTCCAGCAATATCTATAACATCGGCTCCCCTTGTGTAGAGGCGCTTTCGATCCGGATGAGCAACGGAAAGGAAATAAAGATGACCACGGAAAACTGGTCGGAAGAGAACGTTTATATCAAGGAGCTATATGTCAACGGAAAGAAATATGATAAATCATATCTGACCTATGAGGATGTGCAAGCAGGAATTACCCTGCACTTTGTGATGAGCGGCAAACCGAACTACAAGCGTGCCGTTTCGGCGGACGCCCGTCCCGCCTCGTTGTCGTCACCGGGCAAAACGATGTTTTACCAGATATCTGATAGCAAGTAAATGGACGATTTCTATTCGATTTTCCGATAAATCTCAATATCTTTGCATGAAACATTTATCTCTTTATTAATTTAAAGACTATTGCTCAATCGTAAATCAGGATAAATATATGGGAAATATGGATATAAAAGATGAAGCATCAATAATAAACAGTGATGAAAATGTGGTTAGCGATGTGGAACAAGCCGATCTGTCAATAAACGGAGATGATTCATATACCATATATCCGAATGCCGAAGTGAGGGTGGAAAAGGCTCAATATAGTATTATGCATTTGCATACACTTTGCCTGAAGCGGAAAGAATTAATAATTGATCCGGATTTCCAGAGGCATGATGTCTGGAAACAAAGGCAGAAGTCTGAGCTGATCGAATCGATCCTAATGGGAATTCCTATACCATTAATGTATTTATTTGAGGATAAGAATGGGAAGAAGCAAGTTGTTGACGGACGACAAAGGATAAGTGCTATTCTGGATTTTCTGGAAGGAAAGTTCAAATTGAATAATCTGAGAATATTGAAGCAGTTTAATGGATGTTGTTTTGCGGATTTGGATTTGAAGCAACAGGGAGTTATTGAAGACTTTCAATTACTTTTTTACATTATACAGCCTCCGACTCCTGAGCGGGTAAAGTATGATATCTTTGATCGGGTAAATCGGGGAGGGACTCCGTTGAATAAGCAGGAAATGAGGAATGCCTTATACCGTGGACGTTGCACACGGATGTTGGATAAACTTTGCTGTTCTCCCGAATTTTTGATTGCGACAGGGCGCTCTATTAATAAAGAAAGGATGAAAGACCAATATGTCGTTTTGCGGGCAATCGCCTTTCTTATGTTGCATCGTGGAGAGTTTAAAGATATTCCGGCTCTCCAATACCGGGGGATATAGATGATTTTCTGGCTCGTTTTATGGTTTATGTGAATGATAATGCACCTGAAAAATTGATTGTAGATTATGAGAATCTATTTATTCGCTGTATGCAGATCAGTTATGATCTTTTAGGAGAAAATGGTTTTCGTTTTCGGGAAATGGGATTAGAAGACCTATAAACATGCCTCTCTTTGAGGCATTAAGTTATTTGTTTTCTTTTTGTCCCTGAGAAAATTGATTACACATGGGCGTCAAGACTCATACTGGATATAGAATCTGTAAAGGAAGAGTTTGATGATTCCGTTATTTTTCCGGTAATATAGACTCGACTACAAGTGTCTCTTTCAGGTTTGATCGAATGGATAAAATAATAAACAGGATTCAGTTATGATAAAACATATACAAATAAAAGACTATAAATGTCTTCATGATGAGAACTTGGAGATAAAGACTTTTACAATTGTAACGGGTGTTAACTCGGCAGGTAAGTCAAGTTTGATACAGTCGGTATTACTTCCTGTTCGCAGGATAGGAAAAAATGGACAAATTTTACTGGATACTATTGTGAATCTGACATTCGATACGATTAGAAATAAGTATTATAATGCAAAAAGTGTCAGGGTCGATATCGATATCGATAATGTGCATATTTCCTATCACGGAACAAATGAACTCTCTTTGGTTTTTCTTCCTTCGGAAGAGGATGCCAGCATGCCGATCGACATAGAGCAAAATTTATACTATTTGTCTGCCAATAGAATCGGGGCGGAGTTGCATTCCAAAATTTCGCCACAGTTTAAAGTGGGCGTAGTCGGTGAGTATATAGTAGGTTCATTTGAAAAAGAAAAATCTAATCCTTTAATGCCGGAATTGATTAAAGATGATTCCTCTTATACTTTATCTGCTCAGGTGAATTATTGGTTGTCTTATATTTTAGATATACCGACGGAGTTGCAGACGGAACGCCGTTTGGATGATGTGGTCGAGGTACAGTATAAAAGTGATGGGTTGGGGAATATTTCGCCTTTCCAGTTGGGAGCTGGCGTGTTATCTTACCAAAATGTTGATCATGTGCTTGCGGGCAAAAAAGAATGATGTTATTCTTATCGAAAATCCGGAAATCCATCTTCATCCGGCCAGCCAGGCAAAGGTTGGTGAATTCTTGGCCTTTATTGTTAGAGCCGGTATACAGGTAATCATAGAAACACATTGCGAACACCTTATATATAAGGTCGGTTATGAGATTTATAAAAAGCGTTTTTTTGAAAGATGATGTGACCATTTTGTATAAAGAGGGCATCCAGAATCCGTTCATTGTACTTGGTTTTAAAGAGGATGGCAAGTTTACTCGTGACTTCCCGGAAGGTTTTTTCGATGCGACTATAGCTGAACTACTTGAAATGGAATAATATGGGGAAATATAGTTTTGTGTTGTCTGATACTTTGTATAAGCAATATTATTTGTTTAAGGAGCATCAGGACTATGATAAAGAGATTATCTTGCACTTGCTTAAATTTCGTTGTGGTGAGTTTCTGACCAATACCAGACAATTAGATGATATCGGGATTGGCGATCGTGTGTCGAAAAGTCTTTATGACTCTTTAAAGCATGCCCGGTTAACAAAGCAGACTTTGGAAGAACTGGCAAGAAAGACTGACTATAAATTGATATTGTGTGATGACAGAACGGACTATCCGTATGTCAATATCATGTCCGATCAGATCAGTAGCCATATCACCGGTTGTTTTTATAGAAATGCCCATAGAGACAAGGCGATCAGGCACATAAGAGCACTATGCCAGGATGCGAAAAAAATATGCCTGTACGATCAATACCTGAATGCCTGCAAGGATGTCTTGAAATTGATTTTGCCGAACAAAAGTAGAACTTGTCTATCATTCGAAGCATTTGAATGATAGTGCTGTTGCTGATTTGCAAAAGTATAATCCTCAATGGTCTTTTTCTTTGGATGATTCACTGTTGACCCATCATGATCGATATATCGTGATTGATAATAAAATGGAAATCATCTTATCCAGCGGTTTTATGTATTTGGAATTGACGGGTAAGGAACTGACTTATGTGGTGAGGCCTGTTCAGGAAAACAGGCTGTTGGTGAATGGCTGAAGAAAATGCGGAATAAAGGGCTATATCGTATTATCTTCTTTCGCGAATACAGAAAAATTTCTATATTTGCACCGCCTTTAATTAGGAATCAGATACTTTCTAAATAAATCAGATTAAGAAATGACAAAGAGTGCATTACAAATTGCAAGAGCAGCTTACCAGCCAAAGGTTCCCGCTGCATTGAAAGGCGCTGTAAAAGCCGTAGATGGTGAGTATACACAATCAGTTGCCGATCAGGACGAAATCAAAAAGTTATTCCCGAACACGTACGGAATGCCTGTCGTTACTTTCGAAAAGAGCAACGAAAAGAAAGAACTGCCGGCAATGAATGTCGGTGTGATCCTTTCCGGTGGTCAGGCTCCTGGTGGTCATAACGTGATTGCAGGTCTGTTCGACGGTATCAAGGCTAACAACGCAGCTTCTCGTCTGTATGGCTTTATCCTCGGACCTGGTGGTCTGATCGATCATAAATATATGGAACTGACTGCTGACATTATTGACGAGTACCGCAACACGGGTGGTTTTGATATGATTGGTTCAGGCCGTACCAAACTGGAAACAAAAGAACAGTTCGACAAGGGGCTGGAAATTCTGAAAGAACTGAACATCAAGGCTCTGGTTATCATTGGTGGCGACGACTCAACACAAATGCTTGCGTACTGGCCGAATACTACAAGGCTACGGGGGCCGGTGTTCAGGTAATCGGCTGTCCGAAGACGATCGACGGTGACCTGAAGAACGAGCAGATCGACTTCTTTCGGTTTCGACACGGCTTGTAAGGTTTATTCCGAAGTTATCGGTAATATCCAGCGTGACTGCAACTCGGCACAGAAGTACTGGCACTTCATCAAGCTGATGGGACGTTCTGCTTCTCACATCGCTTTGGAATGCGCTTTGCAGACTCAGCCGAATATTTGTATCATCTCCGAAGAAGTTGAGGAAAAGAACATGTCTTTGGACGATATCGTGACTTACATCGCCGGAATTGTAGCAAAACGTGCTGCCGAAGGCCACAACTTCGGTACGGTGCTGATTCCCGAGGGTCTGATCGAGTTCGTTCCGGCTATGAAACGCTTGATCGCCGAGTTGAACGACTTCTTGGCTAAACACGACGCTGAGTTCAAGATGATTAAGAAGAGCGAGCAACGTGCTTACATCATCAGTAAGTTGACAAAAGAAAATTCCGACTTGTATGCTTCCCTGCCGGAAGGTGTGGCACGTCAGTTGTCACTCGATCGCGACCCGCATGGAAACGTACAGGTTTCTCTGATCGAAACAGAAAAATTGCTGTCAGAAATGGTTGGCAAGAAGTTGGCAGAATGGAAGGCCGAAGGCAAATATGTCGGCAAGTTTGCTGCACAGCACCACTTCTTCGGTTACGAAGGCCGTTGCGCTGCTCCATCCAACTATGATGCGGACTACTGCTATTCTTTGGGTTATACGGCTTCTTGCCTGATCGCCGCCGGCAAGACTGGTTATATGTCTTCCGTACGCAACACGACAGCTCCGGCTGACAAGTGGATCGCGGGTGGTATCCCTGTAACTATGATGATGAACATGGAAAAACGCCACGGCGAAATGAAACCTGTTATCCAGAAAGCTTTGGTTAAGCTCGACGGCGCTCCTTTCAAGAAATTTGCTGCTAACCGCGATGAATGGGCTATGACGACAAGCTATGTTTATCCTGGTCCTATCCAGTATTTTGGTCCGACTGAAGTTTGCGACGAACCGACTAAGACATTGCAGTTGGAACAAGCTCAATAATATATTTGACGATATATAATCAATCAATAATGATAGAGGTAAGGCACTTAGCTTTACCTCTATTTTATTGTCATACTATCATGCTTTGCTGTTGAAACTATGAATGTCAAGCCCCACATAAAATGATAGTTGGCATGACAGTTGTTTTTCTATGATTGTACTATCATGGGTGTGATCGCTTTTTTACGCGTACTATATGGTTTATTATCAGATATGTAGTTGCTTTTGTCTGTCGAGATCCGGATCTCAGTTATCTGCAGACCAGGGTTTCGATAGCTTTCAGATGGGGGTGTAAAAGGCGCTCTGACGGGCATTTTGAGAAAAACATCAGGCGTCTTTTGTCTAAAAAGTAACGTGTTTCGACAGAAAAGGCTTATTCTTTTCTGAAAACGTTCCACTTTTAATGCTTTTAGCGTACTTCTATGTCTGGTAAAACAGCTAAAATGATAGTTAGGGGTGATTTATGATCTCTTCTAATCTTTCCATATTCTTCCTCTTTGTCGCTCTCACGATCAGGAACCAGTCGATGATGTACCAGATTCCCAGACCACCGCCTGTGAGCAGTTTAATGATCCCTTTACCCCAGTCCCCGATCAGGAAACGATCCAAACCGAAGTATCCTAAGAAACAAGAAACGGACAACATACAGATCGGGCTTTTGAAATGGTTTTTGCTAAAATCGCCTCTTTTTTTCAGGAGGAAGGTCGAGCAGTCGATGGATAGGAATTTCATAATCAGGAAATTTGCTTTCATTGGCAAGAAGAAATTTGTCTACTTTATCTGCTTCCATATAATATTAAGTATTATTGTTATATGTGGCAAATATAAGGTTTTTCCGTATCTTTGGACTTCGATAATCATTAAAACAACAATCTTATGTTTTCAGGAATTGTAGAAGAAACAGCTCAGGTCGTGGCGATTGAGCATGATAAGGACAACATTCATATCACTATGAAGTGTTCTTTTTGTCGATGAATTGAAAATAGATCAGAGTGTGGCCCACAATGGCGTTTGCCTGACTGTGGTTCGCAAAGATAGGGATACATTCACAACTACAGCCATGCGAGAAACTCTGGAACGTTCCAACTTGGGGCTGCTGAAACCAGGTTCGCTCGTGAATTTGGAACGCAGTATGATGATGAACGGACGTCTGGACGGACATATCGTGCAGGGGCATGTCGACCAGACTGCCGTTTGTACAAGTGTGGAAGATGCAAATGGAAGCTGGTATTATACGTTCGAATATCCGTTCGACCAAGAGATGGCGCAGCAGGGATATATAACTGTCGAGAAAGGTTCCGTCTGTGTCAATGGTGTGAGCCTGACTGTCTGTAATTCGAAGCAGAATAGTTTTCAGGTAGCGATCATTCCGTATACGCATGACAACACCAACTTCTGCCAGATCGAAAAAGGTACGGTCGTCAATCTTGAGTTCGACATTGTCGGTAAGTATATCAGTAAGATGATGCAGTTCAAATGAAAGATTTTCTCTCTTTAGCAAGCCGGCGCCAAAGTGACCGGGCTTTTGATACGCAGCGTCCGGTGGAAAAGGAAAAATTACAGCGTATTCTGGAGGCGGCGTGTATCGCGCCGTCTGCTTGTAATTCCCAACCTTGGCATTTTATTGTGGTGGATGATCCCGAACTGAAGAATCGGGTGGCAGACGCAACTTCGAACCGTGTTTTGGGAATGAACCATTTCACCAAACAGGCGCCCGTACATATCTTGGTCGTGGAGGAGAGGCCGAATCTGACAGCAGGTATCGGCTCGTGGATCAAGGACAAGAATTTCTCCCATCTGGATATCGGCATAACGGCCGCTCATCTTGTGCTGGCTGCCGAAGATGAAGGGTTGGGGAGTTGTATTGTCGGCTGGTTTGATGAAACGAAAGTTCGTAAACTATTGGATATCCCTTCCGGCAAACGTGTTTTGCTGGACATCGTCATCGGCTATTCTACCCAACCGGACAGACCTAAGAAACGCAAAGATCTGAAAGAAGTGATTAGCTATAATCGGTACTGAGATTTATGGATTATGATTTATGCAGTGTAACAGGAAATCATAATTCATAAATCCTCCTTCTTCTCTTCCAGAACCCCATCTTATAATAAACGAAGGTCACGATTAGTCCGATTGTGATGCTGATACCGATCGCCCACCAGATTCCGTTGCGTCCCAACCATGAACTGAGATAATAGGCGAGGGAATACGGATCAGCCAGAGGCAGACCAGGCTGGTTATCATTGGGAACAAGGTATCTCCAGCTCCCCTGAGTGCTCCGTTGTACACGTTCAGTGCCCCATGTACAATGAAGAAACCACCGATAATTAGCAGATATTCTTTTCCAATCGCCACGACATCTATGTCTTTCGTGAAAATTCTCATCATCTCGTTGCCGAATAGATAGACGGCGGCAAAAGTTAATAGTCCCAGGGCTATATTCGTGTACATCGTAAACTGTACTCCCTTTTTCACCCGGTCCAGTCTCCCGGCCCCGATATTTTGTCCGCAGAAAGCTGCTAACGCTCCTGATAGGGTGAGGATAGCCTGAGTGATGATCGTGTCTATCTTTCCGGCGGCCCCGTAAGCTGTCAGTGTATTGGTTCCGAAACTATTCACGATCCCCAGCAATGCGATCAGTCCGATGGCGATCGCACATTGCTGTACGCTTGTCGGCAGTCCGATTTTTAAGCTCTCTTTGAACAGTTTCCAGTCGAACAGCATATCTTGCTTTTTGATGGATAGCAAGGGTGCGTATTGTTTACATACGCCAGGGCTATACACATGCCGATTCCCTGCGAAACGACAGTCGCACGAGCAGCTCCCTCTATACCCCATTTGAATACGAGTATGAAGAGCAAGTCGAACGCAATGTTCAGGACTGTCGTAATCAGAATGAACAGCATTGGGCGAACAGACTCGCCCACGCCTCGCAAAATCGAAATGATGCTATTGAAGGTTACGAACAGGAATGTTCCTCCTATGTAAATGCGAAAATAGGCTACCGCTTGTGGAATAACCTCTTCCGGCGTATTGGTCAGGCGGAAAACCGGCTCGGCGAAAATAATCCCTGCAATGGATAGTATTATTCCTCCGACTAACATGAATATGAAGAAGGAGGAAAACGCAAGTTGTACCTTTTGATACTGTTTGGCTCCGAAAAGTTGTGAAATGACTACCGTAGTACCGCTTCCTACACCGATCACGAGCGAAATGATGAAGTAATAGATGAAAAAGGAAGCCGATACCGCTGCCAGTGCCTCCTTTCCCAGAAACTGTCCGACAATAATGCTGTCCGTTATGTTATAGAACTGTTGCAGCAGATTTCCGACCAGCAACGGCACTGCAAAGCGAACGATCACTTTCCATACTTTCCCTTCTGTCAGATCTGTATTCCCTTTTCTTTTTTATCCATCCCTTAATAATTGTCAATAATCCATTGTCAATTGTTCAAAGGTCTTTCAACAAAATGTTGTCATTCGCCTTAATCATGTCCTCGCGGGTTTTCAGCAAGGCTTTCCATTCCTTGCTGAACAATTTGGACGTGTCGATCTTGAAGTTCTCCGAGCCGTATTCGTCCATGCGTGTCAGTAGATAACTGACAGTAATCTTGTTTACGTCGATGGCCGGCTGGTAGTGAACGACGCGTTCGTCATCTCCGTAATTGACTTCGATAATGATGTGCAGTTCGGTCAGTTGATAGAGTATCTGTGTCGTGATACGGATCGGTATGCGGTAAGCGTCTGACAATTCATCTGCCGTATAAGGCTTTTCTCCTTTTACGAACCGTTTTACGATCAGGGACGCTATCAGCAGCGTGAGGAAATCCTTATATCGCCGGCTGATGTTCTTGCTGTCACGCTCGAAACTGAATTTCTTCACGTTTTGGGAAGCATACGAGATTTCCGCCCCGAACAGGCAGATCAGCCATGACAATTGTAACCACAGCAACAACAGGGGCAAGGCGGCAAAACTACCGTAGATCGCGTTGTATTTGCTCACCCAGATCTGCCCGCTGATGTAGATAAACTGGAAGAATTGGAATGCGATGCCTGACAGGATTCCAGCCACGAGGCCGTTTACAAACCGTACTTTCGTATTGGGTAATGAAATATAAAGTCCTGTGAATGCCAGGATCGTAATGAGGTAGGGAGTTATGTTCAGTATCAGTTCGACCAGTGGAGTAAAGAAAAAGTACTGGCTGATAAATGAGTTCTGCAAAGTGGACAGGAAGATGGATAAACCGCTGGACGCCGTCATCAGTACCGGTAAAATCAGGAACAAGGCCAGATAATCGGATAACTTCCGATACCACAGACGTGATTTCTGTATCTGCCAGATGTCGTTGAACGTGTCTTCTATGGATGAGATCAGGTTGACAACTGTATAAAACAGCAGGATCAGGCCGACCCCGATGATTACGCCGCCTTGTGCTTGCTCCAGATAACTTTCCACGAATTCGAAAGCCTTGGTCAATTCCACTTCATGTCCGGGGAAATAGTCGAACAATTCCTGGCGTACGGTGTTTTGGAAGCCGAACCCTTTGGCTATCCCCAACAGAACCGCCAGGAGAGGCACGATGGATAGCAAGGTGCTGTAGGTGAGGGCAGAGGCTTTCGTTTGAAGATTCTCGCTCTGAAACCCCTGACTGCAAGAATTATTGTCTTGATGATGTTGATATAAAGCTCTTTCAGTCCGCTTACTTCATTTTCGGTGATCCGCCAAATGTCGTAAGTGACGAAACGGATCATTCTTGTCAGTAGGGCGTTGATCCGTTCTCCGAGCGTCTTTTTACCGGTTGTTTTCATATATGATGTGCCAATAAATTAAATGTGCCAATATACCGATAGAAAACCATTTAATTGGCATATTGTTGAATTGGTATACTGGCACATTATAAAAAAGCAGCCTGCCTATAAGCCGGGTTCTGTACTCCCGTTTGCACGGGAGCGTCTGTCATTTATCTCGTCTTACTGTCACCAGTAAGCTTTAGCGGTCTACCCCCGGCATCGGACGAGCCATCCTACATGCGCCGGTATACATGACCTTACAACCCATAAGGCGTACGGCATCCTATATTGCTATAAGACCCGGTGAGCTCTTACCTCACCTTTTCACCCTTACCGGACAGGCCGGCGGTCGTTTTCTGTTACGTTACTCTACCCTCACGGACAGCTTCCCGTTAAGAAGTATGGTGCTCTTTGTTGCCCGGACGTTCCTCCCGTCCTGAAGGACGAGCGACAGACCGGCAGACTGCAATGCGACAAAGGTAATTCTTTTAATCGACAATTGAAAATTGAAAATAGGGATAACCACATCAAAATGGTTCGGTATGGTTCTCTTTTACTTTTCTTCCAGTCTAATTTGTTTTCGATAATGCTATGTATATGTTCGACATTGTTGAAAATAAATTACATAGATATCTGATGGCAGGTTCATGGGAAACATTCTGCCTTTCCTGCTGTTATATTATTGAATGTATGACCATTTGGCAGACAGTTGATTGTTAAAAAGGTACTTTGCATTACACAGTACTGTTAATCGCAGTTAAGCCCTTGCAGAGTGCCGTTAAAAGTGATAAAAAAATAGTTGCAAATGGAATAATCGCACGATTTTTGACTTTTCTTTGTCGAAAGAAAAATGTTAAATTTAAATGTTTGATAAAATAATGAGAGTATGAAAAGATGTGGAAAAATGTGCTTGGTATAGTTCTCGTGGCTGCAATCAGTGCGGGGGGCGGCTGTTGGGACGAGTGCTTACCTGATTAATAAGAATCAACCGGTATTTGGCACTTCCGGCTCAGCAAATACTTTCAACCAGCCGATCCGGTTAGCCGGTTATAACACGGTTGCTGCAGAGAATACGGATTTTACTACGGCTGCAGAAAGTACGGTTCATGGCGTTGTGCATATTAAGGCCACGACAAATGCCAAACAATATGCCGACGGAGGCAATCAGCCGCAGTATGTCGATCCATTCGAGTATTTCTTCGGATTCGGAGGACGTGGAGGGTTCCAACGCCCGCAACCGCAACCACGGGTCGGGGCCGGTTCCGGGGTGATCATTTCGACCGATGGATATATTATAACGAACAATCATGTGATCGATGGAGCGGATGAGCTGGAAGTGACATTGAATGACAATCGTAAGTTTGCAGCCAAATTGGTTGGAACCGATCCGACGACAGATATCGCTTTGCTTAAGATCGATGCGAAAGATCTTCCAACCATTCCGTTCGGTGATTCTGAAAAACTGAAAGTCGGGGAATGGGTGTTGGCTGTCGGTAACCCGTTTAATTTGACTTCTACGGTTACGGCTGGCATTGTGAGCGCAAAAGGGCGTGGTATCTCGATGGGAGGTGGAGACAAGAGCAAGATCGAGTCCTTTATCCAGACCGATGCAGCCGTGAACCCCGGTAATAGTGGGGGAGCGCTGGTGAATACGAAAGGTGAGTTGGTCGGTATTAATACTGCTATTTATTCCGAAACAGGAAACTTTGCAGGTTATTCGTTTGCAGTGCCTATCAGTATTGCAGGGGAAAGTGGCAAACGACTTGAAGCAGTATGGTACAGTGCAGCGTGCAATCCTGGGTGTCCAAATTATGAGTGTGGGTGACATCGCCGACATGCTGGGCTATCCGAACTTGCCGGCTAAACAGAAAGAAGAGCTGAGCGCCTTGAAATCCAAGATAAAAGTTTCCGAAGGTGCGTGTGTGGCTGATTTCGCAGATCGCAGTACTGCCAAGGAAGCCGGAATTGAAAAAGGTGACGTGATTGTTGCTGTAAATGGTGCAAAAGTGAAATCTGCGAATGCTTTGCAGGAACAGATTAGTAAATATCGTCCGGGTGACAAGGTACAGGTTACTGTAGACCGTAATGGTAGCACCAAGACATTTAATGTGGAACTTCGTAACGCACAGGGTAGTACGGCTGTAGTGAAAGGAGCCGCCGACAGTGCTGAAGTTTTAGGAGCCGCTTTTAGCGCGTTGACAAACGAACAGAAACGTGAATTAGGTGTAAGTTATGGTATTGAAGTGACTGGTTTGTTGAATGGTAAACTGAAAGATGCCGGTATCAAAAAAGGCTTCATTATCATGGTTGTAAACGATCAGAAGATTTCATCTCCTGAACAACTTGAGAAAATAGTTGACAAGGTTTTGAAAGGAAATGAGGACGATCGTTATATCGTAGTAAAAGGTTTCTACCCGAATGGACGTACGAAAGTATATGCTATAGACCTGGCTGAATAATAAAATAACGTTATATTTGTCTTATTTGGCGGGAAGATTGTTAAAGGTTTATAATTGGCTGGGTGTAGGGTGCATCCAGCCAATTCTGTCAATAAAAATAAGGTTATCTTTGCACCCCGATATTCTCAATATAAACAAATTGAATGAGACAATTAAAGATCACAAAGTCCATTACCAACCGCGAAAGCGCTTCGCTGGATAAATATCTTCAGGAAATAGGCCGTGAAGATCTGATCAGTAGAAGAAGAAGTAGAATTGGCACAGGCTATCAAAAGAGGCGACCGGAGAGCATTGGAAAAATTGACCAGAGCGAATCTGCGTTTTGTTGTATCTGTAGCTAAGCAATATCAAAATCAGGGGTTAAGTTTACCGGACCTTATAAATGAAGGTAACCTGGGGTTGATTAAGGCGGCTGAGAAATTCGATGAGACGAGAGGTTTCAAGTTTATTTCCTATGCTGTATGGTGGATTCGCCAATCTATTCTGCAAGCTTTGGCAGAGCAGTCAAGAATTGTGCGTCTTCCGTTGAATCAAGTGGGGTCGTTGAATAAAATCAGCAAAGCCTTCTCTAAATTCGAACAGGAAAACGAACGCAGACCGTCTCCAGAGGAACTTGCAGACGAGTTGGATATCCCGGTGGATAAGATTTCCGATACGTTAAAAGTGTCAGGAAGACATATCTCGGTAGATGCTCCGTTTGTGGAAGGCGAAGACAACAGTCTTTTGGATGTGCTTGTTAATGATGATGCTCCTATCGCTGACCGGTCGTTAATGAACGAGTCATTGGCAAAAGAAATTGATCGAGCCCTTGCTACATTAACCGAAAGAGAATGTGAGATAATCAAAATGTTTTTCGGTATAGGCTGTCAGGAAATGACATTGGAAGAGATTGGCGACAAATTTGGCCTCACAAGAGAGCGTGTCCGCCAGATCAAGGAAAAAGCAATCAGAAGATTAAGACAAGGAACTCGTAGCAAGCTTCTAAAATCGTATTTAGGTTAACCTCCTCCGGAGGAAGACAAAAGGATTTAAAAAGCCCTTTATCCGTCAGGATAGGGGCTTTCCTTGTTTTTTTTAGGTTTAGGCTTATGGTTGTCATGTACATTATAAAGATCTATAAAATCATTCCGTATATCCATAAACTGTTGTAAAGTGAGAGATAAAAGAAGTTGCAGTTGTAACGTTCAGAGGTTCAGAAGTTAGCGTAAAGAGATAGCAACCGGGTGAAAAAAAAGTTGCAGAAATGTTTGGTGGATATGTTGTAAAGCACTACTTTTTGCATCCGCATTCGAGAGAGAACGCAGGTGTTTAAATGATGAAACAAAAACTTTTGAAAAAAGTTTCGATAAAATTTGGAAGTTAAAAAAATAAAAGTTATTATCTTTGCACCCACGTTCGCTAAGAGAAAGCGA
>VOFG01002689.1_pt1 | contig 78812 bp, 116 predicted proteins | sample 5384171 | NCBI WGS metagenome assembly VOFG01 (sample SAMN12384726, study PRJNA508395) | human gut metagenome | isolation source: healthy gut F | host: Homo sapiens
GGCGCGCCGGACTGGATTACTGGGACAAGCTGGACGTGCATTTCTATGACGGACTGGAGGATTTTCTCGCCGGGCATCCCAGTGCGCCGCTTTACTGCTTTACAACCAAGGCACAGCACGGGTATACCGACGTGACCTACCCCGATGAGGTCTTCCTGCTGTTCGGCAAAAACGCGCGGGTTGCCGGAGGAGTTTCTGCTCTCGCGCCCCGAATCCTGCGTCCGCATCCCGATGCTGAATCGGCTCCGCTCGCTCAACCTGTCCAATTCGGTGGCAATCGCCGTATATAGGCGAGGTGTTGCGCCAGCACGGTTTGAGGGCTTGCAGGAGGTCGGCGCACTGCACGATCACGTTTGGGGGAGGGTCAGCTATGAACGGAATCGGAACCGTCTGCGCGGCAATGAGCGGCGGAGTAGACAGCTCTGTCACAGCATACCTGCTGCAAAGTGCAGGATTCAATGTCTTTTGGCGCAACCATGCGACTGTACCGTCCGGAGCAAAACGTCACCGGGCAGGCAGAGCCCCAGCCCTGCGGCTCCGACCGCGACATAAACGATGCCCGTGCCGTGTGTGACCGGCTGGGCATCCCGTACCGGGTCTATGATTTCGGTCAGCTGTTCCGGGACACCGTCATCCGGAATTTTGCGGAGGAGTACGCATCGGGCAGGACGCCCAACCCCTGCGTGCTGTGCAACAAGGTACTTAAATTCGGCGCACTCACAAACGCCGCACGGGCAGACAGTGCAGATGCCGTCGCCACCGGGCACTACGCCCGCGTGGAGCACGACGCAGGCGGGCGGTATCTGCTGAAATGCGCCACCGACGCAGGCAAGGATCAGTCCTACGTGCTATGGCGCCTGAATCGAGGAACAGCTGTCGCGCACACTCTTTCCGCTTGGCGGTCGACCAAAGCGGGAGGTGCGGGAAATTGCCGCAAGCCAGGGGCTTGTCACGGCGCACAAGAGCGACAGTCAGGACATCTGCTTTATTCCGAACGGAGATTACGCGGCATTTCTGACAGGTGTGCTCGGTCTGCCCGATCTGCCCGGCGACTACGTGGATGAATCCGGTCACGTACTGGGACAGCACCGGGGCATTCTGCACTATACCGTGGGACAGCGCAAGGGACTGGGCATCGCGCTGGGCGCCCCATGTTTGTTGCCTCCAGGATCCGGTCAGCCGCCGCGTTGTACTGACCACGGACGACCGGCTGTACACGGCGACCGTACCGCTGACCGGGCTGAACGATTGCCGCTGACCGTCTGGATGCACCTGTCCGGTGCCGTGCCAACTCCGCTACCGCCACCCGGCGGCACCGGCTACACCCGGCAGACCGGGGACAGTACGGCGCTTCTCACCTTCGACCAACCACAGCGCGCCCCCGCACCGGGACAGTCTGCTGTCTTCTACGACGGCGACACGGTCATAGGCGGCGGTTTCATCGAATAGGAGCATTTCCCGATATGCCTCTGCGGCAAGAGACAATAGACATTATCCGTATTTTTCCTGTTCCGTTTTTCGACAAATATCCCGTGCCCCCCCTTTACTTTATCCCGGCTTTGTGGTATAATGCTACCTGTACAGAAGAAAAATGGAAGCTGTATAGCTGAATATACGAAAGGAACGGTTACATAATCATGCACAGTCCTCAACACCGTCTTGTAAAATGCGTTGCGCTTGCCCTGGCGGTTCTGCTGCTTTCGGTGGCGGCTCTTGTTCCTGTCTCGGCTCTGGAGCCGTACGGCAACAATATCCGCATCCGGAATTGGGTCAACAATGACCCGGCGTACACCTTTTTCCGAGCAGTACATGACTTCGGTCTGGTACCGGAACTTCTCGGCGCTTGCTCTAACGGCAAATCCCCGCAACAATGTCCTGCGCATCGCGCTCTCCCAGCTCGGCTACCATGAAGGCGACAGCACCAAGGACTTTGACGGTATGAATAAGTCCGGCAGCAGCAACTACATAGAATATGCGCGCCTGATCGTTCCCAACTACAATGACAATCACTACGAGTGGTGTGCCTGCTTTGTCAACTGGTGCCTGAATCAGGCACGCATCGACTACGCCTACGGCGAGATAGGCTGCTGGAAGTGGGTCGAGTGGCTCAAGCAAAACAAGATGTTCCAGGATTCCTACGCCTATGGGGGTGACTATACCCCCCAGCCTGCCGACATGATCTTCTTTAACTGGAAGGGCGTGAATACCGGCAGCGGACATATCGGGTACGTTCTGTATGTAACCGACACCACCATTTTCACGGTGGAAGGCAACACCAAGGACGAAGTCGGCATCCGGTCTTACGCGCTGGATGATCCCTGCGTGATCGGGTTCGGCACGCCGGATTACGAAAAGCACGCCGGGGAAAACGCCGAAGCGACCATTGATTTTTCCTGCCGTGACGGAATGCCCATGGGACGGTACATCCGACCAAAGACCGCGTGGCTTTGAGCTCTGCCGCCGACAAGAATGATCGGCTGGCTCGTCTCCAGCTTGATCGACCGTTGTTCTGCTTGGCACCGACGGAAACAAGGCGCACGTTGTGGCAGACGACAAGCAGGGGTGGGTTTCCAGTGCCTCGCTCCAGCTGCTGGACACGCTCCACTCGGTCACCTTCAAGGCAGACGGGGAAACGGTCGGGCAGCTCCCCTTTGAAAAAAGCGTTATCTACGGGGATATTCCCGCCGTTCCCGAAAAGGCAGGCTACACTGCCGCGTGGGACTCCTATACGTTGGACAGAAGCGATGTGACGGTCGAGCCGGTCTACACGCCCATCCGCTACACCGTTACCTTTGTTGCGGACGGAAAGACCGTAGCGACTGTTTCCTTCACTGCGGAGGACATGAGCATAACAGCACCGGAGGTGCCCGCCAAGGCAGGCTTTGTCGGCACATCCCGAGCTGACCATTCCTCTGGCAGACACAACGATTGAAGCAATCTATACCGCCGTCACCGAGTCCGATGCACCGACCGAATCCGGCACCATGGTGCTTCCCATTGCAACATCTACGGCATCCGATGATACCGGAACAGACAAGCCGGTGGACGGTTGCGCATCGGTTGTGGGACTTTTGCCCGCCGTCATTCTTGCCGGGCTGTGCCTGCCGTTGCTGGTCGTTCCGATCCTGCGCAAAAAGAAATACTGATACGCGTTCCCGGACAGATCGGTGTCGGAAACTCATTTCGAGTTTCCGACACCCCTTTTGCCTATACCGCGCCATGACGGCGGGACATATGTTTTTTTACCCGTCCCCGGCAGGAACAGAACGCGCCGATCCACCGTCAGCACCGCAAGACGGTACTCCTTGCCGTCCACCGCGACCGCGTCCCGGATGGGCGCCACCCGCTTCAGCCAGACATTCCGTCCCCGCCCCGCACGGTCATATGACCGTCGGCGTGGACGCAGACCGTTGCCTCCGGCAGGCAGGCAACCGAGATGACATCGCGCAGATCCTCCACGCGGCACGCTTCGCCCCCGGCATTGCCGGCAACCAGAACCCGTCCGTCGGCGGTCACTCCAGCCGTGTGGAACTCGCCGCAGGCGATCATGACCACGTTCTCCCAGTCCCCCGACGGCACACTGCCCCCGGCTGTTGTCACCGGTCGCCACGCAATGACCGTCCGACAGCACTGCCGCCGTATGGCGTACACCGCAGGCAATGTCCACCACGTCATGCCACGCCGCAGTGTCGCACCGACCGTCCGGCGATGCACCGATTGCAAACACGCGCCCGTCTCCCCGCAGGGCGACCGTATGTGAGTACCCGCAGGCGACTGCAAGATAGCACGCCGCGCCCGTCCGTGGCTGCCCGTCCGGCACGCTCATGAGCGCCGCGTTGAGGGCGGCATAGGAGCATTGTCCGTCGCGGTTCAAGCCGACGGCATAGACAGCACCGTTTGTCACTGCGGCGGTATGATTCAGTCCGCAGGAAACAGCCGTCACGTTCCGAAGGTGGGTAACGCAGCACTGCTCGAAATCGTTTGCTCCGACAGCGCTGACCCGTCCGCGCGGCAGAACGCGCACGGCATGCGCGATGCCGCATCCAAGCAGACGTCGTACCTGACGGGCGCCCGCCGCCTGATCCATTCTCGGATTCCACCGGGTCAACAGACTGTGCCCGACCCCGGCGCGGAACAGACGAACACCTTCGACTGCCTCCGGAGAAAATTCGCTTCCTCTGAGGTGTACCCGCAGACTGCCGTCCGACAACACGAAAACGACACGGTTTTTCGCCCCCGTCATGGCACGGACGCCGCGCAGGGCGTCCAGTATCCTGCCCCGTTTACCGGTGTGCAGGATGCGTCCGTCGGCGCACAATCCCAGTGTTACGTCCGGCAGTGCAACCACCTGCAGAACCCGCCGCCAGCCGCCGACATCACATTCTCCCGATGCGTTCCGCCCGGTTGCCAGCACGTGACCGTCTGCACGCAGTCCGACCGTGTGGGTACCGACGTGGAAGCCGCCACAATCTGTGCCCAGTCCTCCGTGTCACATTGCCCCTCCCGATTGTCGCCGGTCGCGGTCAGTCTTCCATTGGCAGACAGGCTCAGCAAAACAAGGTCATTCTCACGGATTCCGCCCGGCGGATCACGCCGTTTTCCTCCCGCACGAGCCGACGCGCATCATACAGCCAGCGGAATGTTCCCTCCGGCGTGAGCAGGGTCAGCGCAGTCGCGTCCGTCTGAAGGCAGGATGCAAGTCGCTCGGCTTCGTCCCGCAAAAACGACGCATAGCTGAACCAGCCGTATGCTTCCGGAGAATGCCGTCCGCGTATCGGTGCGGCGGCGTTCGGGCGGCTAGACACGGAATTCCTGCTTTCCTCCCCCGCCGCGTTATCAAATATAGTATAGCCGTCATACTGACGCAGGTCACGGAATGCGGCAAAGGACACCCGCGCCGCGGCACTGTCCGTCGAGCATCCTGCCCGCAGGTCGAGAATCTGCCGCTGTCCGTCATGGCGGCAATATGATTATGCCCACAGCAGACGGCAAGCAGGTGACTCCACCCGCCAACCGCGCACCCTACCCATCCGTCCGGATTGTCAGGACTGACAGATCCTACATACACCTGCCCGGCGGCAACGGCTGTCCCGTCTGCGCACAGCCCCACCGTACAGGCGTCGCCGCAGGAAACAGCCACAATCTGCCGCCAGCCCGAGACACCGCACTGTCCGCGGGCATCCTCTCCGGCGGCAACAACGCGACCGCCAAACTCCAGCCCGACGAGATGCGCACATCCGGCAGCTATCGCCCGTATGTCGCGCCAGTCGGCAACAGCCGGCTCCACACTGCCGTCCTCGCTCATGGCAACCACGGTGCCGTCCGCACGCAGTCCTGCGATGATATGCCCGAGATCACGACATCCCTGCAGGGCATCCCATCCGGCAAACAACGCACCCGCGTCCGAAGGCAACCGGTCGGAATCGGCACGGCGCCGGGCTGCGTCAATGCCGAATGCTTCCCGCAGAAGCAGATGCTGCCGTCCTGCGCCACACCCAGCGTCAGCGTATCCGAACCGCGCAGCAAGCGGATATGCGCCCAGTCGGCTACACGACCGGTTTCCGCATCCGGCGCGCCGGCATACAGCACGCGCCCATCCGTACGCAGTCCCAGCGAATGCGTGCGGAAAGCCTGCACATACACGACATTTTCCCACGCATCGGTGCGGCAAAGCCCTCGGTATCGTTGCCGTCAGCCTGCACGTGACCGTTCCGGCACAGCGCCAGCACATGCGATGTGCCGCAGGACAGCGCGACGATATCCCGCCATGTGCCCGGCTCCGACAGTCCCCGGTAATGAGAACATGCCCGTCCGCCGCGATGCAGGCGGTCAGCGCTCCGCAGGCAAGCCGCCTTCCGTACCGGGTCGCCTGCGTCAGTCGGAGCAGGTATGCCTGTCCGGCACGCTGGATTTCTGCCCGCTGTGCCCGGCGGTCGGCGGAAAAAGTCCTCAAACTGTCGAACAACGGTGTCCAGTCGAACAAATCGCTCCAGCCGGTGTCCACCCCGTCGCGCGTTCCTCCGACAGGCACCTGCGCCGCATGCGTGTTTCCGGCAATGTTACGTTCCCCTGGCGGTCGAGCGCCAGCAGTCCGGATGCCCCGACTGCCAGTGAAACATACCCGGCACCGCCCGGAGCCGCACCGGTGCGGTTCCGGGTGCGGAGTTGTCCCTCGGCTGTCAGCGCACGGATACAGCCGTTCGATGCTGCCACAAAAACCGATTGCTCCATTTCGCGCCCAATACGGCAGGGGGCGGGTGAAACCAGCCGCCCGTCCGCAGTGACGGCGTACGCCGCATTGCCCTGCACGTCGGAAAACAGTCCGACAACCGTCCCCCATGTGGCTATGTGCTCCCGGAGCGCATAGCTGCCGCCGCGATCAGCACCTCGCCCGCGGCAGTCAAGCCCAATGTAAAGTCCCGTCCGCAGCATATGTCCCGGACATCGCTCCATTCGAAGTATCGGTACATCGGTCGGGCAGCTCCCGGCACACAGCACGCGCCCACCGATCAACAGGGCGGCGGCGTGCGTCGTCGAGCAGGCAACCATATCCACCCGACTCCAGTGCGCGACGCCTGCGCGGATACCGTGCGCGTCCCGCCCGGCAAAGCGTACGGAACCGTCGCCCGTCAGTCCCAGCAGGTAGTCACGGCTACCGCACACCGCCAGGATATCCTGCCATGCCGTCGCCTGCTCCTGCCCGTATGCATTACTGCCGGCGAACAACACCCGCCCCCGGCAGTAACGGCGGCGGCATACTCGTCGCCGCAGGCAAGGATACCCTTCCGTGCGCGGATGCTTTGCTGCAGAAGATCCAGTTCCTGCCGGTCTGCCGCCCGAGCTGTCGCTATGAAGGGTGAAGCCATGTCCGTATCCTCCTTTTTCCTGTGCGCTGTCCGTGTCGCGGTCACGTTATCCGTGGTTACTGTTACCCGGAATCTCCTTATTTTCCCGCCGCAAAGTGGTCGTCAGGTAGGCGTAGAAGTTACCCGGCTCCGCCACCTCCGCCGGCGCATTGAGCGAGATGACAAACATCGGCGGTTCGTCGCCCGGCTCGGTATGGATCTCCACCCGGACAGTATGCGTGCCTCCGGTCAGCACTCCGTCATGCAGGTTGGCGACCGGTGCGCGGTGGTAAGCAGGCAGGAATACCTGTGCCGTCTCCGACCGGATAACCGTCTCCCCGTCCAGCGTTACGAGCACGGGATGTACTGTGTTGCAAATGAGGCGGGTGGGGCGGTCATACGGTGCCGTCAGCGTTGCCTCTGCCACATACACCCCGTCGGCAGATGCCTCCGGGAACCGCACCTGCGTCCCGGGGCAGAGCACTTCCTGCCGTTCAGCCGCCAGCGGTTGGGCGCCAGCAATATAAAGGGCAGGCGGTACTCAGACCAGATATCGCCGCAGTTGAAGCGCCGCACGATCAGCCCCATGGGGTAACAGCGGCTTCCGGGCACCGGTGCGCCCGGGATCGCCTCGGCGTGCAGTACCGTTTCCGCCTCCGCTCCGGGTTCCAGCGCAAGACGCACCGGCTTGTCCGCTGCCCGCAGTCCGTCCGGAACGCGCAGGGACAGTTCCATATCCCAGCGCCACGCCGTATTGTTTCTTACTGGCCAGGGCAGATCGATGCCGGAGCCCCCGGTGCGACCGACGGGTCACCGTACCGTCCATCCCCCTTTGCGCCGTAGCGCAGGGTAAAGGTCATGCCCTCATCGCGGCGGCTGTGTGCCGGAAGGACATAGTGCTGTACCGCGAAGTCCGCGTTGTCCTCCGGTGTGACGGTATAGCGTGTCTCGTCCTCCAGCGCCAGCTTGTCATACAGCGCAAGACAGCGCCTCGTCAGTTCATCCAGATCAGCCGGCGCCGTGAAGCCCCGGATGGCAGCAGACACCTGGATGGCATCCCCGATAGGTGCCGACCACTTCTCCGGAATACCGGCTGTGCCCCGCAGAATCCCCAGAATCGCGGCGCAGGTCGCCACGGTGCAGTCCGTATCGTAACCGAGATTGACCACCTTCAGGATGGCATCCTCAAAGTTCTCCCCAGAGCAGTCCTGCCAGTTCAAAGGCAATGTTCTGCGGTGCATCGGTAAAGTTATTCCGTCCGTGCTCGCGCAGGATAATCTCGCGCGCCTCCGGCAGGGGCACACCGCCCTCGTACAGTGCCAGCATATGGCTGACGGATCTGTAAACCCGTGAGTTTTCGGGAATATAGGTCAGTGCCTCGCGGATCAGCGCAGGGATATCGTCAGATTCATAGGCAGCCGCTTCCAGCGCGGCGTTGAATATTTCGCCGAACACGCCTTCGCCTCCGGCATGATCCACCACGGCGTCCTGCCACGCAAAGTACGCGCCGCAAGGCGCGGCTTTCCCGCGCAGATCGCCGCCCATATTTCGGAGCGGATGGGGAGCCCATGCAGTCGGTGAAAGTGTTGTCAAACATTCCGGAAAAGGGCGGCTTGAATCCCATACGCATATCGGTTCCGCTGTAGCCGTACTCATCCCACGGGAAGTAGACGTGTTCCGTCCACTCGGCGGCGATGCCCTCCGCTCCCAGGCGGACTCCCTCCTGCTCCATCGCGTGCAGATTGACCAGCTGCAGGTCGAGGTCATCATTCGGCAATGCGCCGTGCGGGTCGAGCCGGGGGTACCAATCCAGGTGCATGACCTCCTTACAGCCCTCCACCGGTGTTCCCAGCGTACCGCCGATGTTTTTGCCCAGCCAGCAGGCATATATCCTGTCATACAAAGTCTTGCGTTCCATATGTTCTTTCCCTCCTTATGTCCGCATATCCACGTCATGCGGAAAATGAATACGTCTGCTCCGCTTCTGTTCCCCACATGCGCAGTGCGCGCGCCTTGTAGGAGCCGTAGGCGGCATCGTCCAACCCAGCCCAGCTCATGAGCTGACGGCGGGCATAGGCAGGACGGTTGGTCACGAAATTGCGGATAACTTCGATATAACTCCACCACGTTTCGTATGTAGTCATCGAGCCGTCCGTCACGCGCCAACGGCTCAGCTGCAGCTGCATGACCGGTGTGATACGTGCGATCAGCGCATCCAACTCGGCAACGAGCCGGTCAGGCTGGAAATAAATCTCCGTACACCACACAAAACGCAGGATAAAGCGTTCCCGGAATGAATTATTCTGCATCGGGTGATTGACTACGGCGCCCAGTATGGAGCCGTCATTGATTACGCCGAACAGATCGGTGTCCAGCGTGGAGTTCAGCCCGACGCCGTGGTCGGTATCCACAATGCAAGTGCCATTTTGTGTCCATTCCCCCCGTCCGGGTTGGTATTGCGCCGCACCTTGATATTGTTGCCGGGCCAGTCGGAACAGCAAAGGTATATCTGTGCGCAGAAAAAGTCGATCAGCCCGTCGATGTCGATCTTGCCGGAAACGTACAGGTAGTTTGATACATCCGCCATGTTGTGCGTCTTGATAAACCGCACCAACGCATTGAATTCGTCCGCCTGCGCCGGATCCCCGTATGCCGCCATGTAATCCACGTTCCAGCCGTAGGTCAGCGGGTACGGGCACTCCAGCATCGAAAAATCCTGCTCCGCCACGCCGTACTTGCCGGTGAAATACTTGGTATCCAGCCGATCGCGGGCGTTGAACAACCCCCAAAATTCGCCGTTGACAAAGGTCATCACGGGGGCATACGCCATATCGTCCGGTTTAAGGAAACGGTCGATGCGCTGTATGTAGGCATCACCGATATGCGAGCGCGAGATGGTGCATCCGGAGTTGTCGCCGCCGCCGTTGCGCAGCAGGATGTGACGGTACCATGTTACGCGTTCCCCGTCCGGCGTGCGGTTGGCATACTCTCCGAACAGGTCATAATTCAGCGTGTTCAGATTCTCTCCCACGCCGTCACTGCCCAACGGGTCGGACTTGAGGAGAATGCGGAAGGATTTCTGCCGCATTCCCAGCGAGCCGCGCCCGTTCATGGCTATCTCCGACCATCCCGAAAATACCGATTCGCCTTCCCGCGACAGGAACTCCACATAGGTGGGAATATGCTCATGCACCGCTGTGCGGCACAGGTAAATGCCGTCGTCTCCCAGAAAATCCTCCGCCGACACCGACACGCTGACCATATCCATATTCCATTCCCTGTACACCGAACCGATAAAGTAGGTCTGCGTAGTCATGGGCGTGACGGCACCGTCGGCGTCCCGGACCGCATACGCGCGGATCACGGCGGCACCGGGGAAGGAGGAAGCCAGCGGATAGTAGCTGCTGCCCATGCGCGAGGCACACAGTTTGGTCAGTTGCCCCCACGTCATGTCGGTTGTATCCCGGAGACGGATTGCGCCCGTGTACCGGGTCGGTGTGCGCCCCAGCTCCCACGCGCGGCGCGGATCGTCGCCGTTGATCGAATAGTAGACCGTGTAGCCCGCGGGCGCAGTCATGGTCAGGTCAAAGCCCTGCTCATATACTCCGCCAGGCGCCGAGAACGCCACCTCCGGCAACCGTCCTGCGATCTCCCCGTTGACACGTCCGGCAGTCGTGCGCGGCGTGACCTGCCGCAGTACCGTCCAGGAAGCCTCACTCAGCTTCAGACTTTGATAGGCGACTTTATCGGTATCCGCCCGCTTGCGCAGCAGGCGTCCCGCGCCGGTCTTCCGGACATAGTGGAACGCATCCTGCGCATCCACCGCGGCGGCAGACAGGTATGCATATACCCCACCCTGCCCTGCCAGCGGCTCATCCGCACGCAACGCGGTGCCGGAAGCCGCCAGCACAACGCGAAGCCCGGTCGGATCCGGGCAGAAATCCAGCACCGTGTCCCACGCGGAGAGGCGCAGGACCGGTGCCGTCACCGCCCGCGCCTCTGCTCCCCGGATCAGGAAACAGCCGCCGGCGGGAACGCGGGCATCGGCAGGGAGCGGGTATTCCGTCATGCCACCGTCTTTACCCGGCAGGTACAGGGAAAGCCCCGCGAGGGAAACGGCGCGGTCGCCGCCGTTGTACAACTCGGCAAAGGCATACTCGCACAGTCCCGCCCCCGCCACATCACCGGGCGTATAGAAGGAAGTTATCACCAGGTTGCGACAGTCCTCTGCGGAGTCGGCGCCGATGCCGAAACACGGTCGGGAGCGGCGGCTGCGCCTCCGGCTCCCGGTGCGCCAAACGCTGTCAGGCTGCCGAAGCAGGTGAGCAATCCAAGCAGAAGGCAAAGGGATACGGCGGCGAGCCCGCCCCGCACACGGTTGCAGCAATTCATTGTGAACCTCCCGGTCTTTCGTGACCGCGCGTTCCGCAGAGGACGCCACGGAACGGTAAAAATTCAACGTTTCAAACCCATGCTCCGATGGTTGAGCAGGTATACCTCGGTGGCGGAGGAAAAAGCCTCCCGCCTGCGCCGACTCCAGCGAAAAGGAAAAGATCTTCCGATCCGGTGCCGCAAGCGCAAAGCGCATAGCCGCCAGTACAGGCTCCGTCAGCGGGATCGAGAATGCTCCGCTCGCCCAGCGCTTCCTCCGAAGCGGCACCGATGCCGCCCCGATTGAGCCGCGCCTTGCAGGCATCGCAAAGCAACCGCCCGTTCATGACATCCAGATATGCCCCGGCGGGCGTTTCCTTCCCGCAGAGCGCACAGCACTCCAGCGAGGGGCAAAAACCGGACAGCGCCGCCGTCCGCATCTCGAACACGCCCTTGATAAGAGCCGCCGGCTTGGTCCGTTGCTCCAACATATACAGCGAGTTGAGCAGCATCCGGAGCATCCGACCGCCGAACACCGCCATTTCGTCCTGCTCCTCCCCCTCCGATGCGGCAGGGGAAGCGCCCGCTACGCCGACCACATCCCCGGACAGATCACACAGGTAGGACGCCAGCGCCATATGCGTCAGGTCGCAGGAAAGGCTGTAGAAGGAGGACAGCACCGATCCGCTCCGCAACCAAAGTGCACCGTGGCTTTCGGACAGTTCAAAATTGCCCCAGGTAAACGGCTGGGAGACGGCGGAAAGTCGGTCGCGCCCGGATTGCCCGTGCCGGACTATGACAGACAGCCGTCCCCGATCCGGCGTCGAGGATCTGTACCAGGCGGTCGCTCTCGCCGCGTGGATAGGCGCGGATGACAAGACCGTCCGTCGTGTACAGTCTGCCCATAGCGCCCTGTTACCTGTCCTCGCGCCGGTAGCCGAAGTTTCCCACGCTGGCGGCGCTCTCACGCCAGTTCTCCTTAACCTTGACCCACAGGTCGAGGTACACCTTGGTTCCGAGCAGCTTCTCCAGATCCTCGCGCGCATAAGTTCCTATGCGGTGCAGCTCCTCACCGTGCTTGCCGAGGATAATGCCCTTGTGCGATGCCTTCTCGCAGAATATCTCGGCGCGGATGCTGACCATGCCGGTTTTGGCATCCTCCTTGAAGGACTCGATCACCACAGCAGTGCCGTGCGGGATCTCCTGGTTCAGTGTACGCAGTATCTTCTCCCGGATGATCTCTGCCGCCATCTGACGTTCCGGCTGGTCGGTGGCAATATCCTCCGGGAAAAGCCAGTCCATTTCATGCAGGAACTTCCGGCACTCCTCCAGTACATCCTTCACACCCTTGCCGTTCTTGGCGGACACAGGTACAACCGCCGCAAAGTCATGCAGAGCGGCATAGCGCGTAATGGTCTCCGCCACCTGCACGGCGGTGTACAGATCGATCTTGGACAGCACCAGCACGCAGGGAACCCCGTCCGCTTGCAGTAAGCGATGACGTTCTGCTCCACGGGAGACGGTTCCCGTCCGGTATCCGTTACCAGTACGACAGCATCCGCATCCTGCATGGTCGCGTTGGCAGTCCGACCATGTAGTCGCCCAGCGAATTCTGCGGACGAAAGATTCCCGGCGTGTCCAGAAACACAAACTGATCCTCTCCCTCGGTCAGGATGCCGGTGATACGGTTGCGGGTGGTCTGCGGCTTGGAGGAAACGATGGCTACCTTCTCCCCAGCATGGCGTTGAGCAGGGTGGATTTTCCCACGTTGGGACGCCCCACCAAGGCGATAAAACCGGTTTTTTCATACTATCTTTGTTACAATCCTTTCTGTCGGCGGCTACGGTCTCTCCACAAACAGATCAAACACGGCTGCCGTAACACCGTCCGTAATGCTGAGGCGGTTCTGCTTGTCCGCTGTCGGGTACAGCGTGACCGAGCGGATCGCGTCCCCGTCCAGCTGGAACTCCACCTCAAAGCCGGGTTCCACCCGTAGATGCAAAAGCGCATACCGCCCAGCTCCTGCTCCGCGCCGGGAAAGCCGCGGAATGACTCCAGCCGGGGACGCGTGTTGACCACCCGGGCGCGCAGTTCATCCAACGTCATGCGGGTGCGTATATCCGGCACGTGATCCAAAGGCGGCTCGGTTTCCAGATCTTTCAGATTCAGCAGAACCAGCACGTTGGACGGACCTGCCAGCAGGATGACGGCAAGTACAATCAGCACGACCGCCGCAACGACGGTCAGCAGGCGCTGTGTCGGGGGAACCGCGCCTGTCATCCTCCGGGAACGGGGTGTATCTCATGCCTGCCCGCCGTCATCCGGTGCGGCATCCTGACGGGTACCCTCGTCCGGGCGCTCCGGGATTCCCAGTCCCATTTCGTCCATGATGGCGTGCTGGCGGCGCCGCATATCCGCCTCGTCTGCCTCGCCGGTCTCATGGTCGTACCCCAACAGGTGCAGAACGGAATGGACGCAGAGGAAGGCGACCTCCCGCTCAAAGCTGTGTCCGTACAGTTCCGCCTGCTCCTGCGCACGCTCCAGCGACAGCACAATGTCACCCAGCGACACCTCCGGCTCGTCCGCCAGTGGCTCCTCGCTCTCACCGCTGTAGTCCGTCAGCGGGAAGGACAGCACGTCGGTCGGGCGATCAACCTGGCGGTACTGCCGGTTCAGGGCGCGGATCCCCTCGTCATCCGTAAAGGTCACGGACACCTCGCAGGGGTTCTCATACTGCTCATGCTCCAGCGTTGCGACAACGGCGCGTCGCACCAGCATTTTCAGCTTATAGGTAACGGGAAGCCTGTCCTGCTCATTCGTAAAGTAAATAATGCGATTTACGGTTTTCATGGATTGTATCTCCTTTGCTGGTATCGTTTCTGCTTCTGTATGCATCCCGACATATGTCATCTGCTGGTATCGTTTCTGCTTCTGTATGCATCCCGACATATGTCCATCTGCTGGTATCGTTTCAGCTTCTGTATGTATCCCGACATATGTCATCGCTTGGGGCGGAAGGTATGCTCCGGGGCGCGGCGTGCCTTTGTCCTCGCGTAGCGGTCGTAGGCAAGGATGATCTGCTGGACAAGATGATGCCGCACAACGTCCTTTTCGGTCAGGTAGTGGATGGCGATGCCGTCTATATCCTTCAGCACGCGCACCGCCTCAGCAAGTCCGGATCTCTGTCCGTTCGGCAGGTCGGTCTGCGTCGGTCGCCGGTCACGACGACCTTGGAGCCGAACCCCATACGCGTCAGGAACATCTTGACCTGCTCCGGCGTCGCGTTCTGTGCCTCGTCCAAAATGATGAACGCATCGTCCAGCGTGCGTCCGCGCATGTAGGCAAGCGGTGCCACCTCGATTGTGCCCCGCTCCGCAGCCGCTGGTGCCCCTCGGTTCCCATCATTTCGTTGAGCGCGTCGTACAGGGGGCGCAGGTACGGATCGATCTTGGACAGCAGGTCACCGGGCAGGAAACCCAACCGTTCGCCTGCCTCAATCGCGGGACGGGTCAGAATAATGCGCGAAACCTGCTTCTCCCGCAGTGGCTTGACAGGCATGGCAACAGCCGAAAGGTCTTGCCCGTTCCGGCAGGTCCGACGCCCAATACAACCGTATTCTGCCGGATAGCCTCCACGTACTTGGACTGTCCGGCAGTCTTGGCTTTGACCGGCTTCCCTTTTGCCGTCAGGCAGATAATATCCGGACTGAGCGACGTCAGCTCGGAGGCGCGCCCCTCCGCCACGGTATCGGCAACATACCGGACGGTCTGCTCGTTGAGCGAGTCGCTCAGGCGGAGCATATCGCGCAGGTACTCCACCGCCGTGGCGGCGGCATTGACAGCTTCCCGGTGACTCCCCGGAAATCAGCACGGCATCACCGCCGTCCCCGTCGGAGCGGTTATGCAGCGACACGCCGAAGCGGTTTTCCAGAATGCGGGTATTGACATCAAAACTGCCGAACAGCGCGGCAGTCACCGCTGCGTTGTCCATTTTGATACTGCGTTGGTTCATGTATACTTCGGTCTCCTGTATGGTTGTACGGCTTGCGGCTGTGCCTACCCGTCCACCCGGATCGGCACCGACAGCGCGATGTCCTCCACGCAGGTCAGCGTCACATCCAGAATGAAAGCATCCTCCGTCGAATGGGGCACACGGTCTTGGACAGCAGCTCCGCACCGCCGGGTATGGCGGCAATGCGACGGACAGCTCAGGTAAGCCAATGCTTCCCGCCTCGGCGGGCGTTCGGGTGTATCCGGCAGGCTGCGCGGCGGGCACATACCACACCGTCCGCACTGCGACCGGAAAGCCGATACCCGGAACAAGCGTCGAGGTCAAGCCGTTGCTCTATTGTATCACAAACCACGTCCTGATTTCCAGTCCTTTTGAAAATTTTATGGATTTTCCGAAAAAAATAAAAAGGTATTTTTCGGTTCCCGCCGGTGTATCGGAGCCTGCCACGCCCGAAGGAGAGCGTGCCTGCGCCCGCAAGGGAATCTCCACGACCTCGCGCCGGGTCGTCCGCGCATAGATGTGTGCCTCGGCGCATACGGCACGCACGCCTACCGTCTGGCTGTCATACAGCCCGCTGACCAGCAGCTGCCCCGCGTCCACCGTCTGTCCGGCAGCAACCAGAATATTTCCGCGCGTCAACTCTACCCGCTCGATAACGCCCGGGCGCGATGCTACGATGTTGGCAGGCGCCGGTTCGGTCGGCGCGGGCGGGTAGACAGCCTCCCGCACCTGCACGTAGGCGACGGTCCCCCGGCGGTTGACCGATATCCAGGCAATACGCCGATCCTCCAGCAGAACACGGTTCTCCAGCCGGTCTGCAGCGAAGCCACGGAGCGGCGTTCCGACCGAAAAGCCGCAGGATGCCAGCGTATCCAAAACCTCCCGACGGCTCAGTGTCTCGACGCCGCTGATGCGTATGTCCCATACATACCGTCCGGACAGCCAGAGCAGGACAATCCCCAGCAGAATACCGACGGGAACACCGGGACGCTGCAACATCCGCCTGCCCAAATCCGGAAGCCCCCGGACTGCGCCGAATTCAGCCGGAACACAGGCACGCGCGCACGCCGCCTCGCATCGCCTTGCCGCCGCGCATGTCATCTGTACGGAAAGATATTCATCCGTACAAGTAAAATGTGTATACGGACAGCCCGCACGGCGGCAAAGCTCCAGAAACGGCGCCGCACAGCCAATCGGTACGCGCACCGGGCGCCACCCCAGCAGAAACATGCTCAGCATTCCGCCATCCCCTCTCCCCCGTCCTCAAAGGAAAGGCTCTCCACCAGTCCGTCCACACCGACCGCCCCCGCAAGGTAGGAGGTACAGCCAAGGCGCCGCCCGCGCACCGCCAGCACGGTATCCTTCATTTGCAACCGGATACAGGTCGGCGTATATGTCAGAATACGGCGACAGCCTGCACGGTCAGCAGGTTCCGTCCCCGCAGTTCCGCACGCATACCGCCGCTCAGAATGTCGGGCGGCAGATCCAGCCGAACCGCCAGCCATTCAGGCAAACGGCGGCGCTGATTCGGTTCCGCATCCTGCTTTCTCGGTTTTCCGTTTGTTTCGCTCATGTTCGCGCGCTCCCTCCGTCATATGTTGCTACCGTCCCGTGTTGTCGGGATATTCTATGCGGAGGAGGTGTGACCATGACAGAACAGAGAAACCGACACGCCGGCGCACGACTCCGGACCGCCGTGCCGGAGGTGCCGCGCAGGTATCCTTCTTTCGGGCAGGTTTTCTTTTGCCTGATGTCCACCTTCTGCTTCGTGCTCATCCTGCGGAACCCGGATGTCGCCATTGAATACATGGGGCGAGGACTGTCACTGTGCGCCTGAACGGTCATCCCGTCCTGTTCCCTTTCATGGTCATCTCCGAACTGATGGTGCGCAGTGGGGCCGGTGAGGCGCTGGGACGCCTGTTTTCGCGCCCGATGCGATACCTGTTCGGGCTGTCCGGGGGGGGTTGCACCGCTGTTGTGCTGGGATCGCTTTGCGGATTCCCGGTGGGGGCGCGGACCGCGGTCGCTCTGTACGACCGGAACGCCATCTCCCGACGGGAATGCGAACATCTTCTGACCTTCTGTAACTGCCCCAGTTCAGCGTTTCTTGTCACGGCGGTCGGCGTCTCCCTGTTCGGCAACCGACGGCTGGGAAGCGTGCTGTATTTCTGCGTGCTGGGCGTCTCGTTTCTGGTCGGGTTTATCGCACGCTTCTTTCTGCGGCACGAGCAGGCAGGACGTGACCATCCGCATCATCCATCCGGGCTGCATCCCGGCGGGGCGGAAATGTTTACGGCATCTGTGTCGGGCGCGGCTTCGGGTATGCTGACCGTGTGCGCCTACGTGATCTTCTTCTCCACACTCTCGGGCACGCTGTCCCTGCCTTGTGCGGGTCTGCGGCGGCATGGAGCCGCGGCTGTTTGCACTGCTCTGCGGGTTTCTGGAGTTGTCCGGCGGCATCAGCGAGGCGTCCGGTCTGCCGGACGGACGGCAGGCATTGATCCTGACCGCCGCCATTGCAGGCTGGTCGGGGTTGTCCGTCCACTGTCAGATCGCCGGCATCTGTGCCGGGCGGCACATCTCGCTTCGCCCCTATATCACTGCCAAGGCAGTGCAGGCAATCCTGTGCAGCGCGGTCATGGCGCTGATCCTGCGCCTTCCCCGATTGGCTCTCTCCCGATGCCGACACGGTTGTGCGGACACTGCTGGCCTGGGCGATCTCGGCAGACGGCACGTCCCTCCGTGCCTGCCGCTGGCAAATGCAGGCTTTATTCTGAGCTGGTTGATTTCGCTGGCGGGACGCTGGCGCCGACAAACCGGACAGAACAGTTCCACGCGAAACACTGACCTGTATGATGCCGCGCACTGTGGGCGGCACAGCTCACCGGACAGTATCGGCTCACCTGTCATGCTTTCCGTCTGCGGATGCACCGAAAAGGTTTCAAAGCCGGGCGAGGTGGGCATCACGCCGAAAACGCCGCGCACGATGGCGACCGCTGCCGCCGCCCCCCACGGGTGTGAGAAAGTCATGTTGGGCTTGTTGACCGAATTCCAAGCCTCGGTTGTCAGCGTCGCGCCGACGGGCAGTCCATCGAGGAGACGGGAAATCTCCGACCGAGCGGCGGAGCATATAGGAAAAATGTGCGCTGTCCCGGTCTGCTGTCCCCATCCAGCAGGAGCGAGTTTGCCATGCTTCCATGCCCGGTGCGGTACAGTCCCATCAACAGGAAGTACGTACCGTACACGCTCATCCGGATGCGACTGCCGCCTGCGTCAGGACGCAGACTGCGCTCCCACAAACGCCCGGCAATCTGTCCGCCATCGCGCTGTCCCGGTACACGCCGGCGTACAGCGCATACGCCGCCGTATGCTGGGAAATATGTGCCGACCGGTTCCCGTCCTGATACAGTCCGTCCGAGAAATCCCCCGTTGCCGGATCATACAGGCGGGTAAGGATCGCCTCCCGCAGTGCCGCGGCGCGTGCGGCAAAATCTCCGCTGTCGCCTGTCTCCCCGACGACGGCGGCAATCCGCGCCAGCGCCTCATAGCCCGCAACAGCGGCGCAGTTGAGAACCGTGTTGTAACGCACGCTCATGTCATATCCATCCCGCTCGGACGGCGGCCAATCGACCAGTACCGCGTCCGTCCCTGCTCCCCCGGCATTGCCGGAATGCAGAAGTCCCGTGTCGGCGTCCGTAAACGCGGAAAAGGTCTTGCCGCGCAGGATCGGATACCAGCGCACAAGCGAGCTGTCGTCTCCGGTCGCCATGTAGTCTTCGTACGCAGCCTCTGTGATCCGAGAATATACTCGGCGGGCCATGTGCGATGGGCATACAGGTATTCCAGTGAAAAACGCGCTGTGGCGCAGTCACTCTCAAAGCTATACGCCGCCAGTTGATTGATCAGCGCATCGCCCTCGTAGGCGCCCCGTTCACGTGATTGGGAGTCCACATAGAGGTCCTGCGTCGTAAGCTCGACCGTGTTGCGCGTCAGCCGCCAGAGGTCACAAAGCAGGGGGCTGTCGCAGTCCATATGCGAGCCCTCCCCGCAGGACGTGCGGCGAACCGTCACCCCGGAGCATGGCGGGCATCAGTTCAAACGGCAGACCGATCAGCTCGACAAAGCGGAATGTCATCAGGTCTGTCGTGGTGAACCGCCGTCCCGGCGTCAGCCGCCAGGCAAGTCGGTAGCGGTTTCCCGTGTTCATATTCCATTTGACAAGCGTCCCGTCCGTCCCCGGTTCCGGACACAGCTGTTCGCCCATGTACAGCCTGACTTCCGCGCCATGCAGGGCGTCCGCACGCCATGCCGCCGCTCCCGGCACATCAAGCGCAACGGTTCCGACGATTTCCTGCCCGAGATCGGCAAGATAATGCCCTTCGCCCAAACGGAGCACGCGGGGCGGCATCTCATACGCAAACCGAGACACCGGATCACACCCAGCCGGCGCGGGAATCAGATCCTCGCCCTCGGAAAATCCCGCTGTCAGGAGCCCCCTGTCCACACAGGGCAACCAGCCACCGTCGTCAAATCCGGGCTCCGCAAAGCCGAACGGGTAGACTTCACCGTCTATATCCTGCGAGTAGGCAGTAAAGTATCCCGTTCCGATGCTGTGGCGGGGGCGCAGAGCGGCGGTTCCGTCCAGTCCGCGCCAACCGTCCGGCGATACAAGCTGTTGCGCTGTGCCGTCCCGCCCGTAGGCAACGGCACGGCAGGCAAACATACGCACCGCGCTCCCGCCGGGGCAGGCAAGCACTGCACCCACAACGTTTTCCCCCGCATGCAGGTATGGCATCATGTCCGCAGTCTGCACGAAAGCAGTCTGCGCCCCTGCGGATCGCGTCCGTAGCGGGGCGGCGCGACCAGCAACGGCTGCCCGTTTACGTACAGTGTGCAGACGTATTGCCGCGCTGGCTCGGGCGAACGGGCTGTCACGCTGACAGGCGCGTATATTGTGGCGGAAAGCTGTTCCTGCGTCAGGAAAAAGCGCTGACGCACAAAGCCGCACACACCCGGATTGCAGTCATCCGGCAAGCAATCCGGCGTGCTCGGCCATATTCCGTGCGCTGTCCGCCACGCTGCTGCATCAAACACCGAAAAAGGCTGCACTTCTCGATCGGGACTCGTTTCGCTCCGGTCGCGTATCCCGCACCTGCCAGCCGTACAGTCCTGCCTCGGGCGTCGGGCATTCTCCGGCTGGCAAGGACACGCCTGTGCTTCGTGTACAGGACATCCAACCGGTGTCGTACAGGGGCACCGGATCCTCATCCGGAACGCCGCGGAAAATGGTTAAGCGGCAGGCACTCTGCCCCTCCGGGGACACCACGAAGCGCCATGCGGCTGGGTCTGCGGGCATCCCCCACGGCTCCCGCCGGAGATTCATACGCAGTCCGCACGGACGGGCGGTCAATGTCTCTTGCATACAGTTCCTCCCCATGTCAGCGCGGTCGGTTCTGTCCGCGCTGACGATATGTGCTCATGGTACCACAAAAGCCATTGCTTGTCAAGTCGTGGAGTGTTACGCCGGGCGATTACGTGTGTTTTTTGCTCTTCCGGCATACGCGGCGCGTGGCATTTTTCCCGGGAATTGGCGCAGTTTGAAAAAAGCGCTTGACAAACCGCGCGGAATGTGCTATAATACACGGCTGTACGGGGTTTGACCCATTAGCTCAGGCGGTAGAGCACATGACTTTTAATCATGGTGTCCGGAGTTCGAGTCCCCGATGGGTCACCAAATAAAACAAATCCGAACTATTTCGCAGGTCGAAATTGGTTCGGATTTGTTTTTGGGGAAATGATTCCCGTTCGTTTTCGAACGTCAGCAACCAGGATTTGTACGGGCGGCTTCACGCAGATGGGTATTCCTCGTAATTTACGAGTTTCGATAGTTGCCGATAAGTTTTCAGAATGATGATTCCCGATATTACGCGTGCCGGGCACACAAAAACAATGCGTAAGCCCGCATGTCCGGACTTACGCATTTCTGCTACGCAACGCTTTTATTATATCATTTTCAGCCGAAAAAATCAAAGGACAATTTCGATAAAAACAGGCTTGTTTTACGGAGTTTACCTCATAAAAACCACAGGCAAATAAAAGCCGGTATGATGACCGTTTGGACACCGGCGGGAAAGCCGCGACTGTTGCAGGAGTCGAAGAACGCGTCCAGCCCGTCGGCAACCCTTCGCCGCCTGCTTGGCAAAGCCGTCCTCCTCCATGCGCAGATCATCCTCGCGGTTGGACATGAAGCCCATCTCCAGTATAGTGGTCGGCACGGCACTCCAGTTGGTACCCGCCTTGCTGTCGGTTTCCCATATGCTCCGGCGGCTGATCCCCTGTCGCGGCGCAATACGCATCCAGTATCTTTTCGGACAACCGGTAGCTCGCGGCATACGCGGCGGCGCAATCCGGGTACGGATTATTCGCCGTCGGCACACAGTCATCGCGCCCTTCATCTCGTCATTTTCCCAGCCATTGGCATGGATACGGATGAAAGCGGCTGCGTTGTGGCGGTTCGCTACCTGCGCGCGCTCGACGTTGCTGATGTCCACCTCGTTTGTTTCGCGGATCATGACCACGGAGTATCCGCGCGCCAGCAGTTCATCCCGCAGAGCGAGCGCCACGCGCAGATTGAGTTCGTACTCCTCCACGCCGGAGAACACGCCCAATGTGCCGGACGACACCTTTGCCTGCGTCACATCCGCGCCGGGACCGATCGGCTCCTTGCCTACGTTCCCTTGATCTGATGACCTGCATCAATCACGATGATCCGACTCCGGTTCGCGCCGCTTCCCTCATAGCAGATATCCGTACCGGGGTGCGCCTCGCCTGTATAGGCAACCGCTACGCCCTCTGCAAAAACAGACGGTCCTCCCGCCACGTTTTTTTCATTTGAGGAAGTCGCTCCGGTCACCGTCTCGGTTTCGCTTCCGGTCACATGGACGATCATATCCCCGGTATTCGGTTCTTTGGCACTGCTTTCCTGCCACATCCAATCGGCGCCAAATCCGCCGCAGGCTGACAGCAACAGTGCCAACGCAAGGCAAAGCGGTGCCACCATCAGCATTTTCCGGCTGATTCTGTTTTTATTCAGCATGTATATGTTTGATCCTCCTTACGGACACAGACAACGTCTGCACGAATGTGCCCGCACACTCATTATAGCACAAACCCGGTAGCTTGTCAAGCATGGGGCAAACCGGCTCCGGACAGGCGAATCCGGATTGCCGGCTTGGTCTCTGCCACGCCGTCCCGCAAACAAACAGGATTCAGGAAAGCAACACCACAATTCGCAAAAAATTCTGAAGTTGCCGTATTTCTCTTGCAAATCCTTTCCGGCTGTGCTATACTGTAGGTGAAAATTCCCAGAAACGGCGGGAGATACCATAGTTCAATTCCATTACGAGGACAGCGACCTGATGTTGCACCACACGTTGACAGACAATCCGAGCGAAGCCATGTTCCCACTGCACGCGCACGATCGCTACGAACTGTATTGCTTCCTGCACGGGCAGGGGTATTATACCGTCGAGGGACACGACTATCCGCTGTCCCCGGGCAGTCTCTGATGATGCGCGACGGCGAAACGCACAAGCTCCACATCAGCCCCACGCGGACATACGAACGCATCGCGCTCCATTTCTCGCCTGCCGCCCTGTTGCCGGCGGATGCGGCGGACTATCTGCTCGCGCCCTTCCGGGTGCGCCCACTGGGTCAATTCAACCGACTGCTCCCTTCCCCGGAAGCCGAACGAATCCGGGATATGCTGATCCGCATCACCTCCGGCGGAGTGCCGAAGGATGCCCTTCCGGTCATGATACGTGCGTATCTGCCTCGCCATTCTGTTTGAGATCACGCAGACATCCGGACCGTGGAGGACGGGGGACGCGTCCGCCGAGGCGGCGCAACAGCAGCAGGAGGGACTTGCCCATTCCCTGCCGGGCGGGATCATTGAGTTTATCAACCGCGACCCAGCCGCTGTCACCGGCGTCGATGTGCTGGAGGAAAAGTTCGGCTACAGCCGCTCCTACCTCAACCGAACCTTCCGGCAGTCTACCGGCGTTTCCATTTGGGAGTACGTCATTCTCAAGCGACTGACGTGCGCACGCGCCGCCATCCGCGCCGGCACCCCGGCGGCGATTGCCGCCCGGGATGTCGGGTACAGTGACTACTCCTCCTTCTACAGGCAGTACCGGAAGCGATTCGGCTGCACACCGGAGGAGGAAAGCGCGGGCTTACACCCGACCGGAAGCCGGATCGAAAAAGGAGGAGGTATGTCATGAGTCACCGTTCATTTATCAGGCGTATCCTGTGCGCTGTACTGCTCGCCGTTTCCGCCCTGTTCGCCGTCATCGGCTGTCAGCAGGAGCAAACGGAACCGCCGACCGCATCCGCGTCCCAAGAAACCACGCAGGAGGAAGCTACCATGAGTCGCACCGAATCAGCCGAGACAACAACCGCCGCTACCGAGACCGTGACCGAAACCGTCACGGAATCCGAAACCGACGCGCCTACCGAAGCGCCCACAGAGCCGCCGACCGAGTCGGAAACCGACCCGTGCGGGAGGCGCTGGAGCGTTCCGTTTCGGTCGTTCCGTATATTCCCGCTGAGCCGAGCCGCCTGCGGGACGTCAAGGCAATGTGGCTCTCGCAGTTTGACCTGAACAAGGTCTATACGAACGGTGGACGTCAGCGTGCTGAGAATGATTTCCGCAATCGTATTGCAGGCATCCTGCAGAATGTGGCGGACAACGGGTTCAACACTGTAATTGTGCAGGTGCGTCCCAATGCGGACAGTTTTTACCCTCGGATCTCTACGCACCAAGTGCCTACGTAACCGGCAGTTATGCGAACGATTCTACGTACGACCCTTTTTCCATCCTCATCGAGGAGGCACGGGCGCGGGGACTGTCTGTTCACGCATGGATCAACCCACTGCGCGGCGTGACGACGTCCGAGCTGCAGAAAATGGATATGGCATATGCACTCCGGCAGTGGTACGAGGACACGGCACTGCGCGGGCAATACATAGTGGAGTACAACGGACGCTGGTATCTGAATCCCGCCTACGCCGAGGTGCGCGATCTCATCGTGTACGGCGCACGGGAAATTCTCCAGCGCTACGATGTGGACGGCATCCACATGGACGACTACTTCTACCCCACGCAGGATGCCTCGTTTGATGCCGACGCCTACGCGGCTTACCGGGCAGAGGGCGGTACCATGTCGCCGGAAAACTGGCGGCGGGAGAATCTGTCCGATCTTGTATCCGACTGTACCGCATGACCAAGCGGCAGAACCCGCACGCGCTGTTCGGCATCAGCCCGGCAGGCGTGCTGAATACCGTATACGCCAAGCAGTACGCCGATGTATACCGCTGGTGCGCCGAACCGGGGTTCGTGGACTACATCCTGCCGCAGATCTACTTCGGCTTTGAGCACGCAACGGCAGCGTTCGACAAGCTCTGCAATCAGTGGCAGGAACTTGTCCGCACCGAGTATGTCGATCTGCTCATCGGCGTGACCTTCGGCAAAGCGCTCGCCAAGTACGACAAGTGGGCAGGCACGGGTGCAAACGAGTGGGCACAGCATACGGACATCATGGCACGTTGCATCACCTACACGCTGGGACTGAAAAAATGCCGCGGTATGTCCGTCTTCTGCTACCAGTATTTCTACGACCCCGTAACCGGTGTCCCGGTTGCCGGAACGCAGGAAGAGCGCGACGGGTACATCGCCATTCTCCGGGAAGCGTCGTGGGAAGACTGAGCGCCGGGTCAGTGCCGGAAGGAGGTCAGCCGTGAGTCGGAAGCATTCCCGCGCCGCAAGGCGAAAGCGCATATCGGGGGCAGCCACAGCCGGACGGAAACCGCTCTCGGCGCAGGTCTCCGAACGCGAGGCACGCCTGCTGCGCGAGCTGGAGGCAGAGCGCCTTGAAAATCTGCGCCTGCGCCAAACGATAGATACCCTGCAGCAGGCGTCGGCGCCCCCCGCCAAGGACGCGAACGAGTTGGTTCCCGTCCGGAAAAAGCCCCGCACCCGGCAGGAGGTGGGACGCGAGCTTCCGGGAAGAAAGCCGGACCGCGCACGGCTTTTCAAGGCGGAGTTACCCGCGTTACCTGTTCGACATTGTCAACGCCTCCTCGCCGATGCGGCTGATCAAAAAGATCACGCTGTTCTTCCGCCGGATGCGGCTGGTGCGGCTGATTGTGTCCGTTTCCGCTGCGTTATCCGCCACCGTCCTGCTGTTGCCCATGTACGTGATCGTTCTGCCGATCATGCTGGCGCTGACCGGGCTGACCGCGTTTTCCAGCCTGTTCTTCGCGTCCCGCATGAACCGCCGTCTGCTCGCGGAGTTGGCGGGCAGGCATCTGTACGTGTTTGCAGTCTCTGATGAAAACAGTCTGAAAGCCGGCTCCTTCTTCCGCGGCAATGCACATATGCTGGCAGACCAGCCCGACTGCGCCGTTCTGGTGGTCTCTCCGCACAATATCGGAACCGACGGACTGGGCGGAAAAGGCTTTTACCTGACCGCCCGGCAGGAGTGCCCGCACCTCTATATCGTCCGGCGGCATTACTTTTTCAATCTCCGGCGCCGCGTCCTGCGGCAGACCGACGCACATATGACGGTAGTCTACTGATGCCCGTGCCGCGCGGGAAACCAAGACAGAAAGGACTTTGAACCATGCCTTACATTGCATACGTATACCTCGGGCTGCTGCCGGTGATGAGCATCGCGACACTGGCATTTTTCGCCGTGGATCAAGAAAAACTCTTCCCGCGAGGGAAGAGGGCGGGTCCCGGAGATCGTCCTGCTGTCCCTGTGCAGCTTCGGCGGAGCCCTCGGCGCACTTATCGGGATGTACGGACTGCGGCACAAAACCAATCCCGTTACCAAATTTCACTTTTTGTGACCCTGTGGCTGTCCCTCGTTGTTCAGGGCGGCTCGCGGCGCTGATGGTCACGCGGCTGTTCGAAGGAGGCACACGAAACATATGGCACGTTCCAACGAATTCACGCACGGTGGCGGCATCGGCAAAAACATCCGTCTGATGCTCCGGGCTTTGCTTAATACCCTGTTTTTCGGTGCGTTTTGGTTCGGGCTGGCTCAGCTCGGAGCCGAAAAGGTGCTCTTCGGGTTGCCGGAGTTCGTTCCGACACTCTGCACGGCGGCGGGCGGAACCGGCACGCTGATCCTGCTGGCAGTCAACCTGTTCCTTCCTTCGCACACCGTGCCGAGGAAGTCGATAAGGCAGCACAAGCCGGAGAGGGATTAATTGTAGCAACTTCCAAAACAATAAATAGTCACCCTTGACAATTAAAAAGCAGTACATATAGCACTTTTCGCAATCATGAGGTTTGCGGATACAGAGTGCAGAAAAAAGATATCATTTCAAAAAACGGCTTTGGACAGGATTTGAACCCTGTAGTCCCCATTTTTAAGGGCAGAAAGTGCGATGATTTTACGCACCTTCTGCCCTTTTTTCGTGTTTTTATTTGTTAAATATTTGTGTCTGCCTGAAAGGAGGTTCGTCATCGGTTACATTTATAAAAAAGAAGATTGCGACTGCCGCTACTGCCTGTACTGCCGGCGCAGGAAATGCCGTGCCGTCCGGTGCTGCTGCCTGGAAGATAAGGTTCGCACGCGCTCCCCCGTCCTCAATGAAAACGACAAAGAAATCTATGAATTCTATGCGAAAGGAAAAAACGAACATGAAAGCAATCATCACAAGAAACGATCAGACAGCCGTCCTTGAACTGCCGACCTCCCGAATGGAGGTTGCAGGCTCTTTGAGTCGGATCGGTGTCAGAACTCCGGCGTACATCATCCCCTGCTCGGACGAGGAAGAAGATTATATCAAAGTGAAGCTCTTCGGCGAGAGTGACTTTGAAAATGAACTCACGGCACTGGTTACTCCCAAAGACAGCCTCGGCAGCGTCAACACAACGCTCGATCTCTATCGGGAGCTTCCTCAAATGCAGAAGGAAAAACTGAAGGCGGAGCTGGTGCAGAATCCCCCGGACAGTCTTTCTTCTCTCTGCCACAAGGTCATGGACTTTCAGCCGAAGTATGTGACCGAGGATTACTATTTTCCTCTGACGGTCTCGGTCTATGAATACAACGAATACGGCGACCTTGACTACGATTCCGACTGCGAGCTTGACGGCAGATTTGCGGATAATTATGCCGATGAGATCAAAGCCATGTTTGATGCCTACACCGCAAGTGACGACACCGACATGGCGGAATACTTTGACGGGAGCAATTCGGCGGTCGCAAAGATCAAGTCGCTGAAATGGGATTTTGAGAGCTTTGACGGAGTCCTCTTCGGCAGAGTGCGTGCAACGCTGACCGAGCCGCTGACGGAAGATGAAGAAGCGGAACTCAAGGAATTCATCACCGGTCAAAATTCAGACGGGCTTGGTGAAGGAGCCGAACAGCAGGATATCAGGATTCCAGACGGCATTATGAATGTCCACTTTTGGAACAGCGGCGACAGCTACTTTGTCCGCAATTCGGATGAATTCAGTGAAATGCCGCATACACACGGCATGACGATGGGAGGAATGTAAATGACACAGATCAAAGCAACCCTTTTGACAGGCGGCAACCATATTGAAACCGTATCATTTCCATGTTCCGATAATGAGATCATGCGACTGACGGAACAGAATGAGGTCGGACACAAAGCTACGGTCTTCATCAATAATCTCGTTGGTCCCAAAGGGCTGAAATCCATTGAAGGCACTTATGCCAATATCCATGAGCTGAACTACCTCGCCAAACGGATGGACAGCTTCGACGGAACCGAGATGGGAAAACTGCTTGCGGCTGTATCCCGCTTTGATACACGGGACCTCAGGCAGCTGATCAACTACACCTTCAATCTCGGCAGGATCACGCTGATTCAGAACATCTCGGATATGCAGAAGGTAGGAGTCGAACACTACATGGATATCCATGGCGGAAGCTGTTCCAACGAAGAATACCGCGATCCAAAACGAGCCGAAGAAGGTCGCGCCCTGCTAAGCAGCAAGCGCGGCATCTGGACCGACTACGGACTGATGTTCATCAATGACGAAGTACCTTGGGAAGAAGTCTACAACGGCATCACCTTCCCCGAATACCTCTGTGGCGGTCCCGAGGAATCCAGTGTGGCAATCTGTCACGGAGGAAGAACGGAATTCGTCTATCCTCCGTGTGAGCAATCCTCCATCGAATTTGCATTGGAACGGTTGGGAGCAAACAGCCTCGACGATTGCCACATTCAAATGAGCTGCAGCCGATTCGGAAAACCGCTCTCCGAAGTGATGGATCGCATTCTGAACGACGAGGGCTTGGAGGCGTTCAACGAGGTATGCCATGCTGCCGCAAAAATACCCGACCGGGACCTTGACAAATTCACGGCAGCCGTGCTGTATGCAAACGCCAACACCTCCTGCGAAGTGTGCCGGATTGCGGAATCGCTGGAGCTTTTCGAGTATGCTCCGGGTGTGCGGGACACCAACAACCTCGGTGCATGGTGGCTGGAAAGCAAGTTGGACTGTTCTTTGCCTTATGAAATTGACGAGTTTTTCGATTATGCGGGCTATGGCAAATCAATAGCCGAAAACAATGACGGCGAATTTGTGGAAGGACTCGGCTTTGTCTGCATGGAAGAAGGCTATACCCTGGAGGATGTCCTGCAGGATACCGATCAGGGCATGGGCGGAATGTGAGCGGAAGCGGTTGAAAAATGGGAAGATTTATGGTATAATAAGATATCGATAAATCTAAGTTCAAGGAGATCATACCATGAAGAACAAAGCAAAACTAATAAACATCGGAGAGGTTTTGGTGTCTCTCGGATTGATCCCAATGTGGTTTGTAAAGTTTTTTCACGGAGTGGGTCCATCTTCCCAGCAAAGACAACCCTGATGTGATCGTGCAAGTTGATTTTTATCACAGTATGTATGAAAACATAAACGCTGATGTATTTGGCTTTATGTTTCCCGTTTCGATTGCATTGATTGCAGTCTCTGTTATCGTTTCCGTGGCTTGCTTGAAGTACTCAAATTATAAGAAGTTACAGGTGGCAGGTCATATCATTTTTGGAATTACATTCGGAGTATTCTTGTTGTCTCTTTTTCTTGCATCAACGGTGGCACGCGAATACTGAAATTAAGCCGAATTACTTTATTGGTAAAAAGAGCGATAAACTGATATTCCGGGAGGTGCTCGTCTATTGTCATGAAAAAAGCATTTTTCTGTATAACTATTGTCTTGATTGCTTGCCTTTCTATTATGGGTTGTAAAATTACAAAAGATGGCACGCCGGACGAGTGGCGTATATTTGGAAATGATAATGAACGCTCTTTGAGCGATTATCATATTGATTACTTAAAACTGTCCCGATATTCAACGACTTATGCGACAATCTATGGTTGCGATGATATGACTGCATTGTTTGATATGGTCAATAAGCTTGTTTTGACAAAATCACACGAAAGCAACGATTTACCTGCTGATTTTGACCTTTTATGTACGGTTTCATTTGTGCACGAAGATAAGGAAAGATATGATTTATCGTATTATTTTCAGTTATCAACAACAGGCGAGATATGCTTTATAAAAAGTAGACTGGCAGCTTTCGGTGTTGTATATGTTGGCAGTTCTACAGAAATACTCAACGAAGTAAATAGGTTGATAGAACTTTATAATCAAAAGTAAATTGTCAATTTCTGTCTGCCGAACTGCCGTCGCACACAGCCACCCGACCGCAAAAAGTCGGGTGGCTTTTGTTATCAGAAAGTTTTCTGGACTTGTCGCCACTTGCTTAACAGTGTGTGGCTATACCCTGGAGGATGTCCTGCAAGATACCGATCAGGGCATGGGCGGAATGTAAGCGGAAGCGGTTGAAAAATGGGAGGATTTATGGTATAATAAAACAACGACAAATCGGAAGTTGAGGAGATTGTTGTGTTTTTGGATACGAATTTTTTGGAAAGCGATGAAATCAAACTGATTTTGGAAAAAACGACTGAAGCTGATCCGGTTAAGAATTGGGTGCCGGCATATCATTTTTTGATCTGCGACCGTCAAGGAACTGTTATGGGGCGTTGTGCGCTGAGGATCGGATATAATGACAGCCTTTACTACGTGGGGCATATCGGATATAGCGTATATGAGAAATACAGGGGGCACCATTATGCCGCGAAAGCCTGTAAATTGCTTTTTTTACTGGCAAAAAAGCATAATATGAGTTATTTGTATATCACCTGCAATCCAGACAATATTCCGTCCAGAAAAACCCTTGAATATCTGAAAGGCGAATTGCTGGAAATCGCAGAACTTCCTGAGGATAGCGATATGAGAGTTAACTATGGTGATACAGAAAAGTGTATTTTCAAGTTTGATTTATAAATTTCCTGGAGGATGTCCCGCAGGATACCGATCATAGCATGGGCGGAATGTAAGTAGAAGTGGTTGAAAAATGGGAAGATTTATGGTATAATAAGATATCGATAAATCGGAATTTGACGAAGGGGGATATTTTATGAAAAGGTTCATCTCATTGGTTTTTGTATTGTTCGCGTTGATATGTATGCTTGCGGTTACAGGTTGCTCTGTGTCTTGGACAGAGGAAGAAATCAAAAATGCGAAATCCGTAGAGATCACTTGTTATGATAATCATGGTAGCAGTGACGCAGTTGAGATTTACACGATTACCGATGAAAAAGAAGTCAATAGTATTTGTAACACTTTCTCATTACTTGTGGTCAAAAAAGCGAAAATAACCGAGCCTACGATGATGTCATATTCCGTTCGATTTTTAGATGGTTCCGGTAATACAATTGAAACCGTTAATCTGCTATATGGTCACAATGTAATACAATGTGATGGATTATATAAAATCACTGGCGAAATGGATATCAATAGGTATATCCGGCGGGATGTCTTAAACGGCCTTCAGAATTGATTCGACAAATTCCTGTTCGTCGATTTGACATCATAAACACAACCACCCGACCGCAAAAAGTCGGGTGGCTTTTGTTATCAGAAAGTTTTCTGGACTTGTCGCCACTTGTATGGTATTGTGTGTGGTTACAAGGAGGCGATGAAATGAAAAACATAATCGAAGAACTATGGAACGGAGAAATCAACCCGCAGGACACATTGGTCGACAACAATCCGCACTACAAGGAACTGCAACACCTGCAAGCCCGCAACAAAACAGAGCTGCTTGAAAGCCTATCGGAGGATCAGAAAGAAAAGCTCGAAAAATACTGCGACACCACGCTTGAAATGAATTCCGTGTCTGAACGCGAAGCCTTTGCCTCGGGATTCAGAATCGCCCTGCGGTTGGCGTGCGCCGCGCTTGCGGACAAAACAAATGAATAACGCCATACAGCCCCTTGATTTGAAAAGGATCAAGGGGCTTTTTCTATCCCCTGAAGGAGGTGATTGCCATGTGCAACTGAAACAAACCGAAATCTACAAATTCAGAAAGAAAGGAAAATCACATGAACTTTTTTGAGAGCCAACTGAGGCGGCTGTTCGGGGACACGGAGGATGCCCGATTCATCGGACGATGCTGCTTCATTCCCGCAGATGACGGAAATCTCGTCAAAGCGGAATTCGTCACGCAGGGCGTCCATGAGGAATATGTCGCACTGCAGATGTCGGTCATCAACCGTGCGGACGGCGTCATTGATAAAACTCTCCTCCGCTTCGGGGATTACTTCTCCCGGAATTCACGCGGTCAGACTCCCCATATCTGGTGCGACAGCGGAAAGCACGAATGGTACGGTCCGCCTCCGCAGACAAAAGACTGGAACGCCTTGCGCGATGCAGCCTCCGATTATGTCCTCACCTTCTCTGAGGATTTCGGAATGGGAGGTATGTGATGTAAAATCATTTGAAAATCAAATATCTGGATATGTTCGCCGGTATCGGTGGGTTCCGAACGGGACTCACAAATGCCGGCGATTTTTTTATGCCGGTCGGCTGGTGCGAAAAAGACAAACACGCGCAGAAAGCCTATCGGTTACTATACGGAACGGAAGGAGAATACTTTTGCGATGACGCGAGAATTATCAACCCCGCAGACCTGCCCGACTTCGACCTTATCTGCGGCGGCTTCCCTTGTCAACCTTTTTCTGTCGCAGGGCAACGACTTGGATTTGCTGACGAAAGAGGCACGCTCTTTCATGAAATCTGCCGATTGGCTGAAGCCCGGCACCCTAAATATCTTCTGCTTGAGAACGTGCCGGGGCTACTCACTCACGAAGGGGGGCAAACTTTCCTCGCTATCCTCACCGCGCTTGAGCAACTGGGGTATTCTCTTGAATGGTGTGTTGTTAACAGCGCAAACTTCGGTGTCCCCCAGGATCGGAAGCGAGTGTACATTGTCGGATATCTTGATAGCAGACTGTCCGGCAAAATATATCCTGTCCGAGAAAGCACATATTCAAATCTTAAGCAGCTTATTCCCGGACGCCAAGGTCAGCGTGTATATTCCCCCGATGGAGCCGCCGTATGTTTAATGAGTCAGGGAGGAGGACAAGGGGCAAAGACCGGGCTGTATCTTATCGATATGAACGAAAACCCGAAGCTCACGCCTCTCGCCCGATGTATCACCGCAAGACAGGATTCGGGTATAAGCAATCGCAAAGGCGAGCATTCCGGCGTTCTCATCACCGGTGCAAGAGCCATCCTGACACCGGAAAGACTCAAAGTCAGGCAATGCGGCAGACGGTTCAAAGGTCCCGATGAGCCGATGTATGCGCTGACGACACAGGATGTACACGGCGTTATTCTTCTGAACGGCATCATCCGACGGCTGATGCCGATAGAATGCTTCCGCTTGCAGGGCTTTGCCGACAATCAGTTTCAGACTCTTGCCGACAACGGGATCAGCGACTCTCAGCTCTACAAAATGGCGGGCAACTCGGTTACCACCAATGTCGTAACGGCGATTGCGGAAAAGCTCGCTTGGGAAATCAGTCAATTACCAAATGAAACGGAGGAAACAACATGAGATTATTCAGTACTGAGGCGGTCAGCAAGTACCACCCGGACAAGTATGCCGATCAGATCAGCGATGCCATTCTGACCGAGTGCTTAAAGCAGGACAGACAGAGCCACTGCGGGATCGAAACCATGGTCAAGGGCAATACCGTCGTCCTTGGCGGTGAGATCACCTCGAAAGCGGACATCAACTACGATCAGATCGTTCGCCGTGTGGCAAAGAAGCTCGGCTATCGGGTAGATAAGATCATCAACCTGATCAGCGAGCAATCGCCTGAGATCAACCGTGCGGTTCTCTCGGACGAGGACATCGGTGCCGGAGATCAGGGCATCATGTTCGGCTACGCCACAAGAGAAACCGCAAGCCGCCTCCCCTATGCCTTTGATGTGGCAAACCGCATCATTGCCGCCCTGGAGGACGATGCGGACAACAATCCCGACACCATTCTGAAGGGTGATGCCAAAACGCAGGTCACCATTGACCTTGACACCGGAGAAATCGTCACGGTGGTGGTCAGTGTCTGCCACAAGGAAGGATGCGACCTTGATGAGATTCAGCACTATGTCCTTTCGCTCGTCGGCGATGAATGTATCTGTGATGATTGGATCATCAACCCTGCGGGAACATGGACGGTCGGCGGTGCGGAAGCCGATTGCGGGCTGACCGGTCGAAAGATCGTCTGCGACCAGTACGGCGGGTTCTGCCGTGTCGGAGGCGGTGCGTTTTCGGGAAAGGACCCAAGCAAGGTCGACCGTTCGGCATCGTATATGGCACATAAGATCGCCTGTGACCTGCTCGAAAAATTCGACCTTGAATGGTGCGAGATTCAGATCGGCTATGCCATCGGGATGAGTCAGCCTGTTTCACTCTCCATCCGCCACGATGCCGACATGGAGCTGTTTGATTATGTGGCAAACACCTACGATCTCACACCCGCAGGGATCATCCGCGAGCTGGATCTGCTTCATGCCGACTACGAAACGATTGCCGAGGGTTGCCACTTCTACAACAAGTACAACCGCACCGGCAGATGGAAGTGACGCAGATGTGGTGGCTCTTTCTGCTCGGGCTGATGCTCGGAGGCACGGTCGGCATAGTCGTCATGTGTCTCTTCCAAATCAATAAATAACGAAACTTTGGGGCTGTTATGCAAAAAAGGCATTACAGCCCTCTTTTTTGTGTACAGCCTCGGAAACGAGGAAACATGAACAGCTTTATGTCATGGGTTGGCGGCAAGAAAGCACTTCGGGATGCCATTGTCGCCCGACTTGACGAGCGATGCGACCGGTATGTCGAGGTGTTCGGCGGTGGCGGATGGGTACTGTTTCATAAGCGCCCGAGCAAATTTGAGGTTTACAACGATTTCAACGGAACGCTTGTGAACCTTTACCGCTGTGTGCGCGACCACCCCGACGAGCTTTGCGAGGAACTGCGGTATTCGCTGAATTCCCGCAGGGACTTTGACTATATCCGCGATCTGCTCCACAGCGATACCAGAATACCGGATATCAAACGCGCCGCATTCTTTTATCAGGTTATTCGGGAGAGTTACGCTTCGGGGCTTGACTCCTTCGGAGGTCAGCCCCACAACATCTGGAACAACTTTCCCATCATTCACAAAGCGTCGGAACGACTGCAGACGGTCGTCATCGAAAACAAGGACTTTGAAAAGCTCATTGCCCAATATGACCGTCCGAACACGATCTTCTATCTTGATCCGCCTTACTTTGAAACGGAAGACTATTACGAAGAAGTGGGCTTCACCAAAGCGGATCATGTCAGGCTGCGGGATGCACTCATGCGGATTCAGGGCAGGTTTTTGCTCTCCTACAACGACTGCCCGGAAATCCGTGAGCTGTATTCGCGGGACGGCATTATGATCGAGAGCACCACAAGACTCTCGAATATCGCGCAGCGTTACGACGCGGGAAAACAGTATCCCGAACTGTTTATCTCCAATTATGACACATATGAAGAAGGATGGAATGCCAAGCAGCTCACGCTGTTCGACGATGACTCCATCAGCGAAAAAATACTGAAAGAAAGGAAAATTGTATGGAAAGGAAACTGAATATCAAAGTGCTTCTGCCGGAGGAGGTCATCGAAAAGTATGACATCGATGAGGACACCGGTGTGCTGTCCTACTTCGAGGACGGCGCTATCCACATTCTGATCGAGGATGATGACGAGATGCCGGAAGAAGAAATGCACGATACCGTCTGCGATATTCCCTGCGAGCAGTGCCGCCACTATTGCAAACGGCACGGCATCTGCACGCGGGAATGACGGAGGTGATCTATGCCGAATCATGTGATCAATATCCTCTCTTTTGAGGGCGACAAAACAAAAATCCGTCAGATGCTTGAGGACATCAAGGACGATGAATACGGTCTTCACTCGGTGGATTTCAATAAGATTATTCCGATGCCGCCGAGCCTTGACCTGGAAGCAAGCAGTCGCACACAGGCGGGACTTGCGGCTTATAAGGACTTCATCGATGTGTATACGCTCGGCGGAACGATCAACACGGAACATCTGTCGGATATTCCGGTTGCAAGCGAGCAGCGCTTTCTCAAAGTGCGGACAGACATCAATCATGAGGATTTCGCGCTTGGCAAGCAGGCGTGGAATAACCTGCGGCAATATGGCGCAGCCACCTGGTACGACTGGTGCTATGCAAATTGGGGTACCAAATGGAATGCTTACGAGTATGACGGATATGTACCTGCCTCCATGCCGGATGATTGTATCTGGTTTCAGACCGCATGGGCGGAACCCAAGCCCGTCATAGAAGCGCTTGCCCGCAGGTATCCCGACATTACCATCGAACACGAATGGGCAAATGAAGATCTCGGCGAGGGGTGCGGTCGCCGCATTTACGAAAACGGTGACGAAATCGAGGAATACTACCCCGAAGGCGAGGTGGAATCCGTTGAATACGCCGCCTCCGTGTGGAAATATGACTTCTGCGATCTCGGTATGGCAAAGAACAAGACCGGGACACGGTATATCCATACCGACTACGATGAATACGAATGCATCGAAGTCTGCGGAAAGCCGGCGCTCTTTACCGACGAACGCCTGACCGAGGATGAGATTCCCGAAGGAATGTACCTTTATCACCTGCGGGAGCGTGATGACGGCGACGGCTTTGCCACATTGGAAGCGAAGGTGAAGGTCAATCACGGCGGCTCTGTCATCACAAACGAGCCGATTGCGCTCGGTGAGGACGGATATATTACCCTAAGCGATGAAAACTACCCGAATTTTATGGGTGACACCCGCACCCTTGCCGCTTTTATGGGCGGAGATTTTCCGAGCCAAGGTCTTGATCTAACAATGTAATCCAAATCAAAAAACACAGAAAGAAGGAATCCAAAATGAAAACATACAGATTTGTCACCACCAAAGGCAGTGTCACCATTCCGTTCGATATCCGCATCCGAGAAGGCTGGAACACCGGAACGCTTGTCTCGATTGAAAAGCAGAAGGACGGCGCTCTGCTTTTGCGCAAGGAATCCATCTGCGATTGCGGCAAAAATAACAGAACGCATGAAACCTCACTCTTCGATGTCCTTGAAAGCCTCAAGCCCGCCGAACAGCGTGCGGCATTCAATTTCCTCACAAGAAAACTGCTCCGTGAAGCGGAGGTGGAGTGATGCCGCTCCCGCTCTACTATGATTCGCTTGACACCGCCCGCCGACAAGATGATATCATGCTGTGGCGGAACTCCCTCAAGGAGAATATCCGCTGTAAAAATGCCATCGAAAAAGCGCTTGCCGAGAATTTTGACGGCATGCATCTCAAGGACGGTATCATCCCGCCTCTTGCAGAGGAATACGGCACCGACCGCCTCACATGGGTACTTGCCAACACGGTAAAGGAACACATGGACGACGGCAGATTCCGCCCCGCAAACAAGGAGTGGGCTGACGGAATCTATATTCCGAAGGATCGCCGCAACTATGAGTTCTCGGTGGGCAGCCATCCCGAAATCGTCAACGGGCTGATTACGGATTACAGGCAGTATCTCTCCGATGTGCTTCATCAATACGGTGTCGGCGACTGCCTGCCCGGAAGCAATCACGACAATTACGAGCATCAGCTGCTGATCCTCAATCCGTTTCTCCTCCATGAGGATTACAAACACGGAGACTATCAGCTGTTCTATGCCACCTCGGGCAACGGCTGCGATGAATCCAACATCGGGAGAAAGGTGTTCGGCAAATTTCTCAAGGATGACGAGCATACCCACTTCTATCGGGACGAATTTCTCGGTATTGCCGATGAAAGCAAGCTCCCGAGTGGGCAACACAGAAGCTGGAGGAAATCCGGGTGGGAGAAGACGAAGGCATGGTGCTGTCATGAGGATCAGAATCTATCAATTGGATTCGGATAAGGATACGCGCCGTGTCAAGTTCGAAAATTACGAGCAGACCGAACGGCACGGCGGTGTTCGCGCTTCCGAATACAAGTGCGTTTTCCACGGCGATGTGGAGGCAAGAGATCTTGATGATATCTATCACATTTTCAACGGATACCGCGAGCCGTACATCGGTACCTTTCAGGGGCATTCTCTGTCGGTGTCGGATGTAGTCGAGGTCCTCGGCGACATTTCCGAAATGTACGGGCGGGTCGATTATCTCGGCTCCCACGGTGAGGTCGGAGAGGAATACCGGATTGCCACAAAAGAAGCCTATGACCGTGAGGTTCACGACAGTATCGACTGTGGCAGACCGTTCACACCGCACATCCTCGAAGGACAGCACATCACGCTGGTCAAACCCGGCTGTCACTTCTGTGATTCGTTCGGTTGGGTGAAGTGCGAAAACTTTGACACCTCCGAGTGTGAGGACATGGACGGTTTGCGTGCCTTGATGGTCCTTCCCGGCAAGACACCCGTTGAGACAAGAATCATTAATGAGCTGAGCCATTGGCAGCGTGCGGTCAGCAAGTGCGGTGAGGACGCACTGATGGAGGTCGTTGCCCCCTTTGATGACAGCGCAGTCATCGTTTGCAATGAAGAATCCAAGACGAACGGCATGGAAGGCAACCGTCGTTTGAATGGCGATGTTATTGCCGGACCGATGTACATTGTCGGTGAGGACACAGACGGCGAATTTTGCGGTCTGACCGATGGACAGGTACAAAAATACAAAGAAATGTTTGCAGAACCCGAGGATATCAGCCCCGAGGAAGTCGAAGCAAGCATCCGATTCTCGTTCTCCCCATGGTGAACGGAATCAAGCCGGATGACGGGAAGCCGCCTCCGGCTTTTATATAGATATCTCAAAAAGAAAGGAGGATACTCATGGCAACAGGAAAGAAAGGCAGCTCTGCTCCCGCTGGTGAGCAGAAGCAGAAAAAGCCCGCATACGAGGTCCACATCGACAAGACCTTTGATGATCCGGGCAAGAGTCTTCGCGCGGTGGCAAGCATGACCATCGGCGATTTCGCGGTTCACGGCATCAAGCTCTTCCAGAACGAAAACGGCACCTTCGTATCCATGCCCGCGATTCCGTATAAGGACGCAAACGGCGAAACCAAGTACAACGACATCTTCCACCCCATTACGGCGGAAGCACGCGGCGAACTCGGCAAAGCCATTGTTGCAGCCTACAATCAGGAACTCGCAACCGAACAGACCACGGAGCAGACAGAAGCTCCTACACAGACCATGCAGCAGATGTAATCTGCAATCATCAAACAAAAATCAAAAGAAAGAGGTATTCCGGTATGAAAAAGTTTTTGCCAACATCAAATCCAAGCTCGCTTCCATGAAGAATAATGCACTCATCTCCGTCAAAACCGCCCTCGCCTCCACCTCCGGTGAAGGCTACATCGACACCGGTGTCAAAATCATCATCGGTGTTGTCATCGGCGGCGTTATCCTTGCCGGGCTCTATGTCCTGTTCAACACCACGATCTTCCCGACGCTCGGTACGAAGATCGCCGAGATGTTCAACTACAAGGGCTGATCCCATCCAAACATAAAACCCAAAACAAAAAATAACACAAAAAGAAAGAGGTATTTCAGTATGAAAAAGTTTTTTGCCAACATCAAGTCCAAGCTCGCTTCCATGAAGAACAATGCAGTCATCTCCGTCAAGACCGCTCTCGCCTCCACCTCCGGTGAAGGCTACATCGATACCGGTGTCAAAATCATCATCGGCGTTGTGATCGGCGGTGTTATCCTTGCCGGTCTTTATGCGCTCTTCAACACGACCATCTTCCCGACACTCACGCAGAAGATTTCGGGACTGTTCGATTATAAGGGCTAAACACCAACTGCGGGGACGGATTTCCGTCCCCGCACAACCTCAAAAAGAAAGGAGTGCGTATGATGATTTTACCTCCGGTAACACCGGTGATGCCGATTGATCCGACAAGAGTCTATGAGTTGGTTTCCGCCAACACGGAAGCCGTCAAAGCCGTGCTGTTTCTGTTAGGCTTCATCTCCTTTGCGATAGTCAGCTCGGTACTGACCGTCCGTTGCCTTGCGAAAGCCAAAACAGGACTGTACTCCGAAATCGGCGGAAGTATTGCCATGTCGGTTGCGGTGCTTCTGTTTATCCGCTACGGCGCAAGCCTTGTTGCATTGCAGGGACTGCTCCTCTACGATCTCTTGCTGTATGCCTCGGTTTCGGACATCCGCACGAGAAAGGCGGAAGATTGGGCTTGATTGCCATGATTCCGCTTGCCCTCTGCAGCATTCCGCGCATCGGCATTCTCTCTATGCTCCTCGGAGCCGGTATCGTCTTCCTTCCGCAGCTTGCCATGGCGGTCCTGCCTCCGCACAAAACACTCGGAGGGGCTGACATCAAGCTCTCAACCGCTTCGGCTTTTCTGCTCGGCGCAGTTCGCGGTGTGGGCGGATACCTTGTCGGGCTTCTTGCCTCGGTCATTTTTACGCTGATCTACAACAAAGCAAAAGGCAGAAGCAACAAGGACTCTTATCCCCTGATCCCGTTTCTTGCGGTCGGTGTGATGGCGGCATTCTTGATCTGAGTAAAAACCATCCGTAAATCGAATTGAATAATTGTTATTTTGAAATAATGGCTTGAAACGATGCTCACTATTTCATTTTCGCTTGACAAACTGAAATAAAGATGGTATAATAATATCGGTATTTAAGTTTGCAGGAAAAGGAGAATGTGCAAAATGAGTAATCGTGCCGGCTTTTTCAGAACAAATTTGTCGGGTGAATCAGCATATCAGTCGTTTGTACCGAATCCGTTGCCACCGAATCCGCCGATAGAAATTTCAGACGATATACTTGAACTACTGGTAAAAGCCAATTCCAGACTTGCGGTTTTGGAGAGCATTGCTGTCCGAATTCCGAATGTGGAGTTGTTTGTGTCCATGTATGTGCGAAAGGAAGCCTTGATGTCCTCTCAGATCGAGGGTACGCAGGCAACCTTGGAAGATGTTCTTGATCCTTTAGTTGAGGCAAATACAAATCGCAATGTGGCAGATGTAGTAAACTATATCAAAGCAACTGAGTTTGCAATCCAAAGGCTGAAGAGTCTGCCTCTTTGCAACCGCCTGATCCGGGAAACGCATGCGGTTTTGATGGATGGTGTTCGTGGTCAAGAAAAGAACCCCGGAGAATTTCGATATTCGCAAAATTGGATTGGCGGTCAAGGAAGTACACTGAAAAACGCAAGATATGTTCCACCCTCTCCGGATGATATGACGGAGGCTATGTCTGATCTTGAAAAATATATCAACGCAGACGATGAAACTGACATATTGATCCGAACAGCACTCATTCACTATCAGTTTGAAACAATACACCCGTTCCTCGATGGGAACGGGCGCATCGGACGGTTGCTGATTACGCTGTTTTTGATGGAGAAAAAAATTCTTTCCACGTCGGCTCTTTATATTTCTTACTTTCTCAAGAAAAATCGTGTGGAATACTATGATCGCATGACAGAAGTACGTGCAAAGGGGAATTACGAACAGTGGGTCAAGTTTTTTCTCACGGCGCTTATCGAATCTGCAGAAGACGCAACAGAAACGATAGACCGCCTGACGGCTCTGCACGATAAAAATATCAGAGCGATTTCCGGTATGGGACGGGCATCCAAAAATGCCGCATTACTCTTTGATTATCTGGAAGCAAATCCGATAATCGAAATTCGCAAAACATCAGAGGCTCTCGGAATTTCATTCAACGCAGTTTCCGGTATAGTGAGTAGATTTATCGATATGGATATACTCGTCCAGACAACAACTGCAAGCAGGAACAGAACGTTTGCATATGAGGAATATTTGCGAATCCTTCGTAAAGGAACATAGCAAATGGAACAACTGCAAAAAGCAAATTCAGAGAAGGATATATCTTCTGCGCAAGCGTTAGCAGAACTCCTGAAAGAACTTGCCCGCGGAGAAAAATCCGCAGAAAAACAAGGCTATATATCCTTTGCAAACGCAGAAAATCTGCTTTGCAGCCTTCCTGTGGAAAGCTAAACAGTATTAAATCAGCCAATAAAAGCATCGTGAAGCATCACGGTGCTTTTTTCTGTTGGCAGAAAGGAAACAAACCATGAAAAAGAAAGAAAACAAAGGTACCGGCTCTCACGGGATCGGCAACCGCACGGTCATCGGCATCATCTGCATTGTCGCGGCACTGCTGATCTGCTTCGGAGTTGCTCCGGTCGTCAACCGCATTTCGGACGGCAAGGTATCAATCGTGCGTGTGGTACGGCAGGTCGAAGCCGGTGCTGTGATCGGTGCGGATGATGTCGCAGTGGTGGAGGTCGGCAGGTATAACCTTCCCGGAGGGCTTGTCACAAAGACCGAGGATGTCATCGGCAAGTGTGCCAAGAGTGATCTCTATGCCGGGGACTATATTCTGAAAGACAAGCTGACTGGAACCGAAAAGACAGCAAAAGACCTGCTTGGGAACCTCGGCAGCGGCAAGAAAGCCATCAGCGTCACCATTCCGTCCTTCGGCAACGGCTTTTCCGGCAAGCTCCGCACGGGCGATATCGTCAGCATCATTGTCTATGACAACACCGAAAACCGCGCGTTTACGCCGAAGGAACTGCAGTATGTCAAGGTTATTACGACCACGACCTCGCAGGGTGTGGATCACGAGGATGTGGAGGACGGCACACAGCCCGTCACCATCACCTTCCTTGTGAATGCGGAACAGGCGGAGCTGCTCTCGCTCTACGATAAAACCGGCTCTCTCCATGTGGCACTGGAATATCGCGGGGACAGCGAAACCGCCGCAAAATATCTTGCCGAGCAGGACAAGGTACTGAAGGCGGGTGGCTGATATGAAAGCAGAAAAAGGAAAAATTATTGCCGTGTGGGGGTCTCCCGCCTCCGGCAAATCCACCTTTGCGGTCAAGCTGGCGACCGCCATCTATGACAACTTCGAATCTACGGTCATCGTCCTGTTTACAGACCTTGAAACCCCGATGATTCCCGTCATCTTTCCGAACGACAAGCCGGAGGACAACGGCTCGGTCGGTGTTCCGCTCTCAAAGACGGATATTGAGAAGGAAGAAATCATCAAAAACCTTGTGACTGTCAAGAGCCGTCAGAATTTCGGCTTTATCGGCTACAAGGACGGTGAGAACAAATTCACCTATCCGCGTTTCGGTCGCGCCAAAGCCGAAGAACTGATTGCGCGCCTTTCGGAGCTTGCGGATTATGTGATTGTGGACTGCGTGAGCAGCCTTGAATCCAATCCGCTTGCTTCCACTGCCGTCGAGCTTGCCGATCAGATTATCCGTCTCGCCTCACCCGACCTGCGGAGCATCAGCTACTACCTCTCACAGCTCCCGTTGTATGTGGACAGCAAGTATCAGTCGGAAAAGCAGATACAGGGACTGAACACCCCGAATGCAGATGTTTTTATGCCGATTGAAGAAGCCAAATCCCATCTGAAGGATCTTGCGTTTACGCTTCCGTACAGTCGGCAGGTCAAGGAACAGGCGCAGAAAGGAACACTGTACGAGAAGACCACCGACAAGAAGTTCCAGAGCCGTATCACCGAGATTGCAAGGAAGGTGGTAGAGTATGACGCGGACTGACCTTTGGAAAGCACTCGAAGAAACACAGCTCTATATCTCAAAATACTACGCCACCGCGCTCACGGACGAGAACAAACACGATCAGCTCAAGGCGTATATTGAAAAATTCGTGCTGGACAACGGCTACCTGGTGGACGGCTTCACCGATGAAGAACTGGTCAACCGTCTCTACTCCGAAATGGTCGAATATTCGATTCTGACACCCTATCTCGGCGCATCCGACATCGATGAAATCAATGTCAACGCATGGGATGATGTGGTGCTGACCTACTCGGACGGCAGAATGGTCAAAACCGAAGAACACTTCCACTCGCCCGGTCATGCGGTCGATATCGTCAAACGCCTTCTGCATCACAGTGGTATGATTATCGACAACGCCATGCCCATCGCGCAGGGACACCTGCCCGGCAATACCCGTATTACGGCGATCAAGAGTCCCGTTGTGGATGAGGATTGCGGCATTTCCGTTTCCATTCGTCTCTTGCACCCACAGCGTGTGGATCGCAAGTGCCTCATTGACAGCGGAATGGCAACCGAGGAAATCATGGAATTCCTCGAAATGTGCGTCCGATACGGCGTCAGCCTTGTGGTCGCGGGTCGAACCTCCTCGGGCAAAACAACGCTTTTGAACGCACTGCTCGGGAGCATTCCCGATGACAAGCGTATCTACACCATCGAATCCGGCGCACGCGAGCTGTTCCTCATCAAACGGAACCGCTTCGGGGAGGTACAGAATAATGTCGTGCATACACTTTCCCGACCGAGCGATAACGGTGCTTACAACATCTCGCAGGAAGAACTGGTGGTTGCGGCACTCCGATTCGATCCCGACATTGTGGCAGTCGGAGAAATCCGCGATGCCGAGGCAAACTCCGCTGTGGAAGCCTCGCTTACGGGACATACCGTTGTGACAACCGTTCACTCCGGTCCCGGTGAGGCAGCGCACGGCAGAATCGCGCTCCTGTGTCAGCGCAGGTTTGAGCTTGGTATGGAGGTGTCGCTCAGTCAGGCGCGTCAGGCGTTTCCGCTTGTGGTCTTTGCTCACAAGTGCGAGGACAACAGCCGTAAGGTCATGGACATCTCCGAGGTGTATGTCGCGCCCGGCGGACAGGCGGAATACCGTTGTCTCTACCGCTACAACATCACGGAAAACGAATATAAAAACGGGCATTTCACCATCAAAGGCGACTTTGAAAAAGTCAACCCGCCGTCCGGGCATCTCTGCACCATCCTGACAAGATCGGGAGTGCCGCAGGAACTGCTCGGGCGTTTCTGTACCGTCAGAAAGGAGGCAGAAGCCGAATGACCTATGTCTATCTCATCTGTTTTCTTCTCTCTGTCATCGCCGTCATCTGTCTGCTCGGACTGACTCCCGAGGGGATCACGACAGACCTCATGAAGTTTGTTTCCTCCATGCAGACGCTCCGCGACAAGGTGTTGGCACAGAAAGGAAGAAAGAAATCCAGAAAACTGACCGTCGAGCTGAACCGCATCCGCGATGCACTGATTACAACGGGCAAAGGCGGACAGTTCACCATTGCGTGTGCGTCTTCGCTTTTATTGATGCTGATCGGATGCATTGTGGCGATTGCCATCGGAAATGCCTTCCTGATCCCCGTTCTTGCCATTGCCTTTGCGCTGATTCCGTTTGCTTATGCCAAAAGGACGATCAGCTACTACAACAATCACATTCAGCAGGATCTCGAAAACGCACTCTCGCTGACCACAACTGCCTATCTGCGCACCGATGACATCATCACGGCGGTACGGGAAACCGTCCCGAACCTGCGTCCGCCGATCCGTGAAATCTTTGCGGATTTCGTGGCGGAAAGTACGATGATCTCCTCCAACACCAAGCAGGCGCTTCGCCATCTGAAGGAACGGGTGAAAAACTCTGCCTTTGAGCGATGGTGCGACACGCTGATCATGTGTCAGGATGACCGCACGCTGAGAAAGTCGCTCATGTCCACTGTGGAAGCCCTGTCCGATGTCCGTCAGGCAAACGCCGAGATCAAGGTCGTGCTGAATGCCGCGCGGACCGAATACTTCATGATGGCGGGGCTTGTGCTTGTCAACATTCCGCTTCTGTACGCGCTGAATCAGGATTGGTACAATGCGCTCATGCACACGGTTGCGGGCAAGCTCGTGCTTGCGGTCTGCGGATTCGCCATTATTATAACGGGGCTTCTCATGTTCCGATACACGAAGCCCATCGAATACAGAAAGTGAGGTGACCGCCTATGATCATACCCATTCTTGTGGCAACCGTTGCCTCTCTGGGACTCGGGCTGATCCTGTCGGATCTGTTCCGTGTTCCGTCCTTCGCGGTTTCAAATCCACGCACAACCTCGGGAAAAGGCAGAACAAGAAAACCAATCCGATAGAGCTTTGGCTGAAGGAAATTGCGGGAACCCTTGCCGGCAAGCTGAAAATCAACGAATACAAACGACTGCAGCTGGAAGCCGACCTGCGGACGGCGGACATGCCGATGACACCGGAACAGTATATTGCGAACTGCATTGTGAAATCCGGTTTTGTCGCGCTGTTTGCCATCCCCCTGTTCTTCGTGTCCAAGCTGCTTGCGCTGATTGCGCTCGGTGCGTCGGTGCTGATGTATGTCAACGAATCGCGTAAGGTCAGCAACCGGATCAAAGAACGCCGTCGCAAAATCGAGGCGGATCTCCGATGCTGTCCTCCACCATAGAAAAGTCGCTGGAACGAAGCCGGGACATCATCACCATTCTTGATAACTTCAAAGAAAATGCCGGACCGGAACTCCGCCGCGAGCTGGAAATCACGGTTGCGGATATGCGTTCGGGAACGGTGGAAGTCGCCCTCTCCCGTCTTGCCGCAAGAGTCGGCGGCTCCATGATGCCCGACATTGTAATGGGGCTGAAAAGCACGCTGAACGGTGACAACACAGCGGTCTATTGGGCACTTCTCAATATCAAGTTTGCCGAAGCGCAGCGCACCGCACTGAAAGCGGAAGCAAGCAAAGCCCCCAAGCGTGTCAAAAGGCTTTCTATGGTGCTTCTCGTATGCTTTATGCTGATCTATGTGGTGGTGATCGGGCAGACACTGCTGTCGTCACTCGGAGGGCTGTTCGGATGAAAGACTTGAACATGAAGAAATCAGAAAACAAAAGACATCCGGTGCAAGCCCGAAAGCAAAAGCGCGCTTTTGCTTTCCTTAACAACAAGAGTGGCGAGGGCTATGTCGATGAGGCAGTCACAGTCATGATTGTCGCCTTTGTCCTTGTCTTTGCCGTCAATGTTGTTTCTCTGGTGGCTCTGAACCAGAATCTCAAGACTGTGTCCGATCAGATAACCGACTATGCGACACTGAACGGAACGGTCGCGGTAGACAGTTATGCTACCGAGCTGAAGAAACAGACCGGAATCGATTTCGGATATTCCTTTGACGGAAGTCAATTATACGATGCAAGCGGCAAGGTACAGCTTGGTGACCGGATCATCTGTACCATCACCTATCAGCTTCGGATGCCCGGCTTCGGGGATTTTGTTCTCCCCATCAGCCTCAAGGCGTCGTCAAGCGGACTGTCGCAGGTCTATTGGAAATGAGGTGAGGCGCTTGAATCATATAAAAGAAGCTCTGAAAGACAAAAACGGCGATGCGTACATCTGGTTGTGCGTCATCGTCGTTTTCATTTCCATGCTGCTCTCGGTTCTGATCCTATACATGGGGCTTCTGTCACAGGTGCAGATACAGAAACGAGAGGTAAAAACCAAGCTCGACAGTGTGGTATCCGAATATGCCACCGAGATGTTTGGCGCCATCAAGCAAGGTGCGCCATCCGAACGGTATATCGACTATGACGGGCTGATCCGCAAGACCTATGCGAAGCTCGGATTCACAAGTGATACAGTTACCGAATACGCCTACCCGAACGGCAACTGCGTGATGATGCGTCCGCTGATTACAGCCCTCAAAGGTGACGGCTTCGGCATAACCGTCAGATACACGGTAGTCTTCCCGATAAAATGGAACGGCAACGCCTACAAAAGTCTCGAAGTGCCGATAACGGTCTCGAGTTATTACAAAATCAAGTGAAAGGAGCCTTATGAACAAGAAAACAACTACGATTACAATGGTGATCGTCGCACTTGTCACGCTGGCAATCGTTGCGACGGTTATCATCTTTGCCGTTAAAAACGGCAGACAGCCGGAGAATCCCGTGGAACCTTCGACTGACATCACCACTCTCCCGGAAAAGCCGGATGATCCCGATCCCGTAATCCCTCCGATTGATTCGGACAGCGGAACGGAAACGGACAAGCCGGAGGACAGCAAGCCCGGTACGGGGATATCCACATCGATGTCGAACAGCCCGTTGATGGGAGCCGGAATGACAAGCCCGGCATTGACGGCGATGTCGCCATTATCCCCGGTGTGAAAGGAGAAGGCGAATGAAGAAAAACGCAATCAGAATTCTGTCGCTCCTCCTTGTGGTCATGACGCTTGTCGGGGCGATTTCGCTTCCGGTATCGGCGTACAGTTACCCGATGAACTACACGATAACCTATAAAACCAAAGACGGAAAAACGTTAGGAACGAACTCTGGACAGGTAGATGCCGAAGCTACTGTCCGAGAAGCTCTTCGCGTAACCTCACCGTCCTATGATGGCTATGTTTTATCAGATTCAAATGATTCTGTAGTAACAGGAAAGATGATCTCTTGGCGCTTTCCCGCATCCAACTATGTCCGCCACGGGTCGGGAAGCTACACCGTATATTACGAAAAAGCCTGCAAAATGGTCGTCCATTATGTGTACGGCGCATCGCGCAGAACAGCGACAGTGGACAAAACCGCTTACGGAAAGCGCGGTTCAAGCTACACCATCTACTCTCCGACGATCAGCGGATATACTCCGTCTAAATCATCGGTTTCGGGCACTTTCTCATCGGAAAGCAGATCCGCAACGGTGTATTACTACGAAAGCACTTATACCATCTCATTCAATGCGAATGGCGGTTCGGGTGCGCCGTCGAGTATCACCAAGAAGCACTTTACCAATGCCACGCTTCCGTCAGATAAACCCTATCGAACAGGATACACCTTCAAGGGCTGGGGAACGAGTTCTTCGACTTCCTATGCAGCATATCAGCCGGGATCAACATTCTATACGAATGCAAACACGACGCTGTATGCAGTTTGGTCAGCCAAGACTTATACCATCAGTTATAATGTCAACGGCGGGTCGGGCGGTCCGGGGACACAGACGAAAACACACGGCATCAAAATGCTCATCTCAAGGGTTGAGCCGACAAGAAGCGGTTATACCTTTCTCGGATGGAGCACCTCGCCCTCGGCATCAAGCGCATCGTATCAGCCGGGAGAATGGTATTATGCAAATGCCGATCGTACCTTTTACGCTGTATGGAAGAAAAACGCACCTGCAACCTATACGGTGTCGTATGACGCAAACGGCGGAAGCGGTGCGCCGGGCAGTCAGACCAAAACCGAAAATGTCACGCTGACGCTGTCTCCTGTATCGCCCCGCCGCACGGGTTATACCTTCAAGGGCTGGGCAACGAATAAATTCATGCCCGGTGCGCAATATCAGCCCGGCGGGAAATACACCGCAAACGCGAGTGTGACGCTGTATGCTCTTTGGGAATGCGCCCACACCTCCACCGAGAAGAAATGGACAACCGGATGTGAGTGGAAGACTGTTTGTAAAAACTGCGGTGCCACAATTTCCTCCGGCACCACGCACGGTCCGTTCAGCTACGGCGCGTGGGAGTATTACAGCACAAGTCAGCACAAGCGGGTGAAGGAATGCAACTATGGCGACTACAGTGCGACCGAATTCGCAAGCCACAGAGCCACAACCCGATATGAGCAGTATTCCGCAAGTCAGCACAGGAAATATTCGCATTGCACGGATTGCGATACGACGATCGGTTCGGTAAGCTATGAAAATCACAGTTTTACAAGCACAACCTCGAATGGTCAGACCATCTCCACCTGTTTGCATTGCGGATACACCAAGACTACGGCACAGACCTATACGGTAAGTTACAATGCCAACGGCGGTTCCAATGCTCCGGCATCTCAAACTAAGGTTCACGGGGCGACACTGACGCTTTCCTCGACCATCCCGTACAGATTCAACTACGAATTTCTCGGATGGTCTGCAAGCAGTTCTGCCACGACGGCAACTTACACCGCAGGAGGGAGTTATACCGGCAATGCGTCGGTTACCTTGTTTGCGGTCTGGGGGTACAAGCCTGCAACCTATACGGTCAGTTACGACGCTAACGGAGGCACAGGTGCACCCGGAAGACAGACCAAGACCTACGATGTAACGCTTACCCTGACAACCATACAGCCGACCCGCAAAAACTATCTGTTTTTGGGTTGGTCGAAAGACAGAAATGCTACTTCGGCAAGTTACACAGCCGGTGGTAGTTACACGGATAATGCCGATGTAACGCTGTATGCAGTGTGGCAGTACACCCCCGAAACCTACACCATTCGGTATGATGCGAATGGTGGCACAGGCGCTCCTGCAAGCCAAACCAAAACTTACGGAGTACCGCTGACGCTTTCTGCGGTCAAACCGACAAGAGCTGGCTATGAATTTTTGGGTTGGTCAACCGATCCGACGACAATGCTCACAAATTACGCCCCCGGCGAGAGATATACCGACGAAGCAGGCGTGACGCTATACGCCGTCTGGCGTTATATCCCCAAGACTTATGAGGTGAAGTACGATGCCAACGGTGGCGGAAACACCCCCGCAAGTCAGACTAAGACTGAGGATGTCACATTGATTCTGACATCCACGATTCCCACAAGGTACGGGTACACTTTCAAAGGGTGGGCAACCACTTCGACGGCAACAACGGCAACCTATCAGGCGGGAGGTAGCTATACTGCCAATGAGAGCGTGACACTTTATGCGGTTTGGGAGATCAACACCTATACCGTGTCTTTCGATGCAAATGGCGGCACTGATGCGCCCAATCCGCAGAAGAAGACACACGGACAGAATCTCATCCTGACGGTTGCAATCCCTACGAGGGCTAACCAGGTATTCCTCGGTTGGGCGACCGACAGCACCTCAAAGTCTGTTGTTTACGCTCCCGGTGCAACTTATACTGCCGAGGAGGATGTAACGCTTTACGCAGTTTGGCAAGAACGCAACTACGACTTTTCCGTTAGTGATCTCACGGTGACACCGGATGAGATTGAGCAATACGGTAAGGTCACAGTCAAGTTCCGGGTGGACAATTGGGACAGAAATCTGCCTTACGCGAATATCCCTGTTGAAGTGCTATTGAGCGGCACGGTGATCTATTCTACTACGGTCAATTTCTCGGCTTACGGTGTACAGAATATCGTGTTTGCGTTGAATGTCGGTGCGAGCCTCGGCACACAGACACTTGTCGCCAGAATCAATTGGGCAGATCACGAAAGTGAAACCCGCACGGGCAACAATTCCACTTCGGCAACCTTCACGGTTAAGAAAGTGGTAGAAACCTCAACTTCTAAGGTGTCCGTAAACGGCGAATACACCGAAGGATCGCAAGTCATTTCGAGCTTCTATGTGGGTAATGAGGGTTCGTCAGATATTCTTCCCGAAGATAATGTGTCGTTTGATTTCCTTGTTTACTACCTTGATGGCGGCAAGGTGAAAACGGTCTCCCAACAGACTTGGGATAAGGTTGTAATCCCCGCGAACGGCAGAAACCTTATCTACTTCAAGTGGACTGTCCCGGCAGACAGTGCAGGAATGACTTTATACTGTAAGGGTACGGTAAGCCATGCGAACGCAGATAAGGAACAGAACAGCGATAACAACACGACCGAATATGCGGTTGTGGCAACGGATTATGTGTCCTCGCAAACTCCAAATACCCGTTTTGAGAAAAATGCTCCTGCCGGATACTCGCCCAATGCGACTGCACCTACAGCAAAAGCAGGATCCGCCACATGGAATATGTGGGTATATGAAGGCGACAGACTTGTTCTGAAATCCTACGGCGTTACAGTCGGCAACACAACTCCCACAGTAACACCCGGTTCGGGGTGCTTGACTGCGGAAAAGGTCGGAGCGTCATGGAAAATGAAATCCGGGTACGGCATCACACTGAATTGGAATCCCGCCCTTGTTGCGAAGTCCGGCTATATCATGCCCGGCACAGATGCCTATACGGAAGCGCAGAGAGTGTATGCGACTTTCCCTGAATTCGGGTATTCTGTCGCAAAGGAAAAGTACCGCACCCTTGAAAAAGTCGGCGGTGCTTATCAGTTTATCGCTAATCCCAACGCGGACAAGAATGAGCGTGTGCATTTTATTCCCGTGTATGTAGCCAACGGCAGCTATACCGTTTCGGTAACGGCAACGCAGATCTGGACTCCTGCCGGAATGATTACGGCAGTCTGCAATGCTAACACACTGACCATTAACGGTACAATTTACGACGACTACTATGTCGGCAATTAAACAAAGAAAGGACGGTTTCAAATGAAACAGAAAACAAAAAAGATTCTTCTCACGGTGTTTGCGGTGCTTATGCTCGTCAGTGTGATGAGCGTAACCGCTTTTGCGGCGGAGGGTGATGTTGCGGGTGCTGTGGAAGATACCTGGATTGCGGCACGCGGACAGATCAAGTCGGTTGTCAACAAAGTCATTTTCCCGATCATCGACCTCGTCCTCGCTGTGCTGTTTTTCGTAAAGGTTTCGACTGCATACCTCGATTACCGCAAGCACGGGCAGTTCGAATGGAGTGCGACACGTTCCTAACTGAAAAGGTTAGGCGCAAGTTGCGTGATATATGAAAGGGTGAAAGGAGCTTCCATCATTAAAAAAACGCAGTTCTTGAAGAACTGATATTCCGACAGGTGGAATGACGGAGTAACGCCCTGAAACGCCTGCCTTAATACTACGGTGTGCACTTGGTGTATGTAAGAATATCAAGTGTGCAAAGCCCGTTGAAGTCGGCAGAGAGTAGCCCTACCATTGCAAAATGCAGATGAGGAAAGCGATTTGGAGGCAGATTGTGCTACCTATGTGCCGGAGGTCTATATCTATCTATGGTGAGAATGTGAAAAGTAGCAAGTTCACCGACGAATAACCCGAATTAACAAGTCTATACGAATGGTGCATAGAAATGTGCATACGCCCAAAGTGGCGGGTATGTGAGGTAAAGTAAAATTTCCATTTATGAAATACCTTGCACTGTTACAGGCAGTGCCAAGCATACAGGCTTAGAGGGACACCTAAGGGTAGATTTTATGATAGGAATATCGGAACGTGGAAAGGTCGAAACGTGGAGTGATTACACACGATGAAGCGTTTACAGGGAAAGCAACTTTGTATAACCTGTATTTATTCGGCTGAGAGCAGAGCCATAGTACCTGTGAAGCGGTGATAACAAACCGTGGAGGGATAGGCTCAAGTCGTCAACAGTAAAAACAAGTAAATATACAACAATCAAAGGTTCGAGTATGACTAAGAAAAGCAAACTCTTGCAAAAGGGGGGATGCTGACTTTGACAAAGACAAAGCCACCTAAAATCTCCGCCCTGCGGAACATTGAATACTATGATTTTCAAAAAGTGCTTGACAAGCTGTATGCAGACAGTGAAAATTCCAAAGAAATTAAGAATCTAATGGGACTGATTACAAATCCACAGAATATACTGCTTGCCTATCGCAACATCAAGAAGAACACAGGGAGCAAGACCGCAGGCGTGGACAAGAAAACCATCACCCATTTGGAAAAGTGGGAACCTGAAAAACTAATCGGATATGTGCAAAAACGGCTGGACTACTATGTTCCACAGGCTGTCCGCAGAGTAGAAATACCGAAAAACCACGGAAAAACCCGTCCGCTTGGTATTCCGACAATAATGGACAGGCTGATACAGCAATGCGTGTTACAGGTGTTAGAACCAATTTGTGAAGCAAAGTTCTTCAAGCGAAGTAACGGTTTCCGCCCCAATCGTGGTGCGGAACACGCAATTTCACAAGCATACAAGTTTATGCAGAGACAGCACTTACACTATGTCGTTGACATTGATATCAAAGGATTTTTCGATAATGTCAATCACGGCAAATTATTGAAGCAAATGTGGACGCTGGGCATACGTGATAAGAGGTTACTTTCTGTTATTTCAGCAATGCTGAAAGCAGAGGTTGCAGGGATAGGTTTCCCTGAAAAAGGAACGCCACAAGGGCGGTATCATTTCGCCACTGCTCTCCAATATCGTTCTTAACGAACTGGACTGGTGGGTTGCCTCTCAATGGGAGAATGTTCCTACGAGATACCCGTATAAATGCAGAACGCTGAGAAACGGAACGCCCGACAAAAGCAATGTCTATGCTGAATTGCGTAATACCAACCTGAAAGAATGCTATATTGTCCGATATGCAGACGATTTCAAAATCTTTTGCCGACACAGGAAAGACGCTGAAAACATGTTTACAGCAACAAAATCTTGGCTAAAAGAGCGCTTGGGTCTTGATATCAGCCCTGACAAGTCAAAAATTGTGAACCTGAAAAAGCATTATTCCGAATTTCTCGGATTTAAGATGAAAGTTGTCCGCAAAGGTAAAAAAGCAACCGGACAGGCAAAATATGCCGTGCAGTCACATATGTCCGACAAGTCAAAAGCACGAATCAAAAAGCAAGCGGTAGAAGCAATGAGGGACATCAAACATCTTAGTTCCGATGAACAAAAGAAAACGATAGTTCACTATAATTCATTGGTTATGGGGTGGCACAACTATTACAAGTTTGCTACGCACGTAAGCCGCGATTTTTCCGAAATAGCTTTCTTAGTCAAAAATTCCGTAAGAGGAAAACTCGAAAACCAACTCAAAAAGAGCATTGTAAAACCTTTAAAAAGTCCTGTGTATATCCATTACGCACAGAGCAAGGAAATACGGTATTTGGGTAATACGCCTATTGTACCGATCGCTTATGTGCAACATAAAAATCCTATGGACAAAAAGCGTATAATCAACAAGTACACAGTCGCAGGGACGTGCAGAAATCCATAAGCGACTTGAAAAAGTCAATGTGAGCATTCTACACTATCTTATGCGGCATCCCGCTGACGGCAGCATTGAATACAACGACAACAGATTATCGTTGTACTGCGCCCAACAAGGGAAATGTGCGGTTCTGAATGTCCCGATGGAAACAAATAGGATACACTGCCACCATCAAAATACCTAAAGCACGAGGTGGCAATGATGCCTACGGTAATTTAATCCTTGTGGATAAGAGCGTTCACTCTCTGATACACGCCATAAGGAAAGAAACGATTGAGAATTACAAGGAAATTCTCAATCTAAGCCAAAAGCAGGTTGAAAGGGTCAACAAACTCAGAGGAATTATAGGGTTGGAAAGCATTTGAACAGGTCTGTCTTTGAAATTGTATAAATTACTTTAATCTCTGTTGACGATGGAACGCCGTATGAGGGGAAACTCTCACGTACGGTGTGAAGTGGGGAAAATCCTGAGATATCATCAAGGGATTACCTATCACTATCTGCGCCCTGTATTCTGTTTGCCTGCCTTATCTTCACTCTGACCGCGCCCCTGTATATCTGGACGATCCTGTAAGTCAGAGCGATGACCTTTACGAACAGGAACTCAAAAACTGTTCGGCGGCAGCGACTTCATCCGTGACGCGAAATACAGCGGCAAGACGCTCCTCGGTAAAATCGACGACGAACTGCGGGTAAAACTGCAGTTCGTCTATACCGGAACGAGAGATCACTATAATGCACTGCGGCTGAAGATCATCAACCGCACGGATGGTGAAGTTGACGCCGAAACCTTCAAATTCAGCGATATTCTCGGTGGCAATCCTGCGTATCAGAACAACCCGTCTGTGAGGGAAATCCACATTTGGGAGAGCAACGGAAAAGCCGATTGGTACGGCTACCGTCCTTCTCCCGCAGCCTATCAGAAGATCGCCGATACCGTGAACGATTATATTTCCATGTACCAGGAGGAAGACATGGGAATGACCTTATAACCCCTCTGGAAAGGACGGTGAAAACCTATGTTTGACTGGCTTGGAGATATATTCTCCGGCATCGGCAATGCCATTGGAGATACCATTGAGTATCTCGGCACACAGATTGCCAACACCATCTTTGACGCCATCCTCCAATGGTTCTATGAGATCATCTACGGCGCCGTTGCTGACTTCTTTACCATGATGGGCAACATGGGCGCTGAAATCTTTGACTTGTCCTGGGTGCAGGCCACAATCAGGCTTTTCACGCTGTTTGGATGGTCGCTGTTTTGGCCGGTACGGTTGTAGCCATTTTCGATGTGGCGATAGAGTATCAGAACGGCAGAGCCAACATCAAAACCACAAGCATCAATATCCTTAAGGGCTTCTTTGCCTGCAGTTTGATCGGCGTGGTTCCTGTTGAAGCTGTACAAGTTCTGCATCAGTCTGCAAAATACCTTTGCACATGATCTGATAAGCATGGTAGCGGGAGGTCAAAGCCTGGATCTTGCAGGGCAAAGCACATCTGTCTTGGAAGGCAGTTTTGCCGTGTCAACCCAAGTGACCTTTGGCCTTCTCAACCTTCTGTGTCTGATTGCCTTTTGCCTACTGCGTGATCAAGATTTTCTTCCAGAATATCAAGCGCGGCGGCATCCTGCTCGTGCAGATGGCAGTCGGAAGCCTGTATATGTTCAGCGTCCCCGTGGATATACCGATGGATTTAACCAATGGTGTAAGCAGGTAGCAGCAATCTGTCTGACGGCGTTTATGCAGACAACGCTGCTGTTCCTCGGCTTGCTTACCTTCCCGGATCACATGCTTCTTGGACTCGGCATCATGCTCGCAGCCAACGAAGTGCCTCGTATCGCCCAGCAGTTCGGCCTCGACAGCTCTGTCAAGGTCAATATGATGAGTGCGTCGTTCATGCGACTACCACCGCCGTCAATCTGACTCGCAGCGTAGCCAGAGCGACCGGAAAGTAAGCGGAGGTACGGCATGAAAGAAAACAATGAACTGACACGGGACGATATCGCCATCGACCATGACATGGAAGTCGACTGCGACGAAGGCCGCGAAATCGCCGTGTATATCGAAACGTGGTTCGATGTGTACAAGAAGTTCCACATCGATACCGCTTCGGATGATGACACATGGCTGAACATGTACGGCCGCTACAATTCCTTCGATGACACCCTACGGATCGAGTGCGAAATCAGCCGTCAGGAAAGCTCCTCGTATTTTGACTACGAGCCGACCAAGGACGAAGCCCAGCTAATCAAGGACATGATCGCAGAAAAGATTCAGGAGGACTACCATCAAACCCCGCAGGAGTTCTGCGAGGAATACTACGGCGAAGATCCGACGATTGGAGGAATACTATGACGCACTATATCTATCCGCAGAACCTCAAGGCCACGGCGAACATGTGGCTATGGAGCCTGCGGGATTTTCGCAATTATGGGCGTTGCCGCCCTGCTCTCCATAGTGATCCTGGTGGAGCTGCATCTGATGCTCCCAGCAGCCGCCACTCTTTGCTATGGTTTTCTGACGATCCGCATGGATGATACGACGATCCTCGATTTCATCCGATATGCGGGTCGTTATTTTATCACCACACAGCAGTACTACGAATGGAGGTGAACAGCATGCCCAAGAAAGAAAAACTGCCCAAGCAGAAGAAACCGCCCAAGCAGGCGAAGCACGTAAAACAGCAGAAAAAAGAAAAGGCCGCTCGGTGCAGGACTTCATCGGCGTGAAGACCTTCACGAAATACGGCCTCATGACGCAGAAGGGCGAGCTTCTGTTTTACCTGGTCAGCCCGACCAATATCTCGGTGCTGTCCTATGTCAACATCGAGATCAAGATTCGTCATCTGATGATGGTGCTTTCTTCGATCCCCGATATTGAGATCACCTGCACCGACTCGTCCGAATGCTTTGATGACAACAAAGCCTATCTCCACGAGCGTCTTGAATATGAGCAGAATCCGAAAGTTCGGAAGCTCATCAAGAAGGACATTGAATTTCTCGACAACGTACAGGTGGAGATGGCTACTGCCAGACAGTTCCTCTTTACCGCCCGAATCAAGGCTTCGAAGGACAAGCAGGTCTTCGATACAGCCAACCGTGTGGAGAAGATCATCTCCGAACAGGGCTTTGAGGTGAGAAGGATGCGCAAGGCAGACATCAAGCGGTTCCTCGCCCTGTATTTCGAGGCGAGCATGAACGGAGAACAGATGCCGGACATTGATGGAGAACAGTTCTATGAGGTGGACGAAGATGAAGAAGACGAAGCTTAATCCCAAGCATCTCTATGCGATTTTTGCCTTCTGCTGTCGGCGGTCGTGGCCTTCTGCGGAGTTCAGATCTGGCAGGAGTACAGCAGCCGCCAGAAAGACATCGACGCCTTTGCCGAACTCTCAGAGCTTGCAGAGATCAAGGAGCCGGATGAGCCAAAAAGAAACAGCGGAGCCGGATACAGACGGCGATGCTGAGAATTCGGATACGGATTCGAATACGCAGGAGGAACAGGAAAACCTTTTGTTCTGACGCCGCGCCACGACATCCCGCTTCTTATCAGTCAGAACAGCGACTGCATCGGCTGGATCACCATCGACAACACCGCCGTGGACTATCCCGTGATGCAAACCCCGGAATGGCCGCAGAAGTACCTGCGCATGAACTTCTATCAGCAATACAGCGACTCCGGCGTTCCGTTCCTGGATTACCGCTGTACACTCGACAGCGACAACCTCATCATCTTTGGTCACAACATGCGCAACGGAACCATGTTCTCGACGCTCAAAGATTATATGAACGAGGGACGCCTTGCTTCCAATCCGACGATCCTACTGGAAACGGAGGACGGTGTGCACGAGTTCACCATCTTTGCGGTTGCCTGTGTAGATAAGCTCGACTCATGGTACAGCTTCATCAATGCAGAGTCCGAAGATGGTTTCAATGAGGCTGTCCAGAGAGTCATTCAAAACGCTTATTACACCAATGGGGACGCCCCCGAATACGGCGACCGCCTGCTGACGTTGTCTACCTGCTACGGCAGCACCAGGAGCAGCCGTCTCATCATCATTGCAAAGGAGGAAAAAGCGAATGTTTGAAAACCGAAAGTGCTGACGCCGGCACAGATTGAGGAAATTCGGACGAAGGACTTCTTCGATATGATTTTGCCCGGTTCCGTGAAATTTATGTCCGACCACTATGTTGTTGGCGACAGTTACCGATCTGTGTGGGTTATCCGAGAATATCCCCCCCTCCACCGAGGAACAGGCCATCTTGTCCCAGCTCGCTGACCGCAGCGGCGTGACGCTTCGCATCTATCACCGCCTGGTGGAAAGCATGGAGCAGAGAAAGATCATTCAGAACGCCACCCGCCGAAACAAGATGAAGAGCGGCGGCAATGACGTCAACGACACCATCGAAGCCGAAGGCAACCTGCAGGACGTGATCGAACTTCTGGCCAACCTTCGAAAAAACAAGGAACCCCTTCACATTGCAGCGTTTTCATTGAACTGAAGGCAAGGAGCATGGATGCCCTCAAAGAGCTGCAGAGCGACATTGCGATGGAGCTGACGAGATCCAAGATCTCTGTCGACAGGCTGACCTTACGGCAGAAAGAAGGATTTCTGTCCGTGATCCCGACCGGATACAATCAGTTCGGAGCGCAGTATGAACGAGTCCTTCCTGCATCCAGCGTGGCAAACCTCTATCCGTTCAATTTCTCCGGCAAGACCGATCCCCAGGGACTGTATCTCGGAAGGGACAAGTACGGCACGAACATCCTCGTGGACTTCGACCGCCGCGCCGAGGACAAGACCACCAGCAATGTCTTGATCCTCGGCAACAGCGGCCAGGGCAAGAGCTACCTCTTGAAGCTGATCCTGACCAACATCCGCGAGTCCGGCAAGGCGATCATCTGCCTGGACCCCGAAAGCGAGTATGAGGAACTCTGCTCGGCGCTCGGCGGCTGCTATATTGACTTCATGAGCGGCGAGTACACGATCAACCCCTTGGAGCCGAAAGCATGGACGGACAGCGTCGAGGACATCGATGCCACCACGCCGGAGGCCTTCAAGAAGGTCACGAGGCTGTCACAGCACATCGCCTTCCTCAAGGACTTCTTCCGCAGCTACAAGGACTTCTCTGATACGCAGATCGACACCATTGAGATTCTGCTCTCCAAACTGTATGCGCGATTCGGCATCACCGACGCCACCGACTACAGCACCAAGAAGCCCACGGATTTCCCGATCATGGAGGACTTTTATAAGCTCTGCGAGGAAGAATTTACAGCTACGACAAGCAGCGCCGATACCTCTACACCGAGCAGACGCTCCAGGAGGTGTGCCTCGGCATCCATTCCATGTGCGTCGGCGCCGAATCCAAGTATTTCAACGGACACACCAATATCACCGACAGCCATTTCCTCGTCTTCGGAGTAAAAAGGCTTGATGGACACCAACAAGCGACTGAAGGATGCTATGCTGTTCAACATTCTGTCCTTCATGAGCAACCAGCTTCTCGGGCAGGGCAAGACGGCGGCGAGCATCGACGAGCTGTATCTGTTCCTCACCAATATGACGGCAATCGAATATATCCGTAACGCCTCCAAGCGTGTGCGTAAAAAGGACTCCTCGATCATTCTGGCCAGCCAGAACATCGAGGACTTTTTGATCCCTTCAATCCGAGAATTTACAAAGCCTCTGTTCAGCATCCCCACGCATCAGTTCCTCTTCAATGCCGGACAGATCAACCCGAAGGAGTATATGGATGCCTTGCAGGTAGAACCGTCAGAATTCGAGCTGATCAAATATCCCGAAAGAGGTACCTGCCTGTTCCGATGCGGTAACGAGCGGTATCTCCTGCAGGTCATCGCACCGGACTATAAGGCCGCCCTGTTTGGCAAAGCCGGAGGTCGGTAATGAGCGCAACAGTAGCGGCGGCTCTCAAAAAGATTGCCGTCGCCATACTGACTGACAAAAACTGCGAAAGACCTTTCTCGGCATTGTCCTCGGTGTCATCATTATTATTGTGATGCCCTTCGCTGCAATTATCGCTCTCTTCAATGGTGGCATCAATATCGACACGGCTCGCTTGCAAACCCTCGTTGTACAGAATATGTCAGCAGAGGAACAAGCAAGGCTGCAACGAGTTGATGGAGACCTTATGCTTGAAATTGAAGATAAAATGCTTGATGCTGGGTTTGATCAGCAGCGAGTAAAGGAAGCGCAAGTGCTATATGTGCTTGCGCTTTCCGATTATGCCGAGGAAGCGGGGTTCGTGGACAAGCTGGTCGGATGCTTTGCTGATGGACAATCGGATGCGCAGCTCATTTCTGCCGTGTGAACGCAGCCTTCGGCACGAATCTATCTGCGGAGGACTTTACGAAAGTGATGAGCGCAATTAGGGCAGCGTATATCTCAACGGCGGGATATATTGATCCCAGCACCAAAAACAACTTGGATCTCGTGGAATGGGCAAAGAATGCACACTCCCATGGATGGGGTTACGTGTGGGGAACCTATGGTCAAGTTCTGACACGGAGCTTGTATAAGGCCAAGGCTGAACAGTATCCCGATGAGGTTGGAGGTTATGCTGAGTTCATTGAAGATCATTGGATCGGAGGACGAACGGCAGACTGCATCGGGCTGATCAAGGGCTATGGCTGGTTCAACACCGAAAACGATCAGATTGAGTACGGAACAAACGGTATGCCGGACGTCGGTGCGGATACAATGTATTCCAACGCAACAGAAAAAGGAACTATCGACACAATCCCCGAAATCCCCGGCCTCGCCGTATGGCACGAAGGGCATATCGGGATCTATATCGGGAACGGACAGGTAATCCATGCCAGCGGGACAAAGGTTGGCGTAATCCAGACGCCTATAGATAACAGCGGCTGGACGCACTGGCTGAAGATTCCGTATATCACCTATTACGACAGCGACGTCGCGGAAGCTCCCAATGAAAAACACATTTGGGACGTCCTATATGCAAAGATCGGCAACCCCTACGGTGTGGCAGCTCTGATGGGAAATCTCTATGCCGAGAGCGGCCTGCAGTCCAACAATTTGCAAAACACCTATGAGGAATCCCTTTGGGTATTCAGATGCTTCCTATACGCAGGCTGTGGACAGCGGCAGTTACACCAACTTCACGTCCGACAGCGCAGGCTACGGCTTGGCGCAGCGGACGGTTGAAGACAGAAAGACGCCGCTCCTCGCATTCGCCAACGCACGAGGCTGTTCCATTGCGGATCTGGATATGCAGTTGGCTTTCCTTCAGACGAGCTGGAAACAAAGTTCCCAGGAGTACTATTTGCGCTGAAGAATGCGAAATCGGTTCGGGAGGCTTCTGACTATGTGCTGTTCAACTTCGAGGCGCCGCTGGATCAGAGCGAAGCTGTTCAAGCACAGCGAGCTGCCAACGGCAGCGTCTACTACAGCCGGTACGGTCAGTGATCTGATCGTATCGGCTCCACCCAATTCAAAACGGAGGTGAAAGCCGATGACACAAGAACGAAAAGACGAGCTATATAATCAAATGATCGCATGGATCTGTGAACACCTCCCTAACGATGAAGATCTCTTTCTAACCTTGCACGGCCACTTCGGAATGACCAAAGACGAGCTCCATGACCACAGCATCGAGAGCCTCGATAGATTCTTCCCCGAGGAATCTGCCCGCACTCGTCTCAAGCAAAAGGTCAACGCCAACTTTTCGGAATACAAGGAACGCTGGCTGCGGATGTCGCCCGCTGAATTGATTGAACGCTGCGAGGAACTCGAGGCGGTTACCCGCATGGCAAAAGAGCTTCCTTCTGCCGTGTCGGAGGAAGATGCGGAGTTTCTGCTTCGCTTTTATAATCCGCTGGAGGTGGTCAGCGACGAGTGGAGCAGCAGGAACGGAATCGACTCGCTCATCGTAGATGACGAGATGAGCCATCTGCTGTGGTCGCTGCAAGACCGTGGCGATGCGGAACAATGCTATGAGTTGGAGCCGGAGTTCTCCGATGATGAAGAAGTCCGTCCTTATCCATGTAGGAGGTGACCAAAATGAGATACCGAGGATTTATCATCACATCCTGTTTCGATGGCGGCATTGAGCGATACAATCGTGAGACTGGCAAAGACGAGCCTTGCCAGGGATACTACTGTCAGGTGTATGCGGGTAATGACGATATGTACTCCGAGCAGCTCGATGACTTCTGCCTTGCTGCAGGTCATGAGATTGAAGACCTTTCCGATGCAGCTCTTAAAGATGGCATCTGTAAATATGTAGATGGCATGCTCCATGAGCTTGAAGAAGGAATGAACTTCAATAAGAAAGCACGACTTGCGGATATGCTTGGCAGAGCAGTCTGTTTTCTCGGAGAATTTCAATCCGGCGAAGAACTGTACGACACACTCGCGGATCAGATTGGATTGACCGATGACGAGATCCGTGAAATCGGCTTCACCTCGCTTGTCCCGTTCTTCAACCGTGACTACTATGCGCAGACGATTGCCGAGCACCTCATTGATGAGGGTACAGACAACACGCATTCCGGCAACTATCACTTTTCCTTCACAGAGGTCAATGAACGCTTCGGCACTTCGCTCCCCAGCGACAGAGAGATGCTCGAAAAGATCGTGTCCTCCCTGGATTCCGAGATCGTTGCCGATGTGGATACCTCAGAAGACTTTGATCTCACATTCTATCTGGACTACTGCCCGTATGCGGAGGATACCGAAGAACTCAATGACACACCCACACAGCAGATGTAGAAAGGAATGCCTATGGATAAAAACAAAATGAAACGGCTCGTTGACTACGCTGTGCGTGAAGGCACAGAGCATACGACAGACGGAAGATGGTCTGTTTCTTACGACGAGCTGTACTACCACTTTGGTGAGGAAATCACCGACGCCAACGAAAACGGCAAACTGCTTGAGGAAGAATTGCGGCAGAGAGAAGAAATCAATGCGCTGATCATGACGGAGGATGCCATCGAGATGACCTACCATCTGGAGCACTGTCCGAACTGTCAGCAGGGCGGCATTGCCGGAGCGTTGAATCTCGTCTCCCTCATGGGCTGTAATATCTACGACGAACACGATGAAGCACCTGCTGAGGATCTCGCAGACGAGGATCAGCCGCAGGTGCTTTCTATGTGACGGAGGTGCCTATGCTGATCAATGTGCAGCTCCGAAGCAAGCAGGAGGAAATCCAGCCTGTGCGCTGTGACGTCGCCTGCATTGTGGAACTCTCCAATGCTGAGTTTTTCGACTTCAATTCAACCCTCTTGCTGACCACGACTTCATCAAAGAGCATCTGCCCGATCTGAAAACGGACGAGTTCCATGCCATCCCGTGTATGCTGGTGCTCGGCGAGGGTGTCGATGACGGCATCCTCGTCGATCCGCAGGGGTATGACTATGCCCGCTACACCGCATATATCCCGATGGCACGGCAGCTCTTTCAGAACGAGCAGATCGAAAGTGAGGATGGCGCTTTCGAGGAAGAGGATCAGGAAGAAGATCCCCTTCAAGGGTTAACGATGTGAGGTGATGAGCTATGGCACACGGAAAGATGAAATCGGTGTACGGGATCTATAGAAGCACGGCCGCGAACAGTTCCTTGATGCGGCCGGTTACTATTCGTGCCATGTCCATCCCGAAAGCATTGATAAAACCATTGATGAAATGGAATCCCGTTGGTATGACGCAACGCACAGGCAGACCGAGGCTGAAAAGATGGTCGAGGACTACAACAACGGCCTCACCGTTCTCAATGATGCCAGTCTTGCCTATGTCGATACGGGATTCGGAATGACCATGTAAGGAGAAGAACCCCATGAAGAAAGTCTCTGTCAGCGTGTCCTACGATGAAGAAAAACTCTCCACCCTCAGACTGTACCTTGAACAAAAGGGAATGCAGGTTGAGGATGAGCTGACCAAATCTTTGGATACGCTCTACGCCAAGAACGTTCCCGCAGGCGTTCGTGAGTTCTTGAATATGCGCTCCGGCAATGTGGAGCCTCCCGCCCGAAGGTGCGGAGACAGAAAGCAGAGCCGAAACCTGCCGCGGAGGTGACCGATCATGACTGACGAAGAAATCGTTTTGTATTTCAACGAACACCGGCTTGCAAAGCTGGAAAGCTATCTGCTGAAAGACGGCAGCAGCGTCGAACACGAGCTTCAGTATTTGCTCGACCGTTTCTATGAGCAGACTGTTCCCGAGCATGAGCGCATGGAGGCGGAAGCGCAGATCGAACTGGAGAGAGAACGTGAAGCTGCTGCGCGGGAAGCCTCCCGTCGCTTCGCCGTCGTTCATTTTCATGAAGGAGATGACGACTTTTCTTTACCTCGGAACTGCGCAACAACTTCTACAGCATCGCAAATCTGTACCGCTCCACGCTGAAGGACGAGGTCGGCAAATATACGCTGGACAGTATCGCACAGTCGAACTTCAGCGGGTGCCAGACGATCAACGATATGACGTTCTCCGTTCTGTGCAATGCCATGCCAAATGATCCGAGGATCACCGCGCTCGTTGAGTTTGACTTTGACCACAACACCGTGAGTGTCTGTAAAAGCAGCGACAATGCCTGGTGGACGTACAACCTCAAGGATGTGTCGGCGGCTATGTATAAGGCAGAGCGCAAAGAAGGTCTGTCATTGGACGCCAGACACGAAATCTTCGCCACCGCCCTCGAGGGCAAAGAGATCACCTTCGACGAGGGTGAAGACGAGAGTCCCGACCTGCAGATGTAGCCCGCTGTGGGGGCCGTGAAGCCCCTGTGTCGGCTTTTCCAAAGCAGGGCGAACAGCAACCCGCAAGGAGCGTTCAAGCCAAATTTGAGGCGGTTTCGGGCAGACGTTCAGAGTCACGGTTATGCCCGTTTGGAGGATTCTCGACAGGGTCGAAAATCAAGCAGGTGAAAGAGGCGGTGCCGTAAAACGGCTTCCGCCTCGGCTCACAGCGGACGGCAACGCCGACCGCACAAGGGTTTTTGACGGTTTTGCCCTGAAAAGAATTACGGTGCCGAATTTCACGCTTTGACGCTGGGATACGGTGCCGTAATTCCCGAAACCGCCGACTTTACAAGGATATTTCACGGTGCCGCAACAGGTGCCGCAACAGGAACGGGAGTGATACCGATGAATGATGAGAATACATCGAAAGAAAAGGAAGTGAAGCGCAGGTTTCAGTCGTGGCTTCGCCCGTCAACGATTAAGCTTATGGATCGACTGTATGAAGATGACGACTGCAAAAAGCCGTTCAGAATTCATAGAGAAAGCTGTTCGCTTCTATGCCGGATACCTTTCTACACAGAACGCAAGAGAGTATCTTCCCAACGTGGTGATCTCGACGCTGAAAAGCATTGTTGCTGAGAGCGACAACCGACAGAACAGAATGATGTTCAAGCTTGCCGTTGAGATTGCGATCATGCAGAATCTCGTTGCGCTCCAGCAGGATATTGATCCGCTGTCGCTCGAAAGACTGCGTGGCGACTGCGTCAAAGAAGTCAAACGGCTCAACGGTTCTTTTTCTTTCGAGGATGCGCTTGACTGGCAAAAGGACTAACCGATGGCGAAGCTCATTACAAAGTTCAAATATCTAAAGCCATCCGCAAGACAGAGTGTCGGCGGCTATGCAAAATATATTGCTACCCGTGAAGGCGTGGAGAAAATCGATGATACCTTCAAAACTGAACCTCCTACTGAGAAACAAAAAGAAGCTGATCGAAAGAATCCTTCGTGACTTCCCGGACAGCAATTCCATGTTGGAGTACGAAGACTATCTCAAAGAGCCTACACTCGGAAATGCTTCCGAGTTCATCACCCGCGCCTTGGAGGACAATGCACATGAAGCTCTCAACGCCAAAACATACGCAGACTACATTGCGACTCGTCCTCGTGCGGAAAGGTTTGGCTCGCACGGTCTGTTCTGATGATGGCATTCGTGTAAAGCTCGAAGATGTTTCAATGGAGCTGAATGAATACGAAGGCAACGTATGGACGGTGATTATTTCGCTTCGCCGTGAGGATGCGGAGCGTCTCGGCTTCAATTCAGGGAAACGCTGGCGGGATATGCTTCGGACTCAGACAGAAACAATTGCGAAGAACTTCAAAATTCCTGTGGAGGATCTGAAATGGTACGCCGCCTTTCATAACGAGAGCCACCATCCTCACGTTCATCTCATGGTCTACTCCACCGAACAAGCGAAGCCCTATCTCACACAGAAAGGCATTATGGATCTGCGCTCTGCCTTTGCGAAAGATGTCTTTGCAGATGACCTGCTTTCCGTCTATGAAAAAGCAGACGGAGCATCGTGATCGCTCTTCGCGCACAGAGCCGTGACGTGATTGCCGAAATCGTTTCTCGGATCAACAGCGGTGCCTATGATAACCCTGTGTTTGAAAACAAACTGCTCGAGCTTGCCGACCGGCTGTCAAAAACGAGCGGGAAAAAGCAGTATGGGTATTTGAAAGCAGACGTTAAGGCTGTCGTGAATGGAATTGTATCTGACCTTGCCGCTGACGAGGCGGATCGCTTCTCTCTACGGCCTGTGGTATGAACGGCGGGAAGAAGTTATCCGAACTTACACAGAGGAACTGCCGGAACGCATTCCATTGGTGGACAACACCGAATTCAAATCGATCAAGAACGTGGTCATCCAAGAGGCACTGAATATTTCTGCCGACCGAGTGTTCACAGACGAGCAGGATGAGCAGGCCGAGGCTGATGCGGAAGTCTCTGAACCGACAGCAGATGAGGTTGAGGAACAAGAGTATGCTCCTGCCCGAGATCTGTTCAGCGTTCCCGCATGTGGCAGTTATACCGAAGCGCAAAGGAACTGCTCGACCGAGAGAGCAACACCTACGATCCGAACACCGCTGTAGATCTTCTGATCGAAGCAGCCGGACTTGGATGCGGCGTCGCAAAATACAAGCTTGGAAAGATGTTCCTTCTTGGCGAGGACGTTCCGAAAAAACATCGACTACGCCTTGCGCTGGCTGGAAGAATCCGTGTCCAAAGGCAATCAATACGCAGAGTACCTGCTCGGGAAAACAGTTCTCCGTGGAGAGGATGTGGAACAGGATATTCCTCGCGCCGAGAGTCTTCTGCGCCGTTCCTCTGATCAGGGTAACCGTTATGCTTCATACACGCTTGGGAAAGCACTCCTTGACGGGAGAGCTTCTCCTGCAGGATATCCCCGAGGCAATTCGTTTGCTTACGGATTCCGCGGACAAGGGCTTTGCTACAGCGCAGTATCTGATGGGAAAGCTCCTATATCGTGGCGAGGTTGTCCCGCAGGATGTCTCTCGTGCAATAGAGTATTTGGAGCGATCCGCCGAACAGAAAAAATCCCTATGCCGCATATCTTGCCGGAAAGTTTAGACTCACGGAAGCGGAACTCAAGGATGTTCTTCGGGCAATCCGTGACTTCGAAATTGCCGCGGAGAACGGAAATGACTATGCCGAATATCAACTCGGAAAAATCTATCTCTACGGCAAAGAGGTCGAGCGGGATTATGAAAAAGCCATCGCCTATCTGTCCTCCGCAGCGGAGCATGGCAATCAGTATGCCGAGCAGCTCCTGCACAGTATTCAATCCAATAAAAATTGGTCTGCGGCGCTTGGGAGCGATTCGGCTCCTGCATCATCTGAGCAGGATGATTCAAAATCAGCTTGACTATGAGAAGAAAGGAAAGGCCGGAGCCATTGACCGAAAACTCAAGAGGAAAATCGACGAGAAGAAACAAGCCCACGGCCTCAAGCAAGGATAAGGAGGATTTCATGCCAACGAAATATATTCACTTCACCGACGAGCAAAAAAGAGCAGGCGCGTCAGACCGATCTCTGTGAGCTGCTTCGCTCGCAGGGTGAAAAGCTCAAACGATCCGGCTCGGAATATGAATGGCAGGACGGATCGCAGAAGGTCACCATTCGGGAAACCTTTGGTTTCATCAGTACGATCAGCAAGGTGGCGACGCCATTGACTTCGTCCGAAGGTTCTATAACAAGGACTATCCCGAGGCAGTAGAGTATCTGCTCGACGGCTGCAACGGAACCCTTACCGTATCACCGCCGATTGAACGCACACCTCCAAAGCCATTCGAACTGCCTCCGCGCAATGATAACATGCGCAGAGTTTATGCCTATTTGCTGTCCCGACGTGGGCTGGATCGTGACGTGGTATACACCTTTGCCCACAGACAGATGATCTATGAATCGGCGCAGTACCACAACGCCGTGTTCGTCGGTTTCGATCAGGACGGCGTCCCTCGCCATGCTAATATGCGCGGCACAGGAAGCGAAAGTACCTTCAAAGGGAATGCCGACAGCAGCATACCGGAGTACAGCTTTCACTGGACCGGAAGAAGCAAGTACCTGCTGCTATTCGAGGCGCCGATAGATATGCTGTCCTTTATCTCCATGCACAAGAAGAATTGGCAGCAGCACAGCTATGCCGCCGCCTGCTCGGTGTCAGACAGAGTTCTGTTTCAAATGCTGAAGGACAATCCCAATATCGGAGGTGTTCCTCTGCATGGACAGCGATGAGCCGCAGGCAGACGGCCGCAAAAACGGATCAGCGATAAGCTGTTCACACAAGGAATAAATGCAAAAATCCTCGTTCCCGAACACAAGGATTGGAACGAGGATCTTTTATCTCTAAATCAAGAAGAAAGCGAGGTGGAAGAACCGTGTCAGGTATTACAACTCTGATCATCGTCGGCGCCGTCATGTTCAGCCGTCCTCGGCGGGATCACGCTGTTGGCGTATGTATAGCCTCAACAATATCAAATCCAAGACGGTCGGCGACGGTCAGCACGGAACCGCCCGCTGGATGACCAAAGGCGAACAGCGCAAGATCTATAAGCATATTCCGTTCACACCGAAGAAATGGCGGGAGCAGGCTAAGAACGGCAAGACTCCCACAGGCGAAGATGGCAAGGCACTTCCTCAAGGCATCGTGGTGGGATGCACCGGAAACACCACGGCAATGGTGGACACCGGCGACGTTCACGCTCTTATGATCGGTGCGGCCGGCGTTGGTAAAACCGCCTTCTGGCTCTACCCGTGCATCGAGTATGCCTGCGCCAGCGGGATGAGTTTCCTTTCCACAGATACCAAAGGCGATGTCATGAGGAACTACGGCAATATCGCAAAGGGCTACGGCTACAATGTTTCCGTGATCGATCTGCGCAACCCGACCCGATCCAACGGCAATAACCTTCTGCATTTGGTCAACAAGTATATGGATCTGTACCAGGTGAACCCCGACACCCTTGTCTACAAGGCGAAGGCTGAAAAATACGCAAAGATCATATCCAAGACCATCATCCTATCCGGTATGGATGCGGCCTCCTTCGGACAGAACGCATACTTCTACGATGCAGCCGAAGGTCTGCTCACTGCGACGATCCTGCTCGTGGCAGAGTTCTGTGAGCCGGAGAAACGGCACATTGTATCCGTGTTTAAGATCATTCAGGAACTGTTGGCACCATCGGGAAAGAAAGGTAAGAATCAGTTTCAGCAGCTTATGGAACTGCTCCCGAACGAGCATAAAGCGAAATGGTTTGCGGGCGCGGCACTGAACACTGCCGAGCAGAGTATGGCGTCGGTCATGTCCACGGCTCTGTCCCGACTGAACTCCTTCCTGGACTCTGAGCTGGAACAGCTTCTGTGCTTTCGATACGGAGATCGACGCCGAGAAGTTCTGCCGCGAGAAGTCGGCTATCTTTGTAATCATGCCGGAGGAAAATCCCAACACCTTCTTCATGATCTCCTGATCATCCAACAGCTCTACCGTGAGATCCTGGCCGTTGCAGATGAAAACGGCGGCAAGCTCAAAAACCGCTGTGTGTTTTTCTGCGATGAGTTCGGAACGTTGCCGAAGATCGAATCCGCAGAGATGATGTTCAGTGCGTCCCGTTCAAGGCGCTTGCAGATCGTTCCCATCATCCAATCCTTCGCCCAGCTCGAAAAGAACTACGGCAAAGAAGGTGCGGAGATCATCGTGGACAATACACAGATTACGCTGTTCGGTGGCTTTGCCCCAAACAGTTCGTCTGCGGATACCATGTCAAAGGCGCTTGGCAGCCGCACTGTCATGTCCGGCTCCGTGTCTCGAAGCAAGAACGATCCTTCCGAATCTCTGCAAATGATGGAGCGGCCGCTTCTCACACCGGACGAGTTGAAATCCTTACCCAAGGGTGATTTCGTGGTGATGAAGACCGGCGTCCATCCAATGCGTGTCCATCTAAAGCTGTTCTTCAAATGGGGCATCGAGTTTGACAAAGACCATCCCTATACCGTTGCTGAAAACGGAAACCGCAGAGTGCAGTACGCCAATAAAGCGGAGCTGATGGACGGGATTGTCAAGAAGTACCACCCCGAAGTCCTGCTCGAAGGCGACGTTGCCGGTGAAGGCGGTGAGATGGCAGAACCCAAGCAGGCAGAGTCAAAGAACCATCAACCTCCCAAAAGCAATCGGAGCAGAAGCAGACAGCCGAAACCTCTTCCCGAGCAAGCAGAAAAAGACGGCAAGAAAGGAGGCTCACGGCCATCAGAGAAGCAAGTGATTGTTGAAACTGAGCCGGAACCTGTGAAGCAGGAGGTGTCCGATGGGCAGACTTGATTTTCTATATAAGATGGATCTTCCTCATCGTGCGAAGTCTGTCTATATCTATCTTGCAGACAGAGCCAACAAAGACGGTGAATGTTGGCCTGCGATTCCCACAATCGCACGTGAACTCAAGCTGTCGCAGTCCACAGTGCGCAGAGCTCTACAGGATCTTCGCAAAGCCGGACTGCTGGAAACTGAGCAGCGATATCGCAAGCATGGCGGCAAGAGCAGCTTACTATACACGCTGAAATGATAGTTTTTTCACCGCATATTCACCAAGGGGGTTTTATACCTTCTTGGTGGTAGGTGGTACCTGCCATCATGGGAGGAGAAGGCGAACTCCCCACCTGAAAAAGAGGCTACAGCAGAAAGAAAGACAATATACGCAGACAAAAAGATGCCCCCTTATCGGGCGGCATCTACCATCTCAAATATTTTCCGTTTATGTGTTCTGGATCATAGTATCGATCACAGCATATATTCTTTCTCTGTCGTGCTTTGACAGCGATTTCAGTTTATCATTGAGCAACGAGTGTTTAATCTCATATCCCGTGTCAAGAACATCTGCCAAAATCATATCAGCCGACACTCCTAATGCGTTTACGATCCCTATGAAGGACTCTAGAGAAGGAATCTTCTCTCCTCGTTCAACCATACCAATATAGTTTGTGCTAAGACCGGCACGTTCGGCGAGATCCTCTTGTCTCATCTTCTTTTCAGTACGGAATCGACGGATGTTTTTCCCGATTGAGTTATACTGCACATCTCCACCTCCTATCAGTGTGACATCATCTCTAATAGTATAGGTTTCAGGCTTCTCAACATACACAAACCATACGGAAGAAGAAATAACCAATAGTGTGGATTTCTTCATATTTTTTCTGCTATACTGAATTAAAGAATTGTTGGGAGTGGTGCAATATCAAAGATTGTACCGCCTGTTTCACAGGCCATAGAGAAATCCCCCTTCCTCAAGTTGCCAGGGATAAAGAAGCGACTGGAGAAAGAGGTAGAAAACAGCATCAAGAACGGCTATCTCTTTTTGGAGCAGGTGGAGCATTAGGCTTTGATACTCTTGCCGCTCAGACTGTACTTAAGCTGAGAGAGCGGTACCCGGATATAAAGCTTATTCTTGTACTCCCCTGCAAAACACAAGCACGTGGGTGGAAACAGGCTGACATAGATGAATATGAGCGAATTAAGGCTGCCGCAGACAAGGTCGTATACACCTCTGAAGATTACTACAAAAGGGTGTATGCACAAAAGAAATCGCCACCTTGTAGACAACAGCAGCTTATGTATTTGCTATTTGACATCAAGCACAGGTGGGACGGCTTATACTGTGGACTATGCATATCAAAAATCTTCGAATAATTAACGTGTCAACCCCACGCTAAGATACAACGCTGAAAATAAATTCCAAATCTCCACGCTTCCAAAGCATTGAAATACTATTTATGAGGTGTTAGCGATTGACAGTACCTCACGCTTTTTTGCAAGAAGCTTCGTTTGAACGAATTGACATTTCGCTTGGACGACGTTATAATATTAATGGTTTATTATGCCTGGACCCACTATAGGAGGTATGAGAACGCAAGGATTTATGACCACAAAAGAGGCGGCTGAAAAATGGGGAATTACAGTTCGACAGGTGCAAAATCATTGTAAGTCTGGCCGCATAAAGGGGATGCAACGTGTGGGCACAAATTACCTCATTCCAATTGATGCTTTAAAGCCCCATACACATTTGTCTATGACAACAGGAAAGACAAAGAGGGTACTAATGACCAAAGCAGATAATTTGATTGATTAGGAAGCATCAATTATGCCAAGACAAGAGCAATGGGATATCCATGAGGCAGTCATTCTTTTTAGATGGATTGCTTCGATGCCAAGAAAAATCATTACGAGAAAAGATGCCATCCTCTCAGTTTCAAAACGCTTACGGAGAATGGCTGAAAACCGTGGAGTGAATATTGATGATATTTATCGCAATGTAAACGGTATCTTATTCCAGATGTCGAGCATGGAATCGGCTCTTGCTGGGCACACCATCATGAAGCCTGCTACGCGGCTTTTTTGCAGAAACTGTATCAATATATCAGAATGACCCCGTGCGATTCAAAAAAAAATTATTGGAGGAGGCAGAAGTCATGATTCGTGGTAATCAGATGACGAACGAAGAAAAGTTCATGACTTGGCTTGCCTCAAAGGTTACTCCGCTCAACTTTCGGAATTGTATGGTACATACAAGGAAATTGAAGCATTCTCTCTGAGAACGAAAGTTCTCAAGCGTCCGTTATTCGAAACCTTGGATTATCAAACAGCCAAAAGGTACAGCAAACGATAGAATCAATAAAGCGTTTCGGATCTTTCACAGGAAAAATGTGAGTAAATGTATTGCTGCTGCTTCTCATTATTGTAAATACTTGAAGGAACCGCAAAAAACACAAGCCACCCTGCCTGTTGCTGCAGAAGAAAAACGAAGCATATCAGAACCCGATACTTCTCCTGTGGAGGAGCTGATTCCTGTACCTGTTTCGGGCCAATCTTCTGATCTTAGCGATTCCGAAAAGCCAGGAGTAAATGATGATATTCCTACAATGCCTCTGGATGAGAAGATAAGACGCGCATTGGAAGAAGAATGCAATGAAAACTCCTACGGAACGACAGTCACCTTTCTCCAAGGAAAGTTTCCTGGCGTCTCTGCAGCTGAAATAAAACGGATACTGGAACAGTCCAAATGGGCAACTATGTCTTTCGGAACATGGAAATATCAAGAACCACACATAGATGTTCCTGCCGCTACCGATACAGAGGAGAATACGGCTCCTACGACTGCCACAGACAAAAATGAAATACATGTGGTCGATTTTGAGAGCATTCCTCCATTAGTTTATACGAAACCTATCTCGTTTTCCTATTTTGAAGAAGCCACCGATGGACTTCGTTCGTGGACGGATTTGTATGTAAAAAGTATTTTCTGCGCTTTATGAGGACTACCCTCATTTATTATCGGTTGGTGCATCGTTCACAGTAAACGGTGATGGTCGTGTTGAACTTGGTGATTCGTCTATGGTACATACGATGGTTGCTCCAAAGGCGATTGTTACTACAGATCGAAAGCCACTTTTTCTTGAGACGAATCTAAGCGCAAATAATATCGTTGGTAAGATCAGGTTTCTACTGAATCTTTGTTCCGTGGACTATGAAAACCTGGTTATTAAATACAGTAGTACTCGAGCTGAAGCAAAGACAAACACGGATCGTTCCCCTGTTCAAGAAAGTGCATATTGGGAATCGCCCCTACTAAAGGCCTTTGTAGCTTGGATGCTTGAAAATGGTTCTGCTCCAGCAACAACTCGGAATTATACGGGAGCTATCCGATCTGCGGAGGAGTATGCTAAGACGCATTCTCTCGCGCATTCGGTTTTATTTACTGATGAGCACCAGCTCGCTGTCATGACGACTTCTGACCTTTTGCAGATGAAGGATTTGTTGCTTACAACAAGAGGCAGCACAATCGTTTTTCGCGCTGCAATAGCGAAGCTTCTTGAGTATTATGGCGTTGATTCCCCGTTCCAACGTCAGAGGCCAGTAAAATCTGAACCTGCCGAAGAACAACACGCACCTAAGATCTCCATAGATGTTGCACCGTTCCGGGCAGTCCTTATATCAAAATTCGTCCGCGGCTTCCGGAATGGGGTTTCTCCGCTGGACATGAAAAAAAATTCCGTAAATACTATGAGGCGGGAAACCGGACAAGCGCTGTCCATGCAAGACGATGCGATTGAACAAGCGATCCGTGCATGCGGCATCGAATATAACGAGAAGGTATTTGTCCCCGATGCAATGCTCCTGCGGAACTACGTGAAAAGCTGTTCGACACGATCCGCGAGCTTCGCTGAAGGGAAAAATGCAGTTTACTTTGAGGCCTTGTTCCGTTCTTTCTCAGAATCTTTCCTCGACTACTATGTCTACGATGCCGGAAATGTTGAAGGCCTATATCGCTTTCTACAACAACGGCGAATTCCATATCAGCAACAAGTATCTGTCAAAAGATGCTGTTACAAAGGTGAACCCACTCGAGGAAGTCAAGGCCTATTTGGTTACAGCCGGTCGGCCGATTGAAACCGAGGAAATATGCGAAACCCTTTCGCATATTCGAGCAGAAACGTCATGCAAATCCTTGGAATGAGCAGTGAGTTCGTCCACAATGGTCGGAGTAACGGCAAGGGATACTATTTCCACGTCAGCGTTGTTCATCTTACTGATGAAGATCTTGAAGAACATCTCTGCTCTGATTGAGGATGCCATTGCTGACAAGACCTTTTGTCGTGGTAATGAGCTCGTGGAGATGATTGAGGCTCGTTATCCGTACATATTGAGAGTAACCCCTGATCTCTATGATGGGGATGCGAGATGCGCTGAAGTACCACCTTGGGAGCAGATTCTCTTTCAAGGGTAATAATATCGGTGCCCGGATCGTGCGATTTCCATGGCAGATGTGTTTGGTAATTACGCACGGACTCACACCATATTTACCATGACGGAGCTGAAGAATCTCACGGTTGAAATGAACTCCACGGTGTATTTTGACGCGGTGTATGACAATTCGCTGCGAATCAGCAAAGAGCAGTTCGTTTCTAAGGATTACGCACAGTTCCGTGTTGAGGACGCTGATCGGGCAATTGCACGGTTTTGCACAAGCGCATTTATGCCAATCGGCAATATCCGCGAGTTCGGGACATTCCCGGATGCAGGATATCCGTGGACAACGTTTTTACTGGAGCATTTCGTCTACAGCTATAGCAGACAGTTCAAACTGCTCCACGCCGGATTTAACCGAGAGTGCTCCGTCGGTGCGATTGTGCGCAGGGATGCCGGCATTGAAAGCTTTACTAACCTGCTTTCCATTGCACTCGGTGAAAAGCGAGATGCCTATAAAGAAGGACAAAGCTCTCTCTTTCTTCGTGGAGAAGGGCTACCTTGCGCGAAGGAATTACTCTGATATAGAAAAGGTTCTGATCCAGGCGAATACCCACAGGAACAGGAAAGGAACGAAGTAACCATGTACTCATATAGCTGGGATTCATCTACGGGTGGTCTGCTGCTGAACAGCTCACCGCTGGCCTTCAGCAAGGAGCCTCGCCCGGTATATTACAAGGAACTGGACATTCTCGGGTTCGATAAGTTTTGGAGCTATGCAAAAGAATGACAGCTATCCCTATATGTGGGCGGAGGCAAACAATTATTTTTACCGAGGACGGCTTGTGGCAAAAACGAAGGGCGGGTCATTATATACAGCTCCGGAGATAATTCTCGTTGAGGAACCGGAACCAAATGGCGAGCCGCTTCGCTTCGTAGATATCCCCGCAATGGTAGAGAAAAACCGCGATCTGCTTGAAAAGCTGGCACAGGATACGATTAAAAAAGATATACAACACCTTCATTGAATACCGAGATAAGGTGGATGTATTCTATGTGGCCTTCAGCGGCGGCAAGGACAGCATTGTTGCACTCGACTTAGTTCAACGAGCACTTCCACATAATAGATTCAAAGTCCTGTTTGGTGATACGGGAATGGAATTCCCAGACACTTATGAAACTGTCAAAGAAATAAAGGAATGGTGTTCAGACAAAGGGATTGATTTTTACGAGCAAAATCGAATTTACCAACTGAAAAAACGTGGCGGACGTTTGGCCCACCTGCAGTTACTATTAGGTGGTGCTGTAGCGTACATAAGACATCGCCTCAGATAATGTTATTGCAGCAATTAACCGGGAATCAGGGTTTCACAGGTATGGCCTTTACGGGAATACGTGGGGACGAGCGCATCGAGAAGTGAGTATGATGATATAAGCTATGGCGGAAAGCATCGTGGTCAATACAGTTGCCATCCGATTTTAGAGTGGAACTCTGCAGAGTTGTTTTCTTATATATACCAAGAGCAATTGCACTTGAACTCCGCTTATCTTAAGGGCAACAGTAGAGCTGGTTGCTTGGTTTTATCTATGTCTTCTGGAAAGCATGAATACATGAAGATGAGATGCTATCCTGAAGAGATGACACAATTTGTCGAGAAGATAGCGGAAACGTCCGGGAAACAAGGCTTTACTGCAGCAGAAATGCGCAATTTCATTGATGATGGGAACTGGAAAACACGGAAGTCTGGAAGAGAATTATGCTTTTGGACAAGATCGTCATATTGTTGAAACCGATAAAGGAAAGACTTTCATTACAGTTTTTACGTACAATGAGCGATGGAAAGAATGGTCAAAAACAATTGGCGACCTTGTTGAGCTTGACGATGATCACTATGCCATTGAATATAATGGAAAGTTTTATGAGGTTCTCATTGAAAGAAACGGAAACAGAGCCGTCTTTTTCCTTCCCGAATTGTGGTACAGCGAAGGATGATATAAAGTTCGTCTCATTTTTCCGTGGCATTATTATCAAAGAGCATATATTGCGTTAATTGCGGTGTATGTGCAGCTAATTGTTCTACCGGATGCATAGATATGTCAGATGGCTTACACATATCGGATAATTGTATTCGATGCCGCCAATGTCATGATATTCATGAACATTGCTTAAGATACAATTCAATTAGGAATAGGATTGGAGGAGAACGAAAGTGAAAGGAATGGATCGGTACTTTAGTTTTGGCGTTAGAAAAAACTGGGTCGATATTTATTTTGATTTATGAGGGCTCCGCCGATTTCTGGATGAGTGACGGAGACAGGGTTGTCAAACTAAAAAGAAAGATGCATTTTTGAATTTTGTTAAGGATGCAGGGCTCGTAGTCTATAACAAAGCAAACGGCGGTGACAAATACACCCAAGAATGAACCTAATGATCTTGCTAAGAGGCTATTTCTGCTGGGAAGCGACTCATCCGTCTCATGGGGATAATGCTCAGCAATCTCGCATATACGCCAGAAATAGGATGGTTTATAAAAATATTACACCACGCGAAGAATATACACCCAGACCAAGTGAAATATATGCTTGAAAGCGTAATGGAAGGTGATACAAAAAAGGTCTTGGCAAAAGAAATATTACTGACGCTTTTAAGATGCTCTTAATTAAAACACCATTAGGCGAAGAATTTGGACTTGGGCGCTGTGAATACGATGAAAAAAAGTGAGTGCGAATGGGATAAAACAATTACCCTCCACTCTTTCTATAGAGATTCATGGAAAACACCTGACCCCATTGTGGTTCTCTATTCCCTTTATAAGTTTGCCCGAAGCCTGCGGCGATTACTATCAGTTCACGCTGACGCGGCTGTTGGATCATTCGATTGACGGTGACGGAATCAGCCCAACGGAATCTTCGGTCTTGACCGCGATACGATGATGAAGCTGCTCAACGGCCTTTCCATCAATCATCGGATTTCATTACCGCCAGTTTTACGCTCGATCTTGACAGCATTACTTTGAATCCCGATAAGGCGTCCTGCCGACGTTCTTTGCTGTAAGGAGGACAAACACTATGCCGATTTCACTGGAAAAAGTGATACAGACACTATTCGACATCGTCCCGACTGTTTTCCTGCCGTAAATGGGGAGGCCGTTATTAACTCCAAACCGGAGATGTGGGAAGAAGTTTCTTTCCGCATGATACCTTTGTGCGCTTATCAGAATGCAGTCCGGCGTCCTCGACAGAAAACAGAAGCTTTCCATCTGGGTTGAGGTGCTTACGGCACCGGTAAGAGATCTCACGCTGTTCTCACGCTCAAAAAAGCTCCTTGATGCCAGCGAAGCGGAAACAAAGGAGTATTTTTGAAAAAGTATCACCTGGACAACGACCTTGGGAACAACCTGCAGCGTATCAAAAATAGCAGAAAATTCTCACCGTCCATCGCTATGGTTCCTCCAGCA
>VOFG01001382.1_pt1 | contig 78526 bp, 105 predicted proteins | sample 5384171 | NCBI WGS metagenome assembly VOFG01 (sample SAMN12384726, study PRJNA508395) | human gut metagenome | isolation source: healthy gut F | host: Homo sapiens
ATCCGTAAAAAAAGAATCACCAAAAGGAAAAAAGACATCACCGGAAGCGTGAAAAGGGCAAACCACAACAAAGGAAGTATGATTGTTCGATCCGACGGAACTTGTTCAGCCGGGTGGCAACAATCATTCTTCCCGGTTTGTCCGGCTGTGTGTGGGCGCCTGTTTCATTCATGGGGCAGGCTGACACACTCTGCATTCACTTTCCGCTTCCGGCAAAAGAGACAGCGAAAAAAGAAAAATCATTTGAAAACCCGTAAAAGCACCTCTTGGCATAGGCGCAAAAGAAAGGGGCATTGCTTCATCTGTCTAAACATCGTTTAGGCGTGAGGCAATGCCCTTTTCTCCAGCTATGCGGTAGTCGGCACACGTTTGTTCCAAACTCGTTTTGGGCAATGGTGTGCCGACGGACAATACCGCTTTTACGGAAAATTCTTATGAATGAGGGGATAAAAAACGGGAGTTTATATCAAAATCTCGAATTAAATAGCTACTTTTGCATACGAAGAGTTCTTTGAAGGTTACGCAACGCGCAGAAGGATAATGCAGTAGATAACTAACTAAATCGTAACCTATTACTATCAAGAGCAATTAACCTACGCTCATTTCCAATAAATTACACTCTTCCCACGGCAAAACTCCAAATGACCACCCTACGGACCGTAACGGTCAATGACTTTCTCTGAAGAATTTCAAGAAAACAAGATTTGATAATCGATGGAATTGCTCCAATATTCACCCGTATGCGCTCCGGGACGCACAATAAAGTCGTGCATGACGCCTCGTTCCAACAACTTTTGATGGAAGGCTTGGTTGACTTCAAAGAAGAAATCATCATAGCCGCAATCAAAAATAATCCGTAGGGCACCATCCTTGAGGTTACCTGTCTGGTTGATGACTGTATAATCGTCCCAATCGCACACCCCGGCATCTTTTGCCCCGATTTGTTCCTTCATGTCCCAGTTGTCCGGAAAGGCCGGATGTCCAGTCCGCCGCTCGTACTGCCCGCCGCTCCGAAAACATCCTGATGGCGTATGGCCAACCATAGGGCACCATGGCCGCCCATACTCAATCCGGTAATGGCCCGCTTCTCGCGAGACGGCAGTGTACGGTAATGTCCGTCCACGTAAGACACCAGTTCCCGGCTGACGAACGTCTCAAACTGGGAATCTTCATTGAGCGGACTGTCCCAATACCAACTGTTTTCTCCATTCGGGCATACGAAAATCAAATTCTCACGGTCGGCATAGTCTTTGAGTTCCGGTTTCAAACCGGGCCATGTGGTTTCATTTCCGCCATAACCGTGCAACAGATAAACCACAGCCGCTCCCTTGCCTTCTGTCTTTTCGGGAGAAATCACTATGGTACGCACAGCACGTCCCATCTTCCGACTGTGCACCTCCACCGTATCCACTTTCGCGGCACGGACAGCCACCGCCGACCAGCAAAGCAAACTTGCCAAACAGCAAACACACTCTTTTTCATTTCGTATCTATTTATGGGGTTAAAGTTCGATGATATAAGACTGCATCGTACGCAAATCTATCGTCCACAAGCGGCCGTCCAGCACGTCGCCGTAACCGCAAACCAGTTTCATCACCTCGTGAGCCTGCACACTGCCTACTATCGCCGGGGTCATGCCCACAACGCCTTTAAAAGCCGGAGGCAACTGACACGCGGCCTCTTCGTCCGGATACAAATCCCGATAGTTCTTCGCTTCCGCAGTACGACAAAAAACGGACACTTGGCCACAGAACCCTTCAATGGCACCGTAAACGTATGGCTTGCCTTGCGCCCTGCAAATATCGTTCAAAAGATAACGGGTCGGATAATTGTCACAAGCATCCACCACAATATCATAGTCTTGAATCATACCGGCGGCATTATCCGGCGTCAGACGACAAGCGTACGGCTTCACGTCCACATCGCTGTTCAATGCACGCAACCGACGGGCAGCCAACACCACTTTGGGCAGCCCCACTTCCGCCTCCGCATAAAGAACCTGGCGGTGCAAATTGGTCGAACTCACCGCGTCATCATCCACCAACCCGATGTGCCCTATTCCGGCACCGGCCAGATAGAGCGAGACGGGAGAGCCTAACCCGCCCGTCCCGACGACCAACACCCGCGCCGCACGCAAGCGTTCCTGCCCTCCGGTACGGATTTCCGGCAACATGGTCTGGCGCTCGTACCGCCCTAACTTTTTATCCTCCATCTCGGACATGGTCAGCATTTTACATAAGATTTGGATAAATCGCTCTCGCTCGGCAGAGGCAAGCGAGCCTTCCTCTGCTCTCGCTTACCCACGGTTTTCAAATCGAAACTGGCATCCCAATCCTTCCATACCGGTTCACGACCGGCTTTTCGCAATGCCTTCTCCACCTCCACGGCTGTGCGTTCGTCGCTCACATGGAACTGCTCCAATGCCTGCGGATAGGTATAATATCCTCCCGGCTCCGTCTTGCTTTCCGCACTCATCGTGGTCACGCCCAACGTGGCCATGTGGTCACGGATGGCCGCCGGTTCGCGTGTGGAATAGGAAATGTCCACATCGTGGTCGAAAATACGCATGGCAAAAGTGACCTGGGCCAGTTCACGGTCGCTCATGACGACATTCGGCTGGAAGCCTCCGTTCTCGGAGGGCCGCATACGGGGAAGTTCACACTGTATTTCGTCCGCCAATAATGCTTCTGCAAATAACGTAAATGATAAGCCATCATCGTAATGTCCGTACGCCATTCTTTCTCCAGGCCAATGAGGACTCATCCCGATGGAATGCACCCCGGCCTGTCCCATGCGGTCGAAACCGTTGACACGCCACTCGAATTTCGACTTCATGCCCCGAGGATGGTAGATATTGTAGTTTGCCTTGTGGTACGTTTCCTGGAAGCAAATGACTCCGTTCATCCCGTGTGCCTTCAGTTCTTCATACTCTTCGGTCTTGAGCGGCATCACTTCTATCTTCAGGTTACTGAAGTAGGGTTTGGCCAAATCCAAGGCACGCGCCAGATAAGGCACGCCGGCTTTGGCCGGATTCTCTCCTGTCACTATCAAGAGGTTCTCGAAAGGTGCCAGCTTCTTGATGGCTTTGTATTCGTTCTCTATCTCCTCCTCCGTCAAAATGGTGCGGCGCATCGGGTTGCTGATATGGAAACCGCAATACACACAGGAGTTGGTGCAGGAGTTGGTAATATACAAAGGTATGAACATGGACATGGTCTTGCCGAAACGCTCTTCGGTATATTTACGGCTCAACCGCGCCATCGTCTCCAAATAGGAGCGGCTGCCGGAGACACCAAAGCCATGAAATCGTCCACGTCACAATGTTCTTTCGAGAGGGCACGGCGCACGTCGGCTTCCGTCTTGGCATTGATCCGCGCCGTGGTTTCCTCCCATGAAATCTTTTCCAATTCGTCCGAAAACATATCTTCTTCCCGTTTAATCGTTCAAAAAATGCCGTCAGGGGCGAACTGGCCTCTGCCACGAAACTGTCTGTCTGCAATCCCAATCCGGCTTCGTATGCCATACGTCCGGCGTCCACTGCCTGCTTGAAAGCCACGGCCATCGCCACCGGGTCACCGGCCACGGCTATGGCCGTATTCACCAAACAGGCGGAAGCTCCCATCTCCATGGCCTCGGCAGCATGACTGGGCGCTCCGATACCGGCATCCACGACTACCGGCACGTTGGCCTGCTCGATGATGATGCGCAGGAAATCACGGGTCTGCAATCCCTTGTTTGTCCCGATGGGTGCTCCCAAAGGCATGACAGTGGCCGCTCCGGCTTCTTCCAGATGTTTGCAAAGCGTAGGATCGGCCTGACAATAAGGCAATACGACAAAGCCCAACTTCACCAACTGCTCCGTGGCCTTCAGGGTCTCCGTGGAATCGGGCAACAAATAACGCGGGTCGGGATGAATTTCCAACTTCAACCAATTCGTACCGAATGCCTCGCGTGCCATCTGGGCGGCGAACACGGCTTCTTCGGCATTCCGGACACCGACGTGTTCGGCAATAATTGTATCTCGGGACGCACGATATGCTTCAGCATATCGTCCTCCTTGTCTTCCAGTTCGATACGCTTCATGGCTACCGTCACCATTTCCGTTCCGAAGCCATGATGGAACGGGCCATCAGGTCGTTGGAATCAAACTTACCTGTACCTAAAAACAAACGGGACGTAAACTCCCGTCCTGCTATGACTAATTTTTCCATATTTTTGCTGTCTTATTGGATTGAATGACTAAATGCTATCCGCCGCACGCCGCTTTGATGATGACAATGTTCATCCCTCGGCCAACGCATAACCGTCCCACGCGGTACGGGGCACCAAACGGTTCTCTACAGCCACCGCTATCCCCTGAAGCGGAAGCGATAGCTCTTCCACCAATGCAGAAATCGAAACGGCTGCTGTCTCCACTTCTTTGTTATTCACCGAAATTTTCATTTCATCTACTTTTAATTATTACTGAAAAAGACAAGTACAAAGAAGCACCGCGAACGGCGGTATGGAAAGAAAATAAAATCCAATCCCTACGGCAGTACGAACTGCATCAGGTTCGAGGGTATAATCTCAGCCCCTTTTCGGGCACCCCTTTGTCTTTACGTGGGCAAAGATACACAAAATACAATCCGCCCATCGGAGATGAACGATATTTTTGTACTTTTACCGCCACTTGGCCACTCTAAATTCATACGATGCCGAAAGATGCACATAAAAGTCTTTAAATATAATCATATATCGGAAACCGACAAACGCCTGCTCTATGATTTGATATACCGCGTCTGGGAAGACACGACGAACTTGGAAATCCATCATAAAGACATGGATGCCACTTCGTTCTGTGCCGTGGAAGAAAACCGTTTCATAGCATATGCCGGGGTGGTCTCTTGGGACATCCGCATACATGGACGGCCGTTCAGGATGTGTGGATTAAGTTGCGTCTGTACGCATCCGGAACACAGGAGTTCGGGAATCGGTTCCGCCCTCGTAAAGCAGGCGACGGAATATATCCTCCGAAACGGCACATTCGATGTAGGCTTATTCACTTGTTCACAAGAAAATACTTCTTTCTATGAACATATAGGCCTTTGGGAAAAGGCAAAAAATTTAGTCTTGATGGAAAGCCACAGAGCCAATGCTTACAGAAGTGACTTCATGCATTTGAATGTGTTCAAATTACTCCTCTCTCCAAAAGCTAAACAATATGCGGAATACTTCGAAAATAGCATTATCAATCTAAACTTCCCTCAAGGAAGGTTCATATAAAACAGACCACTACACTCCCAAAAAAAACTTTTTCATTTCTTCACCGCCAATACCTTTCATCTAAAATAAAGTATTCCGCCCCCGAAGACAGGGACGGAATACTTTTTCCTCAATACATCCGCTAAGGTCAACGCACCACGATACGACTGTTCTCTACCACGCGCCCGTTCTCGGTCAGCGTAAAATTATACACACCGGCCGACATCCTCGACAAAGGCACTTGCACGCTGCGTTCACCGACACCCACACGTACACTCTGAATGGTACGCCCGTCCATTCCGGTGATACGCACGTTCCGCTGTGCACCTTCCGTTCCTCCTTCCGGAAGCTCCATAGTCACGGTTTCCCCTCTCCGCGCGGGGTTAGGGTAGGCCCGGAGCAATCCCGGCATTTCCCTCACTTCACTGATGGAAGTACCGCCCTTGCCCACGGCAAAAACACATAAGCTTCTTTTCCCCTATCATAAATGGCGAAATACTTCTTTCCACTTAACTCATAACCATAAACATCTCCAGCATGCCCCATGGTCTTCTCCGAATAATCATACCGCCACAGTTTCGTGCCGTCCTCCTTACGAAGTTCCACCCCGGAATGAAGATACGTGTATTGCACCCTCACAGAATCCACCTCGCCATCATTGTCACGGTCGTATTCCATCGGTTCCTGCGGGGCATAGTCCCATGTTTCATACAGATATTCAAACTTGTCGTCCTCGTCAAACCATGCCTGGGTTAACAATACACCGTTCACCATCTCACTGCCAATAGACACATCAGAATACGCCTTTGAACCCTAAAAGGGGTATCCTGAGAGCTATACCCCCTCCTCTTTCCATTCCCGCCAAGCGCCAGAGAAACGTTTTTCGTAATTTCTATAAAATCGGAACGCCTTGTTGTCCGGTGTCAGGTAATACCCATTCGTGGGACGATCCCTGTACACCGCTTCTGGATCCGTTTTCCCATACATGATAGAAATTCCGAACAAACCACAGTGTGTCCGCCTCGCCCACATATACGCAACTATCAGTACCTGCTCCTGATAAAACAGAGGTCAAACGTTCTATCCAATCTTCCCTCGTAGGCCACTCGTCAGAAGGAGAATAGTCTCCGTCCCACCAACTCAAGGCAGATTCATCGGAATGCAGCAGAACGATTTGAGAGGAACGCGCCTTTACCATGGTATAAGACCCTTTTTCCGGCAACCCCAAATCAATGTCCCTCACCGGTTTCAGGTCTGAATCATAGAAATGGAATGTACCGTCATGTATATCACCGCCACCCTTTACGAACAGCAACGGCTTCCCGTCGGCTGTGTAACTTCCCTGGTATCAAAACCGGAACGTTATCCATGCTCCCTACTTCCGTGTACCCTTGTGCCTGCACGCCCACTGTGACTATACAGGCCATCATTGAAACAAGTAAACTCTTTTCATAATAATCTTGTTTTTTGCCATCACGCCCCCTCTAATCCGGCGGTAAATAAAAATCCATTAGAAAGAAAATTTGTTCAGGTTCGCATAACAAAAAAAAGCGTGGGAGCTGTTCTTGCTTATCTCGCTCGTCAGGCTCTCGCATTGCCCATCTGCCAAGATAAGCAACGCAGTTAGCCCACGCCGGTACATATATAAAACACGACACACACCCACACTCTGACGTATGGTTGCGGCACGCATAGTATAAACATACCACGCAGACATTCCCGTTGCTCCATCTTCCGACAGACAGTTCAAATTTGCGAGATTTGACGAGCCGAAGATAGACGCTTGAAAACGCCTTCTTATTAAATAAACCTCCCGCTAACCCCTTCGGGCCAACTGGGTATTGCAAATGTAAACAAAGAAGTTTAATAAAAGTTATATCGCGAGAAGAATATAACCAAATTTAACACGAAGAAATTGCCGCCGACGGGCACCCTATTCCTTAAAAAAAGACCATCCCGAAAACGCCTTACCGGCAAATTCACCCCACGAAAAGAGGCCGCCCTGCAAACTTACAGAAACGGCCTTTAATCTTACTAATCTTATGTTTTAATTATACCCGCTGTCCTAACTTATCGTCAATGAACAACAAAGCAGCCTTGTCGGCTTTTACGGATTTTTTCCAAAATACCTTGCGCCGTAGCTTCTTCTTCCACTTGTTCGCGCACATATCCCCACAAGAAATCCTGAGAAGCCATGTCTTTCTCTTCGGAAGCCACTTTCACAACATTTTCAATCAGCTTGGATACTTGGCATTCATGCTCGTACACATTCTCAAAAACACCCAGTACGCCGTTCCACTCCTGTGGAACCACATCTATCTTGTCTACCTTAGCCACTCCGCCACGTTTGATGACGTAGTTCGCCATATCGTAAGCGTGCTCCAATTCTTCCTGAGACTGTTTCTTCATCCATGTGGCACAGCCGTCGTAACCTTCTCTCTGCAAATAGAAAGACATGGATAAATACAAGTTAGCCGACCACATCTCGGCCACGATTTGTTCGTTAATAGCTTTCTGCAATTTGTCTGAAATCATATTCGTATATATTAAAAATTAAACAACTTCACTTTATTATAGTAAACTACAACTACAGTGCCAAAACATCTGATTTCATCATCATGTCAGCTATTTATTCTTAATTTTACGGATTGTTATAGAGAATCTCGATGAATAAGGTTGAGAAACTCCTCCCGCGTCTTGGCCTGATTGAACGCTCCCGTAAAATCACTGGTCGTAGTCACCGAGTTTTGCTTTTCCACTCCACGCATCTGCATACACATGTGCCGGGCTTCCACTACAACCATCACGCCCAACGGATCCAACGCCTCTTGTATGCAATCCCGAATCTGCAGCGTCATCCTTTCCTGTACCTGAAGACGATGGGAAAAGCAGTCCACCACACGGGCGATCTTGCTCAAACCCGTAATATATCCATTAGGTATATAAGCTACATGTAAAGCTTTCCCGTAAAAAGGCAACATGTGATGTTCGCACAAAGAAAAAAAATCAATGTCTTTCACTATCACCATGTGGCGGTAGTCTTCCTTGAACTTGGCCGAATTCAGAATTTCTTTCGGGTCTTCGGCGTATCCCCGCGTCAACGTTTGCATCGCCTTAGCCACCCTATAAGGCGTCTTTTTGCAATCCTTCACGTTCGGTATCTTCCCCAACAAAGCCAGAACAGCCTTATAGTGGGTTTCTAATTCCCGCTGTACCGTTTCGTTATAAACCTGACGTTCCATCCGCTTAATAAGGTATTTGAATTACAGATTTTACAATCAACGCCTCATCGAATTGCTTAGTGGCGCGCAATTCGTGCAAAGCCTGATTAGCTTCCTCGTACGTCCGGAAATCACCCACCCTGCAAATCCAACGCGGACTCTGAAAATGCGTATAAGTAGCCATGTCACTGAAGTAGCTCTTCACCTTTCCAGCCATCCGTTGTGCCTCCTGACGAGCCGTTCTGGAATTTCCTCCGGCATAAACCTGAATCCGATAACCGTTGGCCTTCATCTTACGTACGGGCTTAGTACCTACAGATGAATTGCCGCTCTCCGTTATCGACTGGGATGTACGTCCGGAATCTGCAAGCGAAGCAGAAGATTCCTTCTCTGCCCCTCCGCCATTTACCATCCGGGTAATCTCGGCATCCTGAATCACACGTACCGTCCCTTGCCCGTTCACAGGCTTCACCAGCTTGTCCACAAACTTCTGTTGTGCTGAAACCTGAAGCCAACTTACGGCACACCAAAACAACGATAAGAAGAGTCTTTTCATCATATAGTCATTTGAATATAAAACCATAAAGAGAGCCATTCCGAGACACGAAGACGCCCTCGGAATGACTCCGTTTATCTACTCTGATTAAGCTTTCCAAGCGTCGATGATACCCTTGAAGTCTGCGCACTTCAAAGCGGCACCGCCAATCAAACCACCGTCTACATCGGGCTTTGCAAAAATCTCTTTTTGCGTTCGAAGGCTTACAGCTTCCGCCGTAAAGGATGGAAACATTCTCGGCAGCCTCTGCACCGAACTTCTCGGCAATGGTCGTACGGATGAAAGCATGCATCTCTTCTGCCTGCTCAGCCGTAGCCGTCTTTCCCGTGCCGATAGCCCACACCGGTTCGTATGCCAGAATGATGTTGGAGAACTGTTCTGCCGTCAAATCGAACAAAGAACCGGCCAACTGTGCCTTCACCACTTCGTTCTGCTTGTCAGCCTCGCGCTCTTCCAAAACCTCACCGATACAGAAGATGACCTTCAGGCCGTTTGCCAAAGCCAAGTTTACCTTCTCTTTCAGGATTTCGGCAGTCTCGCCGTAGTAAGCGCGACGCTCCGAATGTCCCAGAATGACATACTGCGCACCGGTAGATTTTACCATCTCGGCAGACACCTCGCCTGTGTATGCGCCTTTTTCCTTGTCTGCACAGTTCTCTGCACCCAAACCGATAGTCTGGGCATCCAATACAGCGGCTACGGAAGCCAAGTGGATGAACGGCGTACAGATGACTACATCACAATTCGGTTTGTCGGCAGCCAAAGCCGCGTTCAACTCAGTAGCCAAAGCTACACCTTCCTGCAAATTCAGGTTCATCTTCCAGTTACCTGCAACAATTTTTCTTTCTCATTTCTTTTCTTTTTAAAAGGTTGATAATTCTATTTTTATGTTTCATTCGTCTGTACATCTTACTCCCCACCCATATCCGGTCAGCAAACACCAGCACAAACAGGGGACAAGGAACCACAGGACGACACGCAACGTCGTCATCATCCGCGATGCCGACTGCAAACGCCCCAATTCACCGTCTTCCAACGGCACATTCAGGTCCTCTTCTTTCGGAAGGTTATTACAACTCCATTTGTTATACACCGTACCCTCTTTCAACAATACCAGTCCGGGATTGGAGCGCACAACGGTTTTCAACGTGATTTCATCCGTTATGCCAAAAGGATAATCCGCCCCCGTCAGGTCCTGCCATCGCCCAATCACGTCATCACCGGATGCCGTCAGACAATAAAAAGGCATACCCATGTTCGCCGCAATAGTCATAAAGTTCATTGATACGGTCTATATTGCTGTCGTCCGCAAACTCCAGATAAGGAGATTAATAAGAAAGTATATCCTTTGTCCGACAAAACCTGCTCCGTGATATCCTCTCCATCAGGCCACGTCATAATCGAAAAATCATGTACGGGGGGGCACATATCCTTCTTTCACCAACACCGTCCGGCTCTCCACAAAATGCCAGGCCGTGTCCTCGGGATAATCTTCCGTAGTGAATTCTTTCTTTACTCCATCCTTTTCAAGTACGAATGTCGTAAGATACTCCGGCTCCTCCTCTCCTTCCGGAACCACCATCGCTCGGGGAAGATTTACTCCGATATGATAAGGACGGAAATCGAAAACCGGAAGATAATAGATACAGAAACCCGCCAGAACAAAGGCAAAAAAGATAGAATAGAGGGAAATCATCCACTGGTTTCGTTCGGAAACAAAGCGCACCATCAACCGACGGTAACGAAAAACGAGCACAGACAAGCCCAACAACACGACATTCTTGCCGAACGTCTCCCAGTTCGTCAACGACACGGCATCTCCGAAACATCCGCAATCCGACACTGGATCGGCCAAAGCCAGATAAAACGTCAGAGGCGTCATCACGCTCATGAACAGCAAAAAAGCCAGGAAGTCGCGCGCCGACGTATCCCAAAGAACAGATATATCCCTATACAAAATTCAAAAACCGCCAAAAGGACAGCCAGCCAGAGCGGCAAAAAGCCGGGAATCCATTCCGACCAACCGAATGCCAGAAAATAGTCATCGAATTTGTATTGGGTACCACGCGGGTCAACCACTTTCACCAATCCGGAAGACGAAAGTCACAGCCAGCAACAAACGGCTGACATTCACGGCAACCCAACGTAATTTATATCCCAATCTATTCACCGAACGTCAATTTTATCAGCCCGAATACGGCATAATTCATCATGTCCATGTAATTGGCATCCACTCCCTCCGACACCAAAGTCTGCCCCGCCAAAGCCTCAATCTGCTTGGTCCGGTAAAGCTTCATCAAGATAAGGTCTGTATAAGAACTGATGCGCATGCCGCGCCAAGCCTCATCGTAATCGTGGTTTTTCTTCAACATCAAAGCGAGCGAAAGCCCCGCGTATTTATCGTAATATTCAAGGCACGTTCAGCCGTCATGTCTTCCGCGTCGGCATAGCCCAGCTCCAACTGTATCAGGCCGACAATACTGTAATTCACGATAGCCATGACCTCCGGGCGAATGCCCTCACCGACCAACGAGACCCCTTTCACCTCCAAACTACGGATACGATTGGCCTTAATAAATATCTGATCTGTCACCGAAGCCGACGCATGATACGCCACGCCGCACCGTAATCATGCAACTTTTTGGCGAACAGTTCCCGACACTCCTTCATTATTTGCTCAAATTGTCCTTGTGTATCCATATTTTACCGTTTAGGCATACCACAACATGCAATGTGCAAAGGTAGTACAAATCATCGAATAAAACAAAAAGAGACCGTAGAATACGCGAGCGGGGACGGCCTTTTCATGTTCTTTCACCATAACACATTGTACATCAAATCCTTCCGAAGAAGAAAGAAGGCTAACGGTGAAAACAAGGTGAAGGCTGCTGAATAAGAAAGTTCACCATAAGTAACTGAAACAGAAGAAGTCTGAAAGATGCGAACCTATTCCTGCATTTTTCATATTGTAAGCAGGGCGAACCTGCACACTCCCACAACACCTGACTCTTCGCACGGCTCAAGGTGGAAAATCATTCGCAGCAGAATGAAAAAATCGTTCACAGCAGAACGAAAAATCGTTTGCAGGAGATTGGAAAATCATTCTCAGGAGATTGGAAACCCGTTTGTCACAGACGTCCTTTCTCCCTGATACATAGCAAAAAAAAGAGATGCTCCCGACCGTACGGAAACATCTCCTTATTGTAACTACAAACTTATGCTTATGAATATTTGATGATTTGCCCCGGACGAAGCATAGTCTTACGGGATATTCCATTCAACTTGCATAACTTAGCAACCGTCGTACCATATTTCGATGCTATTACGGAAAGATTCTCACCCGATTTCACGCGATGCACTTTAGAACGAGGCTTAGCAGTCGGCTTCGGACGATCACTCGCCGTATTCTTAGCCACCTCGGTCTGCCCCTTGCTCTTATTGGAGCGGAAGATATAATAGTCTCCTGTCACATCTTGCGCTACGAAATCAAACATTTCGGCCGGATTGATAGCCTGTCCCAAGAAACGCGTTTCAAAATGCAAATGAGAGCCTGTTGAACGCCCGGTATTGCCTCCCAAACCGATGGGTTCGCCAGCCTTTACAACTTGGTTCTCACGCACAAGGTGCTTGGACAAATGCCCGTAAATGGTTTCAAGTCCGTTCGGATGACGAATTACGACATAGTTACCGTAACCTTTTCTTTCGTAATCCACGATACGTACTTTTCCGCTAAACGCCGAACGTATGGTATCCCCAATGTACACCTTGATGTCAAGCCCTTTATGCTGACGACGAAAACTTGCACGATAACCATAATTAGAAGTAATTCTCGTGCTCGGCGTCGGCATGCAGAAATGCCGCAAGTCTATCTTGTATTCTTCCGGCAATTCTACATCATAACGATGGGCATATTGGTTGTTCCAATCGGGATAAAGACCAAACGCGGGATTTTCAAGCTGTTCGTCACCAATCAAACGTTGCAAGGCAACCGAATCCACAGCTCTCATCTTTTGTCGATCGGTGCTTGGCGAGCCAACAAGTCCTGCCCTGCAACCGGCATACTCAACATGGCCAACACAACGACCGCTCCTGTCTTAAGTCTTCTGAAGTTAAAAACATTTAATTATTATTATAAAGTTCGCTTATCTTATTTTATAATTCGTCTAAAGCATACAAATAACCCAAGTTGGAAGATTCATACTCAAAAATCTCCTCCGGCTTAAAAAAACGCGCCAATTCTATTTTCGCATTCTCTAATGAATCGGACGTGTGGACGATATTTTGCTGGTTACTCATACAATAGTCACCGCGAATCGTGCCCGGAAGGGCATTCCTGCCATTTGTAGCCCCTGCCATCGCCCGCACTACATTTACAGCCTCAATACCTTCGAAGCAACATGCAATCACGGGAGTTGACATCATGGAATCCTTTAAAATCCGAAAGAATGATTTCTCGCGCAAATGAGCATAATGTTCATCCAATATCGCATCTGTCAATTGCATCATTTTCATTCCGGCCAACCTCAGTCCTCTCTTCTCGAAACGGTTGATAACTTCTCCTACAAGCCCTCTCTGTAATGTACAAGGTTTTAACAAGACCAAGGTTTTCTCCATGAATATAGACTTTTTGAATTAAACATATTAATTAGCGTATTCTAAACACTAACAGCGGCAAAGATAATCTTTCCATAACAAAAGCCCAAGAAAATTAACAGTATTTTTTCCTCAAAAGGCCGTTTTTCAAGAAATCACCCCCAATTCACCGTCCTATCTCTTAATTTATTTAACTGTCTCCATAGAATATCATTCTTTGAAGCAGCGCAATGCGGGTCGTCGTCCAACACTTTTTCGGCCGTTTCCGCGCTAACTGCAGTACTTGCCCGTCACGTGCCAAATTGGCCAGCCTCAACGTAAACGAAACCCCGCTTTGCTGCGTACCTTCCAAATCGCCCGGACCGCGCAACTTCAAATCCGCTTCGGCTATTTCAAACCCGTCGTTCGTCTCCGTCATGATTTGAATACGCTTGCGGGTATCAGCCGAAAGCTGGTATTTGGTGACCAAAATGCAATAGGACTGGTCGGCTCCACGCCCCACCCGTCCACGTAACTGGTGCAACTGCGCCAGTCCGAAACGTTCGGCATTCTCTATCACCATGACCGAAGCGTTCGGCACGTTCACTCCGACCTCTATCACAGTGGTCGCCACCAGTATCTGGGTCTTCCCTGAAATGAAATCTTGCATCTCGGCCTCCTTCTCTGCAGCTTTCATTTTACCATGCACCCGGCTTATCTTATATTCCGGCAAATCGCGGCACAACTGCTCATACCCCTCTTCAAGGTTCTTGATGTCCATCTTCTCGCTTTCCTTAATCAACGGGTACACCACGTATGCCTGCCGCCCCTCGTTCAACTGCGAACGCAATCCCTGTACAGGCTCTCCCGACGGTTTGTCAAACTGGTGAATCGTCTGAATCGGCTTGCGCCCGGGAGGCAGCTCGTCAATAACCGACACATCGAGGTCACCATACAAGGTCATGGCCAAGGTACGGGGTATCGGCGTGGCCGTCATCACCAACACATGAGGAGGATTGCTGTTTTTAGTCCACAAACGGGCGCGCTGAGCCACACCGAAACGATGCTGCTCGTCTATCACGACCATGCCCAAAGACTTAAAAGCACCGTGTCTTCCAACACGGCATGCGTCCCGACTAAAAATCCGTACCTCACCGTCTTTCAATCCCTCCAAAACAGCCTGTCGCCGCTTTCCTTTCACCGTCCCCGTCAGCAGTTCCACCCTTACGGGCATCCCGAACAACAAGTTCTGGAAAGTCACATAATGCTGCTCCGCCAAAATCTCGGTAGGCGCCATGATACAAGCCTGAAAACCATTGTCCAATGCAATCAAAATGCTCATCAAAGCCACCAGTGTCTTCCCGCTGCCTACATCGCCTTGCAACAAACGGTTCATTTGCCGCCCGCTCCCCATATCCTGACGAATCTCACGAATGACCCTTTTCTGCGCTCCGGTCAGCTCAAACGGCAGATTCTTTTCATAAAACGTATGAAACAGCTCGCCTACACGGGCAAACACATAACCACGGTATTTCTGACGACGCTCACGCGCATACTTTATTATATTCAACTGAATATAGAAAAAGCTCTTCGAACTTCAAACGGAATTGCGCCTTCCGTAAATCTTCCGCAGAAGTCGGATAATGCACATGCCGGAGCGCTTCATCCAAAGACACCAGATTCAACGAGCTTACTAAATAAGGTGGCAAGGTTTCCGGAATTCCGGCATCCAAACGTTCAAACAAAGTCGCCGTAAAATGTTCTATGGAACGGGAATTCAGTCCGGCCCGTTTCATCTTGTCCGTGGTCGTGTAATAAGGCTGAAGTCCCATGGTGTTCAAACGCAATTCATCGGCCTTGTCCACATCAGGATGAGCGATGTTGATTCGTCCGTTGAAAACACTCGGCCGCCCGAACACGATATAATCCGTCCGCGTCTTGTAGGCAGACAAAACGTATTTTATGCCATTGAACCAAATCAAGTCCACAACTCCCTGCCCATCGGTGAAATGAGCCACCAAACGCCGTTTCCGCCCCTCTCCCTCCGTATCAAAGCTCAATATCTGGCCGCGAATCTGTACGTAGGGCATATCGGCCGTCAACTCATGGATATAATAAAGCCGCGTACGGTCTATATGTTTATAAGGAAAGGTGTACAACAAATCATGCAAAGTACGGATTTGCAATTCATCTCCGAGCAGTTTGGCACGCTGCGGTCCCACTCCCGGCAGGAACTTGATATCTTGACGCTCAAGGTCTATCATCGGTCAATCGGATAAAAGAGCTTCGGCTATCTTTAAATCGAAAGGTGTGGTTATTTTTATATTCTCACGGTTGCCCGGCACCAACGACACCGGAACTCCCATAGCTTCCACCACGGAAGCATCGTCAGTGAAAAAAACGGACGGTACTCTTGCCGGTAAGCGGCTTTCAGCACATCGGCCCGAAAAGTCTGCGGGGTCTGCACCAAACGATATTGTGCACGGTCTACGGTTACACTGTCTCCCTCCGTCTCATTGGATTTCAGACGACGCAGTGTCTCCACGACTTCGACAACAGGGATGGCAGCACGCTCCCGGAAAGCTGATTCATAACATGCCGCTATGACCTCACGAGACACAAAAGGACGTACACCGTCGTGCACGGCCACCAAAGCATCCGTTTCCCCATCCGGCACCTCTGCCAAACCGTTGGCCACGGAATGAAAGCGCGTCTCTCCTCCGTCGGCCAAACGATAAGGAATGCGGAAGTCATATTCACGACACAATTCTTTCCAATAGTCCTGCTGTGCAACCGGCAATACCACAATCAGTTCCACACTTTCGTCATAGGCATGAAACGCATCCAACGTCCGCATTAACACCGGTCGACCTTGGACCGGAATGAACTGCTTGGGAATTTCGCCCCCCATACGCAGTCCTTTCCCTCCGGCCACTACGATCGCATATTTCTTCATCGAGCCACCTCGTTGTACAACATTCCGTTTCTCACGGCTTCCGCCTTGTCCTTACCGGCCAGCTTGGCCACGATGGCATAACCGAATTCAAATACGGCAGCCGGCCCTTTTCCGGTAATGAACAAACCGTCCTCCTCCACAAGATTACTTGTATAAGAAGCTCCTTCCAAGTTCTCTTCAAATCCGGGATAGCAAGTCGCCTTCAGTCCTTTCAGCAATCCCATACGACCGTAGACCAAAGGAGCCGCACAAATAGCCGCCAGCGGTTTACCAGCCTTATACTGCTGCATGATACCTTCGGCCAAACCTTCGTGTCCGGCCAGATTATATGAACCGGGCAGCCCGCCAGGCAATACCAACATGGCGGCCTTGGAAAAATCAACTTCTTCCATCAACATATCGGCCTCCACGCGAATTCCATGTGCACCGGTCACCATCTTGTCGCCCGTCACCGAAACGATACGGGTTTCCACTCCTGCACGACGCAAAATATCTACCACAGCCAAAGCTTCCACTTCTTCCGAACCTTCGGCAAAAAACAAATATACTGTTTCCATCCTTCTGTATTTAATAATGAATATTTATAAGTTAAATCAATTCTTCTCTTGCCACGCCATGCGTTGCACATCCGCTCCCGAAGGTGATTGAAACACCCGCAAGTCGAACTCCGGAATCACTGCCAACACATGGTCGAAGACATCGGCCTGGATTTCTTCATAATGAATCCAATCTTTCACCATCGAAAAGAAATACAGTTCCACAGGAATTCCTCTGTCCGTCGGCTGCAAATGACGGACCATGCAATGCAGTTCCTGATTGGTATAAGGCAAGCTTCGCAAGTATGCCGTCAAATAAGCCCGGAACACGCCCAGATTGGTCTGGCGGCGGCCATTGACCTTTACGGTATCGTCGATGGAATGAGCCGCATTATAATCCCGCAAATCCTGTTCTTTCCTTTCTATATAGTCTTTCAGCAAACTTATCTTGCGAAAACGTTCCAACATCTCCGGCGTACAAAACTTCACACTGCTCATATCTATATTGACAGACCGTTTGATACGACGTCCGCCGCTTTCGCGCATCGCATTCCAATTCTGAAACGAATCACTGACTAAAACGTATGGCGGCACCGTGGTCACTGTATTGTCCCAATTACGGACTTTCACGGTGTTCAGCGTCACTTCCGTCACGACCCCGTCGGCATCATATTTGGGCACCTTTATCCAATCTCCCACTTTCAGCATATCGTTGGCCGACAACTGTACTCCGCTGACGAATCCCATAATGGTGTCTTTAAAAATCAACATCAAAAACAGCAGCCGAAGCACCTAATCCAGCCAACAGCGAAACGGGGTCCTTGTCTATCAGTTCGCTAAGTATGATGATACCGCCCACAAACCAAGCCACCACTTGAAGCGTCTGCAACAAACTTTTCAAAGGACGGTCCCGGAAGGCTTCTTTGTCACTATAGACACTATAAACAGCCCTTAAAAAGCATGAACAAAAAAGCCAGAAAAGCAAGAACGATAAATACAAAACTGATTCGTCGGACAAAATCGACCGTACTTCCATTCGTATCGGCAAAAACTACGGGTACAAAGCAATATATCACCACCGGCACCACCATACGACTTAAACGTACCATTACCTTATGGTCGAATATCACATCATCCCACGTAGCTTTCGTGCGTTTCACCAAATGGGCTACAGCTTTCAACAAAAACAGCGGCAAACCGCATCTGCCAAAAAAGCCGCAGCGACCAATAAGGCCAACATGACGCCGTGCGTCAAGGCATCGGCTACCGACACCAATCCCCACGAAGCCAACACGCTTGTCAACCATCCCTGCAAGTCTATTTCCATCATCCCGTCGCGTCCGGCCTTTCTATTTCAAACATTCCAGATAGCGCTTGATGGTCTCTTCCAACCCGAGGTACAAAGCGTCACAAATCAGTGCGTGACCGATGCTTACTTCATCAATCCATCCTATCTGTTCATGCATATATTTCAAGTTCTCCAAACTCAAGTCATGGCCGGCGTTCAGCCCCAACCCCAAACTGCGAGCCGTTCGGGATGCTTCCACAAAAGGCCGAACAGCCACCTCCGGACTTCCTGCATAAGCCGAAGCGTACGGCTCCGTATAAAGTTCCACCCGGTCTGCCCCCGCTTTCGCCGCATATTCCACCATCTCCGCTTCGGCATTGACAAAAACGGAAGTACGAATCCCTTTTTCCTTAAATTCCCCTATGATTTCCGTCAGAAACGAAAGATTCTTTTCGTATCCCAACCCGCATTCGACGTAATCTGGTCGGGAGCATCGGGCACCAATGTTACCTGGGTGGGTCGTACTTTCAACACCAAATCATTGAACTTGTCCACCGGATTACCTTCGATGTTGAACTCCGTACGCAAAACAGCTTTTAGGTCATACACGTCTTGGTAACGGATGTGGCGCTCATCGGGACGGGGATGCACCGTGATGCCCTGTGCCCCGAACTTTTCACAATCCAATGCCACCTGCACGACGTCCGGATTATTGCCTCCCCGCGCATTACGCAGAGTAGCCACTTTATTAATGTTCACACTTAATTTCGTCATTTCTCTTTCAATTATAATTTGTCACCAATAGGGCAAAGTTAGAAAAAAATACTATATTTGCGGCTCTATAACCGCAGTAAAAGTCTTAATTAATATTAGGAGAATGGCAGAAAGACTCAAATTCGCCCTGTTCGGCAACATCTATCAAGCTAAAAAGTCGGCTTCGGTCAAACAACTCATTTCCTTGTTGGCCGCACACGATGCCGAACTCTATATCGACACCGATTTCTATACCTACCTCAGTCAGGAACTTCATTTCGATGTCTGTCCTACCGGACTGATATCAGACAGCGATTTTCAGGCAGACATCGCAGTCAGCATGGGAGGTGACGGAACTTTTCTGGCCGCAGCCAGCCGGGTGGGAAACAAAGACATACCTATATTAGGAATCAACATGGGGCGGCTCGGCTTCTTAGCCGATGTGTCTCCGGAAGAAATCAAAGAATGTATCGACGACATCTACAACCACACATACAAAATTGATGAGCGTAGCGTCATCGAAGTGAAATACGAAGGTCCGGAACTCTCCGGATACCCATACGCCCTGAACGAAGTGGCTGTCCTGAAACGGGACAACTCCTCCATGATTTCCATCCGGGTGGAAGTGAATGGCGAATTTCTGGCCACTTATCAGGCTGACGGCCTCATCATCAACACACCCACGGGTTCCACCGGTTATGCCTTGAGCGTAGGAGGCCCCATCATCGTGCCCCAATCCGGTACATTCTGCATTACGCCCGTAGCCTCCCACAGCCTGAACGCACGCCCCATCACACTCCGCGACCAAGTGGAACTTACGCTATCGGTAGAATCCCGCAACCATAATTTCCTCGTGGCTATAGACGGACGCAGCGAAGCCTGCACCGAAGCCACGCGCCTCATCCTTCGCCGAGCTCCTTATAATATAAAGGTATTGCAACGCAAGAACCATTCGTTTTACTCCACCTTGCGTGAAAAGCTCATGTGGGGCACCGACCCAAGGGAAGAATCATGTTGAACGCCTTTCGATCTTCTACGTCAACCTATTCCACCCCTACGTTTGCTCCAATGGCTGTGGAATATCCTGCGGCACCACCGATTGCAAACGGGACTGAACACCCTGCTCGGCTGCTCCACCGTATTGTTGATTTCATGTTCATCGCTGCCACCAAATGGACCATCGACATAGCGACCTATAAAGCCCCCGGAAGTTTATCTATAGCCGCCGCACTACTCATCGGTATCCTGTTGTCACAGCTCTGTATCCATTTCGCTTCACGCTGGGTCAAGGCCATTTTGCGAGTCAAGGCACAAAACCACATGCAACGGTTCTATTTCGACCGTTTGCTCCACAGCGAGTGGAAAGACCGGAACCGACGACACAGCGGAGACCTTCTGAATAGGCTGGAGCGAGATGTCACCGACGTGGTGAATGCCGTCACCGAGACGGCTCCTTCCATTATCGCCGTGTGCATACGGTTGGTAGGTGCGTTCTTATTCCTGTATTCCATGGATGCTTCATTGGCTTGTCTCACCATAGCCATCATTCCGCTCTTCATGGTATTGAGCAAGGTCTATATGAAACGTATGCGCAAACTGACCCGCGAAATCAGGAACACGGACAGCCGTATCCAAAGCATACTGCAAGAAACGATACAACACCAGATGGTTGTACAGACCTTGGAACAACAGTCCGTTATGGTACAACGGTTAGATAACATACAACAGGATTTACGCAACCAAATCAAGACGCGCACCCGCTTTTCGTCCATCTCCTCGTCTTTCCTCAGCGCCGGATTCATGGGGTGCTACCTTGTGGCCTTTCTGTGGGAGCCGCCCGACTGCACGAGGGGACGATCACCTACGGCATGATGATAGCCTTTATCCAACTCGTAGGACAAATACAAGGCCCGTTCCAAGACATGAGCCGTTTCATTCCTATTTTCGTCAACGCTTTTACAGCCGGCGAACGTCTCATGCAATTAGAAGAGATTCCTTTGAAAACATCCCGAAGAAATCCGGATAGGCTCGCCCTCCGGCATACGCTTCCATCAAGTCTCATACGCATACGACAAGGGAAGCCGCCACATACTGCAAGATTTCACCTACGATTTCCCGCCGGGCAGCCATACGGCCGTGATAGGGGAAACCGGTGCAGGGAAAACGACTTTAATACGCCTGATGCTTTCCCTTAATCCATCCCACAGCGGGAAAAATCATATTATACGACAACCATGGCAGGCAATCCGAATGCCATGCAGGTACCCGCTCCAACTTCACCTACGTCCCCCAAGGAAATACCCTCTTTAGCGGTACCATACGGGAAAACCTGTTGCTCGGCAATCCGTACGCCACAGATGAAGAAATGCAAACCGCACTCATCCACGCCTGTGCCGATTTCGTATTCCAACTCCCCGAAGGCTTGGACAGCCGTTGCGGCGAACAAGGTACGGGATTAAGCGAAGGACAGTCACAACGTATCGCCATCGCCCGCGCTTTTTACTGCGTCCGAGCGGTATTTACTATTCGACGAGGCCACTTCCTCACTCGACACCGCAACCGAAAAACGGCTATGGCAAAATATCTGTAACCATTATGGCGATAAGACCCTGATTTTTGTCACCCACCGGGTGAACATTATTACATCCGAAACACGCATATTGAAACTCAGCAAATAAAAAGGAAAAACTTTGGCCAGCCCATACAAAAACACTATCTTTGTCCCGTAACAGGTGTCCTGTCTGCCGACCGGCATTCCGGATGAAAAGGGAATCGGGTGGAAATCCCGGACAGTCCCGCTGCTGTAATTTCCAGAAAGCGTATCAAAAGAAAGACTCATACCACTGCCTCAAATCCATCACGAGGTCGGGAAGGTTTTTGATACGGGAATAAGTCAGAAAACCTGCCTGTTCAAACTGCGACATCCGCTTCGAGGGTTAGGCGATGATTCCACTCAGATTCTAAGAACCGTCTTTTCTATCACAAAGGTCGGCTTATTTCGTCCGCAACATAACGGACGAATGCGGCACCTTTCAGAACATGACGCTTGGAAGATGTCTGTCACACGACAACGCTTATTTAACCCCCTCCAAAGGCCGAAGCGATTCGCCCTGCGTCTGCCATGCTATCTGCTATCAATCAATTTTACCAGACGCAGAAATAAACGGAACGATGGAGACAGACAGAAGAATTCACATTCAAAAGAAATGGCATCCGGGTTGGATATACTTCGGATGCCATTCTTTTTATCAGGTTGATACTAAGAAAGCAACATGCTTTTCCATATATTCTACCTTTTTACATAATTTATCCGTTCTTTTATTCTGCGAATAGTTTCTTTTTCATACCTTAGCAAATGTTTCTCCAAATGATATTCCACAAATGCAAATGAGTACATATAAATATAACTTACAAAATTTCCATGCCATAGAAAAGGCGGAAATCACTATCGAGGGTATTACCGTACTGGCCGGAGAAAACGGTTGCGGTAAAAGTACATTGTCAAAATGGCTATACTACATAGTAAACGAAGTATATAATTTCGAACAAAATTTATTTAAAGACTATATCAAAAGTTTGAGTTCATTAATAGACCGAATGTATTTTGCTGCTCGGAACATGGGCTTGTATAGTCCTATCAAATACGACGATGTATCATCTGCGAATAAAAACTTTTTATTTACAGGAACTCTACCAAGCAACTTCATCAAATAGAACCTACTTCAGACAACAGCATAGAAAAAGCACATGACATATTCTTACAGTCACTTCAAATCTTCACAGAACACCTTTCTGAATTTTTGGAAAATAACAGGTCTAATGCACGTCGGGAACGTATCCTGAGATACCTAGACATCAGTCCCGAAGAAAAAGAACCGGCACAAGCCATTGAAGAATATAATGAACTCCATCAACGGTTGGCCAACCGTTTGGCCTATAATCTCCATCAAGCCATAAACAGTCGGCCATCTGATGCGTTCTTTGAACTCATCCGCAAAGACTACAAAGAAACAGGGAGATTCCCATCTGCAATCCAAATCACAGAAGACGACGTGGAAGTCTTCCATAACGGACAAGTTTCCAGCTTGTTCAATCTCCACCGGGCCATTTACATCGATACCCCCATAGCTCTTACAGCAGGCGAAACAGACAACATTTTCTGGAACGAATTGCAGAAGATGGCTATGGACAATCCCTCGAAGGAGGAACAGATACTCAAAAATTACTTCGACGAATCAAACTGCTTCTAAACGGGGAAACCATACTGACGGAAGATAATCTATTCGATGGACAAGAACTCCGGTATGTATCGAATGACCGGATGATCAACATCGAACTTGCAAAAAGCAGCTACGGGATTCAAGACTTTCTCCTACCTCCAAAGATTACTGGAGAACGGCTACCTTACCCCTGAAACATTGTTACTCATCGACGAACCGGAAGCCCACCTCCACCCTCAGTGGATTGTAGAATATGCCAGGCTGTTAGTCTTGTTGCATAAAACCATCGGTCTTAAAATCATGATGGCCACACACAATCCGGACATGGTGGCTGCCATCCGTTCCATTTCCGAGAGAGAGGGAATTCTCGACCATACAAACTTCTTCTTAGCGTCTCCGGGAGACACTCCCCCACAAATATATTTATAAGAATTTAAATCACGAAATCGGAGAGATATTCCAATCATTCAACATTGCGTTAGACAGAATAAGGACTTATGGAACCAATGATTTATGATAACCACGTTGTCAGGGAACACAGCCTTTATGCTCGATGTCCCTCCACTCTCAACGAGATTTCTAACCGTGATTATCCGGGCACAGACTATTTCAATCCCGATATCATTGGTTTAGACATGGATGATTACGAAAGAAGAACCTGCCATGGCCACGCAAACAATACGGTCGATGCCGTTATCGGTATTTGCACGTGTCAAAACAAGAAAAAGAGTAGTCCACGCTTGCTGTTAGTGGAACTGAGAATGGGTTATGAAAAAGGCCAACAACCTTTCTAAAAGCGAAATGGAAAGGAAAATACTCCATACAAAAGAGTTGCTTAGTGCAGAAAAGACTATCAACAGAGAGTCTGTTTTCATATTCGACGAACGAGTTGCCGCACAAGCACGACATTGGTTTGCCCAACGCAGTGCGGAAGGAGGAGGTGAATTACGGCACATAGTGGTTTATTCTGTCAAAGACTTCAACAGGGCGGTCCTCTCATACGATGACATGCCATACACTCCCCATCAATTCCCGGAGCATATCCAAAAAAGCCTGAAAGAACTTGCCGATCAAGAGCAATGGCCGTCCTTTTTGAGAAAGTTTGTTTTTGGTTCAAGAAAGCAGAACAATACAGGTACACCATGCCTTTTGAATATAAAAGCATAAAAGAAGCCGTCTCGCAAGTCTGGTCTACTTTCAGGGCAAACTCAAAACTGGAAGAGGATGACGAATTGTACGCCCAAATCATCGAAGAAGACTTTTTCAAGAAATAATGGCATTCACATCATCCGCTATTCCGACGGGACGACACAAAAACGGTTCGTGGACTGACGTTTCCCGTCCCTCTCATCCCCATGCGGCCACCCTTTGCGTATGCAAAACGGTGGCCGTAAAACTTATACAAATGACACTTTGAAAGCGTATCCTTCCGGTTAACCTTCAAAAAGGAAGTAAACCATACGGATTCTAGCCATTCATTGGGATTCAAAGCCCGTAATTTAGAGTAACATTTCGCATAAACATGCAAAGAAGCCCTCTCTTCTCTGCATAAAACCTGCATATATGCAAATCAATCTCAGCCGAACGGAAATTCATTCGACTGAAAGCGATTTTCCGTTGTGCGCACAATGAAAGCAAGTCCTAAGCCAACCACCTCATAAGTCGTTGGAAACGGAAATAAAAACAAGCCGTAAACCGCCTTTCCATCTCTAATTGAAACGGAAACACCTCCAAAAACAGAAAACAGAATGACAACGAAACAGGCTTGCCGCTTTCCCGACCGTAAAACCGTACGCACAAACCTCCGGCACGACCGACAAAAGAACGGTACAAGACCTTCTTTCGTTACAAAACGACAAAAAACCGCCGCACGAGAATCCGTTATTTTCACCCCCCCTCTCCCGGACGGAAATAACGGATTCTCGGACAACCGGATTTAACATTTTGACACTTTGCCCATGTCGTGCCACTGCATAAAAAGTGGTATATTTGTACCGTCATGCCACCGGACCGTACTGGGGCCGCCGTCGGCATACACAAGAAACAAACCATCAAACCGCATCATCATGAAACAATCCATCGTAACAGGCATGGGAGAAGCCTTGTGGGACATGCTGCCCGAAGGCAAGAAGATAGGAGGCGCACCGGCCAATTTCGCCTACCACATCTCGCAATTCGGTATAGACAGCCGGGTCGTGAGTGCCGTGGGAAAGGACACGGCGGGGAGCGAGCTATTGGAGAACTTACGGGACAAATCGCTGAAAGGACTTATCGAGAGAACGGACTTCCCCACAGGAAGCGTAGAGGTGGAAGTGAACGAAAAGGGCATCCCCTGCTACAACATCCGGGAAGACGTGGCTTGGGACCATATTCCCTTCACGCCGCAAACGGCAGAACTGGCCCGCCAGACGCAAGCCATATGTTTCGGTTCGCTGGCCCAACGGCATCCCGCCTCACGCTCCACCATCCACCGGTTTCTTGACACCATGCCGGACGGGGACGGACAATACAAGATATTCGACATCAACCTCCGGCAAGGTTTCTATACACAGGGAGATTATCTCCACCAGTCTGCAAAAGTGCAACATCCTTAAAATCAACGACGAAGAACTCGACATCGTGACACGGCTGTTCGCCTTGCCCGGCATGGGCCAGGAAGAAAGATGCAGGACGCTGCTGAAGCGATACACGCTGAAGGCTTTGATTCTCACCTGCGGCGCACGAGGCAGTTTCGTATTCACCCCGGAAGAGACATCCTACCGAGACACCCCGAAAGTGGAAGTGGCCGACACCGTAGGCGCAGGCGACTCCTTCACAGCCGCCTTCACGGCCGCTATCCTTTCCGGCGGAACCGTCCGCGAAGCACACCGCCTCGCAGTGGACGTTTCGGCTTACGTATGTACGCAAAAAGGAGCCATGCCCCTGCTCCCCGGTACATTCACGAAACGGATATAAAAATATCATCTTCACGCATTACACATACATTGCCATGTATGCCAACAAAAGGACATTCTATGAAAGAAGCAAACAAAATAATACTTTACCAAGACGATGACGAAATAACCCGTGTGTCGGTTCGTTTTGCCGATGAGGATTTGTGGCTGACACAAAATCAGTTGGCAGACATATATTGCACCACACAGGAGAATATTTCCATGCATATAAGAAATATATATGCTGACCGAGCTTGATGAAAATCGAACTTATAAGAAATTCTTATTAGTTCGCCAAGAGGGTTAACCATCAGGTAATTATCTACAACCGTGTGGACAATAAAAAACCTTTTGTAGGAATGACCAACTTCAAAGGGAACTATGTAACCCGGGATGATGTAAAGATTGCAAAAAATTACTTGTCGGAAATAGAACTGCAACGCTTGAACCTGCTTGTTTCCGGCTTTTTGGACTTCGCTGAATTTCAGGCATTAGAAATGAATCCTATGACAATGAAAGATTGGATAGAGGCACTCGACAATCAGATTATCGCCCATAAACGAAAAGTTCTGATAGGCAAAGGCAATGTCTCACATAAACAAGCCATAGAAAAAGCTGAAAAAGAATTTGAAATTTACCGCAAATGAGAAATGGACATGTTGGAGAGCGACTTTGACAAAAGAGGTGAAAAAGACTAAAAGACAAGGAACAAACACAATAGAAAAAGTCAAAAAATCAGCACGTATCCCAGAAAAGACATCCACAAAAATCCATAAATACCGATACAAGCCCAATGAAGAAGACTGCTTCGTGACAAGCAGTCTTCTTCATTGATTTTCTCACTCGACTTCCCACTCGAAAAAACACCGGCCGAATTGTCTTTCGGCAACGACTTCCAGCTTCATGGCCGTAGTCTGCACCGGCGTGAATTCCACCGTGTTGGGCACACCTTTTTCGTCCCGTATTCACCCGAAGCCGACACCTGTGTCCATCCGCCCTGTTCGTCCTTGTAATACAGTTTCCAACCTTGAGGCACGCGGCAACCTCCCACGGCTCGTCGTCGAACCAATACACGGTGGAGGAAGACACTTTGGACGGTTTCGGGAACTCGTAAAGTAATCCACTCCGTCGTTCTTTTTCGGCCACCAATGATAGTAGGCCATGGAACGGTCGTTCTCGTCCACCGGCACCAAGCGGTCGTTAATGGCAGACAAGGCCGTAGTCTTGTGCGAAGCGTCCACACGGCTCTCGAGGCCAGCGTAGCCGGCATGGACGGGCTTGTCGCGCTCACCTCCTGCGGCAGCCATACCATCATGTTACCGGCTCCCCGGTGCGCCCAAGCATAATAAGGAATGAGCGTCAGTTCGACATCCGAAGCCGTCAGACGGCCTTCGGCATCATAACAACACCTGTGCACCGGTCTTGATTTCCGTCAGGCCGCAAAGCATATCCGGTTTCTCTACCGTCTCGAACTGCGGACGGCGGTTCACCAGCACACTCATAATGTCGAAATCATTGTCGGGCCACTCCAGCGCAGTACACCAACGGGCCGCGCTCCACAGCCACACGCCCGCGGTCGGCCTCCACTTTGGCATGTGCTTTCACCACGCGAGGTTCCATATCGAAATGCACTTCCACTTTGTCGCCCTTCTTCCACCGGCGTTCTATCGTGAAATAACCGTCTTGCAATTCGCTTTCCACCGGTTCGGGCCGTTCACTTTCACACTGTATCCCAGACGCTTGCCGTCGCTGTAACGGTACAAATCGCTCGGTACGACTTGTCCGCGCACCCAACCGGGGATGCGGATTTTCATGGCAAACGCACCGACCTTGTTCTTCTTCACGCTCACGGCCCGTCGCCATCCCAAGGATAACGGGTCTGCTGCTCCAAGACGACACTCTTCTTGCCCACCTCAAGGTTGGCTTCGTTGGACATGAACAGGTTGACATATACGTCCCTTATCCTTCACGGCATATACATAACCGGGCAAGGAAGGGATGAAACGGCAAATATTGGACGGACAACAGGCACAACCGAACCAAGGCTGACGCTGATGCTGCCCCCGGCTCTCCAAGGGATTGGGATAGAAGAAACCGCCGCCGTCCAACGAAACGCCCGAAATCAACCCGTTATACAAGGAACGCTCCAATACGTCGTAATACTTGGATTCCCCGTGCAGGAGGAACAAACGGTAGTTGACATAGACGTTGCCGATGGCCGCGCACGTCTCGCAATAAGCCGACATGTTGGGCAGTTCATAATTCGCACCGAAAGCCTCGCCGTTGGCCGTTGCCCCGATACCGCCGGTGATGTAATACTTCTTGCCCACGATATTGTCCCAAATCCGGTCGATGGCATGGATGTAAGCCGTATCGCCCGTGAGGGCTGCCACATCGGCCATCCCGGCATACATGTAAGTGGCCCGCACGGCATGCCCCACGGCTTCGTCCTGCTCCACCACGGGCTTGTGCGCCTGGCTGTAAGCGTCTCGCCGAGAAGTGTGGCCGCGCTGGTCGAGGAAGAACTTCGCCTCGTCCAGATACTTCTGGTCGCCCGTCACGATATAGAGTTTGGCTAATGCCATTTCGGCAATCTGATGGCCGGGCACACGTACCAGTTGCCCTTCCCCGGACCGATTTCACGACACACGCAGTCGGCATAACGGATGGCAATATCCAGAAAGTTCCGTTTTCCCGTGGCTTGGTAATGCGCGATGGCACCCTCCACCATGTGGCCGAGGTTATAAAACTCGTGGCTCAAGTCCTCCACTTTTTCCCAACGTCGGCTTCCCGACCAGTCATGCGGACGCTTGGGATTCATCGTGCGGCTCGTGTACAGGTAGCCATCCGGCTCCTGTGCTGCCGCCACAATGGTCAGCACGCTGTCGATATACGATTTCAGCTTCTTGTCCGGATAGGTCTGCAGCAAGTAGCTTGCGCCTTCTATCGTCTTGTACACGTCCGTATCGTCGAACGGAAGACCTTCCACCTTTGTAATTTTCGCTCGGATGAGCCGCTTTGACAAAGTTTTCATATCGGCCGCTCTCTTCACATTTACTGAAGGCCAAAGGAATCGTAACCTCACGACTCGCCTTCAAGCGTTGTCCCCAAAAGGAATCCGTCACCTTGACGGACGTGAAAGGTACGGGAGAATAAGGATAACCGTGGGGCGCATCTTGCGCCTGCATATTTCCCCACAAGGAAAATACAAAAATAGCAGTCAGCAATTTTTTCTTCATGGTAGGTAAAAAAATAAAAATATTGATTTCACGGCAAAGTTAGTAAAACTAATTATCTTTTGCAGCATGAAACCATAGAATTATTAACCCATGAGAAACAAAATCTTATTCTTGAAACGAACCGCATGGACTTTCTGCACCGCTGCTTTTTCCATTGCCACCCACGGGCAAAACACGGCACAAATCATGGAAGTGCCGTTTACCCAAGTACGAATTCAGGACGCGTTCTGGTCTCCGCGCATCGAGACGAACCGCACGGTGTCCATTCCCTCGGCCTTCCGGGAGTGCGAGAAGAACGGCCGTTTCGACAACTTCGCCATCGCAGGCGGACTGAAAGAGGGCGAGCACCGGGGCGACTTTTCGTTCGACGACACCGACCCTTATAAAATCATCGAAGGAGCGTCTTACTCTCTGGCCGTAAAATACGATGCACGGCTGGATGCCTATCTGGACAGTGTCATCGCACTGATAGCCGCCGCACAGGAATCCGACGGTTACCTGACCACTTGTGTGACCAACCGCTGTACCCGTCTTTCGGGTTGGTGGGGGACACACCGTTGGGAGAAAATCAACAGCCACGAACTTTATAATTCAGGACATCTTTACGAAGCTGCCGTAGCCCACTATCGCGCCACGGGCAAACGTTCCCTGCTGGACGTGGCTATCAAAAACGCCGATTTGGTATGCCGAGTATTCGGTCCCGACGAAGGGCAGAAACATGTGCCTTCGGGGCATCCCATCGTGGAAATGGCTTTGGCCAAGCTGTACAAAGTCACCGGAAAAGAAGAATACCTCCACACGGCCCGGTATTTCGTGGAAGAAACGGGACGATGCACCGACGGACATGCCCCCAGTGCATACAGCCAGGACCACAAACCCATTCTCGAACAAGATGAAATAGTGGGGCATGCCGTGCGGGCCGGTTACCTGTATTCCGGTGTGGCCGACGTGGCCGCACTGACCGGCGACACGGCTTATTTCCATGCCCTTACGCGCATTTGGGAAAACATGGCCGGACGCAAACTGTACCTCACCGGCGGTATCGGATCCCGTGCCCAAGGCGAAGGCTTCGGCCCAGATTATGAATTGAACAACCATACAGCCTATTGCGAAACTTGCGCCTCCATCGCCAACGTGTACTGGAACCACCGCATGTTCCTTGCCACGGGCGACTCCCGATACGAGGATGTATTGGAACGTGCTCTCTACAATGGGGTCATTTCGGGCGTGTCGCTTAGCGGCGACCGCTTCTTCTACGACAATCCTTTGGAAAGCATGGGGCAGCACGAACGGCAGGCCTGGTTCGGTTGTGCCTGCTGTCCGGGCAATGTCACCCGTTTCATGGCTTCCGTGCCTAATTATATGTATGCCACACAAGGCAAGGACGTCTTCGTTAACCTATATATACAAAGTACGGCCCATCTCCACTTCCCCAAAATAAAATAGAAATCCGCCAGACAACGGATTATCCATGGGACGGAAAAATCCGCATGACCGTACATCCTGAAAAGAAGCAAACCTTTGCCTTGCGATGCCGCATCCGGGATGGGCACAAGACCGTCCGGTACCGACGACCTGTATCACTACACCGGAAAAGGAAAGGGCTACACCATACAAGTCAACGGCAAGGACGCGGAGTTCCGTGTGGAAAACGGTTACGCCGTCATCTTGCGGAAATGGAAGAAAGGCGACACGGTGCAACTAGATTTCCCGATGGACGTACGCCGGGTGGAAGCCCGTAGCGAAGTGGAAGACGACCGGGGAAAAGCCGCCATCGAACGGGGTCCCATCGTTTACTGCATCGAAGACAAAGACCAGCCGGACAGTTTGATTTTCAACAAATTCATTCCCACCGGGACGACGATTTCCGCCACTTACGCCCCGGATATGCTTAACGGCATCGTCACGTTGGAAGGCACGGCCCAAGCCGTCGGACGTGACGGAAAGGCGACAGACGTACCGTTCAAAGCCATTCCTTATTCGTATGGAACAACCGTGGCGCGGCACAAATGGCCGTATGGATTCCCCACATCGCCGGAATATGCCAGTCCCGAACCTTTGCCGACCATCGCCAGCCGGGCACGTACGCTGACGATTCAAGCCCCTATCCAAAAGACGCTCCCGAATCTGCCGCCACGGAAGGCTGGGCTTGGGGCGTAAACGACCAATGGGAACCGAAACGTTCGTCGGACACGTCCAAACCTTACCATTACTGGTGGCTCAAGCGCGGCACGGAAGAAACGTTGGCCTACGACTTCGATCAAGCTTACACCGTATCGGGCGTAGAAGTGTACTGGCTGGACTTCGACCATTACGACGGCAACTTCCGTGTACCCGCCTCGTGGAAACTCTATTATAAAGACGGTGACAGTTGGAAAGAAGTGGAAGCCACCACGCCGTACACCACAACCAAGGACGCTTACAACCGTCTCGACTTCAAACCGGTCAAGACCACCGGACTGAAAATCGCCGCGCAACTTCAAAAGGTGAGTCTGGCGGCGTGTTGGAATGGAAGGTCATTCCGGCTACTAAATAACCTCAACACAATACCACTGTCGGCGGTTTGTCCGTGTTTGGGAACAAACCGCCGACATATATTTCTAAACATACCTTACGGAACATCCCCGGTTCCGCTATACGATGCACACCCTCATGTCTTATACCCGTCCTCTCCTTTCCTTATCCGGCTTAAAGTCTGCGGTGTCATGTTCAAATAAGAAGCCAAATGCTTCAAGGATACGGCTTGTAACCTTTTTCCCTTCCCACTCCATCATCCTCCTATAACGTTTCACCACATTGGCCTCGCACAAATAACAGTTCCTCATCCAAAGCCTCTTGACATAATGGGCATACCAACGGGTCATTATTTTATCCCATAAAACAACCTTATCAGACAACACCGATGCAACCCCATCACTTAATCTCCAAAGCACGGAATCCTGTTCCGCATATAAATTCCATACCATTTCCGGTGCCTGCAAAAACCAATCCATACTGACAAAATCATGTGGAACGGCGAAGCCGCAAACACAGTCCATCCCCTCGTGCCGACTATCCTTTTTCCCAATACGAAGCACGCCTTTTTCTACCCACAGGAGCGTTTTCTGCCCCTCAGTCACAACTCTTTTCATTCTTCTTTACCACCAGTTGCGTCCAATTACGGTTCAACAATGTACGTTCCGCATCCGAAAAGACATGGTTCTTCCCGAAAAGGACAAATATTCATTGATAAGTTCTTCTGTGACTTCCGCAAATCCTTCCATCCGTTAAAAAATTAAGTCCCGTAAAGGTAAGGCTATTCCATCCATTCGTGGGACAATAATCGACCAATCCTGAACGAAATTCGTTCAATTTTCACTTTACTTTCCGGAAATGTATCAATAGAGATAAGAATGAATCTAAATTCATTTTTTGCTCCGAAAATGAACTTGGATTCATTTCTTCATTTTTTGCAATGTTTTTCCTCTGTTTTTCTTTTGGAACATATACAACAGAACAATACTTTTGCAACGTAATATTAACCGTTTAAATAAACTCTTATGAAAAAACTTATTTGCATAATGTGTCTAATCGGCTTGACTTTTTCATGTACAGAGGATTTACCACAAGACACCTCCTTTTTAACAAGTATCTCAAAAAAAGAGCTAATATAACAGACTCTTTATATATTGATTTGCATTCAGATATCGCATCATTAGGGAGAAACCATTGAACCAGATGTTAGTTATCCTAAAAAATTGGCAAATGCGACATATTATATCATTGGAAATTTGGGAACTCCTCCTGAATACACAAACAAATATGGAACCTTAACATGCACACAAGGAGCAATATTCACCCGGGAAAAGCTCGGAGGAATAGAGAATAGTAGTATCAAAGCCAGATTGGAACTTTTATTACCAGGAGAATGGTTCTTCAAAGTTGTTGTTGTAAAGAACAAGATACTTTCGACAGCCCGACAGAAGATATAGAAATCAATTTCCGAGGTATTCGGACATAGAAGAAGCCCCTCACTGAAGAGATGGAAGAAGTTTGGTATGAAACATTATTACTAACAAGTAAAGACTCTCGATGTGAAGAAGCTTTTTGGATTTATTCTTTATTAGATGGCGAAGGGTATGAAATTGTAAAAGGGGAAACCGAATACGGAAATTCCAATTCAAGTTGCGAAACAGGTTCTAACTCTTCATTAAATCCAAGCAATCCGGAAATTATCGTTCCTAAATCTCTTGGAGAAAAGTCAAAAATTTCCCATTGCATATTTCCACACCCATACCCCTATGACATACTGCCCACCCGAAAAGAAAAAGAGATACAGGCTTCTCAAGTGGAGATCTGTCATTTGGCGACAGACATGAGCTACCACTATTTCTCTATGACTATTCTGCCATATATATAGAAGGCGGACATGATTTATATGATCCCGCAACCATATCCCATAATACAATAGAAAGACGTAAAACTCCCAAAACCTGGAACGATTTATATTCATATTAATACAATAGAACCATCACAACATGAAAACAGGCCTCACTGCCATAGCCTTTTGCCTCACATTTTGTTGCATGCCGCAACCGAGTGTTGCACAAACCGTCCCGGATACCCTATATGGAATAATAAAAACCCGAAACCCGTTTGCACTTTCTCGCCAGAAACGCGAAAGATTACAGAGAAAAGCGGAAAAGAGATGCCAACGATACTTGGACAAATATGGCAATCCCGACCTTTCCAGATGGGACAGGGCTGACCGTATGGATTACCTGCACCACAAGGCTGTGAAAGTCATCCTGATTTTGGCTCCCGACTACTACCGGAACTATGCTTACCCGGTCATTAAGGAAAGAATGGCCCCCAAAAGCTGGGGTAATAAGAAAAGAGCATACTGTTATGAACTCACCTATTATTATGATGCCCGGCAAGAAGAATGCGCAGACAATAACCGGTTGGCCACAGTGCGCATCTGGAAAGAAAACGGCCAACCATGTACATTATCCGCAGGGCCGTTTGAAATCGGCAATGTTTTTCCCCGCCCCACTGGGAAAAACAAACGGAAGAAGATGTACGGAACGGAAAAGAGAAACTTTATCCTTATGCCATTTTTCGTTGGGACGGCAATACTTTATACTAAAAGACGCAACTAATCCCCGTACCCCTTGGCCTCTATCAAATGATTTCCTTATTTTTGTAGATACGAAAAATAAGGAAATCATGATTCTAACTTATATTTACCACAGCGGCTTCATGCTCGAAGGAGTATCGGTCATCCTGATTTTTGATTTCTGGCGGGATGCCGACAACAGTATCGTGGAACGGACACTGTCCACAACGCATAAACGCGTCTACTTTCTGGCCAGCCATTTCCATCAGGACCATTTCAATCCGGAAATCCTGAACCTGCCCGTACCCCACGGGGAAAAGAAAGTCATCCTCTCCCCGCGACATCTACCGTCGGCGACGTGCCGGAACGGAAGGCGTAACGGCATACCTGAGACGGGAGAAAGCTACCGAGACGACCTCATCACGGTACATGCTTTCGGTTCCACTGATTCCGGCGTATCTTGGGCTGTTCATTTTGAAGACAAAGACATATTCCACGCAGGCGACCTGAACAACTGGCATTGGGCAGCCGAATCCACGCCACAGGAAATCAAAAAACGGGAAGGCGACTTTCTGGCTATCCTGAACGACATCCGAAAGGAATGTATGGCTTTCGACCTGGTAATGTTTCCCGTAGACCCACGTTTGGGTAGCGACTTTGCCCGTGGCGCACGACAATGGTTGCAATATATCCCCACCCGTTATTTTGCCCCGATGCACTTCCTCCGGCTCGCGAAAGGGCCATGACCTTCGGTCCGGAAGCGGAACGAATGCAAACCCGTTTCCTCTACATTCAAGAAGAAGGAGAGGCCATCGCTCGGTTCTGACGGGGTTTGCACATCCGGAAGAAAAGGCTTACCTTTGAAAATAAAAAAAGCAAAAAATACAGCAAACTTACAGCCTATGAAATTTATCTCATGGAACGTCAACGGCCTGAGAGCCTGTTGTGAAAAAGGATTTAAAGAGTCTTTCGCCGCCTTGGATGCGGACTTCTTTTGCCTGCAAGAAACAAAAATGCAGGAAGGTCAGCTCGATTTGGAGTTTGAAGGCTACCGCTCCTACTGGAACTATGCGGAGAAAAAGGATATTCCGGTACGGCCATCTTCAGCCGCCATGCCCCGCTCAATGTCACATACGGCCTCGGCTTGGAGGAACATGACAAGGAAGGACGCGTCATCACGCTTGAAATGCCTGACTTTTTCTTAGTCACGGTCTACACGCCCAACTCGCAGGACGGACTGAAACGTCTGATTACCGTATGCAGTGGGAAGAAGCATTCCGCGCCTATCTCTTGCAACTGGATGCCCGAAACCGGTCATCGTCTGCGGCGACTTGAACGTGGCGCACCGCGAAATCGACCTGAAAATCCGAAATCGAACCGTAAAACGCAGGTTTCACGGACGAAGAACGGGAAAAATTCGGCATCTTGTTAGACAGCGGTTTTACAGACACGTTCCGTTTCTTCTATCCCGACCGCGAAGGCATCTACTCATGGTGGTCTTACCGTTTCAAAGCCCGGGAAAAGAATGCAGGGTGGCGTATCGACTATTTCTTAGTGTCTAAACGACTGGAAGCGCAACTCAAAAGCGCAACCATACACACCGAAATATTCGGTTCCGACCACTGCCCGGTGGAGGTAGACTTGTTCTGACCCGTCAGCCACTTTATATCGAAAAAGAGCCGTTCCCATGTGCTTTTGCGCACTCCGGAAACGGCTCTCTTCGTATCTGGCAGGTATTACCCCAACACCCTGCGTGCCCCTACATACCGTCGGTCATAATAGCCGTCAGAAGAAGAATTGATGCAAATACCCTTGCGCCCTGCATGGATGAATTCAAATTCACCGGTTTCTTCATCCACATCCGTCACGATACCCACATGCCCGATGGTCTTCTTGGAACGCGTACCGGTGAAAACACCAAATCCCCCTTGCTGCAAGTCGCGGCGGTCGTCTATCTTGACTCCTTCTCTAAACTGGGAACGCGAAGAACGCGTCAAACAGATATTCAAAGACTTAAAGACATAAGTAGTGAAACCGGAACAATCAAATCCGCGCTTAGGGTTCATTTGCCCGTAACGGTAAGGCACTCCGATAAACTCTTTGGCTTTTCTACGACATCTTGGCCGGTGACTGAATCCTCCTTTATTTCTTCCGATAATAACGTCTGGGCAGAAACGGGGACACACGAAACAAAGCACACAAAACAAGCAGAGACCAAAGACACCGCATCATTATTTTGATATTAATTTTAAGGGTTCTACATGAATTTCGATGCCAAAAATACACCTTTCCATGCAAAACCCCAATAAAATACACATCTTTTAAGAGCCTTTAAGGCTCTGGACGTCAATGAATCGTGACCATGGTAGCCCCGAATCCATACTCGCGGAACGAAGCATCCTGATAAGTGCAATTCTTATAAACCCGCTTCAATTCCTTCAAGAGTTCGCTGCGCAACACACCTTCTCCCTTACCATGGATAAAAACGATTTTCTGTCCTTTGTTCTTTTGGTTCTCGTCCATCACGCGGCGGAACTCCTTCATCTGGCAGTCCAACATCTCCTTGTTGGAAAGCCCTGCTGTATTGTCCAACAATTCACTGATATGCAGATCTATTTCTATGATGCCGTTCTTCGGTTGTTCCGCTTTACGAGCCGGTTGGCGTACCGGACGCTCGTCGGCCGATTTTTTCAGCAAAGCCTCCTGCAACTGTTCTGCATTGACAAAAACCGTACGGGCAGGCACGTCATCCTTCACCACGTCATACACCAAGGCATCTTCTTCAAAGAAACCGAAGGTTGGAACGTGTGCAACTTGTAGAACTTCACAGTGTCTATCCGCAATTCCACCTGTACGGCCGGTTTGAGCAGAAAAGTCTTCTCCTGTTTATAGGCCAGGCATTGCACACAGACGCGCTCCATGTCGTTCAACACCGAACGGTCGAATTCCTCCATGAAGAGTTTGGTGTTCGGCTCCACCGTCCCTTGAAACGTACGCGCCATCCCTGTACCCTCCACACTCATGTAAAGAAAGGTGACGTAATAGTTACTGTCGTTCACCAAATAAGCCTCGAAAGACGTGGTGGTCATTTCTTTGGGATTCATCGGCACGTAAGCCAGAAAACGTTCAGCTTGTCACCGTTCCGGCGTTCCTGCGGTTTGGGCACGAATGTCACAGGACGGTCGTCTTCCTCATCTTCATCACGAAACTGTCTGGCCGCCCGCTCCCCTACGAGTTTCTTCTTGTCGTGCGTACCGGTGTTCACCTTGGCAATATTATAATCGTCAGTCTCTACCACGACACACTCACGCACGGGCATCGGAATGTCGAAACCGTCTTCACCCCGCACCAATACCGTATCTTTTGTCTTGAAGCCGCTCACGATGCCGCCCCCCACTTCGCTCAAAAACCTTACTTTATCTCCGATTTTCATATCTTCCATGTTTTATTCCCCGACAAAGATAGCGAAAGACAGGCGCAGAGGCAAACGAAAACGGAATTTTCTGATTGGGCTGTGCCGGTTGCATCCTATCTCCGCGCAGACAAATATACAGCAAAGCGCAAGGAGTACAATATCTGTCTGCCGCCTTTATGCTTTTTTATCCCAAACACCCGTTCCACTTCGGTAAATATACCTAACTTTGCATCCCAAAAGCTATCAATCCCAATGGAAGAGACCAAACACATCCAAATTAAAGACTTCAATTACGAACTGCCCGAGGAGCGTATCGCAAAATTCCCCCTACCCGAACGGGATCAATCCAAACTGTTGGTGTACCGTCACGGAACGGTGGGCGAGGACACGTTCACGTCGTTGCCGGACTATTTGCCCCAAGGTGCCCTGATGGTATTCAACAACACAAAGTCATACAGGCGCGGTTGCATTTCCACAAAGATACCGGCGCGCTCATCGAGGTGTTCTGTCTGGAACCGGTCCGTCCGCACGACTACGCGCTGATGTTCCAACAAACCGGTCGTTGCAGTTGGCTTTGCCTTGTGGGCAATCTGAAAAAATGGAAAGCGGCTGCTTATCCCGCCCTGTGGAAATCGGCGGACGCAGCATCACCCCTGAAGGCTACCGGGGCGAGAATCGCGGCACCAGCCACTGGATTGACTTTGAATGGGACGACGAACAAACGACTTGGGCTGAAATTTTGGAAGCCGTGGGCGAACTGCCCATCCCGCCCTACCTGAACCGCGAGACACAGGAAAGCGACAAGACGACCTACCAGACGGTGTATTCTAAAAATCAAAGGCAGCGTGGCTGCCCCCACGGCCGGGCTCCATTTCACCGAACGCGTGTTGGCCGATTTGGATGCCCACGGCATTGACCGCGAGGAAGTGACGCCCACGTCGGGGCGGGCAGGTTCAAGCCCGTGAAAAGCGAAGAGATTGCCGGGCACGAGATGCACACGGAATACATTTGCGTGCATCGCAGCACGATTGGGAAACTGTTGGCCCACGGCGGCGCATAGCATCGCCGTGGGCACGACTTCGGTGCGTACCCTCGAGAGCCTCTATTACATAGGTGTGGCCTTGACGGAAATCCCTGACGCATCCGAAGAAGAACTCCACGTGCCGCAGTGGATGCCTTACGAGTATGCCGCCCGGACACGCCCCTCCAGAAGCCCCTGACGACGGACGTCCGGAAGCACTCACCACAATGCAAGCCCTGCAAAACGTATGGGATTACCTGAACCGCCACGAGCTGATAGCCCTGCACACCAGTACGCAAATCATCATAGCTCCCGGATACGAATACCATATCGTGCGGATGATGGTCACCAATTTCACCAACCGCAAAGTACACTGTTGTTACTCGTCTCGGCTTTCGTGCACGGCGATTGGCGCACGATTTACGACTATGCCCTCGCCCACGATTTCCGTTTCCTCAGCTACGGCGACAGCTCATTGCTCATTCCTTAAACCTCGCAAGGCCTCATGATAGCTACACAAAAAGATAACCAGGAAGAGATGTTTCCCCTCGTGGATGAAGAGGGGAACATCATCGGAGCCGCCACGCGCGGCGAATGCCACAATGGCAGCAAACGCCTCCACCCTGTGGTGCACTTGCATGTGTTCAACAGCCGGGGCGAACTTTACCTGCAAAAGCGTCCGCATTGGAAAGACATCCAACCAGGGAGATGGGACACGGCCGTAGGAGGGCATGTGGACTTGGGCGAAAGCGTAGAGATGGCCCTGCGCCGCGAAGCGGAAGAAGAACTCGGCCTCACCGGCTTCACTCCCGAACGTCTCCCCCACTATGTATTTGAATCCGACCGCGAACGTGAACTGGTCTTTCCCCACCGTTGTACCTACGACGAGGACATACGTCCCAGTGCTGAAACAGATGGCGGACGTTTCTGGAGCACGACGGAAATCCATGAAGCGATGGGAAAAGGAATCTTCACACCCAATTTTGAAAGCGAATACAAGAGACTTTTCGGGAACGAGCCGGACATGCTTTTATGAATGAAAGCGAGAATGAATGACAAACATGCTTGTTTCCATACGGAATGCGGTTCGGATAGAAGAACATGTTTCTTATGAGAAGATGATTTAGACAAAAGAACATAAGGACATGTTTCCTTTGGGAAAATGATTCGGACAGAAGAACATAAGGACATAAGATTCCTTACGGAAAGCGTTTTTCAGGCTTCTGTTCTTTTGTTCTTCTGTCTTCTAAATATCTACATACGGAAACGTTTTCCTTCTGTCATTCTGTTACTCAGCCTCCCTCATTTCCTTTTATTACATTCTTTAACATCATCCGCTGAAACAAAGAGCGGCTTCTGCGTATTCTTTATAAAAGGGAAAGAACGGCCACGTCCTGACTGCCGGAAACGGTTCCGCCCTTGTAACATTAACCTCATGGAAAAAGACAGAATTTGAAATAGCGGCATCCATGCTACGAGGCAAACTCGTAGACATCGCGCGTTTCTATTTGTCTGATGAGGACAGGCGGAAGACATCGTACAAGAAGCCATGCTCAAACTTTGGCTTGTCCGAGACCGGATCGACCGGGAAAAGAACATTGCTCCCATGGGTATGACCGTCACCCGTAATCTTTGCATCGACCGCCTGCGGCGACTCAAAACCCATCCGCACGAAAGCCTGACGGGGCATGACGTGCCCGACGGACAGCGAAGCGCACAGGCGATGATGGAAGACCGTGAAAATGCGGAATGGATGCGCGGGGGCCGTTCGGAAGCTGCCGGACAAATACCGGGCCGTGCTCCGCATGCGTCAGGTGGAACATTTGGAAATGGGCGAGATAGCCCGTATCATCGGAGCAACGGAAGGCGTAGTCCGCACCATATTGTCACGAGCAAAGGAAACAAATGATGGAACAACTAAAGGTAAGGAGAGATTGAACATGACGACAAACAAAGAAGACATCAGACGATGGCTTGACCTCTACATGGAGGGAAAGACCTCGTTGGAAGAAGAAGCCCTGCTGACGGGTATTTCCGTTCGCCGGATGCCGACAAGGATTTTGCCGACTTCAAAACCATGTTCAACCAGTTCGACGAAGGCGAACCTTCTTTCACGGAAGAAGAACAGGAAAGGTGGATGCAGTCATGCCCACTGGAAGAAATTCCCGGCTCCTCTGCCCTACAGACCGTTCCTCCGATGCTACCGAAGCGCATACGTCGCACAAGGCAAATCGCCGTACGGTGGATAGCGGCAGCTTCCGTCGCAGCCGCATGTTTTTCTTAGGTACCACCGTCTCGCGAAAGGAAGCCACACAGCCCACAAATTCCATCTCCATACCCCTACCGTCCTCACGGAAGTAAAGTGGAAAACCGATACGGTATTCATCGAAAAAGCCAGTGCCCACTACGTTGACTGCCAAAATAATCACAGTCCGGGACACGATTGTCCTCCCCGCAAGCCACCCAAAAGGACAAATGTGGGCAACGCCCTCAACAGGACAGGACACGTCCTCCACCGAAACGGCCTCAATCCCTGTCCGATACTGCCCTACAAGACGCAGACACGGCAGACCGACAGCAGACCATGCCACACTTGGCCGACATTCAGGCCGAGTTCCAAAAAGCAGAAAAAGAAGAATGGACGAATTTTCCAAACAATATGAAATAAACATCCCGCCTTATGAAAACGTGTATTAAACCTTTGCTATGGATGACGATAGCCATCATAGCTTCCACGACCTCGAGCCATGCACAAATATTCTATCAGGAAAACCCTACGGTCATGAACTTGTACCACCAATTGGACAGTATGTTCCCAAAACGCTACCAAACCAACCGTTGGCTAACGGGTGCCCAATATTGGGTAAACCATTGGTATGAGAGTGAAGAAGAATACCGAAGATTCAAACCCGAAATTGATGCCATGTTCCAACAACTGGACGGCATGCGCACGTTCCACAAGTACACGGAAACGACCGACAGTCAACACGTGCAACAGAAAAAATATATCATGACCTTGCCCTCTGACATCAACGGACAAATGGAATACTTGTCGTTCGAAGCCGACACAAAGGGAGTGTATTTTTATTATCAAACCATGAACCAACTGATAGATGAGAAAAGCGACCCTGTCCCCGACCAAAGCATCGTGACCGAATTCGATTCTCTTTTCAACGCCTATGCAAGACGTAAAGGCACAAAAGAAGAAGATGTACACTATCAGGGCAACCTCGTACGCATCATCTGCCTTATACAAGGACCCAATAGAGGAGGACGGAGAACCGACGGGGTCAAGTACGTCGTCCCCCCGTTGTAATGAGCGCGATTATTCCCGCTTCTATGATTTATTCCATAAATACCTGAAAAAGGTGCCTTTGCTCGTATCCACCAACGATGTATATTGGCAATACCATGAAGTGGCCGTCCGTGTCCGCCTAAGCAACGGTCGCCCCATGTACATGGGAGCCGCACTAAAAAAGGCAATGATCTTTACCTCGTCAGGGGTGGAAGGCCCAATCAACGGCGCGGGCGTGCTCCCACGTGCTTGGGCGGAAGAAGACCCTGTATGGAAATTCGACTACATGAAAAAATAAATACGTGTACGTGCGCACAAGCAAACCAGAAATAAGTTAATCCGTCCCCGCCGCCTTGTGAAAGGCGACCGGGACTTTCTATTGATTAGGAAACAAGGGGTTATCAGGCTTTTCTCTATTTCTTCCGCCGACAACCCCGTGGCACCGATAATGGCATCCACGGACAATCCCATGGCCTTTTAACCTGTGGGCTATCTCCAAAGCCTTGGCATGCTCTCCTTTCGGCACGCCCTTCCATGCGACCTTCCGCACGGCCTTCCATACGCCCCTCCGCACGCCCCTCGGCACGCTCCGTATAAATATTGTTGCGCAAAATGACGATGTTATCCAGATGACGGTAATAAGCTTCGCGCTCACCTTTTGTCATCCCGTCCACCTTCAGGCGTTCGCGCACCTCCGCCAAACCGGGGGCGTGGGCTGTTTCGGGAATCTCACCCGTATTCAAATAGTAGATCCATTCCTCCAACGGGGTCTTGGCCACTTTGTTGAAGTCGTTCACCTTCAGGATATAATACCCGGATAAGTTGGCTCACGGCATCCACCTTTGAAGGTCTGCCGTTGGAAAGGAGTCAGTTCCAATATGTCGTTCTCATGGATGCCGCGAAATTCCGTCTTGCCATGGTACACGATATCCTTGCCATGCCCCAAGGAGAAATAAACGATGTTCACGCTGTACACCTTGCGCACGTTCTCATACCCCTCGCCACGGTTGATGTATTCCGTCACCAACTTCGACACGCCGAACAACATGCGCTGAAAATAAAGCGTACTCATTGTTGTTCTGCACCTCGATGAGTATCAGTTCCCCTTTGGAATCAAGGCCAACAAATCCACACGGTTGTACTTGTCGAACTCGTCTTCCTGATTGCTTTCGCTCTCCAACAACTGGCTGATGGTGATTTTCTCATCCAAAAGCGTGGTCAACAAGCCTTCCAACACCCCAAAGTTAGCCTTTGTTGCGCAACAGGCGCTTCATCGCCCAATCAAAACGGATATAGTTTGCCATAAGCGTAGACTTTATTGCCATATATTTTTGCAAATGTAACGTTTTTCTCTCGCCCGTCCTCCAAAGGTGCAATAAAGAGTGTTAATAACAGACCGAACTGTCAGGGGAATTCCGATTCAACACCGAGCAGTTCCTATACTTCCACAAAAGCGAGTGAGACGAAACTTATATACAAAAATCATTCGGCGCAGAAACGTTTTCCGTTCTGCTCGAATGATTTTCCAATCTGCGGCAAACGATTTTCCGTTTGACGCAGATTTTTTTCAAAGGCTTAAACAACTGAAATTCAGCTCTGTGACAAACCTACATTTTCTTTACAAGCATCCATCCACGGACGGAAGCCCGTACCGCACGCTGCCGGAAGAGTCCGGAAGCCTCCCATGCTCCCGTTGTCAGAAAGCGAGTTTCAACGTGGCCATACCGTAGGGTCTCATCGTCAGCGTCTCCTCCACGGCTTGTCCGGGCTGCTCCTCGAGCGTGCAGAGCGACACGGACGACGGACGGCGGGCCGGGAAGTCCAAAGCCACAGTCTCTTCCTTGTCCGACACGGAACGCAAACGGACAATCATCTCGTTGTCTTTCCCCGTGGATTTCAGCACGGTGACGTACACGGCACGGTTGTCTACCGCCACAACGGGCTTCACGTCCGGGTTCTTGTCCGCAGTAACATGCACCAACGGTTGCGCCTGCTCCAAACCGAAACGGTTGGCGGCCACGGCGTCATATCCGCCATGCGGATGGATGCGGTAACGGAAAGCCACCGGCCCGTCCTGCGTCAGGGGGAAATTCGTGTGCCAATGGTTGTTCATCGCCCAGGAATACACCGTGGAAGACGGTTCCAACTTGGTCAGCCAAGGTCCTTGTCCGCCCCATCCCAACGAAATGTTGGCCGTGCGGTCGCCATACTCGAACAAAGGGGCATCCAAGGCACACCAAGTCACGCCGTGCGTGTCGTTCGAAACGTCCAACCAACGTTGCAGGGCTATCCAGTTGCGGTTGGCCTGCGGCCATTGGTCTTTCTCCATTTCCATCACGCCCCAAGGGATGTCCACCTTCGTCACGCCCTGCGGCACGTTAAAACCGAAACCGAAATGTATGCCGTCTTTGTCCAACAACGGCAACTTGTCTACCACGTTGGTGGTCTCCACCCACGGTTGTCCGGCCACCAGACGGATGGTACGCGTCACCGAACGGCAGCCTTTCATCGTGGATTCCACTTTCAATTCCACCACCAAGCCGCCTTGCTCGGTCACCGTGACGGCCTGCACCTTGTCGGCCTCGGGCTTGTTTTCGTTGGCCGGCAGCCAACTGCACGAATTGGCCCCTCCGTCCACCGACGCGTCGATATAATTGTAATCTTCTCCGGCACGGGTCAAGGCCGCGATGTTTCCTGTCTTGCCGTCTATCGTGACACGCACGCAACCGTTGTCCAACGTGTAGCCTTCCACCTTGCAGGCATCGCCCGGCACGGCATCGCCTTCCACCACACGATAATGGCGCGAACCCAAGGCGGGCACGTCCGAAGCCCAGAACACCAGTTCGCCGGTAGACAAACGTTGCGAAGGCACGGCGTTCCCTCATCATCCACCACCTTGTTGCCTTTCTGGCTCGGAGGCCGTCAGCGTCACCAACCCGCCGTGCGCCCACGACTGCGTATTGAGCACGGCGATACCGCCGTTCGACGGCCCTTCGCGCGGCCCCAACGCTCCGTTGGACTTGTCGTGGCCAATCCCAACGCCTCGTCCAACAAGGCCGTCGAACGGGCTTCCGCTTCCTGGAAATAAGATTGTTTCACCTTTCCGATGGCTTCATGGAAATAAGGTTCCCACGGATTCTCAAAATCCCAAGTATGTTCCGACCCCATCATAATATAACGCCAACCTTCATCGAAATCGGCACGCGGGGCACAAGCTCCTCCTGCCAGCATCGACCACACGGTCTCTGCCTGCGTGATTCTCTCCTTGTTACGGCGGTTAATGGCCGTCAGCCTGGCAGCCGTACCCAACCCGTCGGTCCAGTATTCCGTATAGTCTCCCGTCACGGTCGGCAAGCGGTCGCCATAATCTTTTTTCCAACCGCGCCATGATTTCATGCCCGCCGCTGATGACAATCTTCGGATAAGCATATTTCTTGTTCCATTCGTTTACGGCGTAGGGGACATCGGCATCCACCGGACTGTTGTCCCACAATGTCCAAGAGAGTACGATGAAATCGAGGGGGTAATGGTCACGTTCCAACTCCACGAGCTTGCCCGTAAAGTCTACATTGGCACTCCCCATCCGGATGCGTGCCGGCACCTTACGCGGGTCTCGCTGGCCGAACCAAGGCCGCCCGGTCGTGTTCCCCTTGTCCATGCTGCCACTGTTGGAATACTTGCCCGGTTGCAGGAACAACACTTTGGAATGGCCGTCGGGTCCTACCCACCAGAAAGGCATGCCGTCTATATTCCGAGAGTGTGCGTTGCCGCCCCGGTCGGTGTTCGGCCACGAGATGACGTACTTGATGCCCTCCTGTGCCATGACCGGAACCAGTCCCCAGGAAATGCCGGGGATGTCGAACTGCTGGAACACATCGGCAGGCACGCCGGACAGCCGTTGCAACTCGCGCGAGAACTTGAATACATGAAACAACTCCTCATCCAAACAAATGCTCGTATTCAGGTTCACATAACTGGCGTCCACACAAAGGTCGCCTCGCCTGATAGCCGCAATGACCTCATCCCGTTTCTCCGGTTCTGAAATCCACAGGCGTTCAATCGGCCAAGTCACCTCGGGATTCCACACGAAGCGTGCACCGTCCACATGTCCGGCTGTTTCCCGAGCCAGTTTCATGCCTTCCCACACGTTCGTCTTGTGCAACATCTCCACGTTTTTGTGCGTGTTCGTGTAACCGATGTCCACGTGCGAATGGTTGTAAAGGTACACCGTCCAATGCCGCATCGGTTCCACGGTGACTTTCGTCTTCACTTTCTTTTTCCGTCCCGCGCACCGTCAGCGAAATGCGCTCGCGGCCTTGTCCATAGGCAAGGCGGAAGGCAACATGATTTCCACCTCCGCCGAATCCTTCGCATCGACACGGAAGGTAGAAGTCTCCTTCAGTTTCTTGTACGCCACATCCACACGGACTTCGCCTTTCAATTCGGGGCCTTTCAACCGCACGGCAACGATACGTCCTGGCAAACGGTCTTGTCTATACCCATACAAAGGCTTCACCACACAACTGACTTGCTCCGGCACGACATCGGCACTTGCCTGTCCGGCCGCCAGAACCGCCAGTATCCCACAAAAAAATTCTTTTCATCACATTGATTAGTTTTTCATTGTATCGGTCACAAAGTGACAAAAAAAAAAAGACGGGACGGGCAATCAGGCATAACGCAAAAAATGCCACATTCTCGCCACACCGTGCGAAAAGCCCCTGTAAAAACTTCCTTTATCGGCCGATTCTGCCTATCTTTGCCCGCACATATACAACAAAACTCAAACATTACCTAATCATGAAACTCAAAAAACGAATGATGACCGGCATGTTGGCCGCCACCCTCGGAGCCATGACACCAGTGTTGGCACAAACGACCGAGCCTTCTCCTTACAGCAGTTACCTCTTCGCCTTCTTCTCCAACAATTCCCCATACGGCGAACAAGTACGTTATGCCTTGAGCGACGACGGATATAACTACACGTCCCTCAACCAAGGGCATCCGGTCGTGGCCTCGGACACCATCGCCCTGAAGAAAAGCATACGGGACCCGTACATCACAAGAGGCCGGGACGGAAAACATTTTATATGGTCATGACGGACATGCGCTCGGACGAGGGTTGGCAAAGCAACGACGGACTCATCCTGATGAAAAGCACCGACCTCATCCATTGGCAACACACGGCCATCGACTTCCCCACCCGTTTCCCCAACCTGACGGGATTCGACCGCGAGAACCTGCATGCCGTTTGGGCGCCTCAAATCATCTGGGACGACGAGGTTGGGAAATATATGATTTATTACTCCATCGGACGGCACGACTGGGAGTATCCCACGGAAGACCTGAACTTCAAACAGCCTTACTTCAAGCTGTTCTACTCTTACGTGAACGAAGACTTCACGGACATCACGGAGCCGAAACTGCTGTTCGACTTCGGTACGGCCGCCATAGACGGGGATATCGTGTATAACCCGAAAGCGAAAGAATACGTGCTGTTCTTCAAAGACGAGGGCCGCTCGGTCATGAACAAAGGATTCCGCACGCGGCAAGGCGTAATGCGTGCCACTGCACCCCCGACCCACCGGCCCCTACACCATCGAATGGCGGCACCTGCAAAAAGAGGGGCAATATCCGGTGGAAGGTTCCAGTGTGTTCCCCTCATCGGTTCGGACGAGTATGTCCTGATGTACGATTGCTACGCACAGGGTTTCTACCAATTCTGCAAGAGCACGAACCTGAAAGACTTTACATTCGTGCAAAACACGAAGACCCACGGCGACTTCACCCCGCGCCACGGCTCTGTCATGCACATCACGCAGGCCGAACGGAAACGGTTGGAAGCATGGTCCGAGCTGAGCATTGCGGTGAATGACCTCCGTACGCGTCCCGTCCCTACACTGACGCTGAAACAACTTGAACTCCGCCCGGCTTTGTTGGCCGAAGCCCAAAAAGTGCTTGACACCACATCCGACCCCAAAACCATGGCGGCCATGACGAAGAAATTGAAAAAGTTTAAATAAGAAGCAAGAAGTTACCGCGAATAAAAATAGCTGCACGAATATCCGAATCGTGCAGCTATTGGTATACCGGCTTATCTCATATACAGGAATGGTTATTACCTTATCGCCTTTTTTAGTATATTCAAACAAGAGTTATCTTCTGTTTCATAAGTCGTTTGGGCTATCACCTTATTTTTCTCATTCAATACCACAAAACTGGAAGCACCCATCTTATCGGCATCTATCCCTAAGAATTTTGTCAGATAATCGCTTGCTGCACTTATCGGATTGTAGAAATCAATAATGGCATACCATTTTCTCTTCCGGTTTTGATTAACCACATAAATGGGGCCTCCAACTTTATGGTTTTCCATGTAAGCTTCCACCTCCGCACTGCTCTGTGCACAAATAGGATAAAAGTCCACATCCTTGCGTCCCGAAAGCAGCTTATAGATTTGAGGATCAAGCACCAAAGAAGGCTCGCAATAGTCGCAAAGGATATATACTACTTTATAGGGCTTCGTAGATTTCTTGATTTTTTGTAGCCAACTCTGCGTCTCCTAAATTCACAACCTGGCCATAAAGCTGAAAGCCGAACAAACTCAAAATAAAATCAGACTTAACTTTCTCATCGCATTCTCTTTAATAGGTACTTTGCCTCAAGGTCTGTCCACAGGTTTTCCTACAACTTCGATAACATACCCACCATGTTGACCTAAAGAATCAATAAAAGGAATATTACCGGCTCCTATTTGTCCTGTTTCAAATAAATATTCAATCCTCCGATTCATTTCCTCATACATTTTATCTGAATTCAACAAATCTTCCATATCCTGCACCGTTACGGGATCATTCACCCAATAAAGGTCATCATCAACTATCAAACAAGCATCATTCTTATCAAATCCATCAGGAAACTCTTCATCCAACAACAGCTCCATATAATAACGGGAATTCAACGTATCCTCCTTTAACTCTACCAAATATTCGCCTGGGGATATAGCTTTTTCGGCTACCTTCACAGTCGTATTTTTCGGAAAAACTTAAAATCACATAAACCGAAACCACTTTTACAGTCAAGTTTCTTACGAGCTAATTTCACACTTACAAGATTTAAAAATTTCAAATCTTTGGGATTGACTGTAGCGCTCGGTGCCCTTTTATCTGGGTGCTCATCAACCAAAGACTTAAACTTAACCTTATTCATAAAAGCAATTTCATCAAAACCATCCTCTCTTACCTCTTCTTTTACGCTGTTTTCCGAAACTTGTTCTTCTGATTGACATCCTACAACCAAAGCCATAACAGCCAAAGCACATCCCATAAAAAATTACTTGTTCTCATAGTCCAATATTTTTAGTTAATACCCTACAAATATAATAAATCACAAAAAACAAACAATAAATATTCTATTTTTTATCTAAGAATAAATTTTAATTAAAATCAATGGTTCATCATCTGCATTCACAGACAATGAACCATTATTTTCCACTTCATTCGTTAAAGCCGACCAACATTGACCGCACTTTCCTAACGAATCGACTTCCACTCTTTCGGTGACCAACTGTCCACCCAACGGATGACCGGCGTACCGTCGGCTTCAAAATCTATCGGCAACCATATATGACGGGAATTTTTCAGGCTCTGCGGATTCCAACGGTCGGCCATGAATACGAAACCGTCCTCCGTGCCTTCTACCTTAAAAATATACGTACCTTGTGTATGGAAAGACTTCTTGGCATCTTTCCCGACAAAAGGAGAAGGAAGCTGCTCCCATGGCCCCCACAAAGAAGCGGCCTTGAACATGCGGGCTTCATTCGGTGCCCAACCCGTACAGCCACTCGTAATCATCCAATACACGCCGTCACGCTTAAAAATGGTCGGAGCCTCGTTCTGCCCGCCCGGCGCGATACGTACATACCGTCCGGTGTAGTCTAAATAATCGTCCGTCAGTTCAGCCAAATTCAACGTCAGGTTCTCCTCTGCCGAATAAATATGATAGGCTTTACCGTCATCGTCCACGTACACGGTCATGTCCCGACTCATCTGTCCGCCCGGTACGTCGCGCGCCAAAAAGCAAACCCTCACGAATCGCCTCACGCCACTCCGGTGTCCACCATTCTTTATAGTCCGCTTCCTTCAGTTTCTTAGCTTTTCGGATGTCACGGCGCGAAAAGTCCGTCGGCCATTTGCCCGCATTCGGGCGCAAAGAACGGATAAACCGAAACGGCCCAACCGGAGAATCGCTCTCGGCAAAGCCCACACGGGCGGCCGCATAGCCCTTCCCTTTCAGTTCCAGATGGAACAACATGACAAATTTCCCTGTTTTAGGATTGCGTACCACCTTGGGACGCTCCATGATACAGCCCCGTTCTATGTCGTGCCCGGCCTCCTCGGAAACAGCCAAAAGCCACTCCTTCGTCTTCCCAATTCATCAGGTCGGAAGAAGAATAGACCTCTACGCCCACTTCGGTGGTAAACCCGCGTGCAGGCCGGTTCTCGCCATACCAATAATACTTACCTTCATGGAACAACAGGCCGCCCCCGTGGGCATTGATGTGTTCCCCTTTCCGGTCCGGCCATTCCTGCCCCGGAGTAATACGTTCCAAAGACTGGGCATCTACCGATGCCGCCATCACAAGTCCCCATACACAAAAAATCAAAATTCGCTTTAGTTTCATCCTTTATTGCTTATCAGGTTAATCATTTCATACCTCTCGCTTTGTAAATACGTTCTTTCGCATTGTTGATTTGCTGGAATTTCTCTCCGCAGCCCGCCGCACATCTTCTCCTAACGTCGCCACGCGGTCGGGATGATGTTTCAGAGCCAATTTGCGGAAAGCCTTGCGCACCTCTTCGTCCGTGGCCGACGGCTCTATTTCCAGTACTTTATAGGCATCTGCCAAAGATTCGCCTTTCAAGTTGAGCATGGAGTCCACCTCTCCGGCTGACAACTCCATGGCCAAAGCCACTTCACGCAACGCCGTTATCTCTTCCGCACATACGTTCCCGTCGCTTTGCGCAATCCTTACCAAGAAATTCAGCAACTGCAATCGCTCGCCGTAGTTCAGATGTGCGGCAATCTGTCTGCCGCAATCGAAAATCATATCCCGAAACGCCACTGGAGACACACCGTCCAACCGTTTGGCCTCATCGAAGAGTTTCAGCAAAATTTGTTCCCCTCCTCTACCGCGCTCTCCCCGAAATTCGCACGAAGGAAACAACGGACGAATTCCATTTCGCTGTGCATGATTTTCCGGTCTGCCCGTATCACGTAAGAGGCCATCACCAACATCGAAAACAAAAAGCTGTTTCGCTGCCCCTGTTCATAATTGGCTCGCCCCGCCTCATCCGCTTGCAAATCCTCTTGCATGCCTACAGCCTGCTTGTCAAACCACGAACCGATAAAATAACCGGCCAGTGCACCCAACGGGCCCATCGTCATGAATCCCATCGCACTGCCTATCCACTTTCCCAATCCCATATTATATTCATTTTTATTTGGAAAACCCTAACCATGGAAGACGAGTACAAAGACGTATGAAAATACCGTTTCCCGATTGGCCATGCCTACCCGTCCCCAGCCTTCGTACGGGCAAAAGATATAAAGTTTTTCGCAGAAGACCGGAAAAACGGGTCCTTTTTCTTTCCACGCCCTCGGCGACACACCGTTCCTACCGTTGCTATAGGTGAAATATAAAAAAGGAGAATGCCTCATCGTGAGCATTCTCCCTTTCACATTATAATAGGTTTCCGTAAACTGTCCGGCTTACATCATGCCGCCCATGCCACCCATTCCGGGAGCACCCATCGGCATATCGGCTTTTTCTTCCTTCTTGTCGCAGATGACACATTCGGTAGTCAGGAACATACCGGCAATAGAAGCGGCATTCTCCAAAGCCACACGAGTCACCTTGGCCGGGTCGATAATACCGCTGGCTTTCATGTTCTCGTATTTGTCCTCACGGGCATTGTAACCGAAGTCACCTTCAGCCTGGCGTACTTTCTCTACAACCACTGAACCTTCCAAACCTGCGTTCTCCACAATCTGACGAAGAGGCTCTTCGATGGCACGTTTTACGATATTGATACCTGTGGTTTCTGTCTGCATTGGCACCCTCCAAGCCTTCCAAAGCCTTGATGGCGCGGATATATGCCACACCGCCACCCGAGATGATACCTTCCTCGATAGCTGCACGTGTTGCGCACAAAGCGTCGTCCACACGGTCTTTCTTCTCTTTCATTTCCACCTCACTCGGAGCACCGACATAAAGCACAGCCACCCCACCGCTCAACTTAGCCAGACGCTCCTGCAACTTCTCTTTGTCGTAGTCGCTGGTAGAGTTGGCAATCTCATTCTTAATCTGATTGACACGATCCTTGATGAGTTCGCTCTGCCCGTGACCGTTGACGATGGTCGTGTTGTCCTTAGAGATAGTCACCTTGTCGCAAGTACCCAACATTTCGATGGTAGCCTGCTCCAACTTCAAGCCCTTCTCTTCGCTGATGACCACACCGCCCGTCAACACGGCAATATCTTCCAACATGGCCTTGCGACGGTCGCCGAAGCCCGGAGCTTTCACGGCACAAATCTTCAACTGGCTACGCAGACGGTTCACCACCAAAGTAGTCAACGCCTCGCTGTCTACGTCTTCGGCAATCACCAACAACGGGCGCCCGCTCTGCACTGCCGGTTCGAGGATAGGCAGGAAATCCTTCAAGTTGGAAATCTTCTTGTCGTAAATCAAGATGTAAGGATTCTCCATCACGCACTCCATCTTCTCCGTATCGGTCACGAAATAAGCCGACAAGTAGCCACGGTCGAACTGCATGCCTTCCACCACACCGATAGTAGTGTCGCGTCCCTTAGCCTCTTCGATGGTAATCACACCGTCCTTGCTGACTTTCTTCATGGCTTCGGCCAAAAGTTTCCCGATTTCCGGGTCATTATTGGCACTGACGGTAGCCACTTGTTCTATCTTGTTGTAATCATCGCCCACCTGTTCAGCCTGGCCTTTGATGTGCTCTACGACTTTGGCCACGGCCTTGTCGATACCGCGTTTCAAGTCCATCGGGTTCGCACCGGCAGCCACGTTCTTCAAGCCCACGCTCACAATACTTTGCGCCAATACGGTAGCCGTGGTCGTTCCGTCACCGGCATCGTCACCCGTTTTGCTGGCCACGCTCTTGACCAACTGCGCACCTGCGTTTTCAAACGCATCGGCCAACTCTATCTCCTTGGCTACGGTCACACCGTCTTTCGTAATATGCGGCGCACCGAATTTCTTTTCGATAATGACGTTACGTCCTTTCGGGCCGAGAGTAACCTTTACCGCATTGGCCAACTGGTCCACGCCGTTCTTCATCAGTTCACGGGCTTCTATGTTGAATTTAATATCTTTTGCCATGATTCTATTCCTTTCTTTTGTCTATTATATATTAATGTATAAAACGAAAAAATTATGCCAACACAGCCACCACGTCGCTCTGTCGCATAATCAAATATTTCTTGCCTTCGAATTCCAGTTCCGTACCGGCATACTTACCGTACAGCACGGTATCGCCTTCCTTCAAGACCATCTCTTCGTCTTTCGTACCTTTACCCACTGCAACGATAGTACCTTGCAACGGTTTTTCCTTGGCGGTGTCGGGAATGATAATACCACCTACTGTCTTCGTCTCTGCCGGAGCCGGTTCAATCAGCACACGGTCTGCTAATGGTTTAATGCTCATAATGGATAAATTTTATAGTTGTACATTTTAAAATTCTACTCAATCCATACGAAAAACATGCCAAAGCTTCAGGACTGACACTTTGGCACACTTTCACTGCGCGCACCCCGAAAAACGGCAGACTTTCTGCCAACCTTACTTCTGTGGCTTTATGTCACACAAGTGTGTTCAATAACCAAATACTTAACAGTTGAAAGTCCCGTCTCGTTCAACGATTATCACCAGGCATTAGCATGTATCCTGTCTTCGATACGGATTTCCTTTTGTTTAGGAAGGAAAGCACCCTTTGCAGGATATCCGATGGTCAGCAAACAAGTGAACTCGTAACCTTCCGGAGCTTTCACTATTTCCTTTATCTTGTCTGCCTCGTCGCCCACGGGAATATGGAATACAGCCCCAAGCCCTTCGCTGGTAGCAGCAAGCAACATGTTTTCCAACGCGCACCAAGCCGAGGCAAAGTAATTAAGTGAACTCTGTTCCACGGGCTTCAACAGTGGATGTATCTGCTGACGGAAGAAAGGGATAATAAGCAGCCCACTCTCCATCAACATTTTCTGTTGTTTGGGCAGTGCGGCGGCAAACATCGCCATCTTATCCTTGTCGCCCGACTCATCCACCTCGAACACAAGCTCCTTAAACGCGGCCATATTCTTGGCAAGCGGGGCAATCACCTTGGCAATGTTCTCACGGCCGCGCACAACGACAAACTCAAGCTGGCGCAAATGGTCGTTGGTTGGAGCCTTGAATGCCGAACCGATAACTCTTTTGAGAACCTCGTCGCTCACTTCCCGGTCTGAGAAATCGCGATACGTGCGACGTCTTTCCAATACTTCGTAAAAATCCATAGTGTCATTCGTTTATGGGTTGAACTTATTTGTCATTAACAATGGCAAAGATAGCGTTCTTTATTGTGTAGATTTTGCCTTATCGTATCAAATAATTGTCGTACATTTGCATATACAAAAATCTCAGATATGGAAGATGTGGTAATCCCGTATGAATTGCCGGAAACGGAAAATCATTCTTTCTTTTCATAGACCAACATATAGACACGAGACTCGAGGCAAAGTTGCACCGGCATGATGCTTGGGAATTGTACTATGTGGTGCAAGGGCGCGGAGCAAGAATAGCCGGCGACACTTTACTGCCTTTTACTGAAGGAAATGTAACTTTAATACCTCCTTCCATGCACCACCATTGGAACTATTCCCTGTCGTCCGCCGACGAGAAAGGGCACGTCCACTACCGGATGGTGGCCTTCAAACATTCCTTTGTATTGAATTGTATGGAAACTTTCCCGGAATTACGGAACCGGCTTGCCGGAATAACCTTCCCGACCGAAGCATTGACATTCGGAACGGCAAGCTCACGTCTTATCCGCCACGCACTGACCAAAATGGATGGATTGGACGAATTAGGAAGGTTATGCGAAATGTTCCGGTTGCTTCCCATCCTCTTCACGACATCAGACTACACATTCGTCGGCAAACCCATGCGGATAGAACGTGACGTACGGCGCATGCAGCAAATCTGCGCCTACGTCATGGCTCACTATATCCATCCGATTTCATTAGACGACATCGCAACCGAAATAGGAATGAACCGCTCCGCATTCTGTTCCTACTTCAAACGTCACAAAGGCATGACCTTTTCACAGTTCGTCACACGATACCGGTTGGACACCGCATGTAACCTGCTGACGCATTCACAAAACTCCGTATCCGAAATTTGCTATTTGGTGGGATTTCAGGATGTCCCCCATTTCGTGAGAGTATTTACAAAAGAGAAAGGAATGTCTCCGGGAAAATACAGGAAAAAGCATTAATCCGCCCGTTTTATTCGATAAATCCGACAATATTCCGTAATTTTGCAGAAAGCAACAAACGATGAAGCTACGACTGACCTATCTTGCCGTATTCCTCATAATCCTTTCCGTACTGGCTTTTCTCCCCAAAACGGGAGGCTATATCTGGCAGCCGGAAATTATCAATCCGTTGTCTGCGTTGCTGTTTACGCTATTGGTCTATCTGACCGGTCACATCGCCCGCTCCGCCCAAAGTGCCATCGGAATCCTTTGCACAGCCATGTTTGTCCTGCTGTTCTGTCCGGATTCGCACGAGTTCTTCAACCGCGACGAGACAGCCGTCATGAGCCTCTCGTCCACTTGCATCGTCCCATTCTTCATTTCGCAATATACCCGTATTTCCAATAAAAATTTCAAATACGGCTACTTCCTAATGTTGTTGATGGGTATCTTTTTGCAGCTATACGCACGACAGCATCACGATTCCGCTCTGCGCCAGTTTCCTCACACTGTCCTATTTGCAGCGCGACCGGCTGTTTCGCCTGGCCTGCTGGCCCATGGTCATAGGTTTTGCCATCGGCACCACACTCTGCCTTTACAGTCCACCTTCTGGAAACAGTCATCATGGAGCGACCTGACCGCCTTGTCTTCCCAAACGGCAGACGGTTTCACCCAACTGTGGAGACCAAAGTGTTCATGTTCGCCACCCTGCTCACCATTTATTTCTTGTCTTCACGGAAAAAACGGAAACGGCTATGGCGCATCTCCCGCGAGCACAAGCGTCTGACTTATTGCCTGTTGTATTCTTTCTGCGCCATTCCTTTTTGCTCCGTTGGGAATAGACAGTGCCATCTCTGGCGTATGTTTCTTTTTTGTATGTTTTGGGCGTTGTTCCTGTTCCAACAGCTTTTAGTCCTGTTTCGCGAACACCGCCGCAAGAAACTCAAATCACGAACCTGAACGGTCAATGTTCCGGCATCTGCCACTCTTCGAGGTCGTAAACAGCTTCCACGGCCTCTTCCACACTATCCGGCAAAGACGGGAAAAAATCTATCCCCGTGATGCGTTCCACTTCGTCCACCGAATTGACATACGCATCAAGCGGACGGTTGCCCGACTTATTCTTATAGATAAAGCCGATGGCCTTCAGCGGCTCCGGACAGAACACAACCTTATAGAAAGCCTCTGGCACCGTAACCCGGCTTTGGCCGATATGCCGATGCTGTCCACGGTAGAGAACAGGCCCAGCCACCACATATAGCCTCCCGTTTTCCATCGTCCAGTCGCGGCAAGCTTCTTCCAATTCTTTCCAGTCGCCCCGGTTCAGGTTATGGTCTTGCGGACAAACGTTCGTCATGTAAAAGCTTTCGCGCATGGCTTGTTCATCCCATTTGTTGTCTGCCGCCGGACAAAGATGTCCGCGGCCATAGCCCGAGCGTTTGTAGTCTTCCGTCGTCACGGGAATAACCACTTCGGGGTCGGGCAGGAATTTGTCGTAACGGCTTACCGTCTCCTCGAAACGTTCGGGTGTCAATGTCCAGGCCACCCAGTTCGGTATTTTGGTCTCCGCATTATAAGAAACCGTATAACCCGTATGGCGAATCACTTGGCTGTTCCGTTCCCGGACCAATTCCGGCAATCCCGGTTCCATATCCTCTGAACCGGACGAAGGACTGCTACCGAAAACCTGTCCGTTCGTTGCCTCCGGTAAAAGCGGTCTCCCGTCCACTGTTCCACATAATCACGCAGACGGTCGTAACCACCCGTCAAGACCACTACGGCAGCCGCCAAGCCGCCGATTATCATTTTCAGTTTCATTTTTTCGATTTCAGTTTGCTTATTTTCCGTTTAAGAATTCCGTACTTTAGGACGACGGAGCGTACGCACCCAAGATTTATCCCACTCCGTCACGCGGAAGGAATCCACGATTTTCTGTATGGCCTTGTTTTGCGTCTCGTCGTCCAACCGCCCTCCGGCCAACAACGGACGCGTCTTCTCCGGATATTTGGCAAAGCAAACAGACACGCCCCATGCTACCGCCATGGACGCGTAATATCCGCTTGGACGCACTGCCGCGCAGGCCTCCAGCACGCGGTCGATAAAATCGTCCGTGACGAAATGTGCCAAAAGCATCACTACGGCAAAACGTTGGGAAAATACTTCTCCGCTATATAAATAAGGCTGCAAGAATGCCCACACCTCCTCACGGTGTTTTCGTACGAATTTGAATCCCGAACAAGGGGAATCGCACAAAGCCCAATCGTTGATTTTACGCACATAGGCTGTCATGCGGTCCATCTGCTCCTCAAACGGCATCCGCGCAACCCCTGTCACGTAACCCTGCAACATGACTTCTTCGAACGTGTCGTCCACAGCCTCCTCCAAATAAGTACGCCAATCTCCTTGGCAATCTCTTTGGCCAATGCCCGCAGCACGGGCAGACGCACACCTACCACGGGGCGGGCACCAGGCATCAACGAAGTCACAAAGCAGCATACCGGGCATCGGCATGCGTCGCCAAAAGTCCTTGATTTCTTGACAAACCATAGTCTACGAGATTTCATTGTTCTACAACACCGGCTTTCCCGTTCAGCCTTTTTCTTTACTACGGCCGGGCAGCCTGCCGCAAGGGAATCGTCAGGGAATATCTTTCACCACCACGCTACCGGCAGCAATGACGCAGCGATTCCCGATGGTCACTCCCGGACAAACTACCACGCCGCCGCCCAACCAACAGTCTTCGCCGATGGTAATGGGATAGGCAGTTTCTTTCGGTTCGCGCCGTTCCACGTAATCGATAGGATGCTGGGGCGTGTAAAACTGGCAACAAGGCCCCACCTTCGTATTCCTCCCGATGCGGATGTAACCGGCATCGAGCATCACGCAATTATAATTCACAAACACATTTTCGCCCAACACGATGCCCGTGCCATGGTCGCATTGGAAAGGAGGGTTAACCACAGAAGTGGACGGTATGCCGGGTATCAGGTCTTCTATCGTCTTCCGGTAATTCTCGTCGTACACGGTCATCGTCCGCATTCGGGCACACAGCGTGGCAGCACGCTCGAGACTCTCTTGCAACTCCGGCGCGGCGAAGCAATAAAGTTCCCCGCTGCGCATCTTTTCCATTTCCGTCTTCATATTTTTCCCTTTTGTCTTGTTCTTCAAACGCAAAGTTAAGAAGAATCCGGTTGAGATAGTAGAAAACAATACAATAACTTTCAAACAGGACCTAAAACAACAGACTGACCGTCTCCCGCCTGCCACCGGCCAAAATTGCGCGATTCAACCTCGCCCCGGAAACAGCCGCAAAAAGGCCGTCCAACATCCCGGCAGACACCTTGTTTTCAATATGCGCCAAACGATTTTTTAATCTCAGCCGAACGAAAATCGTTTGGCTGAGATTGAAAATCGCTCTTGCCGAGCCCGAATTCAAGGTCAAATGTCCTCGTTCCAATAGCCACTATACGAAATACTCTGCGCATTACTCGGAATCAAGATAATATCCGCCCTTCCGCTCTCGTATCCCGTCACGGTAAACTTATACACTACCGGCACCTTGCGCACGCTGAACCCACACGCTTCCCCTTGTCGCCCACGTCACGGGTCTTGACATCCCTTCGCCGGAAGGGCGAAACGCAGACCGTCGTCGTTCATTACCGGTTGGTACACCCCTTCCCATATAAGGCAAATACACAAAAGCGGAATCATTACGCAATGCCACTCCGTAACCGTATGAAAGCGTACGTGCCGGATAAGATACCGGCATCATATACGTCACAGCCACATTAAAGCTGTCGGCATCGAAAGCTTTGGCGTCCTGTGAAAAACCGACATCAGACTCCCCCATAAACAAACCGCCGACAATACCAATCGCTTGCCCATCATTTTATTCTGTCTTTAAGTTGCACATCTATCTAACCAGCAATTTGCCGGCTACAGCCTCTTCCGTATCTTTCAATTCCAAACGGTAATAATATATTCCGGGTTTCAGTCCACGTATTTCGACTGTCCCTCCATTCATGCGGATATCTGCCACCTTACCGCCGTCAGCCGCATACACGTAAAGCCTGTCTGCCCGTCTGCTGCCCGTCAATAGAAGGCAGCCGTACCATCCGACACACGGACATCCAACAGGCCACTCTTGGTTGAGTGCACACTTTCTCCTTTCAGAGTGGTACAGTCCAAATAATCGGGATGGAGATATAGGCCGTCCCCGTCCTCATAACAACAGATAAGCCTATGACGGGCATATAAAGTCCAAGTCCTGACATCATAAATCGGTGACTCACATGCCATGAATCCCCGAAGAGAACCAATTCCTTCCACCCATACCTCATTTGAATCCTTTCCTAAGTACAAACGCCTACGAGCTATACCATTATAGTCAGCCGTGTCCACGCCTGTTACATAAGTCGTATCATATTCTATTATTTTAGGTTCATAATTCGTCACCCGGTCGTTCACTGTACTCACACGCACCACTACGTCCCCTTTTTCCAACGAAAAGTCATAACAACAGGCCAAGACACGCGGATAAGCGTCCTCTCCCCACGTTTCCTCACCCAACGTTTCCATCAATAAATTTTCCGGTTCGCCTCTTGAAGGAAACCTACAAACTCACCATTCCTATACAACGAGAAACGCCCAGAAGAACCTGAGCTGCCAAAGTGTACTGTACATGCTTTTTCCCCTCATAATCCTCATAATCCTCCTGATGCCATGACATCCCTTCGGAAAGCATCGGCGGCAGCTCATTCTTCACAAGCTCACCATTGAAATACAACGTTTTTCCATCGGCAACCACAGACAGCAATCGAGTGTTAATGATAGAACCGTCTGTTGCGAACTCACGCCACCTTTCAAAGAAACCACATTCGCTTCCGATTCCTCGATCCATCGTTCTTCATTTGCCAACCAATTGGTCTGCGCCACGTAAAGCACTCGGCGTCCTTCCACCGTATCTGCCCGCGTCACCGTCATCTCCTGCAAGACAGACAAATCCAACCCCAACGCCTCTGCCTCCTCTTCATTACGGAAGATTCCAGGAACGCCATATTCCGCATAATAGAATTTGTCACCTACCTGCATAGAGAAGTCATAAAACACACGGGCACGGCTCTCCCCTGTACCATCAGGCAACGGCTTATACCACACTTCCTTCCCAACTTCGCGAAAAACACCCTGAAGCCTCTCATTATAATACAACTTCTTCCAACTTTCACCCGCCAACAACGTGTCCTCCCCTAAACGATAGAGGTCCATTCTTGTATGGTATCCTTTATGGGCAAAAATATTATCATGTTCATACGGCACATACCAACATGTCCCCGTCTTGGAAAACTCTGTCTGAGCCGTCAGCGAAGCACACCAAACCATGGCCAGACAATAAAAAAAAGTAAACTTTGTTTTCATAGGCATCTCCTTTCTTTAAAGGTTATAAAAAACGGCCTTTGCTGTTTGACTATAAAGTAACAACAAAGGCCGTTAAGTTGTACCCCCGAAGGATTATTTTTTAATGATATTTATCATCTCGTCCGGTGTCAGGAGCGACTGTTCTCCCGTCGCCATATTTTTCAGTGTGACCTTCCCTCGTTCATTTCATTCTCACCGACTATCGCCACGAAAGGCACCGCCTTGGCATTGGCATAACCCATCTGTTTTTTTCATCTTGGCACAGTCGGGATAAATCTCGCAACGCACCCGGCCTGACGCGCCTGCGCCATGACGGGCAAACAATAAGCCGCCTCGGCCGCGCCGAAATTCACAAAAAGCAACTCCGTGCCCGTGACAGTCTCCTTCGGATAAAGGTCCAGTTGGTTCAGCACGTCGAAGATGCGGTCAGCCCCGAACGAGATGCCCACGCCGCTCACTCCCGGCATGCCGAATATGCCTGTCAGGTTATCGTAACGGCCTCCTCCGGTGATGCTGCCGATTTCCACATCCAAAGCTTTCACCTCGAAAATGCAACCGGTGTAATAGTTCAGCCCCGGGCCAAAGTCAAATCCAACTCCATCGCGTTCCGCAGTCCTAAAGCCGATAATGTGTCGAGCACGAACTCACATTCCGCAATGCCCTTCAAACCGGTCTCACTCTCGGCCAGGACGTCCTTCATCACGGCCAGCTTTCCTTGTTCGTTCCGCTCAGGCTGATGATGGGCTGCAAGGGCCACGGCCTCGTCACTGAGACCGCCGGCCTTCAGTTCGGCATTCACATTGTCAAGCCCTATCTTGTCCAATTTGTCGATGGCCACGGTGATGTCCACAATCTTGTCCGCCGCTCCGATCATCTCGGCAATACCCGTCAGAATCTTGCGGTTGTTCAATTTGATGCACACCCGTATACCGAATTGGGTGAATACCGTATCCACTAGCTGCATCAGTTCCACTTCGTTCAGCAAAGAATCGCTGCCCACCACGTCGGCATCGCATTGGTAAAACTCCGGTAACGCCCTTTTGCGGACGGTCGGCACGCCACACAGGCTGTATCTGGTACCGCTTGAAAGGCATAGTCAGTTCGTCACGGTGCTGCACCACATAACGGGCAAAAGGTACGGTCAGGTCGTAACGCAGTCCTTTCTCACACAGACGAGCTGCCAGTTTATTCGTGTTCGCCTCGCCCAGTTCTTCCGGCGCTATTCCGGAAAGAAAATTGCCGGAGTTCAGTATTTTGAAAAGCAGTTTGTCTCCCTCCTCGCCGTATTTGCCCATCAGCGTAGAAAGGTTCTCCATGGCAGGCGTCTCGATTTGCTGGAAACCATACAAAGCATAAACGCCTCGGATGGTGTCGAATATATAATTGCGTTTCGCCATCTCACGGGCGAAAAAAAAATCACGTGTACCTTTAGGTATTCCGGGTTTCGTAGCCATATTCTATATCCTTTTTATGATTCCTGCGCAAAATTACACTTTTTTTTCATACAACTTGTCATACGACTCGGAGATAATACGCCGGAATATAGTTTGCATCCGTTTTATTTCTAACTTTGCACGAGATTAAAAGCATTCAAGCGTATGAAGTTTTTTCGAAAATCCGCCCCGGAAAAAAATAGAGCAACCTGACTCGCCCGTACCGACTGTCTCCACGGACATCACGTCCACTACAACCCCGAGCCTTACCCCTGAAGAAACCGCCCGAAAGTGGTTTACCGAAAAGTTCGGTACAGACATGCCCGAAGAGGTGACGCGGATGTTCCGCCAAATCGCACAGGCTGAAGCCAAACGGCAAAAGGCCGGCGAACAGGTGCTCGATCCCAACGAACTGAAACGCATACAGGACAGCATAAGGCTCTACAAGACCAAGCTGACCAACATCACGCAAACACTGAACGGCTTGCAAGCACAGAAAGAATGGCTGCACAAGTTCAAGGAACTGAACGCCACGTTGGAAAAGTACAGGCAAGCCTTTTTCGAAAGCAATAAGAACTACAGCGCTCATCTGAAGGAAATCAAGGAACTGGAACGCTTCGAAACCTTTGAAGCGGTACAAGGCAACTACCAGCGTATCAAGGCGAAAGAAAACGTGCTCCAGTTCATACGCAAAGGCAGTGCATGGCATGCCGAGAAACTGACGGAAGCCTATCGGCAGACAAGGAAAACCAAAAAATGGCGGAAATCGAAAACAAGAAATACCAGGAAGCATGGCACAACTTGCAACAGATGCAGAAAACGTTGGCCGAAGGCTACCGTCTGCAAGCCGCCTTACGGTTCCACGAAGCTGACCTGAAAGAACTATCCGACTACAAAGAACGAATCGAACAAGCACTCTCCACTGTACAAAAAACAAGGCAAGGAAACAGTGGAAGAACTTAAAAAGAACAAAGAACAAGCGGCACAGCAACAACAGCAGTTGCAGAACTTGGAATCGCAACAATACATGTTGGAAAGGGGGAGGCCATACAGACGCGCCTAAATTTCCTGCAATCCGTAAAAACGCAAAGAACAGTTGCAAGCGGTGCTCGAAAGGACACTCAGGAAACAGCACGAACAAGACGAAAAGCTGAACAAACTGTTTCTCTCCTCACAAGGCATCGACGCACAAATCAACACGTTGCAAAGCGAACTGCAAGTACACCAGAAAAGTATCGTGGGCATGAACAGCTATAACCTACAGCAACGGGCCATGGACCTGAAAAGCAAAAAGGAAATGCTGACGAACGCCACGCGGCTGTGGAAACAGATTGCGGAAGGATACAACCGCGTAGACGAGAAAAGCCAGGAAATCATGCGCATGCGCCATCATAATGATGCCCTGAAAGCGCAAATAGCCAAACTGGAACCGGAAACAGCCGGACTTCAAAGGCAATGCGAGGAACTGAAATACGCCTATACCCTCAGCAAAAGCCAGGATGTCATGCAACTGCGGAAGGATTTGCAGGAGGGGGTCAGTTGCAGTGTATGCGGCGCGACTCACCATCCCTACCATTCCGACACGCTTCTGGAACAAAGCAAACTCATCGGAGAAATCAAAATCGAATTCGAACAAGCCGCCACGGAACTGAAACACAAACAATCCCTCTTGGACGAGCTGAGAAGAGAGCAAGCCGTAGAGGAAGGGCGCATCGAAATGTGCCATCAGGCTTTGGAGACTTACAAACAGATATTACAGGATCACGTGGCGCACTGGGAAGACTTCGTTGCCCTGGACCGTTCCTTCAAAGACTGTTCCGCCAGTACGAACTTCGAGGGGCGACGCATCATGTTGCAACAGCTCATGGAAAAGACGGGAGTGGATGCCGAGGACGCCCAGAAAGAACTGGACACGTTCAATTACCACCAGTCCAACATCAACGCCCTCAACGAAAAAATCGCCCTGAAAGAACAGGAAAAGGACGAAATCGCCGTACGGCTGAACGAAGTGAACACGGGCTGCCAGGTCGTGGCCTACCGGGTGGAACAACTGCAACAATCCCTGTCGCGCACCAACGGCCAGTACAGCGAGCTGTTCGAGGAAATCGACAAGATGATGGCCATCTCCAACTGGTATAAAAGTATGGACGGAAAACCCCGAGAACCTGAGAATTTATATCCAACAGCAGATGGAACGCTGGTTCAGCCTGAAAAAAGACATGGCCGAAACCAAAAAACGAGACCATCCGCCTGCAAACCTTGCAGGAAACGACGGACCGGTACATACAGGCTTTTGTGCAAACAACGGGATTTCATCAACGGGAAAATAGAACGGATGTCGGAATACCGGAACCAAATACACGAACAATTATACAAGATGTTCCGGGAAGGCGACGTAGAAGACTACAACAAAACGGTATTCGACACTTTATGTTCCTTTGGAAGAACAAAAGGAAGAGGCCCGGCACAAAGCGGACGAAACACATGCCCAGGCAGCCCGACACCAAGGTTACAACCAACGTATGACAGACACGGCTCAGGAACTCGAAACGCAAATCGCCCAAGAGCGTTCGGAGCTGGATATTTGGATCAGGAAATACAATGCCCTGCATTCTCCCGTGCAGTTCTCCGAACTGGAACAGACATTCAACAGCACGACCGACTGGAATGCCCTGAGGCAGGAAATCAGAACCCTCACGCTGCAAAACATGCTGGCCGAAGCACGGGCCGACGAAGCCCGTCTGGCTCTGGCCGCCCATCAAGTGAACGCCCTTTCGCAAGGACAGGACAAGGAAGACCGCACAGCGGCGCTGAACACTGAAATAGCACGGTTGGAAAGCGAACAGGACAATATTCTGGTACAAATAGCCGGATGCCAGGCCAAACTGGAAGCCCATGAAACCGGATTGCGGAAGCTGGCGGCCGGACAGGATTCCTCTATCATCTCATAAAGCGCATGTCACACTTATCCTTTCTTAAATTATGGCCGCTCCTGCTCATCGTCCTGCTCGTCGCGACAGGGTGCCGCTCCTCTCGTTCGCTGCGTGGGGAACGCTTCGTTTTGGTCGTCGATGCCGGACATGGCGGAAACGACCAAGGGGCCTCCGGGCGACGCTCGCTCGAAAAGGAAGTCAATCTAAAAGTAGCCCGACGCGTCTGCAAACTGATTCGCAAACAATGTCGCGACGTGGAAGTCATACAAACCCGCCCCGACGACGAGTTCATCAGTCTCAACGACCGGGCAGGCATGGCCAACTTCTACCGGGCGGATTTGTTTATCTCCATCCATTCAATTCGGCCCGGGGATGGGCAGAAGGACGGAAACGTTCATTCATCCTTCGGCACGCGGAAGCCGTAGCGAACGGATGGCCCGTCTCATCGAACAAGGTATGTGAAAGCTGGACGGGAGAGCCGGGGCGTGAAAACGGCCAACTTCGCCGTACTGCGCAATACGCGCATGCCGGCCGTATTGACAGAAATAGGATTCATATCCAACCGCAGCGAAGAACGGTTCATGAACTCCCGTAAAGGCCAGAAACGTCTGGCACGCAGCATCAGCAACGCTTTCATCCGTTATCGGCGAAGAGTTCCATAATCTTCCGGCTACAAAGCTATACATTATATTATTAAGGTAAAAAGATTCTATTAAGATGAAGAAAAGTTTAATCGCCCTGGCGTTCGGTACGTTCGCCTTGGGCATGGCAAATTCGTCATGATGAGCATTCTGCCCTACGTGGCCCAGTCCATGCAATGCAGCATCCCCGAAGCCGGACATCTCATCTCGGCCTACGCCATCGGTGTTTGCGTGGGTGCCCCTTCTGTGGTATTAGTAGCCCGTAAACGCCCGCTCCATCAAATCCTGCTGGGCCTCATCGTGATTTATCTGACGGGCAATCTTCTGATGGCTTCTTGCTCAGACCTCCATCTTGGCGTGCTCTTCCGGTTCATCTCCGGTTTGCCGCATGGGGCATATTTCGGTGTAGGCTCCATCGTAGCCGACCGACTGGCTCCTCGCGGCAAGAGTACCTCGGCCATCGCCATCATGTGCTCGGGCATGACCGTAGCCAACCTCATCGGCATCCCGGCAGGAACGTGGTTGAGCGACATGGTTTCCTGGCGCGTGATTTTCCTGTTCAACGGGCATGGGGCATCCTCACCTTCATCCTGCTCTACCGTCTGGTTCCGCGAATGGAACCTCTTCCGAACACAGGACTGAAAGGACAGTTCCGCTTCCTGAAAAGTGCGGCACCCTGGCTCATCATGGCTACGACCACTTTCGGGAATGGAGGTATCTTCTGCTGGTACAGCTATATCAGCCCGCTCATGAACCGGATTGCGGGATTCGCCCCTTCCGAGATCACCATGCTTATGGTATTGGCCGGAGGCAGCATGTGCGTGGGAAACCTGTTGGGCGGTAAGCTGGCCGACCGCTATACGCCGGGCAAAACCATATTGGGCGTACAGGCAGTCATGATTTTCGGACTGCTCACCACTTTTTTCCTCGCGTCCTATCCGGGCATTGCCGTACTGATGCTGTGCGTCTGCACGGCTTGCCTGTTCGAGTGTCCGCACCGCAGCAACTGCTGCTGTTGCGTTTTTCCAAAGGCGGGGAAATGATGGGGGCGGCCTTGGTACAGGTAGCCTTCAATTTAGGTAACGCCGTAGGGGCGTACTGTGGCGGACTTCCCATCACATACGGCCTGCCTTACAATTACCCTGCTTTAGTCGGCGCCGGTTTTGTAGTTATCGGCGTGATTTCCACCGCCACGTTCTGCAAGAAATATCAAACGGTAAACGCCATGGCATGAAAATTCTAACGCCTTGAGTTCGACGTAAGTCAAGACATGACAAGCTGTCCCCCATTGACGAAGCACCCGTCAATGGGGGATTCTTTTTCTTAAAAGCAAGATGGCGTATGAAGAGTCGCCCTAATATCATCCCTTATTTTATCGGAATTCTTCCGGGACAGCAGAAATTTACTGTTTCAATCTATAAAATGCTATGACACGATAACCATTTTCCAAATGCTGTACAACATCTGTAGGCAACATTGTCTTGTCCTCAAACCTGTCAAGACAATAATCTTCCAAATACCCTACAACACACCCGTCGGCCATACACAATGGAATAATGATATCCGTAGGAGACAATCCTTTGTCTATATCCTTGTTTCCACCAATACGCTCTCTCATGTCATAATATAGAACAGTCCTAAGATGTCGATTCCTCAAAAACATAACCAATTTGGAGTCATATATTAACGGGCAAGTGTACATAAAGACATGCCTGTCTTTAATTAGTTGACTGGCATCATGACGAGCCTCCAACGGAGGCGCATATTTGCCGAAGTTGAAGAGATAAGAATGTACCAACTCACCCTTTGGCGTAAACACATGGGTTGTATCAGACATGTCATCTGTATAATAAATACTATCACCAACCTTTTGAAAAAGGGAGTAACTGGAATAATTGTCTTGGTCTTTCTCGTCAAAGTAAGAAAACACCTTTTGATGTTAAAAAGTGAATCTGTCATGCAAAGTTTCACATTTGACTTTCCGGGCTTCAACGAGAACAAGAATGAACCATCGTCTAAAACCTTGAAGTCCTCTCCCCAGAAAGGTGTTTCCACCTTTTGGACGAATTGACCACCACGGGTAAATGAAATCATTTTTCTCACTGGCATCATCATATAGATACACGTAATGCCTGTCCACATCAAAAGCATTTACCCTCACATATTCCGAACTCGACCGTCCACGCTCACCATACTGCGTGATAAAACTCCCATCCTTGTCAAACGACATCAGTTTAGACAAGCTCTCATCAAGTATGTATATAGTATCATTATATATTTTGAGCTTATCAAGATTTCTAAATGTATTTTTGCGGCTCTTGCAGTTTTACAAACAGAACGGTATCCACAAACGAAGAACTTATCCCAGGCACTTCTTCCAAAGGCACATCTAGTCTTGTCTGTGGAACACAAGGATTCGTATCTGGTTTGTTCTCCTTGCACGCAATAAAAAGAACAGAAATAATATATAATAATGAATATACTTCATACCATCTACTTTTAAATTTGGAATTGCAAAGACTTAATTGCCCTAAAAAATACAGAATTATGCCAATCTATCGAACAGTACGGGAATCACTTGAAACGGCGAATCACTTCCACGAAGTCTTTCCCGTACTTTTCTTTTTAAACTCACCGATGCCGCTGACCGTACCGAACGCCTCCACTGTTTGCGGACGAGCCTCACAAAGATTCTGCAACACCTTGTCGGACATGACGATATAGGGCGGAAAACCTTGTGCATCGGCCAAACGTTTGCGTAAAGCCCGCAAAGCCTCGAACAGTTCTTGGCTGTCTGCCGCCAACGGAGCCGCAACCGGACGACCGCCCGTAAACAAAACGGGAGCCGCAACCGGACGAAGGGATTTGCGTCCGCGCTTCTGCGGCTTCTCCTCCCTGCGGATAACGGCCAATTCCACTTTCCTACCTTTATATAAGACCTGCCTGCCGCTTTCGGTCAACTTCAGGTGGTTACCTTCTTCGTAAGCTATCTCGAACAAACCGTTCTGCAACATCTGCATCAGGTAGTCCTGCCAATCGCGCGGCGGCACGTCGCGCCCCCCCCGAAAGTCTTCAGCGTTTCAAAATGTCCCTTCGTCACCTCCGGACTGAAATTGCCGCGCAGGATGTCCGTAAGCGTCCGGGCACTGACCTGCTCATCCGCCCGCACGATGGCACTCAAGGCTTTCTGGGCCAATATCGTACCGTCAAACCGTTGCGGAGGGTTCTTACACACATCGCAATTTCCGCAATCCCCGTCGGTATGTTCCCCAAAATAATTCAGCAAGATGCGACGACGGCACACGTCGGATTCCGCATATTCCTGCATCCGGCGCAGCTTCTCCATGTTGATTTCCCTGCTGTCCGCTCTCTTGGGCAAACTTGGACAACTGCACCAAATCGCCCAATGAATAAAACAATACCGTTTCCGCCGGAAGACCGTCGCGACCGGCACGTCCGATTTCCTGGTAAAATCCTTCGATGCTTTTCGGCAAATTATAATGAATCACAAAACGGACATTGATTTGTCTATGCCCATACCGAACGCCACCGTAGCACACACCACCTGCACACGGTCGTGGATAAAAGCATCCTGTGCCCCTCGCGCTCTTCAGTCGGAAGCCCGGCATGGTAGGCCACGGCTGCTATATCATGCCCACGAAGCATCTCCGCCACGCTTTCGGTGGTCTTCTTTGCTCAGGCAATATATGATTCCGCAATCGTCGGGATGCCGGGCGATAAGTTCCAATATGGCACGGTCCTTGTCTTTCTTTTGATACCCGCGTTTCACGTCAAGACTGAGGTTCGGACGGTCGAAAGAAGAAATGAACACGACCGGGTCGGACAAAAGCCAACTGCTTCTGTATATCCTCTCTTGTCAAACGGTCGGCCGTAGCGGTCAATGCCACGATCGGCACATCGGGGAAACGTCTGCCTCAACAATCCCAGTTGAGCATACCCGGCCGGAAATCATGCCCCCATTGCGAGATACAGTGCGCTTCGTCCACTGCAAACAAGGATACTTTCATGTCCCTTATCAGATAAGGAAGCTCCAACATCAGGCGTTCGGGCGAAATATACAACAGTTTCAACTCCCTCTCAGACAGGCCGCACGTACCCTGGCACTCTCTGCCTCGTCGTTCATGCTGTTCAGTGCCGCCGCCGGCACTCCATTGGCCCGCAGTCCCTCCACTTGGTCTTTCATCAAGGATATCAAAGGAGATATCACGACTGTCGTCCCTTCCTCATCAACGTAGGAACCTGATAACACAAGCTCTTCCCGCCACCGGTAGGCATGAGCACCACGACATCATGTCCGGCCAGAATATTCCCGATGATGTCCTCCTGTAAAGGGCGGAAGGAGTCAAAGCCAAAATACCGTTTTAATATATTCTGCATAATTATTCACTACCTATTTTGTGAAAAACACCACAAAGATACGTCTTTTTTGCATCTTTTAATTGAATAGGCTTGTACAAGAAATAAAAAACGCGATTTTTGCATACAAATGTACAATCAATAAAGAATAATCATATCCGACGAAGGGGCAAAAGAAGGGCTGATTATTTTTAATAAAAACAATCCGAAGTATGGGAAAGTATAATTTAACAGAAAAGAAAGAGAAGAATGCTGCCTATCGTTCGCTGGTAAGAGCCGAACTGGTAGACGAGTTGTATGAGAAAATCCTGAAAGTGTTCGTGGTGGACAAGAAGTATCGCGACCCAAGTTATTCTGCCAAGAAACTGGCCGAAGAGTTGAATACCAACACACGTTACATCAGTGCCGTGGTCAATATCCGCTTCCATCAGAATTACTCCAGCCTGGTTAATGAGTACCGCATCAAAGACGCCCAGTATCTCCTGACGGACAAAAGATACATGGACAAGACGATGGAGGAAATTTCGGCTATGGTGGGATTTGCCAACCGTCAGTCCTTCTACGCGGCATTTTATAAAATCTTAGGTGTCACTCCGCGCGGTTACCGCATGGAACATCTCGCCAAAGAAAAGGAAACGGCCAAGGCTTGACCAAACATGAACCAAATATGAAGGGATACATCTATCGGATATATCCCTTTTTTCATTCATATACTCACATGCAAACAGAAACTTTTTCCTATAATGACGAGCAATTTGCAGATTTGCAGATGCTCCGTTACCAGGTGGACGGGTTCGACCGGCTGTCCATCGACCGGAAAAAACTGATATATTATCTGTCCGAAGCGGCACTGGCGGGCCGTGACATCCTTTGGGATCAGAACGGAAAATACAACCTGCGGATACGGAAAACGTTGGAGACCCTCTACACCGACTATCCCGGCGACCGGGACAGCAAGGACTTCCGGGCACTCGCCGTCTACCTGAAACGTGTATGGTTCGCCAACGGCATACACCACCATTACGGCTGCGAGAAGTTCAAACCGGAATTCAGCGAGGCCTTCTTCCGGGAAGCCGTGCGGAACGTCCCTGCAGACAAGCTTCCGCTCGAAGAAGGACAGACGGCCGAAGAACTTTGCGACCTGCTCGTGCCCGTCATCTTCGACCCGGAAGTCATGTCCAAGCGTGTCAACCAGGCAAACGGGGACGACTTGGTCCGGACTTCCGCCTGTAACTATTACGGCGACGGGGTGACCCAGACGGAAGCGGAAACCTTCTACAACGCGATGAAGCAGGAGGGCGACCCGCACCCTGTCATGTACGGCATGAACAGCCGGTTGGATAAAGGCCGACGGAAATTTGCAGGAAAAGTGTGGAAGTCAGGAGGCCTGTACGGTGCGGCCATCGACCGCATCATCTATTGGCTGGAAAAAGCCACCGGCGTGGCAGAAAAACGGGAAACAGGCCGAGGTGCTCCGCAAACTCATCGAATTTTACCGCACCGGCGACCTGAAGACATTCGACGAATACACCATCCTGTGGGTACAGGAGACCGAGGCGATGGTGGACTTCACCAACGGTTTCACGGAAACCTACGGCGACCCGTTGGGACTGAAAGCCAGTTGGGAAGGATACGCTAACTTCAAGGACTTGGAAGCCACGGCGCGTACGGAAAAGCTGAGCGCCAACGCCCAATGGTTTGAAGACCACTCTCCCGTGGACGACCGTTTCAAGAAAACGGAATGCCGGGGGGTGTCGGCCAAAGGTCATCAAGGCGGCCATCCTCGGAGGCGACCTCTATCCGGCCTCGGCCATCGGCATCAACCTGCCCAACTCCAACTGGGTGCGGGCGGAATACGGCAGCAAAAGCGTGACCATCGGTAACCTGACAGACGCTTACAACAAGGCGGCGCACGGTAACGGTTTCTTGCAGGAGTTCGTCATCGACGACGAAACGCTCCGGCTGCTCGACCGTTATCAGGACACCTGCGACGACCTGCATACCGACCTGCACGAATGTCTCGGACATGGAAGCGGCAAACTCCTGCCGGGCGTGGACCCGGATGCCCTGAAAGCCTACGGGGCCACCATCGAGGAAGCACGGGCCGACTTGTTCGGACTGTATTACCTGGCCGACGCCAAACTGGTCGAATTAGGACTGACACCCGATGCCGAAGCCTACAAGGCACAATATTACGGCTACATGATGAACGGGCTGCTGACCCAAATGGTACGCATCGAACCGGGACGGGACATCGAAGAAGCCCACATGCGCAACCGCGCCCTCATCGCCCGGTGGGCCTTCGGGAATGGCCGGGAAGAAGGAGTGGCCGAACTTGTAAAACGTGACGGGAAAACATACGTCCGCATCCGCGACTATGAGAGGCTCCGCGAGTTGTTCGGCCTTTTGCTCCGCGAGATACAGCGCATCAAAAGCGAAGGCGACTACGAAGCGGCACGCGACTTGGTGGAACGGTACGGCGTGAAAACCGACCCGGCCCTGCACGCGGAAATCCTGCAACGCTACCGGGCATTGCACCCTCGCCCTACAAAAGGCTTTATCAATCCGGTCTACACGCCAGTCTACGACGAACAAAAGGAAATCACCGACATCAGGGTGGAATACGGCGAAGCCTACGACGCACAAATGTTGCGCTACAGCCGGGACTATGCCACCCTGCCTTACTGTAACGAATAATGGACATACCCGCAACCATCCGAAAGATAAAAACGGAGCTGCGCCTCGCCATGAACGGCGTGGCTTCCGCCTACATGCGTGAAAACGGCATGAACTATAAACTGAACTTCGGGGTGGAACTTCCCCGGCTCCGCGCCATCGCTGCCGAGTTTCCCGCAAACCACAACCTGGCCCAGGCCTTGTGGAAAGAAGACATCCGGGAATGCAAGCTGCTGGCTGCCATGCTCCAGCCCACCGACACGTTCTATCCCGAAATCGCCGACATTTGGGTGGAATCCATGCCCAATGCGGAAATCGCACAAGCATACCGTGCAGAACCTCTTCTGCCGACTGCCCTACGCCTCGCAGAAAGCGTACGAATGGATAGCTTCGGAAGACGAGATGTTCCAGCAATGCGGGCTACCTGATTCTGGCACGCCTGTTCATGCAGGGACTCCGTCCCAACGAACGCTCGGCCGACGAGTTTCTCGACCAAGCCCGCACGGCCCTGCACGCGTCCCTCCCCGTGCGCCGCGCCGCCGTCTCGGCCTTACAGAAATACCAGACACTGGACGAAGCGGCACGAGAGGCCGGGGAAAAGGTTCTCCGGGAAACCGGAATCTGAACTTTCCACAAAAATAGAGCGCGCATCGTTCTGATTTTAAAGAAAAAAGATTAACTTTGCGCGGTTTGGTAAAACAAAAGCTTTTATAGGAATATGAAAAAAAAGGAAAAGTTGACGCCCTGTTAGGCATCGTTTTCGGAGACGAAGGCAAAGGAAAAGTGGTAGACGTGTTTACCCCGGAATATGACGTGGTGGCCCGCTTCGCAGGCGGCCCGAACGCCGGACACACCATCATTTTCGAAGGCCAGAAGTTCGTACTCCGCTCCATCCCCTCGGGCATCTTCGCAAAAAGACAAAGTGAACATCATCGGCAACGGTTGCGTCATCGCTCCGGACTTGTTCATGGCCGAAGCCAAGGAACTGGAGGCCGCAGGATACGACCTGAAAGAACGTCTGCACATCAGCAAGCGCGCCCACCTGATCCTGCCGACCCACCGTGTCCTGGACCGTGCTTACGAAGCCGCCAAAGGCAAGGCCAAAGTAGGCACCACCGGCAAAGGAATCGGCCCCACTTACAGCGACAAAGCCGCACGCATCGGCTTGCGCGTGGGTGACATCCTCGACCGCTTTGAAGAAAAATATGCGGCTCTGAAAGCCCGCCACGAGCAGATACTGAAAGACTTACACTATACGGACTACGACATCACGGACGAAGAAAAACTCTGGTTGGAGGGCGTGGAATACTTGCGCGGCTTCCATCTGACAGACACGGAAATCGAAATCAACCGTTACCTGAAAGAAGGCAAGAACGTGTTGGCCGAAGGCGCTCAAGGCACCATGCTCGACATCGACCACGGCACCTATCCTTTCGTCAGTTCTTCCAATACCACCAGCGGAGGCGTATGCACGGGACTGGGCGTAGGTCCGACGGACATCCGCGAAGTGTTCGGTATTTTTAAGGCATACAGCACACGCGTAGGCTCGGGACCGTTCCCCGTAGAGCTGTTCGACGAGACAGGCGACACGCTCCGCGAAGTAGGACACGAATACGGTGCCGTAACGGGACGCAACCGCCGTTGCGGCTGGGTGGATTTGGTAGCATTGAAATATGCCATCATGATCAACGGCGTGACGCAGCTCATCATGATGAAAAGCGACGTGCTCGACGGGTTCGATACCATCAAGGCATGCGTGGCCTATAAGAAAGACGGCGTGGTGATGGAAGACATGCCTTTCGAGACGGAAGGCTGTGAAGCCGTCTACAAGGAACTTCCGGGTTGGAAGGAAGACTTGTCGCACATGACGGACGAGAGCCAGTTCCCACAAGCTTTCAAGGACTATATCCGTTTCCTCGAAACGGAATTGGAGACTCCGATTACGATTCTGTCCGTAGGTCCCGACCGCGCACAGACCATCGTACGCAAAAAATAAAATCTGTTTCATAAGCAAATGCCTGAGCCAGCCCCTTAAGGCTCGGGCACAGCCCCGTCCTTTCGGCCTTTCCCGCCTATAGGACGGGGCTTCTTTCTGTACCCGGTGCGCTCTTTCCACCCACACCCCCGCAAAAGTTCGGACAAAAGAACAGCATGTTTTTGTCGGCACAGACATATTTTGTCCTTATGTTCTTCTGTCTAAGAAAACCGGCTTTCAAACCCACCCCGGCCCTTGCTCGTTTGCTTCCAACACCGTGCTCCTCCTGACAAAATGTAAGCAATGCTTCCGTTTCAAGGGTAACAAAATTAGAAATCCACGCACACTCCATGTATTTTTCGCCTCCATTTATTTACATAAAAACACATTTGAGGCTTAGTTTTAATGGTTTTTCACGCCAAAGGCGTTCCAATCTCAAGAGAATGATTTTTCGTTCGGCTGAAAAAACATTTTTTTTCTCCGGTTGTCGTGGCAAAGTCCTCCGCACAATGGCGGAACAGCCATCTGAAAACGAAATGAAAACATGCTGAAACAGGCGGTTTTTCCTCTATTTGAAGGACTGACACTGTCAAAATCCGGAAGGCCACATGTCAGGCAAACAGCCCCTTATGCTTACACACGTTCCGGACATCTGCGCCGAACCGACTTTCCGTCCGTTCAGAAAGGCAGCCACATACGGGAAACAAGCGGTCAAAACGTCACAGGGCATCCTTCGCAAGACTCGCATATTTCCATCAGCGTCCACCCTCGGACCGAAATAACGCATTCTCGCAAGGGGTACTTTGACATTCTGACAAAAATGGGATCTTAGCCTGGATTTAAGAACCGTTTGCTTCTTGCATCGGAAAAAATCCATTAAATTTGCAATATTCAAAAAATACATTCAACCCATGAAAAAACAAAACAGCATTATTTTTTGCCTGTTCATGGCCTTTCTTACGGCCTGCACCCCAAGTAAAAAGAACCGGAATTGGACTTCGCACAGACCTTGCACTTCTCGGAAAACAAGTGCCACTTCATAGCCGAAGAGGTGGACTCAGTAAGCTACCTCCCCCCCTGCAATCCACCGCAAAATCGGTATTAAGCTCCATAGACAAAATGTATTTCAGGAACGGCCTGATTTATATCGCTGACATACGGAACCGCAAAATCGTGGTTTTCAAGACGGACGGAACAGTGGCTTTCGTCATCGACCGCTTCGGGCATGGCGAAGGGGGAATATCAGGACTTCGGGTGTTTCACGGTGGATAAAGACTACATTTACGTGATAGACAATACCCGCCGCGCGGTTCTCCTTTACGAAAGCCGTACCGGGGCTTACAAAGACCGGAAGCCCCTGACCGTCACGGCATGGGACATCGAGGCGACGGCCAACGGAGAGTTCCTGTTGGCATTCGTCCCGATGAAGGGAGGCCGATTGAAAGAGGAGCAGCAGCCTTACCACATCTTTATCGCCGACAAGAATTTCCGCATCCGGAAAGGACTGTTGGAATACGACGAAACGTACAGTGCCCCACTGGGACAGCCGACATTTTCACCACAGACGAAAACCACATTTATTTCTCTTCACTGTGGTTCGACGGCGTGACCGTTTTCGACATCGACAATCCTGAGAAATACACCCATATAGCGATAGAGTTTGAAAACAAGTTGACGGCGGAAGAACGTGCCGACCACGACCGCTTCATCCTCAGCACGGCCAACTATCTGGTAGCCACACCGGTGTTCGTCCAAGGGTACATCGCTTTCCTCATCACTGGCCCGGAATATTCCGAACCTTACTTGTACGACTGCCGGAAAACGTGTTCTGCCGCAACAACCCGGACGACTGCCACAACGCTTTCTTGGGAGCCATTGCCAGCCATGACGGGATGTTCGTAAGCTCCATTTCCGATTACGACTCTTATGCGGAATTGGTGGAATACGGCTTCCGAAAAGCCGGACAAAGCCATAGAGGAAGCCTTAAAAAGAGGGCGACACGGTGCTTATTCTTTACCATTATGAGACCTTGACGGGCATGTCCCGTCATGATTACCGCAACCATTATAAAAAAAAGAAAAACAGTTAATTTATGAAATCCATTCTATTTCCAAAGCGGTTCATTATACCATAACTTTGGAAATCCCATCGCAGCAGTATCAACAATAGAGTATTCTGACAAGAGTACTTTCAAATTCTTTTTGAAGCCATTGTCGGAAGCAAATTGCATCCAACAGATAAGCCATACAACATAATTGAGCATATAGCTTTTCCTGTGGTATAGCCTTGTCTTGAATCCAAGGATTTTGTAGTTTCTTAGGTAGTTGTGGCTTCCATGGATATTTCCTGTTCCATATACGGGCATGGTGTGCTATGCAATTACGCAACACAGACAAGCTTTTTATCCAACTTTCAAGATATAAATGCTGGGGGTAAACCAAATTCTCTTGCAATCTGCTTCTTAAGGTTGTTATCTGCCAAATTGCAATATAGCTTTTGAGAGCGTTCCAAAGATGACACTTCAAAGTTTTCCCACGGAGGTGGATAGGGTGGGTTATCGTACTTGGCAAATGTTCAATCAAAAATCTTTTTTTGAGCGTTTCAGTTCTTCCTCTATATTGAGAGGCATTTAGAAAAAGATTGTTGTGTTATAAACAATGATTTATCAGCAAACCAAAATGCACCACAGTTTATCAGATACTATTTTGGGGATGTAACTTAGTGTGAGAGTCATCTCAATGCTTGTATCGCTGAAAATGAGGTACGCAATTTGTCAAAATTATACAAGGTTACACATGTTTCTCAAACTTGCGCTTTGTGGCTTAAATACATGGTTCATAGGTTTCCAATACCAGCCAAACGAAAATAACTAATGATTTTCAAGCATTCAACTGCCGCTTGCCTCATCATCAAACAGAAGTCCCCTGTTTTCAACATTTCCATTTGGTCGACAATACGGCGGGCTGCTTAGTATATGTTTCCATAGGTGTATAAAAATAAGTTCCGCCCTGGTACATTGTAAAGAGGCGTGGCGGAAATTGTTATTGCAAAGATAATGTTTTTTCTGCCGTACTGCAAACATCTGATGTTTTTCTATAAAAACAAAAAGTTAGTACCTTTGCTATGAAGCGAAATAAAAGCAAAACTCATCGCAGTTCGTGCCGCATGGAAGCCACATCTTCGGGATTAG
>VOFG01003554.1_pt1 | contig 78210 bp, 72 predicted proteins | sample 5384171 | NCBI WGS metagenome assembly VOFG01 (sample SAMN12384726, study PRJNA508395) | human gut metagenome | isolation source: healthy gut F | host: Homo sapiens
CAATGGATAAATCTTTGAAATTGACAGCCTCTCGTTGGTTAGGCGTGAATCCTTGTGAAACAAAAACGACTTTTGTCTGCGACCAGTCCACCTCATTTCGTTTCAAATTTCCTGCTTGTGTTTCATTATATTCCAGAATAAAATCAGCCTGATTTTGCAGCATTAGGCTTAGGTAAGTAAACCCTTGATCTATGACACTGGAGTTTCTTTCCCTCTTATATTCAATGATAACAAAAAGCCTTCGATTGAGGATCAAAGGCAAGCGTATCAATACGGCGGTCTTTGATCGTAAATTCGACTTTATCATTTCAAGTCCCATGATTTCGGACATATTGGTTTCAAACATGCGTTGAATATCTCTTTCCAATTTAAAAGGCTTTTCCTTTATTTCAGAAAAGACGCCTGAAGTATTATATTTGTAAAGTGCCATAATTTTATTTTGAATCGTTTATTGCCGTAAAGGTAAGGATTCTTTTGATATTACTATTTCTTTCCCCGAATTCTCCTTCACCATTTTTTTATTTTTGAAATACTCTTATTAAACTTTCTTTTCCCACTATCCCCGCCGCCATTTATAATGTTCTACGAAAACTTTTATGCTATTCCACTTCTTTGTAAAAAAATATAAGCATCTATGTGTGTAACATAGAAATTTGTTATTTGCGAAACGACAATAATATTGACATTTACTCTGTTCGTCAATCATTTTTTGATATTTATCAACCTGTTTGTTTAGTAGTGTTTCATATTTATTTAATAACGTCTCTATTAATTCTCTTTTCTTTTTAGAGATAGAAAGATTATTATTTATAATACTAAGTAACTTATTGATTTCTTTTTTTCATTTTCTTCATTAACTAGTATATGGTTTAAGTCTTTCTGGATATTAGATAAGATTTTGTCTATAAGGTGAAAACTTGTTTCATTGTTTTTTTATAAGATTGAAGAGCTTGCTGTTTTTGTTCAATTCTTCTGTTTCTATATTTTGATCTATTTCCAATTTTTATATTTCTCTCGATTAAAGTTATATAGCCATTTTGTTTTTTAAGTAAGCTGCCTATTTTTTTGAAGCTTATTTTCGTATAGTTGACTATATTTGTATCCTATTTTTATTGCTATAAGATTATTGTAAATCTCTTTTGTATCAGTACCTTCATTTATTATCATTTCATTTATCAACTTGTCAATAGCAATAATACTTTTTTTTTTTATTGGATTCCATATATGCCATAATAGAATATATAGAACAATAATTATTCCAGAAGCCAATAACGCATATTTGGTGTTTATAATATAATAATTGTAATGTGTACCAATTTTGCATCCAGCAGCGATTAAAATTATAATAGAAGCGAAAGCATATACAAGTTGTTTATATAATAATGGTATTTGCTGCTTACATTTTAAACTTTGATACAGTTCAGAGCACTTTACCCCACAATAAAATATAATTGTATTCGTAAGAATAATTCCGATACTATCATTGCTGAAAACTTTATGATAAATATACAATAATATTGCTATAACCGTATCTAAAATGATAAAAATTGGAAGTTTTGACTTATCAAATCTATCAAAATGAAAACTATTTTTTTATCATTATAATAGTTCTTTATAAGTAATAAAACGAAAGCAACAGTAATAAAATCTCCCATTAAAGTAACTATTTGCGACCAGCAAAATTGGTCTGATTTCATTGATGAAGTTTCATAATGTTCAAGTAACATCCATGATAATGTTATACTACACCCAATTAATATCCAAATAGACCACCCAATATGACTATTTTGTTCTGATAGCCTTTGTCTTTCTACATATAACAGATTTAATAATTCATTTTTTTCATAATATGCCACTTAGATATTAGCAAATGTAGTTTATTTATTATAAAATTGAGTATTAATATAGGGATTTACTTTTTGAAGTATTAAATAAAACTTTGATTAATATTTAATGTTGGTAACAAAGATAAACAGTCAGAGAAATTATATATTCTCCCCATTCAGTTACTTACTCAAATTTACGATTATCATGTTTTGCCTGAATGATACGATGTGCTCCTTTTCTTTTGGTTATCCGATTATAATACTAATAAGAGTTCCTCAATTTGTCAATTTCATATTGTATTAGACCAAGATTTGTCAATGTCGTTGTTGCTAACTTATTTAGTTTTAGTATATTATTTTCTGGTGATTCATTTATGTTTATATATTCTGTTAATTTTCTAATTGCTGATATTGGAATACCGTATTCCATTAATGCTGCGATATTGGGATGTAAAAACCATTTTCAAGATTACTTGCAATAAAGCTATAATTACCATACTTCATATTTGATTTTTTAAATACATACTCCTGCAAGTTGGAGATGACATTTAACCATTTGGGTAGTTTATAATCAAACCAATGTCGGCTAATATGTAAAATGGCATAAGAAGCAACATCAATCCGCTTTTGTTTATTAGGAATTTTGCTAGACCAAAAGTTGTCATTTACATAATATGAAATAACAGCATTTATAGACTTCATGTTAATATATGAAAAAGCGAAACTAGCCAACCACCGAGCAGATAAACGTCCAATACCCTCAATATATGTTTTGTCACCTGCACCACTTAACGTATCCCAGCATAATTCGATAGCTACACTTAAATTGTCGAAAGTTTTTGGGAGTAGATGTCCAATTTAGCTGGGAGTTATAATATTGGAGGTTAGACTCAATTTTATTTATAATGGCTAATTGACCTTCTATTGAAATACCGTTGTTGGATCTAATTACTTCTTTTATTTCGGGAGACATATTGTCAAACTTCGCAAGTCTTATTTTTGCTTTCTCTTCAATGTCTTTTTTCATCCATAGAAATTAAAACTTCTAATGGGGCTTGTTCTTGATTAAAAATAGGTCTATCAACAAATAGTTCCATTTGTTCAGGCTGATTTTCAAATCTAATTACATTACCAATATAATGTTTCCTCATACGACCAGATCGACCTGCAATATTTTTATAATCAAAAAAGTCTATAGGTTGTCCTCCTTTATCTTTATCAAATAAAATAACATTTTTAGCAGATGTGTTTACCCCCTCTATCAATGTTGATGTACAAAATAGCCACCTGATTGATCCTTCATTAAAACAATCAACAATTGAACCGCCTAAATGACGGGGTAAAGCGCCATGATGAAAACCTATACCACAATTCAAAGCATCTATTAAAGACCACTTGGAATTAATATTGTCTTTAATCCATTCACCTATTTCTTTATTTCTTTGAACATACGGAACTAGCATTAATTTATTTTCATTTTTTAAATATGAAGCATAGTCTAATGCTAGATTAGTGGCCTTATTGGGAGAGGAACAGTAAATAATCGTTTGTTCTTTTGTTGATGAAAGTAATTTGAAGAGTTCTAGCTTTTTTAATTTTTTTTCTCTTTAGCTTTACCTTGAATATTGACATTAGTCTCATTGACTGCTACTGTTGCAAATTCAGTAGGATACCAAATTAAGTCAGATTTATTTTTGAAATTTAAAAGTATATCTTTAATCATAGGTCCTAATAGATAGAATTTACTAGTAAATTTCAATAGTTTGGCAAATGCTTGATTCAAAGCTATAGCTCTATCATCATCTCTATCTAAACTTAATTTATAGAACTCATCTATGACAAAAAACTCTATTTCAGGAAATTGGTTATATTCAACCACACGTTCTCCTGTAAATAAAAAATATTTCCTTTTTCTTTAGTTGGCTCTTGACTAGTAGAAACAATTATCTTGTACCAGTTTTTATATTTCAAAAAGTTTCTTTCGGGTTTCATCAAGTAAAGCTAGAGTTGGTTGAATAATTACTATCTGTTCATATAGTTTGCTGGCAATAACTTCTTCAATAAGTAAACTCTTTCCAAAGCTTGTTGGTGCACTTACAACCAAAGAACGTTTACTCTGTAATTCTATAGATAAATGTTGTTGCTCTTCATGTAGATAAATATTATCTAAGTGAGGGATTTGTGATATTCATAACATAAAAGGGAGCTTTGAGAAAGTTGCTTTGGATCAACATAAGGATATAAACCTGCAGCGGCAGTTAAGTCATTCCAAATGGAATAGGTGTTTTTATCTACTTTCTTCCATGCATCTAGTATTCTAATGATTATATCTCTACCATATTTATTATTTTCTCTAGAACGTAATAAAGATGAACACAATTGCGAAAGCGAAAAACTATGCTCATAATCAATGTTTTTTGTTTCTGTTATATATATGATAGCATCTTGAACTTTCTGTGGTGTCATATTTGCTGCATTAATTTTAATCGTTTATCTAATTCGGTATTTAACATATCTTTATTTTGTACAGGTAGAAGCATTAATATGACTTCTGTTGAAACATTCCCTTTCAATTTATCAAAGGTCTTACAAAGAGCTGTACATTCCGATATGAAATCCTCAAAATATTTATTACTTTCTTCGCAATGATTTTTAAATAGATCACTATTATAAGTACACACCATTGGAATTACTATATTGGAAAAAATTACATCTAGTTTTTGATGCTCATCCATAAGACTTCGCCAATATTCTATCTCTGGAATGCTTTCTGGGAGTTTCTTAGATATTAAGCTAAACTCTCTTCGTAAATAATCTGCATTAACATGCTTTTTTATATCTTCAGCCAAATCTCGGACTACAGCATCTCCTGTTTTGTATAATTTAGATTCACCAAGCCATAATTTTTCTTGTCTCCAGTGATAGTTACCTGTACACCATCAAAACCATGAGCAGGTACATTGTGTGAATCTTTAAAAATATTTTTGAAATTAATGGAATTGTGTTCTGAAAATCTCGCAACAATAAATGAAGAATTAGTTCACCAAATTCTCCTCTATTTTGATATTTGTCTGTTAGGTATACCATTTGTGCGGCTTCTTTTAAGCGAGATATTATTTCAGTAAGTGGAATAGAAGTACCACAGTGATAACCTAAAGAAAATTCGGGTATTACATTTCTTACTATGTCAACCAAAGGCTGTAGTCTAAATTGCTTTTGATCGAATCCAATATGATACGCTTTCAGTGTAGGTTCACAAATATATTCTTGAATTACTAAATCAGATTTAAAAGGTCTACTCATTATATAAAATTATGTTTACTGAAATTTATTACAAAGATATAAATTTAATCTGATAATTTATTAAACAGTCTATTATAAATAGTTGTATTACTAAATTTCTTAAAATACCTTATTACAATTCTATTCTTACTGATAACTATATGTTGACTATTTTTGAGATTATATTGATGTTGTATCGATAAATTCAGTTTGCTTACTAATTGTTATTTAACTTTTTCTCCTCCTTCACCATCTTTCTCCACCTCTGAAACGCCCTCATTAAACTTTCTTCTTCCACTAACTCTACCATATTATAATGTGTGACAAAAGTTTCCATTGATTTTTTGAACATGATGCCGTGGCAGTATTTATTTTCCAGTAGAAATTCATAAAGTTCGGCCCTCATTTCTACTTCCATTGCTTTTTTCAATGATAAGTGCACTGTCATGACCTATATAATTATATACATTTGGATTTTTTCCGTTTCTAGGGTGGGGAGAGTAAAAGTGATATTTCCTATTTCGTGCCATGAGGCATTGGGAGGGTGGGGATGGAAAGTTGGTGGAGGAAGTGGTAGATGGGCTGGGTGTCGAGAAGATGGATCGCGGAAAGTGAGGAAGAAGAGCGGTCTGGAGGTACGTCGAGGTGATTTTTGTAGCGCATGTACATGTAAGCCGCTAGATAGGGCTTGATCTGAAAAGTAACTGTAACCATTAGTTTTTAGATTTAATTTGTAAAATATTTATCAGAGTAGTGCCGTTTTTAATATTGGCATTTGCATTCATGTGTTGAGAAATTTTCATCAAAGGAAGGTACGAGAGGATGCTTGTGTAATAATTTGGTTTTCAGATGGTTACATAAGTGGGTTTTGGTTTTAAACCAACGGGTCGTTCCTTTTAAAGGAACGACCCGTTGCACATCCGAGAACACCTCGTTGGTTTTAATGCAACGAGGAGCTCCTTTAAAATCAAGAGATAAAACTATAGTAAATCTCTCAAAAAAATTGAAATAGAGGAATAATCTAATCATTTTCAATGTAAAAGAAATTGTATCGCTATGTGTTTGAGTGTTTTTATCTGTATAAAGAAATATACCGAGTGTCATATATGAAGAATTTTCAGATAGTAGCTATTTAACATAGTTTAAACGAGACTCTTTTATAATTCTGATTTTATTTTATGTTTAATGTCAATTTGAAATTTAATTATAATATTGATGAAAGGTTTGATAGGAGGTTAATTGAGGAAAAATTGCTATAGATTACTTCATTAAAAAGAAAAATCACCAAGTTCTATCAGAACTTGGTGATTTTTTATCTCCATTTATAATAAAATAAATATATAGTTATTAAAATATGAGTTATCTATCTTTTTTTAATTTCATTTATTAACAATTCCTTTTTGGTATCATATAATGGAACAAAAGTATATATTCTTTTGCAAAAAACAACAAAAAGACATTTTTTTTTATGGAATCGTCATCTAGTCTGATTGAAAAAGTAAAATCAAGCGACATTTCTTTTTATAAATAGCATATTTGATGCAAAAAACACAACAAAACAATGAATCGTTATTAAGTTCTGATAGAACTTATCTAAGTGTAAAAAGTGAGTTTAAATGTTTTAGGGCTATTTAATAATTTAAAAAGAGATTTATGAAGAAAAAATTAGCGCTGCTATTTGGATACCTTTTTATAGGTATCGGGCTGATAACAGCTCAAACGCAGAAAGTCACGGGGACAGTTATTTCCGATGATGACAAACAACCTGTTGTAGGGGCTTCAATTGTTGTAAAAGGCACTAACTTAGGTACAATAACAGACATAGACGGGCATTTCACATTATTGAATGTGCCAAATTCAGCAAAAATATTACAAATCTCTTATATCGGTATGAAAACGGAGTCGGTTTCTGTTCAACCGACTGTTAGAGTTATCTTAAAGTCTGATACACAACTGATGGATGAAGTTGTTGTGGTAGGTTACGGATCAGCAAAGAAACTAGGGTCAGTAGTCGGTTCGGTAACAACGGTAAATAATAGTAAGATAGCCAACAGACCGGTGGCTAATGCCGGAGATGCATTACAAGGTCAAGTTGCCGGTTTACAAGTATTTACTCCCAGTGGAGAACCAAGTGGAAGTGTTGTAATGCGATTGCGTGGAGTCAGCTCGATCAATTCAAATACAGAACCTCTTTTTTATTCTCGACGGTTCACCTATATCATCCGGAGCATTTACAGCATTAAATCCGAACGACATCGAAAGCATGACCGTATTGAAAGATGCTTCCTCAACAGCTATATATGGTTCTCGTGCTGCTAACGGGGTAGTAATAATGACTAGCAAGAAAGGAAAAATGGGACAGAAAGCCCGTGTTAGTATCAATGCGCAATATGGCTGGTCGAGAATGACTGGGGATAACATAGAGATGATGAATACCGAACAATGGCTTAACCTGCAGGAAATGCTGGACCCGGGAAAAGCATACGATACTACATTTCAAAAACGGAAAAAGTTCTATATAGATAATGGTATATCTACAGATTGGGCGGATGTCTTCTTCGGAGATGCAGCTCCTACCCAACAATACGATGTAAATGTGGTTGGCGGTTCCGAAGGTATCAACTACTACATTTCATTTGGACATTATGATACAGAGGGGAATCATGGACGATTCCTCATTGCGCCGTGAGACTTTGCGCAGTAATGTGGAAGTAAAGGTAACCGACTGGCTGAAAGCCGGGATTAACGTGAACCTTTCCTATCAGAAATATAACACGACAACTTTCGGAACGGAAGCTAATAGCGTTTATAATAAAGCGTATGCTGCCCGTATTTATCGTCCTGACCAAACAATAAACGAAATATTGACAGACGAAGAAGGTAACTTTACAGGATATGGAAAACGATTGGACTATTTTGACGATATGGGATATTATAATCCGTATTACTTGGCAGAACTTCAACCGAATGACCGGAGTACGGTGCGTATCAATGGCAATACCTTCTTTAATATAAACCCAATAAAAGGATTGAATATACGTACCTCGCAGGCAGTAGATGCCTTTGATTATCGTAACTCCCATAAAGCCTATCCGGAAGGCCCCTTTGAAGGGGCAGGAGTGGCGTCCGAGTCTTTCGAACGTTATTATTCATTTACTTTCACCAATACAGCGGAATATAAATTCAGTCTGTCAGACAAGCATCTTTTTACCGTGTTGGCCGGACAGGAGTCCATTATCACAAAGAATGAGAATTTCTCGGCAACTTCTAAAAAAATGGTAGATTCACGAATGATGCTGATGGCAGCTGGAGCAGAGTCAGAAGTGCCGATACATTCGATGTATGACAAGGTTTTCAATTCTTATTTCGGCACAATCAGCTATAGTTTCGCTGATCGCTATTATGCCGATTTGGCAGCACGGCGGGACGGTTCTTCTCTGTTTGCCAAAAACAACCAGTGGGCAAACTTCTATTCTTTGGGAGCCATGTGGGATATGAGAAAAGAGAATTTCCTGCAGAACGTTTCATGGTTGAACAGTTTGCAGTTGAAGGTGAGCTATGGAACAACTGGTAATTCCGGTATCAGTGCCTATAATGCGTTGGCATTGGTCGGCTCCGGTTTGCTGTATAACGGACAACCGGGTATTGCTCCTTCTACCGTCGGAAATGATAACCTGACATGGGAAAGCATGAAAACACTGAATGTAGGCATCAGTACAAGAGTGTTTGACCGCTTTTCTGTAGAACTGGAATTTTATAACCGTCAGACGGACGATATGTTGATGGGGTATCCATTGTCATACACTACCGGACATGGTAGTAGTGTGGAAAATGTAGCAAGTATGCGTAATCGTGGTTTCGATATTACTCTGGGAGTGGATATTCTGAAAACGAGAGATTTTTCATGGAGTGTTTCAGGAAACCTGAATTATAATAAGAATGAGATAACTAAACTATTTAACGGATTGGATGAATATACTTTGCCTGATACCGGTTTGAAGATGAAGGTCGGCAAACCTTGGGGAGAATATTACTATGTGAAATGGGCAGGGTCGATCCGCGTGACGGATATAATATGTGGTACGACAAAAATGGCAATCTGACAAAGAGTTACTCCGAAGAAGATGCAGTTTTTGTCGGCAAGCAACGCTATGCACCATGGTCCGGTGGCTTTGGTACCCAGTTCGGATGGAAAGGGATTTCTGTTAGTGCCGACTTCTTTTATGCTCGGCCAGTATATGTTGAATAATGAACGCTTTTTTACAGAGAATCCCACTTTTGCAGGCTCGGACAATCAAACTGTAGAAATGCTTACCATGTGGCAGAAGCCGGGAGATATAACCAGAATTGCTACTCCCGACTCCCCGATGCAGTTTGATACGCATTTACTGGAAAATGCTTCATTTATGCGCATGAAAAACCTGACTGTCGGGTACACCCTTCCGGCCAAAGTGATTCAGAAAACAGGAGTAATCAGTAACGCCAGAATCTACTTTGTAGGACGTAACTTACTCACAGTGACTAAATATAAAGGATATGACCCGGAAGTAGACAGTAATATCCAGTTGGGGAACTATCCCAATACCAAGCAATATTCTTTCGGAGTCGAACTAACTTTCTAAAAAAACATAAAGAATGGTGAATATGAAGAAAATATCTATAATAGCATTGACTATACTGACACTAGGAATGACTTCCTGTGATATGGATAAAATGCCATACGATGCTGTTCCTACAGAGGAAGCGTTAACAACCATAGTCGGTTTTGAAGAAGCACGTGCCGGTATCTATTCCGTATATTTAGGACTGACAGGAGGAAGTTATGTATTAGCTCCGGAAGTTCAGGCAGATGCCTTTAATGCAGTGGCGGATTTCTCTAATAAATATGGTGAGTTGCACCGTTGGACTTTCGAGAGCACCAACTCTACCGTAGAAACAATCTGGTCGAACTACTATGCCGCTATCGGACGTGTCAATTTCTTTATTGACGGGGTAGGTAAGATTGATGAGAACCCGGAAATCGAATTGACTGAAACCCAGAGGCAACAGATTAATGTATATGAGGGGAAGCGTATTTTACGAGAGCATACTGTTACTTTTATCTGGCTACCTTATTTTGCCGCGATTATGATGTGGCTACCGCAGCAAGTACTCCAGGATTGCCGCTTCAGGTGAAATATGAACCTAAACTTTCCTACTACCCAATATCGGGACGATCTTCACTGGAAGATACTTACAAACAGATATTGGAAGACCTCGAAGAAGCCGAAGAACGTATAGAGACTGCAAAAAATGGTATTGCTGATTATGACAGGTATATTAATGGCGCATACGTGACAGTCAACACGGCTCCCAAGAATTGTGGGAATTATATCACGGTAGATGTAGTGACTGCCTTGAAAGCGCGTGTTGCCCTGCAAGATGGATGACTATGAAAATGCAGCCAAATATGCAGGCGACCTGGTTAATTCGAACAGATATCCATTATCGAACACAGCAACAGATTTTGAAAGTGTATGGAAGAATGACAAGGGAACGGAAACCATCTGGCAGATTGCCATGACTAGTGCCGACGATGCCGGTGTACCTCTGGGGAACTATTTTTATTGGTTATCCGACTACAAAGAAGGATTATATTCCTACACAAACACTGATTGACTTATACAATGAGAAAGATATCCGGCTAAAGACTTATTTCGGAAAATATCACTTAACCGTATCGTCAGGTAATGCGGCAGACATCTATTTCTTTAATAAATACCCGGGCAATGAATATTACAATGCATTAGGAAGTGAAACGCGTTATTTGAATCAGCCCAAACCATTCCGTATTGCTGAAATGTACTTGATTGCCACTGAAGCCAATGCAAAGATTGGAACCGCAGCCGCTGTAAAAAAAGGTAATGATGCTTTGAATGCATTAAAAAAAGTGCGAATCGAGGGATGGACTGATGCAACCTACGATCAGGAAGCTTTATTAAATGAAATCATGAACGAACGGGAACGTGAGCTTGTAGGTGAGGGATACCGGTTGATGGATCTGAAACGTTGGGGGAAAGGTGTAAAGCGTGGAAAACCGCAAAGCAAAGGACTGGTGCTTTTTCCGGGACAGGCAAGTACTGACGGACTGGATAAACCTGTGGATGACCAGCGGATGCTCTGGCCGATTCCTAAAACAGAAATGGATGCCAACCCTCAACTGGCAGGTCAGCAAAATCCGGGATATTAATCAATGAATAACGTAAATTATCAAACACTTGAGTAAAATGAACTATCTGAAAATATACACCCTTCTTCTGTGTGCCGTTCTGATCGCTGCCTGTTCGGACGATGAGGAACAGTTCAATTCCGGAGCGGCTACGGTAAGTTTGCAGGAAACAGTAATGACAGTGAAAGAATCTGCCGGTTTGTGTACTGTGCCTGTTGTTGTGACGGGCGAACATACCGGAACTATTCGTGTGACGTTCGAATTAAAAGATCATAACGCCAAAGAAGATGAAAACTATATTGTCACAACCAAAACGTTACTTATTCCTGCCGGGCAGGAAACAATGAATTTTGAGTTTAAGACCGTTGACGACAAGGTTGTCAATGACGACCGCTCTTTTGATATTGAAATTGCCGATGTGAAAGGGGCCTCCATTGGTACAAACAATCGTCTGACGGTGACTATCAAAGATAACGATTCCAGTTTTTATGAAACACTTTCGGGAACCTGGATATTTACCGGAACAGCTTCTGCTACCAATGCTTCCAATGTACAAGTGGGATTTTCCGTAAAAGTGAATACAGCGGAAGAAGGCACGGAGGCATACGAGCACTATCTGGTCTGTTCGAATAAGAATGGATTTGATCCGGATAATGATATTGAATGGGAATTTAGTTGGCGGTTGCATTATGAATATGATTCGGAGGCGCAGAAAACCTACCTGTCCATTGTGCCGGGTGAAGATGTCGCTTCTTATGGCCCGTATACTATTCGTTTCAAGAGACTAGCTTTGGACGGAAGTACTTCTGACGTATATCGTGGAGAATATGATGTTGAAACTAAAACTGTCACTTTCGAGAATGCCAATTTGATAGGCGATATGTATAAGGACGGCTTGATACAAATACAGAAATTCAGGCTATTTGGCTGTAAGATGGAACACATCAGATAAAACAAGATTATTAACATAACAAATAAAAAGAACTTATGAGAGCATTAATTGTCTGCATTACGCTGTTGTTCGCTTTTCTAACTTGTACCATGGCACAAATACCATCAGTCAAGGTTGAAAATGCTAAGGGAGCACAGGTAAATACCTCCTCCCTGGTTAATCACAAAACGCCTATGATTATTTCTTTTTGGGCAACAACCTGTAAACCTTGTATTCGTGAATTGGACGCCATAAATGAACAATTGCCCGATTGGTTGGAAGAAGCCAAATTCCGTGTAGTAGCTGTTTCAACAGATGACAGCCGTTCTACAGCTAAAGCGCGTGCATTGGCAGAGGGACATGGATGGGATGATTTTATCATGCTGTATGATAAAAATCAGGAATTTATGCGAGCTATGAATGTGAGCCTGACTCCACAGGTATATGTAGTGGATGCCGATGGGAAGATTGTCTATTCACACACCGGGTACGCGCCGGGAAGTGAGCTGGAACTACTGAAAGCGATAAAAAACTGCAGAAATAGAAACTGTTATTATCCATAGATAAACGCAATGACATGACTAAAATAAGAATTCAGGTGTTGGCTTTGTTAGCGTTAACATCAACATTGACCTATGCGCAGCAAGATAACAAAAAGGTTATCTGACAGGGAGCTTTGAAACGAATACGATTTACTACAAGGATGATAGTAAGACAAAAGCGGAATCACCGGAAGATCATTTCGGTTCGAACAATTATCTGAAACTGGATTACTATCAGGGTAAGTTTGCCGTAGGTGTACAGTTGGAAGCCTATGAACCGGTACTGGTGGGATACCCGGCAGAATTGGAGAAAGCAAAGCTGACCAACTATTATGTATCTTGGGCTGATAAGGATTTTTCCGTAACAGCGGGTACGTTTTATGAGCAGTTCGGGAGTGGACTACTCTTTCGTAGTTGGGAGGACCGTATGCTTGGTTTAAATAATGCAGTGATGGGAGCACGTTTTACTTACAATTACAAGAATATTGTGGGGTTGAAAGCCATTTGGGGAACTCCACGTTTTGGTATGGACTTTTCCGATACACAAGTACGTGGCATAGATGTAAGTTTCTCCTTATCTGAAATGCTTAGTTGGCAAAATACATCCTTGAGTATCGAAGGAGGGGCATTGAACCGGTATGAGAAAATCAATATCGACCTCGAAGAAGAAGGGGGAAAACCTTATTCGAATGGCTTCTCGGGACGGGTAAATTTTGAACGCTCCGGATTTACAGCGAAAGGTGAATATGTAGATGGTGGCAATAAAGTATTATAATTTCATTCATGATGACAAACTTTATGCGAGGAAACGTGCCAATGCGCAATTGCTGGAGCTGGGATATAGCGGTAATGGGTTGGGAATAAATCTGACCGGACGTCGATTGGAATGGATGAACAGTGAGATTATTGCCGGTAATGGTTCAACTTCGAATCTGTTGAATTATGTCCCGGCTATGAGTACGCAATATACCTATATGCTGACCAACTTGCATCCTCACACTCCACAAACAGGAGAGGTGACAAAAGCAATCAGCGGGGAGATGGGTGGACAACTGGATGTTTTTTATCATTTCAAAAGAGGAACGGTCATCGGAGGCAAACGCGGTTTGAAATTACATGCAAACTTTTCTTCCTATTATGCTTTAGAAAAAGAAGGTACAGCCCAGATTGGTAACTTGTCATTCCGTGATTTTAGTGTTGATGTGGAAAAGCAATGGACGAAGTCATTCAAAATGAACTTGCTTTATTCCATGCAAGAATATAGCCCTTCGTACGGAGCGAATAAAACGACTAATCTGTCGAATATTTTTGTAGCAGATTTACAATATAAGTTCACCCCTTCTTTTTCAACTCGCATGGAGTTGCAATACTTAACTACAAAGGAAGATCAAAAGGACTGGATGGCAGCCCTGTTGGAAATAAATTTTGCTCCGGCATGGAGTATTTATGGAAGTGATATGTATAATCACGGTAAGGATAAAATCCATTATTACAATGTGGGAGCCAGTTATGCCAAGTCACGTACGCGTATAGCCTTGAGTTATGGTCGTAACAAGGAAGGATACGTCTGCTCTGGTGGAGTTTGCCGGACGATTCCTAAATATACAGGTGCTAATCTGACTATAACTACTTCATTTTGAGTTCATCGAAACATTTATTAATTAGAATATAGAATATGAGAAAATTTACAATGTTTTTTATGTCAAGTCTGATATGCATGTGCGGATGTTTTACAGCGTGCAGCGGCAATTCAGACGACAATGGTGAAGAGCCGGACAACGGCGAAGTGACAGGGCCTATTACTTTGACTGTGGATAAAGCCAAGATTGAAGCCAACGGAACAGATATGGCGACTTTTACGGTGACTGATGCCAATGGAAAAGTACTGACGACTTCCGAATATATGAAGAATGTATATTTTGAAGATGTAACTACCGGTGATTATTTGGAGAGACGGACCAATACGTGCGTGTCAGTAGAAAACGGGACTCATAAGTTTAAAGCATATTATCTGGACTGGGAGTCGGATGAAGTTTCCGTAACCGCACAGAATCGTAAGAATTATGAACTTTTCTATCGCAAGGTGGGTGTTTTTAAAATGACGGGAACTTGGTGTACCTATTGTCCGGCCATGACTTCGGCATTAAAGAAAGTGGAAGAACTGATGCCGGGACGTATGGTGAAAATGGCTTTTCATTCTTCCAGCAGTTCAGCGACTGATCCCTTCCATTTGTCACAGACAAGCACAATCATGAGCCGTTTTGGAGCATCCGGCTTTCCTACCTGCATCTATGATTTAAAAGTGATGTCAATAGACAGGAATGTGAGCGCTATCAAACAGACATTACAAAGCCAAATTAGAAAATATCCGGCTACATGCGGAATCAAGGTAAATACATCTTATAATTCTTCTACTGGCGAGATTACGGTAAATGCCGCATTGAAGTCGAGCTTGGGAGGAGAATATGACCTTGTTTATGTCTTGGTGACTGATGGCTTAACAGCATCCGGAGGAAATGAGACCTCGTATGATTATACAGTAAGAGCTATTTCCAACAATTACCTGTCGATGTCAACCAACGGACGGTTTACTGTGAGTGCAAACGAGGAGCACACTGCCGCAACTTTCAGCATCTCTAATGCAAAGAACCTGAATCCTGCCACATCGCGTGTAGTGGTTTATGCATTGCGTAAAGTGGATGACGCATATATGGTGGATAATATAACCGAATGTTCTATTGATGGTAGTATAGACTATCTCTATAATGATTAAGGCTTATGAAGAAATTATACTCGACAATTCTACCAATTGTAATGATCCTTTGTTTAGCAATGCTGTCATCCTGTTCCGGCAATTCGGACGAAACGGAGAATGGAGGGACGGATGACGGCATTTTGCGTATTACGGCCGATAAGACGGCTATACAGGCAGACGGGGTAGAAAAAGTGACCTTTACGGTCAAACTGGGTACAAAAGATGTAAGTGAAGAAAGCACGATGAATCTGATTCTGGTAAAGGAGTCAGGAGAGGAAAATCTGGATTATGGTGTTCGTGCTTTCAGCACTTCAGTGCCGGGTACGTATGTTTTTAAAGCCCGCTATTATGAAGGAAAAGCAATGGTCAGTGAAAATGAAGTGACCGTTCAGGTTGCTCCCGTATCAGGAGGAACCAGCTATTATCATAAATTACTGGGGATGCAGTTTACTTCTGTCGGGTGCCAGGCCTGTCCGGCGCTTAGCACTACATTGAAAGCAATTCAGACTGAACAACCGGGGCGATTGGCTATCGCTTCTTTCCACATGGATTTCGGAGGAATGACGGATCCCATGAGTACAGCAGCTACCAATAATTACCGGACTAATATTCTCGGTAATTTCTCGGGACTGCCCCGTTTCTTTTACAATCTGCGTAAGGGTACTAAAGAAATGATCAGTATCAAGAGCCAGATTGAAGAAGAGCTTCAGAAAGAATTAAGTAACTATCCGGCTTCTTGCGGGGTAGCTGTTGAGTCTGTGTATAATGCTTCTGACCGTACAGTGAAGATTACTGCCAAATTAACTTCCAATGTAACAAACACTTATCGTTGTTTGATTTATCTGGTAGAGGATGGAATCAAATACTTTCAAACGAATGGTGCGAATGATTATACACATAATAATGTGGTGCGTGCAGTGGTGTCCACATCGTTGAACGGCGACCATTTCAATGGGGAAGTAAATGCGGGAGTAGAATCTACCATGCAACGATCTTATCAGTTGGAACCGGGATGGAATGTGGATAATATGCGTGTGATTGTGTCGATGTTGACAACGCTGGATGGCGGAAAAACTTATACGTGTAACAACGTAAATGAGTGCAAACTTGGAGAATCAGCAGATTACTTGTATAACGAATAAAGAAGAGTTATGTATATAAATGTCTATAAAATAATATTGCTGGTCTGTATGTGCTGTGTGGGAATATGCTGGATTTCCTGTTCAGGCAATTCCGATGATTCGGAGCAGACAGAAGTGATTTTGAGCGTCGATAAAAATACATTGACTGCGGACGGAAAGGATATTATAACCTTTACGGTAATGCATGCGGGAATAGATGTAACTGCTGATGCAATCATTCGTTCCGTGATGGACGGACAAACTTTGGATGGAAATACCTTTTCTACTTCTAAAGCCGGAACCTACGCTTTTGAAGCATCTTATGGTAACTATGTATCCAAGCTGGTAACGGTCGTTGCGAGTGCTGTACCAGGTACACCTTCCAAATTTGTAAAACGTATTTGTGCTATGGAGTTCACCGGAACTTGGTGCGCCATGTGTCCGGCAGGAATGACTCGCCTGAACTATCTGATAAATTCGAGTTATGAGGGAGTTGTTTATCTGATGTCATTTCATGTTGATGGTACAAGTGCCGATCCAATGACAATTGAACAGTCATCGATTCTTTCCAGGAAGTTTGCTATCTCCGGTTATCCTTCATGCGTGGTTGATATGCGTGGGACAATGGGACTATCTGAAAACTATAGTGTCATGCGGGCTATATTTAATGAGTCTTTGGAGGAGTATCCCGCATCATGTGGAGTGGCCATCCAGTCACAATATAACGGACAGGCTGATGTGACAGTAAGGATTACGTCGGGAAAAAGCGCTGAATATCGTTTGATTTTATATGCGGTAGAAAACGGATTGAAATATCAACAAAATGACGGGGGAATTTATCGTGATTACACACATAACCATGTGGTACGTAAATTACTGTCTGCTACCGTTGATGGCGATAAATTGGGATATATAGCAGCCGGTAAGGAGTCGAGCAGGAGTTATACTGTTATAATGGAAGAAGGATGGAATGCGGAGAATCTTTCTTTTTATGCATTGGTTACTGATGAAAACGGATATGTAAATAATTTGGCTGTCTGCAAGGCTATTGATGGCGATGCCGATTATGAATATGTAAATGATTAATCACATTTATCACTTTTAATTATGAAGAAGAATTTAATTAGTTTATTACTCATGTTGGGATTTATCTTTGTGATAAGTTCTATGATCCTTTCGTGTTCGGATAGTGATGAACCGAGTGTAGAACCTGATGTACCAGTGAATCCGGATGTTCCGCTTCCTCCAAATCCGACACCAATAAGATGGGTTGAGAATGAAGTGGACGGTGGCGAACGTGGAGTAGGTATAAAAGTTACCAGTAACACTGAACATAATTTTGTATTTGAGTGTACTCCGGGTTCTAAAGTCCAATCTTATCGGTTGGATGTATATCCTTTATGTCGTATGTACAATTACTTATTCGAAAGTGTAGGGACAGGAGTACAAGCAACAGAGGAAGAGGTGGAAGATTTGATAATGGAGGCTATCTATAATTCTGAGGGGGCCGGTGCTTATACATTCAATAGGAAAACATTGGGAGACAGTTACCCGAATACTGAATTTGACTGGGCTAATTCGAAATATTCCCAATCGGAAATCGTACCCGGAGCAGAATATCTGATTATAACTGTCGGTTGTAATGATGAAGGCGGACAGAATCCTGCAGATATGAAAATCTGTTATCTAAAAACGCCGGTTCAGAGTGTGATAGGCACTCCTCGTGTGGATATTGATGTTACTACAAGTTATCATGCAGTTGGTATCCAATATCTCCCCAATACGGACAGTAAAGTATTTCTATCAGTTCTGTGGAGATTCAGAACCTATTGATGCATTTATAAATACGTATGGAAAGTCGATGTATATAGACTTTATGAGACACTGGATTCAAAAAGCGGAAGATGCACAGGTTCCTCAAGAGGAATTGTATTATACGGTGGATTTTGGTTATACAGCAGATGCGAAAAGAATGATAACTGCTACCAGCATCGGACTGGATGAGAACAAGACTCCGGGTGAGTATGTCCGTCAGGACTTTCATTTGAAAGAAATAGGCCCGAATGCAGAATTACCAGAGTGCAAACTGGAAATTAGCAGGATTGGTGCTTCCATGGTTGATATGAATGTGGAAATGGAAGATAATTGCGTAGCTATGTTTTATCGTATATTTAAAGCTTCGGAATGGGCTCCTTATGAAAATGCAGATGAAGCAACCATGACCACTTTAGCGCGAACTTTAGACCAGGAAGGATGGGGTGTGAGAAATACGAATTTCGCTCAAAAAGGTTCCTATAAAGGTACAGAATTCCAATTTGATTTGCTTCCTGATGCTCCTTATGTCGTGGCTTACATTGGGCGTAATGAGTATGGGCAGTTATCCAAAGAAGTAAAGCATGCTTCATTTTCTACCAAAGCGCGTATTACTGATACTCCGGATGCATCTGAAGCTGATATTGATATAACGATCACTGATCCGGGACGTACAAGTCTGAAACTGAATTATTCATATAATCAGAAAACAGCCGTATTCTATCATCAGTATATTATGACACCGGATTTACTGGAAGATGCTAATAAAGCGGAATTAATCAATTATTTATTGTCTGCGGACTCTAATGTATGGCCTGCTGATGCAACAGGAGGAGTGGAAAGTTTCACTTGGACAGGATTAGACCCGGCTACCGAATATATATTTGCATATATGGCTGAAGACTGGAATGGCGTATTGACGGATGTGAAGATTGTAAAAGCTACCACTGAAGCAATTGTGGCAGGTCCGAATCCGACGATGGAATTACTGAGTGCCTACATGAGTGAAATGAATAATTTCACTGTCCAGTTTTCCATTATAAAGGATGTTGGCTAAAGTTTATCATACAATTCTTGAAGATACGTATTCCGCAAGTGGTGATTATACCTATCAGGAGTGTATGGATGTATGGAAGGAACATTGTTTGGATTATGGCTTGACAACAGTAAATTCAACTACTCAATCATATGATAAGACAAGTGAAGCCAAACGACTGGTTGCCCTTTATGTGTACCTATTGGTGCCGATGCTGATGGCAATGAAGTGATTGGCGATCTTTATACAGTATTCTATGATAAAGATAAAGGTATCATTACTGATCCTTCCGTATTATTCCCGGATGCTCCGAAATCAGTAAAGGGTATGATAGGGAACAACAAAACCACAAATTAGTAAAGAAAGATAGACGGATTCCTGCAAATACGATTATTAAGGAAAAGTGGATAAGAGTACTCCTGGTGCGATGATGAGCGGAAGTACTATTTATCTTGATTTGAAGAAACTGGGTAAACATCCTCACGCCAAATAAATAGTATTGGCACAATTATTCCGCACGATAGCGTGAAAGTCTGTCGTGCGGTTTTCTCTAATCATCTAAATTATCATGGATATGAGAAGAAAATATTTTTTATGTAGTATGGGGAAATATGTATGTTTCCTGGCAGTATGTGTGGTAATGTTGTCGTCATGTTATAATGACGATGATTTAAAAAACTCAATTTCCGGTCTGGAAGACCGCATGGATAAGTTGGAAGCTTCGTTACAAAGTGTACAGACGGATATTTCCACATTGAAGACACTGACTGATGCTTTATCTCAAAATAAATCAATCGCTTCTGTGTTGGAGAATGAAGACGGAAGTTATACAATTAAGTTTTCAGATAAGACAGAAGTAACTATTCGTAATGGTGAAAATGGGGAGGATGCTCCGAAAATAACCGTGATAAAGAACGAAGAGGATGGTATCTATTATTGGGGAATAACTAGTACAGACGGTAAAAAGACATTCTTGAAAGATGGAGAAGGAAAAATGATGCCTGTAACGGCTGCCGCTCCTAAGATTCGCATTAATACGAATACGAAAGAGTGGGAGATTTCTACGGACGGTGGAAAGACTTGGGAACCTACCGGTGTTTACGCGTCCGGAGAAGGAACGGGAGATACCTCTCTTTTTAGTGGAGTTAGTCAGGATGATGATTATGCGTATTTTACTCTGAAAGATGGCACAATATTAAAGTTGTCGAAATCTAAGGAATTGAAATGTGAGATATTATCAGGAAAACAATACTTTGCAAACGGCGAGGAGAAACTGATTTCAGTTGAAATGAGTGGTATTTCGAAGTATACCGTAACGAAACCTGATGGTTGGAAAGCTTCCCTAACAGGAAAAGGGCTGACTATTACTGCTCCTGTGGCAGAAAATCAGTATGCAGAGACGAGTGGCAAAGTAGCTATAATGGCTGTTGCATCTAACGGACAGAGTATTATCGCAGAGATTCCCGTAATCATAGGGGATGCTCCTATAGTTATATCTACTGTGGGGCAGACAGTTTCTACTACTTTAACGAGTGGTATAGAAATGTATTATTTGGGAGTATTGGAAATCAATGAATATAGTGCAGAGGCTGTAGCTGAATTAGTGAACGGATATGTTGCCCGTATGTATATGAAGACAGAGGCTCTTGATAAAGTTCCATTGGCAGAACTGATAGGTAAGGATCCTGAAGCCGGAAAGACATATATGATTTGGGCAGTACCTCCATCTGAAGCTGGTAGTGCATATTTGCCTGATGATGTGATTGCCAGCGTGATTAAGACTGCTGCAACTGTAGAACTGAAGGTTTCGGATATTACTTTTGAAGGTGCAACGGTTTCTGCAATTAGAAAGGGCTGTGACGTTTTTTACACAGGGATTGTAGATAAGTCCAATTATTCACCAGAAGGGGTTATTGACGATTTGGCCTTTGGGGGCGGAACCAAACAGTATTCGGATTATAATGGACCGTTGGAAGGTAAAGTGTTGGATTTTCTTCCAAGGGTAATACCGGGAACAACGTATGTACTTTGGGCTATCCCTTATAAAGAAGAAAAGGGGTATAAGACAGAAGAACTGGTGGCGGTTGAAATTGCAGTTCCTGCGTTGACGTATGACGGAGCAGCGACTGTAAGTGTTAGTAGTGTTGTTACTACAGTTTCAAGTGTAAGTGCGACCATTACTCCCGGAACTGACTGCTATAAGTTCTATTATTCTTATATGAAAGAACAGACTTTGGCAAATTATGGCACTGACAAAGAAGTTATTTCCTATCTTATCAAAAGCGGGGATTCTTCCAAAGAGGCAAAAAACTTTGAAAGGATCTCTTTAGACCCGGGAACAAAAGGTTTTTGGTTGCGGTAGCTTTAAATGACAAAGGACAACTTGGATCATTAGTGAAAGTGCAAGCCGATTCTAGGGAAATATCTTATAACCCTTCAATTTCGGTGGATGTGGCAATAGAGGCAGGAACTGTTTCTACGACTTTAACGCTGACCCCGACCGGAAATCCGGTGAAATACCGTTATGTTCACATGAAATTGAAAGACTTCACAAATAGTTATCCGTATTGGGGAAATGAAGAGACAGTAAACAAGCATTAATTATGAATGATAATGTTACTGAAATTGTTGCCGCTGAACTGAAGAATCATCAACTGGCGATTGAGGATATCGAGTTTAATTCAGAATATGTATTGTTTATGATAGCAATTGATGCTGATGGTAATCCTTCGTCGACTGTAGACAAAGAAGGAGTATACTAGTGCAAAACCGACTTATGTAAGGAAAGACAGAGATGCGGACTTATGGAATGCCAGTGTGCCGGAAGTGACGATTGACAAGATAGAAAAAGATAAGTTCTATACCGTTTCTTACACTGTGAAACCTAAGTCTGCTTGCAAAGTATTTTATGTATTTGCCGGGACCGGCAGATTATCTGACTGGTATGTATGATGAACAAATCAGGTATGTAATGCAAAAACGGAGTAAAACAAACAACTACTTATTCGGGAAGTGCTTATGGAACATTGCCAACTAATATCAATGTTACCTGGATAGATGAAGAAGGACGTTTTTATGAGGTTTCTAAAACTGTAGTAGAAGCTCCGACACAATAATTTTAATTTCTAATTTAATAATAATGATAGATGAAAAACTTATTTAATAGCTTTTATAGTATAGTATTGCTTGCCTTGTGTCTGATTGCTTTCAGTAATTGTTCGGATAGCGACGACGAGGGGAAGTTGGCGGTACGGACAATGGAATCACTGCGATTGGTACTGAAACGGAAAAGACGATTTCACTTTATGGAGAGACTGTTGAGATCTCGTTTACGGCTTCAGGAAAATGGACTCCTTCTTTACAATACTCTACAGGATCGGACTGGGCGGCTATTACTAATACCAGTGGTAGTTCTGCTGCCGGTAAAGGAGGATTCAGGGTAAAGGTTGATAAAAATGAAGCCGGACAGGAACGAATATTGACAGTTGTAGTACAGGTGGAAGGATATAAAACGCCTGTTACAGTCTGTACAATTACGCAGGGAGGAGGTTCCGGAACAGCAGTAAATCTGGCTCTTAATGAGTATATGGATAAATATTTGAAGGAACATTATCTCTTTAAGGAAGAATATAATACACTGGATGTAGATTATGCATCAGTCTCTTATGATAATTTTCTGTCAACTTATCTTTTACCAATGAAAACTAACACGGAAGATGGTGGAACTTATCGTGCATTTTCTGTCAATGCAGGCAAGCGTTATATCTATTCTTATATTATGGAAACTGGTGCCAGTAGAACTCGTGCAAATACTCGTGCAACAAGTGTTGTAGGATCGGGGCTTGGAACGTTTTTCTCTTCTTACATGCCGGATAAAACTACTATTGGATTAGCCATTGGATATGTGTATTTAGGATCTCCTGCAGAAAAAGCCGGATTGAGACGGGGCGATGTGATTGTTTCTGTTGATGGGGTTACTTTGAACAGGAATAATTATCAGCAATACATGAGCACTTTGTTTTATGCAGGTGGAGGTGAAACTTTTAAGATCGGCTATAGACGTAAAATCCTTGATGAAAGCCGGGGCGACTATGATTTGGTGGATGGTACTACTACATTAACCACTGGTAGTTACAATAATAGTCCTATCTTGAATTCAATGTTTATCAAAGACTAAAAAAGAGAATAAATTCAATATCGGTTATTTAGTTTATCTAGGTTTTGATTTGAATTTTGCGGAAGACTTGAAATATGTAATTCAACAGTTCAAGGCAGAGGGCATCACAGATTTGATTTTGGATTTACGTTTCAACAATGGAGGTTCAGTTGAATTAGCTCGTTATTTAGCCGCTTCTATCGCTGGTACATCACATCGTTCGGATGTATTTATGAGAATGCAACGTAATTCCGGTGCAGATGAATATATCCGTTTTGGAGATGGTGATGATCTAAATCTTAGTTCTGTAAGAATCATCTGTTCAGAAGAAACGGCTTCCGCCAGTGAATTGATAATTAGTGGATTAAGAGGCATAGATTTTCCTGTGAAATTATTTGGTAGCCGCACGGAAGGAAAGAACGTAGGAATGGAAGTGCAAGAATATAAATATGGAAATAAATATTATGAATTTGCTCCGATTACTTTCCGTTCTTTCAATGCAAAAGACTGGGGAGATTATGCTGACGGTATTGACCCGGATGTCATGTTGAATAATCAAAACTCAAGCTATGAGGATGACATTGATAATGTATTTCCTTATGCTTTTGGAGATTGGGACAATTTTGATTTTAACTATCCATTATATTGGGCACTATGCGATGTTCAAGGGGTGGATCCGACTACAGGAGAACCGGTGAAACGTAGTGGAAGATCAGGAATGACCCGCTCGCAACCAGATGAAATCATTCGAGTACCATCTGTACCTTTGAAACGTCCTGCGGGAACTTTTGGCTCGCTTATTTATAACAAGCCGGAAGTAGAAAACTTATATTAGTAAGACTAAATCTCTTGTGAAATAAATTTTCTCTTAAGTTAAAGGGGATGCTTCTCGGTAAGGTGTTAGTGAGGGCATCCCCATTTTGCTTCATAAATGAATAGAAACAAAATGGAATATTATGATGAATAAATCGTTATATAAATTAATCATATTCATTGGAATGTTAGGATTAATAAGCAGTTGTTCGGATGATGATTCTGAAAGTAAATCACAATATGAAGTGGTGGATAATGTGGTAACTAGTTGGGATATTATACTTTCAAACCATTACGAAGAAACAGTACCTTTAAGTGAATTATTATGTATTGGGGAGAGTGACAAATGTCCTTTGTCGAATACATACATATCAATAGTCAATTATGATTCTGAATATCCGATAGTCATACCGAGAGGTGTCTATCAATGGAATGAATATGGACGTTGGATAAATAGACCTGTACCTGCGAGTGAGTCTATAAAGGAAATATTTAATTCTGATTGGTATGCGACTGTTGTAGTACTATATGGTGGTGAAGGAACATATAATTTTGCTGTAAGAATTTACAATCCTACTTTAAACAAATATTTTGTAACCAAGCCATATCAATTGAAAGTATGGAGAGAAGGGGCAATGGAGGGAGAGTATAAGTGGTTTCGTTCTATTTCGCTGGTAAATAATTAATTAACTTAAGAAAAATAATACTATGAATGATAAAAATATGAAAGTTTTTTTGTTCTGTTTTTTGTCGACTTTTTTTTGCTTTTCATGCAGTAGCAATTTGGAAGAGTTAGTAATTAAAGATAAAACAACTTCGGAGAAAATAAAAACTAGAGGATTAGGAAGTTACTCTTCTATTCTTGAGGCTGATAAAGCAATATTAGCAGCTCACGGGTATGATACCATAGCGATAGTAGATTGTGATTCTTTTTATTTGGTTGAGTCAGAACTTATTTTTAAGAAATCAAGATTACAAGAATTACGTGAACAACCTGAAGTACGTTTGAATTATAAAAGACGGATAGAACCTGAATGTTATCGAATGCATCTGTCACTTTTCGATAACCAATATGGTAATGAGGCTATTTTTAAAGAGGCTGTAGCAGAATGGAATAAATTGAGCAAATGCTGTCTGCATTTTAGTACTTATTTTGATATAGATACTCCTCGTAAGCGTCATAAAGTGAGTATTGTAATTCAAGATAATGCTTACTCTATGACTTCTTCGGAATTGATTCGTATTGAAGGAGTTACAGGTGGAAAAGCGGGCGATTATATTTATATAAATTCTAAATATAAATACTGGTCAGAATTGACTAAAGACCAAAAGAAGTATGCTTTGATGCATGCTATAGGGCATTTAGTAGGATTGGAACATTCCAGTGAATATGATACTTCTATAATGCAACCAGAAGCGGGATTGGCAACAAATAAAAATCTCTGGAATGGATTTTCTTTTGAAGATAAAGTTCTTATTCCTGAATTATATCAATTGAATCCGGCTAAAACTCAAATTGATTATAACCCGACTCCTGAAGACAACAAGGGTGCAATGAAACTAAAAATAGGAGTGAAATATACTGTTACAACTTCATATACGTATGAGTGGTGCTATAATCCCAAATATACAATTACAGCAGAACCAATTAGCAATCCAGGATCTTATGAATTTAAGAAAACAGGTGAAAATTCATTCGATTTATGCTTCACGGAAGCTGGAGGATGTATTGTTACTTTTGTAGTAACTGATGATATAGATGGTACTGAGTATAGATATACAAAGAAGTTTAATGCTGCTTATGATAAACCAACCTTTACAGTTCCAAGTAGTATTGGACTTGGAGAGTATTATGATTTCAAAGTGGCGTATCAGGAAGATGGATTTATACCTACTTTTAGAATTACCGTAGAAGAAAGTGCGTTTGATAATAATACAGCACAAAGTGTTTCGATAGTACAAGTGAGCAATGGACATGTGCGAATTAAATTTAATGACTATGGAAATTATAAAGTTACAGCAAGAGTCTCCAATAATAGAAATATCCCGGCGAGGTATTTTTTATTTTTCCAAATATTATCGTCCCGATTATAATGTGACTTTTACAGAAGAGGGAAAAGTGAATGAAGGAAATGTTAGTTTACCTCCAAGTAAACCAAGTCAGCCAACAGGAGAAAATAGGCTAGAACGCTATAGATATGATATAAGCATGGGGCAAGCACCGACATTTGAACACCGTGTGGCTTGTGATATTAAAACTACATATATTCAGAACTTCTTAAAGTTTCGTCGTATCGATCGTAGCTATATCGAGGACTCTGCACCTCGTGTCTTTCGTGCGGGAGAGTCCGCCCAATTGGGGGTAACAGTTTATAGTATGTATCATCCGGACTCAATAAATTACGTGGATCATCATTCTATTCTTTATCCTCTCAAATGTGAAGTCATATATCCTAAAGATGCTTGCTATTTGATAAAATAAGGGTGAAAAGGATATTAATAGATTATAATTTAGAACTTAGAAAATGAGAATTATTTTATTTTTATTATTGAGTTGGTACACTATCGGAAATATACAAGCACAAATCAAAGAGCCTGTAAAGTTCAAAAATGAGTTGAAAATGACATCTGAAACGGAAGCGGAAATCGTGTTTACTGCTTCGATAGAAAAAAAGGATGGCATATATACTCGACTGGGCTAGGGGATGATGGGCCTATTTCCGCTACTTTCAACATCAATGCGAGTAGTCATGTAGAAACAATGGGTAAATTGCAACCTGTTGGAAAAGAAATCAACATCTATGATAAGATGTTCGAGATGAATGTGCGCTATTTTGAAGATACGGTACAGTTTATCCAAAAAGTGAAATTTACAGGAAATGATTACTTTATGGATGGGTTTCTGGAGTTTGGAGCTTGTAACGATGAGAGCTGTTTACCTCCGACTCAAATTCCTTTTCAATATGGGAAAAAAGCAGAAGCAGATATAATAGTTGCAAAAGAAGAGGAAGAGAGGCCGACAAATGTGCTAGAGAAGCAATCGGAAAGTGATCTTTGGAAGCCGGTTATTAATGAACTGCAAGAGTTGGGGGAAGAACATTCTCAAGAGGATAAATCTTGGCTGTATGTCTTTGTCACCGGATTTCTTGGCGGTTTATTGGCTTTGTTTACTCCTTGTGTATGGCCGATTATTCCTATGACTGTGAGTTTCTTCCTGAAAAGAAACAAAGACAAGAAGAAAGGGATTCGGGATGCATGGACTTATGGTGCTTCGATTGTGGTGATTTATGTAACACTGGGATTAGCGATTACTTTAATATTTGGTGCCAGTGCATTGAACGCTTTATCAACAAACGCCGTATTTAATATTCTTTTCTTCCTGATGTTGGTTATTTTTGCAGCTTCTTTCTTTGGGGCATTTGAACTTACTTTACCTTCTAAATGGAGTAATGCAGTGGACAGCAAAGCGGAAGCGACGAGTGGCCTATTAAGTATTTTTTTGATGGCGTTTACGTTATCTCTGGTGTCTTTCTCTTGTACAGGGCCGATTATAGGCTTTCTGCTCGTACAGGTTTCTACAACTGGTAGTGTGATTGCTCCTGCTATTGGAATGTTAGGCTTTGCCATCGCTTTGGCTTTACCATTCACACTGTTTGCGCTTTTTCCTTCGTGGCTGAAATCAATGCCTAAGTCAGGAGGGTGGATGAATGTAATTAAAGTGACATTGGGTTTTCTGGAACTGGCTTTTGCTTTGAAATTCTTGTCGGTTGCGGATTTAGCTTATGGCTGGAGAATCCTGGATAGGGAAACTTTCCTTGCATTATGGATTGTGATTTTCGGACTGATGGGGTTATATCTGTTAGGAAAGATCAAGTTTCCGCATGACGGTGATGAAAGTAGGGTAGGCGTGGCGCACTTCTTTCTTGCACTTGTCTCTTTAGCGTTTGCTGTGTATATGATCCCCGGACTTTGGGGAGCACCTTTGAAAGCTGTCAGTGCATTTGCTCCTCCTGTGATGACACAGGACTTTAATCTATATTCGAATGAGGTTCACCCCAGATTCAAGGACTATGATATTGGGATGGAGTATGCACGGCAACAGGGAATGCCTGTGATGGTCGACTTTACCGGATATGGTTGTGTGAATTGTCGTAAGATGGAGGCGGCTGTGTGGACAGACAGTAAAGTGGGTGGTATCATCAATGATAAGTATGTACTTATCTCTTTGTATGTGGATGATAAAACTCCATTGAATGAGCCTATAAATGTAACGGAAAATGGAACGGAACGCACTTTACGAACAGTAGGCGATAAATGGAGCTATCTGCAACGGGTGAAGTTTGGAGCAAATGCCCAACCTTTTTATGTATTGCTGGATAATGATGGTAATCCGTTGAATAAGTCGTATGCATACAATGAAAATATTACTTCTTATATTGAGTTTTTACAGAAAGGATTGGAACATTACGTAAAATGAATTTAGTCATTGATTCTCTTTTTAACTTGGACTCGTGATCGATAGGATTAGAAAAGGAATTTGTTTTTAGGTAGTGGGACCGGCATACAAAGCGTGACTTTGTTTGCCGGTCTTTTTATCTCCCTTGTCCCTCTGCTTGTCGCTTTTTTCCAGGTATTGGGTTGATTATTTGCTATAAATGCTGTTTGTAGGCTCTGTAGTGCCGATAATCGCTTGTCGTTTCATGTCCGTTGAATATGTCGCATCTTTGCATTGTTAACGTTAGCGAAGTAATTATTAAACAGTATTCATTTAAAAAAGAAAAGTATTATGGCAATTAGATTTAAAAGAGTTCAACGTCTGTGTGACCCGACAAACAAAGAGGCAGGAAAGAAAGTGTATCCGGTGATTTCTTATCAATATGATACGAGCGCTACACTGGATGAGTTTGCAAAAGAAATCTCTTCTACTTCCGGTGTAAGTGAGGGTGAAACAATTAGTGTATTGAAAGATTTTCGTACACTTCTACGTAAGACATTACTTTCGGGCCGTTCAGTGAACATTAAGGGATTGGGTTATCTTTTTCCTTTCAGCTCAAAGCAAAGGAACGGAAAAGGCAGAAGACTTTACTGTATCCGACATCAGTGGTCTGCGGGTTTGTTTTCGTGCGAATTCGGATATCCGTTTCTTTACGGGAACTTCGACGCGTTCGGATGGATTGAAGTTTAAGGATTTGGATCATATCAACGACTCAAGTATCATCGACGGTGATTCAGGCGAAGGAGGCGAAGCACCCGATCCGGCAGCTTGATAAACGGAAAGTCGGGAATTAGCGATTTTGTATGGAATGGGGCTTCGGCCTCATTCTTTCTTTATAACTACATAAATAGATCAATATGCAAATAACTACAATCCTTGCTTTTATTACTGCTATGGGTGGTTTGGAAGCGGTGAAATGGATGGTGAGATATATCTCTTGCCGGAAAACGGATGCACGGAAAGAAGAGGCAGACGTGAGCAGTCTGGAAGAAGAAAATCGTCGTAAAAAGGTGGATTGGCTGGAAGATCGCCTGGCACAGCGGGACGAGAAAATAGACGGGCTTCATATCGAGCTTCGCAAGGAGCAGGAAGAGAAGATCGACTGGATACATAAATGCCATGAGGTGGAGTTGGCACAGAAAGAGTCAGAGGTGAAAAAGTGTGAGATCAGAGGGTGTGTGAAGCGCATTCCTCCTTCGGAATATTAATGAGGTTAGTTGATGAAAATAAAATGTCATGAGAAAGATAGATTCTATTATAGTGCATTGCTCGGCAACAAAAGCCGGACAGGACTTTACCGCCGCAGATATTGACCGTTGGCACCGGGAACGTGGGTTCAACGGTATCGGATATCATTATGTTATCCGTCTGGACGGAAGACTGGAGAAAGGAAGGGAAATTGATTTGCCTGGAGCACATTGCAAAGGTTGGAATGAGCGAAGTATCGGGCTCTGTTATATCGGGGGATTGGATGAGAACGGACATCCGGCAGATACTCGGACAAATGTTCAAAAACGGGTGCTTTATCAAGTAATAATGGATTTGCAACGGGAATATACTATTCTTCAGGTATTGGGACACCGGGATACTTCGCCGGATTTGAATGGAGACGGGGTGATCGAACCTTATGAATATGTGAAAGCGTGTCCTTGTTTTGATGTGAGGGAGTTTATGAAGAGTGGGAGAGAGCTGCTGTTTGTTTTATTATTGGGGTTCGTTCTTCCGGGGGTGCTTTCGGGATGTAGGACTAAGAAGGAAGTTATCAGTAGGAGCAGTGAGGTGCAGATGGATTCAAGTTCTTCCGGACATTCTTCCCATGTGGCTTCGTATGATGTTAATCAGGAAAGGAAGATGCTGGAACGGATGGAGGAGTCTACCGAACAAATATTGGTAGTATTGGGGAAAGATACTGCGACAGGGGATTTCTCTTCCACCTGTTTTATTTCAGGTAGCAGAAAGACGGTGAATAAGGTTTTTGAAAAGAAAGAGAGGATAGATGAGAAAGAAGATACTCAAATATCATCTTTCATCGACACGAATCGTCATAAAGTGGTTTGTGAGGAGGAAGAGAATAGCTTATATTATAGGAAAAATATAAGTTGGATGCTAATAATTAGTATATCGGCATTGATGTTACTTTACTTTATTTATAAAAAGAGGAGAATTCTTTTTGAGGATTTGCATAGAAATATATAGAATAATACTATCTTTGTAGAGGTATATCGGGCTTAATGGAGTGATTGTTCAATAATATTCATATTCATCATCGGGATATACAGTGAGAATGAGGGCGAAATTTTTTATTGCGATAATTGGAATTGTGTAGCCCTAAATGCGCGAATAACGTAAAAGTGGTAGCTTTTGAGTTTGAATTTTGCATATATCGAAACAGGCTATTTATAATATTGGCTATTAGTCTTGTTTGTAAACAGATATTGTTCTCTTAAACATGAATACAATTTGTCATATTCGTGATTATACGGACCTTTGCAGAAGGTAACTAACAAACAATATTAGGGATTAATGATTATATATAATAGTCGATTAGCAAAATGTCTTCTCGATAAAAAAACATTCTTTTATGATTTTTGGGTGCTACTTTACCCGTTATAAGCAATTAGAATTTTGGGAGGAAATGGAAAACCGGATTCATGTAAGGCAATACATGGAATACTTTTTGCCTGCATTGTTATCAGCAGTAGGAGTATCGCTATGAGTGAAGCTATCATCATCAAGATGGGCTGACTAAGATAAAGATCCCTTGTGGATCGGCTGCCTGTGAAGGTCGCTCTATTGTTTGTTTTGTTTGTGTTTTGGTGCACCTTTATTCTGATAAAGAATAAGGTGCACTCTTTTTATGGTTATGTAATAGTTTAAATATATTTTTGAAGAAAAAAAAGAAGATGGGTGAAAAAGCTTCAATGTGGAATCTTTGGCATGGCTGTCACAAATTGAGTGAGGGCTGCCGCCATTGTTATGTGTATCGGACGGATGGTAAATATGGAAAAGACAGTTCGGTGGTGACAAAGACGGAGAAGTTTGATTTACCCTTGCTTCGGAAAAAGAACGGTACGTATAAGATACCTTCGGGGAATTTGGTATATACCTGTTTTACTTCAGATTTTCTCATTGAAGATGCGGATGAATGGCGTGCCGAAGCGTGGGAGATGATGCGGATACGGCAGGATCTTCGTTTCCTCTTTATCACTAAGCGGATAGACCGATTGCAACAGTGTCTGCCTCCCGATTGGGGTGATGGGTATGAGAACGTAACCATCTGCTGCACGATGGAGAACCAAGATAGAGTGGATTATCGTTTACCTATTTATAAAGAAATGCCTATTAAACATAAAATCATTATCTGCGAGCCGCTTCTTAGTCGGATTGATTTCAGAGGTGAGCTGGGAGAGTGGGTGGAACAGGTAGTGGCAGGAGGAGAGTCAGGAAAAGAAGTCCGGGTATGTGATTACGAGTGGGTATTGGATATCCGGCAGCAATGTATAGATGCGAATGTCGGTTTTTGGTTTAAGCAGACAGGGAGTTATTTATTAAAAGACGGACATGAGTATAAGGTTGCACGACAATTTCAACATTCGCAGGCGAGAAAGGCGGAGTTGAATTATACACCTGATAAATAAGAAATAAAAGATTAATATAGATCTTTTTTACTGAAAGCGAGGGTTGCTTAGCAATCTTCGCTTTCGTTTTATTGAGTACAAAATACGGATAATCACGTCTTTTTATAAAGATATTGTGTAAATTTTAAATTATCCATATTAATGAAACAGATAAAACTGTTACTTCTTTTTAGCTTCCGCCTCCGTTACGGGAGCACTTGCGCAAAGCAATGGATTGACGGATATGAGTCAGAGCCGTTTTGCGAAGATGGCGAATACCGGAATCAGTGCCGTACATTGGACAGATGGATTCTGGGAGATCGCTTTCAGGTATTTAGCCGGACTTCCCTGCAAAGTATGTGGAACACTTGGAACGCGCCGGAGATCTCTCACGGTTTCCGTAATTTTGAGATTGCTGCCGGTGTGTGCAAGGGTGAACATTGGGGACCTCCGTTTCATGACGGAGATATGTATAAATGGATGGAAGGTGTCGCTTCTGTCTATGCAGTCAACAAAGATCCGGAACTGGATAAGTTGATGGATAACTTTATTGCTTGTGTCGTAAAAGCCCAACGTGCAGATGGTTATATACATACGCCTGTTGTTATCGAAGAACTGAATAAAGGGATTGACTCTCATGCATTGGAGGATCAGCATAAACAAACGGTCATTGGAACGAAAGTAGGTGACGAGAATGAAAAAGGAGCTTTTGCCAATCGGCTGAACTTTGAGACATATAACTTGGGACACCTGATGATGGCGGGTATTGTGCATCGTCGTGCCACCGGAAAGACTACTCTTTTTGATGCTGCCGTAAAAGCAACGGATTTTCTTTGCCACTTTTACGAAACGGCTTCTGCCGAACTGGCTCGTAATGCCATTTGCCCTTCACATTATATGGGGGTAGTCGAAATGTACCGGGCTACCGGAAATCCCCGTTATCTGGAACTTTCAAAGAATCTGATTGATATCCGTGGTATGGTAGAGAACGGTACGGACGATAATCAGGACCGTATTCCTTTCCGCGATCAATATCGTGCGATGGGACATGCCGTACGTGCCAACTATCTGTATGCCGGAGTAGCGGATGTATATGCCGAAACAGGTGAGCAGCAATTAATGAAAAATCTGACTAGTATCTGGAATGATATCGTGACCCGGAAAATGTACGTGACCGGAGCTTGCGGTGCTCTTTATGATGGAACATCACCGGATGGGACGTGTTATGAGCCGGATAGTATTCAGAAAGTGCATCAGAGTTATGGACGTCCCTATCAGTTGCCAAATAGTACAGCTCACAATGAAACGTGTGCCAATATCGGTAATATGTTGTTCAACTGGCGTATGCTGGAAGTGACAGGGGATGCGAAATATGCTGACCTTGTAGAGACTTGTCTTTATAATAGTGTATTGAGCGGTATTAGTCTGGACGGAAAGAAATATTTCTATACCAATCCGCTTCGTATCAGTGCCGATCTTCCTTACACGCTTCGCTGGCCGAAGGAACGGACGGAATATATCAGTTGTTTCTGCTGTCCTCCGAACACATTGCGTACGCTGTGTCAGGCACAAAACTATGCATATACATTGAGCCCGGAAGGGATTTATTGCAATTTGTATGGGGCAAATACATTGACAACGACTTGGAAAGAGAAGGGAGAAGTAGCTCTGACGCAGGAAACGGATTATCCCTGGGAAGGAAAGATACGTGTAACGTTGGATAGAGTTCCTCGTAAGGTAGGTGCTTTCTCGCTCTTCTTACGTATTCCTGAATGGTGCGAAAAGGCTACGCTCACAGTGAATGGACAGCCGCTGCAAACCAATGCAAAGGCAAATTCGTATGCGGAAGTAAATCGTACATGGAAGAAGGGGGATGTAGTGGAGCTGGTGATGGATATGCCTGTCCGTTTGCTCGAAGCCCATCCGTTGGCAGAGGAGATTCGTAATCAGGTGGTCGTGAAGCGCGGGCCGTTGGTGTACTGTCTGGAAAGTATGGATATTGCAAACGGGGAAAAGATTGATAACGTATTGATTCCCGCTGATATAAAACTAACTCCGAAGAAAATCACAATTGAAGGCAGTCCGATTGTTGCACTTGAAGGAATGGCACGTCTGGCATCTGCAACTTCGTGGGAAGGAGTGCTTTACCGGCCGGTTGTTCAGGCTGAGAAGACAGTAAATATCCGCTTGATTCCTTATTATGCCTGGGGAAACAGAGGAAAGGGAGAAATGACTGTATGGATGCCTCTTGCCAGATAATCCGGATTGTTTAGTATACAGAAATGAAAAAAATCATGAAAAAGTTATTTGTAACGGCTATATGTATCTTGTGCAGTCACTGGCTATTGGCCGGTGAGATATGGATTTCTCCCAAGGGTAGTGACTTCAACGACGGAACTCGTCAATCTCCTAAAGCCACGCTGACTTCTGCCTTACGACAAGCACGAGAATGGCGCAGGACAGAGGATAACCGTATTCAAGGTGGAATCACAATCTATATGGAAGGTGGAACCTATGCCTTCTATGAACCGTTTTTTATCCGTCCGGAAGATAGCGGAACCAAGGAATCGCCCACAATCATTCGCTCGGTAGGCGATGAAAAAGTGATATTGAGTGGGGGAATCAGCATAAATGGTTGGAAGAAGCAAGGGAAAGTTTGGGTAGCAGATGTCCCGGCATTTAATGGACGTCCATTGGATTTCCGCCAGTTGTGGGTGAATGGAAAAAAGGCAGTTCGTGCCCGTGATGTGAGGATTTCGAAAAGATGAATCGCATTTGCAGTGTGGATGAGAAGAATGAAATTCTTTATGTACCTGCAGTTTCCATTTGCAGACTTATTGATAATAAAGGGAATTTGAAAGCTAAATATGCCGAGATGGTATTACATCAGATGTGGTGTGTTGCCAATCTTCGGATTCGTTCAGTTGAAGTGCAGGGAGATAGCGCGGCAATACGTTTTCATCAACCGGAAAGCCGGATTCAGTTTGAGCATCCCTGGCCGCGTCCGATGGTAACGACGGACGGACATAATTCTGCTTTCTATCTGACAAATGCCCGTGAATTGCAGGATGTACCCGGAGAATGGTATCATGATATGGATGCCCGTAAAGTATATTATTATCCACGGGAAGGAGAGAAGATGCAGGAGGCGAAAGTGATCGTACCTGCTGTTGAGACATTAGTACGGGTGGAAGGAACTGTGGATCGTCCTGTGTGTCATATTCGTTTTGAGAAAATTACTTTTTCCTATACTACGTGGATGCGTCCGTCAGAAAAAGGACATGTACCTCTTCAGGCAGGTATGTATCTGACAGATGGTTACCTGATTGAGCCGAAAATGCAACGGGATTACTTGAATCATCCGTTGGATAACCAAGGATGGTTGGGACGTCCCGCAGCTGCTGTTCGTGTGGTTGCTGCAAGGCAGATTGATTTCGAGCGGTGCCGGTTCGAGCATTTAGGCTCAACCGGATTGGATTATGAAGAAGCGGTGCAAGGCGGTGTTGTTCGTGGCTGTCTCTTCCGCGATATTGCCGGAAATGGTCTGTTAGTCGGCAGTTTTTCTCCGGCTGCCCATGAAACGCATTTGCCATACGATCCTGCTGATCGTCGGGAAGTATGCACACAGCAACAAATCAATAACTGCTATTTCACGGAAATAGGCAATGAAGATTGGGGATGTCTTGCCATTGCTGCGGGATATGTAGGGGACGTCAATATCGAGCATAATGAAATCAGTGAAGTGCCTTATAGTGGCATCAGCCTTGGTTGGGGATGGACGCAAACTGTGAATTGTATGCGTAATAACAGAGTACATGCCAATCTGATTCATCATTATGCGAAACACATGTATGATGTGGCAGGTATTTACACACTCGGTTCGCAGCCGAAAAGTTATGTAACGGAGAATTGCGTGCATAGTATTTATAAGCCGGGGTATGTACACGATCCTAATCACTGGTTCTATCTTTATACGGATGAAGGTTCTTCCTTTATTACTGTACGTGATAATTGGACAGAAGGAGAGAAGTATCTGCAAAATGCCAATGGTCCGGGAAATGTATGGGAAAACAATGGTCCGAAGGTGGATAGTGTTATTCGTGAACGTGCGGGACTGGAAGCAGGATATAAGGATTTACTAAATATCCAGTAGGTATTGACAAGTCATTTAACTGTAATACGTGATTCGTTCCACAGATATGGAACTAAAGGAAAACAATTGTAGAACTAAAGGGAAACAGATGTGGAACTAAACGTCAACCACTGTGGAACGAATTATTTCTTACGATTCAGTTTGTTAGTAATAGAAAGAAAAATGAAAAAGAAATATATGATATTGCTTAGTGCCTTGTCTTTGGCAAGCAGCACATTTGCCCAGACTTGGATATGGTATCCGGGAGACTACGAAATCTGGCTGGGAAATCAAATGAATAACCGTCGTACGGAACGAGGTGCATTTTTTCCTCCTTTTTGGAAAACGGACAGTCATTATGTTGTCGTAGAATTCAGCAAGCAACTGAATCTTTCCGAGCCGGAAGAGATCTTTATTGCTGCCGAAGGAAAGTACAACGTCAAACTGGATGGAAAGCTCCAGTTCGGTATGCCGGAAACCATGTTGCTTCCGGCCGGAAAACATAATCTGAACATTAAAGTCTGGAATCAGGCTACTCCTCCCACTATTTATGTGAAGGGAAAAACAGTGAATTCAGACTCTTCCTGGCGTGTGACTTACGAAGATAAAGAATGGATTGACGAGAGCGGAAAAGCCAGTGACACATCTGCCACTATCTATATGGATGCCGGATGCTGGAACTTTGACGGAGCTACCCAACGTCCTTCCCAATTCAGTCTGATGCGTGAACCGCAGCAACCTGTTACGAAGTCAGAACAGTCCGAAGGAGGTATTCTTTATGATTTTGGAAAAGAAACATTCGGATTCATCACATTGAAGAATCTTTCCGGAAAAGGAAAAATAGAAATTTATTATGGTGAAAGCCCGGAAGAAGCAAAAGATAAAGCATATTGCGAAACATTAGACAAACTCTTGCTCGAACCGGGACAAATGACTGACCTTGCCATCCGCAGCACTTCTCCCTTGAGTAATTCTGAAAACGAATATACATTGGAGAACAGTAAAGCTTTTCGATATGTCTATGTAACTCACGAGCCGGGTGTACAGATTGGAGAAGTCTCCATGCAATATGAATATCTTCCTGAAGAATACCGCGGAAATTTCCGTTGCAATGATGAAGAACTGAATCGTATTTGGGAAGTTGGCGCATACACCATGCATCTCACTACCCGCGAGTTCTTTATTGACGGTATCAAACGCGACCGTTGGGTATGGAGTGGCGATGCCATTCAAAGTTATTTGATGAACTATTATCTTTTCTTTGATAACGAATCCGTCAAACGTACAATCTGGTTACTTCGTGGCAAGGATCCTGTAACCAGCCACAGTAATACAATCATGGACTATACTTTCTACTGGTTCCTTAGCGTATATGATTATTATATGTATAGTGGCGACCGTCATTTTGTCAACCAACTATATCCACGTATGCAAACAATGATGGATTACGTATTGGGACGTACCAATAAGAATGGCATGGTAGAAGGCATGACGGGCGACTGGGCAGACGGCTATTTGGATAAAAAAGGAGAACTTTCTTTTGAGCAGGTTTTATTTTGCAGAAGTCTGGAAACGATGGCTTTGTGTGCGGAACTGGTTGGAGATGCCAATGGCAAACAGAAATACGAGAAACTGGCTGCTGCTTTGAAGGCAAAGTTAGAACCTGCCTTCTGGAATAATCAGAAACAGGCATTTGTACATAACTGCGTCAACGGTCAGCAAAGTGATGCGGTCACCCGCTATGCGAATATGTTTTCTGTCTTCTTTCAATATTTGAATGAAGATAAGCAACAAGCCATTAAACAGTCTGTTCTACTGAATGACAGTATTCTGAAAATAACAACTCCCTATATGCGTTTTTACGAACTGGAAGCCCTTTGTGCTCTTGGCGAACAGGATGCTGTAATGAAAGAAATGAAAGCCTATTGGGGAGGAATGTTGAAGGAAGGCGCTACCTCCTTCTGGGAAAAATATAACCCGGAAGAAACCGGAACGCAACATCTTGCCATGTATGGCCGTCCATACGGAAAGAGTTTGTGCCATGCCTGGGGAGCGAGTCCTATTTACCTGTTGGGCAAATATTATCTGGGAGTGAAACCTGTGAAAGAAGGGTATAAGGAGTTTGCTATTGCTCCTGTGTTGGGAGGATTGAAATGGATGGAAGGCACTGTCACCCACTCCGAATGGTAATATCCATGTCTATATGAATAGCAAAACGATGAAAGTGAAAGCAACAGAAGGGAAAGGCTATCTGACCATCAAAAGCCGTCGTCCACCCAAAGCAAATATCGGAACACCGGAGAAAGTATCGGAAGGAGTATGGCGCCTCTGGATTGATTCACCCGAAGAAAGAATTGTTACCTATCATTTATAATACATTGTTAATTAGTTAGTGGAGTAGTCCTTGATTAACGGTTCCTCATTTTAATGGGGGATTGTTAATCGGGGACTTTTTTATTGGAATATGTGCCACCTTTTCTAAATTTTACTACTTTTGTTTTGTGAAAGACACTTAATTGTAATACGCCTTTTGTTCTTTTGGAAAAACAATTAAACAAAATCCAAGGAATGTTAGATAAATCAGCTCAATACACTAATACAGATGACGAGAAGCTCTTTTCCTTCATAGAAAAAGGAGATAAAGGAGCTTTTACACAGGCTTATGACAGATATCATAAGCTGCTATATGTATTAGCTTACCGTTATTTAATGAATGCAGACATGGCAGAAGATGTAGTGCAACATGTCTTTGCCCGTTTATGGGAATTTAGGTCGGAACTACATGTAGGAATCAGCCTTAAAAACTATCTGTTCACTATGACGAAAAATCATGTCTTAAATCTGATTCGTAATGAGAATAGTGCAATCAGCAAGAACTATGAGATAGCACAATCGACGCCTGTCTACGAAGATAATCTGATAGAAAATCTGGAGAAGAAAGAATTGATGGCCTCTTTTTATAAAGCGGTAGATATGCTTCCGCCACAGAAACGTAGTATTTGTTTGATGAAAGTGAAAGAGGAACTAACGAATCAGGAAATAGCCGAACGGATGAATCTGTCTGTTAATACAGTCAAAACACATTATACGGAAGCATTGAAAATGCTACGTATTCATTTAAGTAAAATGCTAATAATTGTTACTTTTGTCACACTAATGACATATTTGAGTGTCCACTATTTAAGATAAAAAAGAGAATGAATCGACCCACTGATAAACAAATAGAAGAAGTGCTTGCCGGAGTTGCTACACCGGAGGATGCAAAATTTGTGGCGGAATGGTTTGCCACAGAAGAAGGGAACACTTACTTGGATGCTGTGATGACTCGGGAGGCAGAACATTTAAAAGCCGAAACGGCAGAAATATATGTGGACCATACTATACCTTCAGAAAAGATGTACCATCAGATCCAAAAGAACATATCACGCAAACAGATCAAACGTACCTGCTTCCGTGTGGCTGCAATCTTAACTCCCGTTATTTTCCTGATAGGTCTTTATTTACAGATCAATTCCCGGGTGGATTTATTCGGCACTACGGAGTATGAGGAAATTCGTGTTGCCAAAGGAGAGCGGATACAGATGATGTTTCAAGACGGGACGCGAGTTTATATCAATTCGGATTCCTGGTTGAAGTATCCTAAAAAGTTCGGATTGAGTAAGCGGGAAGTTTTCTTGGTGGGAGAAGCCTATTTCGTGGTAGCCAAGAATAAAAAACGTCCGTTTATTGTTAATCTGAACGGACCTTCCGTTCATGTACTGGGTACTTCTTTTGATGTACAAGCCTACCCGGAGAATAAAGATATTGTGATCTGCCTGGATGAAGGACATGTAAATCTGACTCTCTCCTCTGCAAAAGAATACCCGTTACTGCCGGGCGAGAAACTGATATATAATAAAGAAAGTGACCAGTGCCGGATAATCAAAAACGATCATTCAAAGCAAGTCTCAATGTGGAAAGACAATGTGATTTCTTTTTAAAGATACTCCGCTGACAGAAGTAGTCAAGGCTTTGAATCGCTGGTATAATGTAAACTTTAAGATAGAGGATGAGCAGGCATCGAAATATGTATATACGTTGACCTCGGATAATACGATACTGGAGAAGGTGCTTCAGGATTTGGAAAAGATTGCACCGGTAAAATTTGAATATGATGAAGTCCGGAAAGAAGTGACAGTCCGAATGAAACAGGACGGAAAGAAGTAAAATATACTGGATAGGATAATAGAATGAGGACAGGCTGTGTATATACGCAGCCTTTACTGTTTTAGGATAAGAATGTTATGAAATAAATTAGGCTTATGCAAAAAACTCTTTTTTTCTCTCACCCGCTTTTTTTGACTTGTGTGTCTACTAAGCATAAATGAGATTTTAAATCTAAGTTTAACTTTAATCAAAGCAAGTAGTATGAAACACAAAGTTCTGCTCGTATTGTTGCTGGGGATAATCATAAGCGTTTCCGCTTCTGCCCAAAAGGTGACAATGAATCTTAAACAAGTAAAGCTGGAGAAAGTATTCTCTGCTATTACACAGCAAACTGGTCTTACGGTGGCTTATAGCCGTACGATCGTCAATTCGGATCGAATAGTGACGGTAGAAGCAAAGAATCAGGAACTATCTAAAGTTCTGAATGATTTGTTTCTCGGTACTAACGTAAACTATGAGATCGGAAAAACAAAAATTTATTTGAAGGAGAAAGTTACGGATTTTGAACAACAAACCAGTAATGCGAACAAAAAAATATATCCGGTCGGGTAGTCGATGAGAAAGGAGAGCCGATTATTGGCGCCAGTGTGATGGTGCAAGGCAGCTCTTTGGGTACAATAACGAATGTAGACGGACGTTATACTTTGGCTAATGTTCCCGAAAAAGCAGTACGATTACAGTCTCATATATCGGATATATTACAGTTAATTACGCTGCTACCAGCAGAAATCTGTCCCAAGTAGTTCTCCGCGAAGATAGTAAGACACTGGAAGAAGTGGTAGTGGTGGGATATGGTACAGCAAAAGAAAGTAAACCTGACTGGTGCCGTTGCTATCGTTTCGGGTGATGAACTGACGACCCGTTCTGCCGCTAACTTATCACAGCTTCCGCAAGGTTCTGTACCGAATATGAACGTAAACTTTAGTTCGGGACGTCCCGGACAAGGGGGAAGTTTCAATATCCGTGGTGTCAACTCAATTAGTGCAGATGCAGCACCTCTGACTATCATTGATGGAATCGAGGGAGATATAAATAAGGTAAACCCCAATGACGTAGAATCCATCAGTGTTTTAAAGGATGCTTCGGCTGCTGCCGTATATGGTGCCCGTGCTGCTTATGGAGTTATTTTGGTTACAACCAAGAATGGAAAGGTAGGCAAGACCAATGTCAGCTATAACGGTCGTTTCAGTTTTGGTGATACAACAACTTCTACGGACTTTGAGACACGTGGTTATTATTCGGCCGGTATTAATGATATGTTCTACAAAACATACCAGGGCGTCCCTTATACACATTATACCCAAGAGGATTACCATGAATTATGGATTCGCCGTAATGATAAAGTAGAAGATCCTTCCCGTCCATGGGTGGTAGAAAAAAATGGAGAATATAAATATTACGGCAACTTTGACTGGTATAATTGTTTGTTTGATAATACGCGCCCCACTTGGGAACATAACTTGACGGTTTCGGGAGGAACCGAAAAAGTAAAGTACATGCTATCAGGTAACTACTACAATCAGAAAGGAATTATCAGAATAGATTCAGACCGCTTTAAGAAATATACTTTTCGTTCGAAAATCATCGCTAATATCACTTCCTGGTTTGAATTAAGTAACAATACCTCTTATTATCATTCTGAATATACTTATCCGGGGCTATCGGGAGTAAATGATGTTTTCAGCAGAGCCGGGCGGCATGCTTTGGCAAGTATTGTGCCGATGCATCCAGATGGAACCCTGGTTTACAGAACAGGTCTGACAGACACAGGAGAAGTGGCAGATGGTGTTAGTGCCGTATTATTGAATGGCGGTCACCATAACCGGGATCGTGAATATGAGTTTGTAACTACGTTCGAGGCCGTATTGAAACCCATCAAGCATTTTGAGGTTCGTGCAAATTACAGCTGGGCGCATTACAACCAGCAGAATTTGAATCGTTCCGTAGATGTGTTATACTCCAGAAATCCGGGAGAAACAATCACAATGGATAACGGACGTACCAGAGGCAATTATTTGTCGGAAGCACAAAATAACCAGATACGCCAAACTTTCAACTTATACGGGACGTATGACAATACCTTCGCAAATGCACATTCTGTAAAGGTCATTGTGGGAGGTAACTATGATTATAAGTATTTCAAGAAACTGGGAATGAAACGTAACGGGTTGCTCTCTGAATCTCTCGATGATTTTAACCTGGCAAAAGGTGATGATATATCCATAACCGGGGGACAAGAGGAATATGCTATTCTTGGTTTTTTCTATCGTTTGAATTACGGATATAAAGACCGCTATCTATTTGAAGCCAGCGGACGTTATGACGGTAGTTCCCGTTTTCGTCGAGGACATCGTTTCGGTTTCTTCCCGTCGTTCTCTGCCGGATGGCGTGTCAGTGAAGAAGCCTTCTTTACACAAGCCAAAAACTATGTAAGCAATCTGAAACTAAGACTGTCTTACGGATCATTGGGAAATCAGAAAACAGTAGGCTATTATGACTATCTGCAACTGATTAATACCGGAGCGGTAATGAACTATGCTTTCGGAGATACTACGAAAGGCGATTATGCCTATGAGTCAGCTCCGAACTCTACCGATTTGACCTGGGAAACTGTAATCACAAAAAATATAGGTTTGGACTTGGGTTTTCTTAATAACCGTTTGAATGTATCTTTTGATGCATATATTCGTGATACCAAAGATATGTTGATGGCAGGAAAGACTTTGCCTGGCGTATATGGTGCCTCTTCTCCCAGAATGAATGTGGCAGACTTGCGTACGAAAGGGTGGGAAGCATCTGTTACTTGGGGAGATAGTTTTACTTTGGCAAGCAAGCCTTTCAACTACCGGATAATGGCTGGTATCGGAGATAACACCTCCAAAGTGACAAAATATGATAATCCCAACCGGACGCTGACTGATCCTTACGAAGGACAGCAGTTGGGCGAAATATGGGGATACGTAGTAGACGGATATTTTAAAACGGATGAAGAAGCAAGGAATTATAAAGTGGACCAATCGTTTGTTAACCAAATGATTAATGCAAGCGCTTTGGATAATGGACTTCATGCCGGTGACCTCAAATTTGTCGATTTGGATGGTAACAACAAGATTGAACAGACAACATCGGCTAATGACCGGAAAGACATGAAAGTGATTGGTAACTCATTGCCGCGCTATAATTATAATTTCGGAATCTCTGCAGATTGGTATGGAATTGATTTTTCAGTTCTTTTTCAGGGCATTGGCAAACAAAATTGGTATCCTGGTGCTGAAACATCCATGTTTTGGGGACCTTATTCCCCGACCATACGCTAGTTTTATTCCTTCCGATTTCATGAGCCAGGTATGGAGTGAAGAAAATACAGATGCTTATTTCCCACGTCCCAGAGGATATGTGGCTCTCGGTAGTAATCGTGAATTGGCAGTGGTTAATACTAAGTATTTGCAGAACCTGGCTTATTGCCGATTGAAGAATCTTTCTATTGGCTACACATTGCCGGATAAATGGCTTTCCAAAATAGGTTTCGAGAAAATACGTGTTTACTTTAGTGGTGAGAACTTGCTGACATTCACTAAGCTACATTCCGATTATATTGATCCGGAACAAGCATCGGCAAGTAACAGCTGGAAAACAAGTAAAAGTGACGCAAATATTTATCCCTGGGCAAAGACATACTCTTTTGGTGTAGATATAACGTTCTGATAATAACGAATATAAAGGAATATAGTATGAAAATAATGAAATATACATTGTGGGCGACTGTTGGGCTGTCGTTGTTATTTGCTTCTTGTGAAAGCATATTGGATATAAATCCGAAAGATCGCTTGACGACTAAGGATTATTTTACGAATGAAGAGCAATTACAGTTGTACAGTAACCAGTTCTATTCAAACAATTTTCCGGGTGACGGTGATATTTATAGGGACGATGCTGATATGCTGATTGTATCTCCTTTAAGCGACGAAGTGAGTGGGCAACGTGTCATTCCGGAAACGGGTGGAGGATGGAGTTGGAGTGCACTGCGATCAATTAATTTTTTATTGGATAATCTGGGAAACTGTAAAGACCAGAAAGTGCGCGACAAATATGAATCCCTGGCACGCTTCTTCCGTGCTTATTTTTATTTTGAAAAGGTGAAACGTTTTGGGGATGTACCTTGGTACGATAAAGTACTCGGCTCGGATGATGCTGATTTATACAAAGCCAGGGATTCACGCGAATTTGTGATGGGAAAGATAATGGAAGATCTTAATTTTGCCATAGAGGTTTTTAAAGAAACCAACCGGACAAAAGAACTTTATCGTGTAACCTGGTGGACTGCCCAGGCATTGAAGTCACGTGTAGGATTATTTGAAGGTACTTATCGTAAATATCATGGATTGGGTGATTATGAGAAATACTTGAATGACTGCGTAAGTGCCTCTAATGAAATTATGACTGCTTCCGGAGGATATTCATTGTATCAATCCGGCTCACAGTCCTATCGTAATCTCTTTAAATCCGAGAATGCGATTGATGCGGAAATCATATTGGCAAGGGATTATAATAATGATTTGAGTCTGGTTCATAAAGTACAGGCATTTGAGAATTCTCCGACATTAGGCCGTCCCGGACTTTCGAAAAAACTGGTCAATTATTATTTAATGAAGAATGGCAACCGTTTCACCGACCAACCCAATTATGCAACAATGGAGTTCAAGGATGAAATAGTCAATCGTGATCCGCGTTTAGCGCAAACAATCCGTACTTCAAATATAAATATGAATGTCACGATGACCGGATACCACTTGCTGAAATATGCAAATGATAATATGAGCTATACAGGTGATTCAAGCAATGACCTTCCTCTGTTCAGATTGGCAGAAGTTTATTTGAACTATGCCGAAGCAAAGGCAGAATTAGGCACACTGACGCAAACTGATATCGACAATACGATAAACAAATTGCGGACACGTGCAGGAGTAACGGGAAAACTGAATATGAACGCAGCAAACCTTGCTCCGGACCCTTATATGTGTGCTCCGGAAACCGGTTATGTGAATGTCACAGGAGATAATAAAGGGGTGATTCTGGAAATCCGCCGGGAACGTGCGATAGAGCTAGTCATGGAAGGCTTCCGTTATTATGATTTGATGCGCTGGAAAGAGGGACAATGTATGGCCCAATCCTTTAAAGGATTTTATCTTCCTGCTACAGCTATCAATAAAGCGTATGATATTGATGGAGACGGAACAAATGATGTCTGTTTCTACACCACATCTTCGCAACCCAATGTGGGGAGTGTGACGTATGTAAAACTGGCTTCCGATGGAAGCGGCACCTCATTGTCAGAAGGTAATTATGGCAATTTGTTGTGCTATAGCTGGATCGACCGTACCTGGAATGAGAACCGTGATTATCTGTATCCGGTACCAAGGCAGGAAATAACACTATCTGACGGTATCGTAACCCAAAATCCGGGATGGAATGAATAACAAGTATAAAAGATATAAATAATAGATTTATGAAAAAGATAGTAATATATACATTGATTTCCTTCATATTCTCTGTTTTTGCCAGCAGTTGTGAAGATAATAAAGACAATTCATTGTACTATCCTGATTTCACGTGGGATACAGGAGATGGAGAGGAAGACGAAGACCCCGTAACTGAAACGTCCATGCGTGTAGCAACTTATAACTTACAGGTGGAGACTGGTACAGGATGGACTAACCGACGGGAACGTGTGGCACAATTAATCAAAGACTACGATTTTGAGATTTGTGGATTCGAAGAAGCCAGTTGGGAACAACGTTCCTACTTAGGAACTCAACTTGCGAGTGATTATCAGATTCTCGCTTATGGTCGTGACACTGGAAATGACGATAACAAGGCAGGAGAGATGAGTGGCATTTTATATAAGAAGAGCCGCTACACATTACTGGATGCCGGACGTTTCTGGTTTTCCGAAACTCCGGAAATTCCTTCCAACGGATGGGATGAAACAAATTTCAAACGTTTCTGTGTATGGGGAAAATTCAAGGATAACAAGACTCAAAAAGAATTTTATCTTTTTGAAACTCACATGCCTTTGGCTGATAATGCTAGAAAACACGCATGCCAAATGCTGGTGGATGCAGTTTCCGATAAAGCAAAAGACAATACTCCCGCATTTTGTACCGGCGACTTTAATGCTACCCCGGATGCTCCCTGAAATAGCTACTACGATTTGTCAAAGTGGTATATTAAAAGATGCATATCGGGAAGCGGCCGTTCAGCATGGAGCTCTCTTTACATTTCCTTCTAAAAAGACCAGAATTGATTTTATTTTTGTGAAACATGCTACGGTGCTTTCTACCCGCACTATTGTCAGTTCTTTATCCGATCATTATCCTATGGTGATCGTAGTAGAAATCTAAAATAAAAATGAAGATTATGAAAAACAAATTTTATCATATAAGTACATACTCGGTAATGAGATATTGGACCATTTTATGGATGGCTATTTTATCTTTCTCATGCTCTGATTTTAATCCGATGGATTCCTATAGCCGTATTCCGCCGGATAGAAACACAGACATAGATGACGGAGACGAGGGTGACGGAGCAGGCGGGCTTTTTGAAAAAGGTTATGGAACAGTGAACAAGCCCTATCTCGTTATGGATGTGATACAGATTCAGAATATGAGTGAGGCTTTGGTGAAAGGAAAGATGATTTATTTCCAATTGGGAGCTGATATTGATATGAAGTCTATATCTAATTGGGATCCATTGAACCCAACCGGTGACTATTATATCTATTTTGATGGAAATAATCATATTATAAAGAATTTCACCTGTACGGATAAAGCGTATGCCAGTTTTTTCGGTATTTTGGCCGGGACTTGTAAAAATGTCGGTTTCTATAATGCCCATGTAGAAGCAGCTACTAATAGTGGGGCAGGGGTTATCGGCGGTTATATCGGAGTGAAAGCTCCGAACGCTGTAGAGAAGACAGGGCAGGTGGAAAACTGTTACGTCTCCGGAAAAGTGAAAGGAAAGTATGCTGGTGGAATAGCTTCCCGTATGGGTAGACCGTATGGAGGACAGATTTGTTATATCAAAAACTGTTATTCCACAGCAGAGGTTATATCTACAGGAGATGAATGTGGAGGTATTGTAGGTTCTATGTATGAAAACAGTGAAGTGTCGTATTGCTATTCTACAGGTGTATTAATTGGAGCCAATTCAGTGGGAGGTATTGCTGCACTTCCTTCCGAAGGAGCTAAAATTACGTCCTGTGTTGCTTGGAACTGGAAAATAACAGGTCCTGCTGCCAGATCTGGACGTATCAGTGGAGTTTTGTCTCAAGGTGAAAATGGACATCAGGCGGATCCCGTCGCATCTGAATGTTATGCATGGGAGGATATGATTTGTACAGGATTTACTCCGGAGGATAATGCAGGTTCCGTTTCGACAGGAAAATATGATGGAGTGAGTGAAAGTGCTCTGACTTTGCAGAATAGCATTGCTAATTGGGGGACCCCATGGCATAATGTTGGGAATATAGATATGGGATTCCCTATTTTAGAGTGGCAATTGGATAGAGGAGATTATGCTAGTTATGGAGGACATGACAACGAACCGGAAGGAGATTTTGCCAATGGAGACGGAACTCAAAATAATCCTTATGTGATTGCTAATGCTATCCATATTCAGAACATGAGCAAAGTCCTTATTGGAAAACAAACGACCTACTTTGTTTTGAGTGCGGATATTGATATGCAGGGGATCAAGTGGGCACCTCTAAATGATGCTAATGGTTACCATAAATGGATTGATTTCGATGGACGCAATCATGTAATTAAAAACCTTACTTGTGAGTCAGGCACATATAGAAGCTTCTTCGGGGTATTGTGTGGAGAATGTAGAAATGTGGGATTTGTGGATGCAAATATCTCATCTCCGAATACTGGTATTGGCATCATAGCCGGTTATGTAGGATTGGCTGCCGGTGCAGAGAATTATACTGGAAAGATAACAAACTGCTATACTACCGGAGTACTGAAGGGATCGGGAGCAGCAGGTGGAATTGGCGGTGTACTTGGTGGTTCGGGATATATCAAAATTGCTATTCCAGTGCTACTGTTATTGATCAAATTGCTAACAATACAGGTAAAGCCGGTGGAATCATCGGAAGGGTGAATGGCAATGCCAGTGGAAGCAGTATTGAAAACTGTTATACTAGTGGTGATATCAATGCCATAGGTGGAGGAAATGCCGGAGGTATAGTCGGCAAAGTGGATGGCGGTAAACTAGTCATAAAAAATTGTATTGCTTGGAATAGTATGTTGGTTAGTACCGATAAAGCAAAGGTGGGACGTATAGTCGGAGGTACTGCCAATGCTACTTATGAAAACTGCTATGCTTATGACGGTGTGATTTTGAAAGCAGGAGAGGCTACATTTACCGTTTCAGATGAGACATCACCGTCCGGTAGTAGTTTCCAGGGAGTAGCTAAATCTGCTAACGAGCTGAAAAACACTGTCATAAACTGGGATTCTTCTCTTTGGAAAGAAGGAAGCAACGGCTATCCGGTATTTAAATGGAGTAAATAAATTGATATTTAATGATTTGTAATATGAAGTGTTCTATAAATAAGAAATATTATTTTCTACTTTTGATTTTACTTTTTGCCGGAGGTCTTCCGGCAAAATCTTCCAACTTAGACAAAACGAAACCGGAAGATATTATTCGCCTTGCATCTTATAACATCCGTACCAAAGGAGACAAGGGGGATAAGGCTTGGGAAGTCCGTCTGAACGCATTGGTAGATGTTGTGCGACGGAATAAGTTCGATATGTTTGCCATACAGGAAGGGCGTACCTCTCAATTAAAGGATATGATGATTCTGAACGAATATTCTTATATCGGTCGTGATCGTGACGGGGATAATAAAGGAGAACATTGTGCCATTTACTATAAAAAGATCGCTTTAAGGTGTTGAAACATGGTGATTTCTGGTATTCGGAAACTCCGGATATACCTTCTTATGGTTGGGGAGCACGTTGTCGCCGGATTTGCACTTGGGGATATTTTAAAGATCTCCGGACTGGGAAGAAATTCTATGTGTTTAATTCGCATACGGATCATGAAGCAACAGAAGCAAGACGGCAATCTTCGTTCATGTTGTTGGAACAGGTAAGGAAAATCGCTAAAGGCAGACCAACCTTTTGCACCGGTGATTTTAATGCCACTCCGGACGAAGAACCGATACAACTTCTCCTGAAAGATAGTTTATTACTGGATTCATATAAATGTACTTTGACGCCTCCTAAAGGACCGTCCGGTAGTTTTTATGCCTATGACAAAACTGGAAAAACAGCTAAGCGCATAGATTTTATTTTTGTGACTCCAAAAATAAAAATACTTTCTTATCACACCATTGATGATGATATAAAGTATAATAAGTACTCTTCAGATCATTTTCCTGTAATGGTGGAAGCGCTACTGAAATGAGAAAAGGAATAAACATTTGAATAGTTATAAAAAACAAGTTGTAAAGGTCGTTCATTACTATAAGTGTATAGATATATTTGTATATATCGCATTGGTGTTGTTTCGGCCTTTACACTGTTTTCTTTTTTCTCATACAAGATGCTAATAAACTCATAGAACGTTTATAATAAAAAGTGAAATAGTTTATTATAAACGACATTCATAGAAATTCGTCAAACGGCACTGAATATATTAAACAAAACGGGGTGAAATTAGCAAAAATTTCACCCCGTTTTTACTCTTTCAGACATATATTTATGTATCTGAAAAACTACTTTATGTATCTATTTTTGTATATATCATTTTGATGTTAGCTAATTGGTTATTGCAAATATACAAAATAAAAAGGGCAAAGTCAATAGTTCTATTCATTTAGAATCCACAAACTGCCCGAATATATTGATCATATTAATATTGAGAAACCAAACATGCGGACAACTCTTTTTTATAGTCAGTCTAGTCAGCAGCATGGTACGGATGTGTAAACCAGAAGCAGGAACCTATTCCTTCGGTCGAATCCACGCCAATTTCTCCTCCCATTTGGGAAACAATGCTTTTGCAGATAGAAAGTCCAAGTCCTGTACCCTGAACAAAGGTATTGAGCTTCACAAAACGTTCAAATACGCTCTTTTGCTTTTCTTCCGGTATTCCCATTCCGGTGTCGCGCACATAGAATTTTATTTTCTGATGGGATACTTGTTCATATCCCAGGGTGATACTGCCTTGCTGGGTGAACTTTAACGCGTTATTTATAAAGTTACTGATTACTTGGGTGAATCTGTTTTTATCCGTATAGATATAACATTCCGGGAATGGTTCCTCAAAAATCAATTCAACACCTTTACTCACTTTCATACTCATTGATTTGATGATTTCAGCACACGTCTCATTTACATCCACATTGGTATATACAAAATTAAATGTTCCCGCTTCGATTTTCGAAAGATCGAGAATGTCCGATATCAGTTGCAAGAGAAGTTCATTATTCTCTTGCACAATCTTGATATATTCCTGCCGTTCGTTTCTGCTGTCCGTTTCTGCCAGAAGACTGGAAAAACCGACAATAGCATTAAGAGGAGTACGGATCTCATGACTCATGTTAGCTAGGAAAGCCGACTTCAGACGATCCAGTTCTTCCGCTTTATCGCGGGCTATAATCAATTTCTGTTCAGTTTCTTTTAAAGGCGTGATGTCATAATTGATACACAGCATGTCAATAATGCCATCTTGCGGACGATAATCTCTGACCATTACGTTAATGCTGGTCCATGTATATTTGCCATTCTCCCTGCATACACGAACTTCTTTACGCAAACTGGTTGCCTTTCCCGTTTTCACTTCACCTACAAAGTTTTTCAGAACAGCCTGATCTTCAGGAACCACATGTGCATATACTCCGATAACCTGTGGCATGGGAATACCTTCTTTCTCTCCCAAATTCCTGTACCATGTATCTTGGGCATATCCGTCTCTTGTCAATACATTGAAATGAGCAAATCCTACCTTGGCGTAATCACCGATTAGAAGAAACAGATTCTCAAATTCCTGTATCTTGGTGTATGCATTGGTCGTTTCCGTCGTATCTATATTGATAAACAGATAGTTGATAAACTGATTTTGAGAATCATAGAGAGCAGTAACTTTAGTGGTAAGATTAATAATCCCATTTCTCCGGGTGTTCACATACTGATTTATTTTTGAGAAGTCATAATTGATGGAGAAGTTTACATCTTCTTTCGCTCTTAATTTCTCTTTTATTTCTGAAGGAATATTGGGATTATCGAACAAATTAACTCCCTTAATGCTTCATTCTTGTCAGACAAGCCGAATATTTCAAGCTCTTTATCATTAATATCTACCAGATAACCGTCTTTGTCATAAAGTTCAACGCCAGCCGGAAGATTCTTATAGATGTTTCTCAATATCTTTTCGCTGTTGTCCAAAGCTAGACGATCTTCTTTGGCTTGTAATTCCGACTTTCGCAATTCGATGCAAATACTGATAATATTAGCAAGAGAGGAGAAGCATTGATAATCCACATTGCTCCAGCTACGCTGCGTTCTTACCATATCAATTCCCATATAGCCCCATACCTCTTCTTTAGAGATTAGCGGAACTACCATCAGCGATTTGATATCCTGCATTTCCAATGTCTGACGATATTCCGCAGCTTCTTCGGGCATGTCGTCCAGCGTGTTCAGTATGATAGCCCTTCTTTCGGCTATCTGATGATTCCACCAGGTAGAAGGGTCCCAGGGAATATTGCTCAAGAATTCCTGTTCCTTGGATATTCCTTCGGCGGTAACCTCATAAGTGCAATCCTGGCGTTGTTCTTTTCTGTTTATTTCGAAGATATAGATACGATCGCCCAAAAACTGGTGAAGGAGATCTCCTAATGTCTTGTTAACCACTTGAGTGACATCATCACATTGCAGAAAAGCAAGCAATGAATATGAAATATTATTTTGTTGGTAAAGCAGATTGCTCACTTGAAAGAAATCAATGTTTTCATTCGTAGTATCGATCGGTCTGTCAATATATTGCAGAAAGGCCCGTCATGTTCCTATATCCCTCTTTATCGGGCTTTTGGAAATTAATCTTGGAGTACACCCATATTTCCCCGTCTTTTGCCCGGATTGGAAACATTTGTTCGTATGTCTCCAGATAAGAAAGAGACATATATTCATTTTTAAGACGCAGCCGGTGGTCTTCACGTATTCTTTGGTGGAATTCGGTGAAACTGATGCGGTTACTTTCAAGGCCGAGTAAGTCAACAATAAAGTCAGAGCAGATATATTCTTTATTCTTCAAATCTGACTCCCACCATCCCATTTTGGCCATCTGTGCTATCTGAACGTATTTTTCATAGTCATAATTTGTTTGTTCTTTCATATTGTTTGCTCTTGTTTTCTGTTTTATATTATAAGCTAGCCTGCAAAGATAAGCATAACTTTTAAATAATGAGGCATTTGCATATCACAGCAGGATGAAAGTGGAAATTTGGTGCTGAAAAGTGGAAAAAGAGACGAATGAGTACAAACAGGGGATTATTTCGTCTTTCTCTTAGTGAAGAAATGAATTATATAATCTATAATATATATCAGAAGAATGAAAAATACCAGATTATTCATGTTTGCGGCATGCACACTTTTTTTGGCAGCGTGTGGCAGGCAAACCGTGAAGATTATGACTCCGCCGGATGCGTCAAATCGTGTTTTGTTTGGTGCGGAGCAGTTACAGACTAGCTTGGATAAAGCCGGTTATCAGGTAATGATGCAACAGGGAGACACGACATTCTCCGATCCCGAAATCAAAACGATTCTCTTGACGGAAGTAAATGACACGACGCTCAAGAAAGAAGGTTTTCATATTTCGACGACGGGCAATCTGACCAGAGTGTCCGGCAGGGATGGGAGTGGTGTCATTTACGGATGCCGTGAACTGATTGACCGTGTGAATGATTCGGATGGTAAGTTGAACTTCCCGGAGGAACTGAAAGACGGTCCTGAAATGGTATTGCGTGGCGCATGTGTAGGATTACAGAAGATGACCTACCTGCCGGGGCATGGTGTATACGAATATCCGTATACGCCGGAAAGTTTCCCCTGGTTTTATGATAAAGAACAGTGGATTAAATACTTGGATATGCTGGTTGCCAACCGCATGAATTCGCTGTACCTTTGGAATGGCCATCCGTTTGCGTCATTGGTGAAACTGGAAGATTATCCGTTTGCACTGGAAGTAGATGAAGAAACATTCAAAATGAATGAAGAAATGTTCTCTTTCCTCACGGAAGAAGCGGACAAGCGCGGTATCTTTGTCATACAGATGTTTTATAATATCATTCTTTCCAAACCTTTTGCTGAACATTACGGACTGAAAACACAGGATCGTAACCGCCCCATTACTCCTCTGATTGCCGATTATACACGCAAGAGTATTGCCGCTTTCATTGAAAAATATCCCAATGTAGGATTACTTGTTTGTCTGGGTGAAGCGATGTGTACAGTGGAGGACGATGTGGAATGGTTTACAAAAACAATTATTCCGGGAGTGAAAGACGGATTACAGGCATTGGGACGTACGGACGAACCGCCTCTTTTGTTGCGTGCACACGATACAGACTGCAAACTGGTGATGGATGCTGCCTTGCCGCTCTATAAGAATCTTTATACCATGCATAAGTATAATGGTGAATCGTTGACTACCTACGAACCTCGTGGCCCCTGGTCGAAAATTCATACGGATTTGAGTTCGTTGGGTTCCATTCATATCAGTAACGTACATATCCTGGCAAATTTGGAACCGTTCCGCTGGGGTTCTCCGGATTTCGTACAAAAGGCGGTCACTGCCATGCACAATGTACACGGTGCCAATGCGTTGCACCTTTATCCGCAGGCCTCATATTGGGACTGGCCTTATACGGCTGACAAACTACCAAACAATGAACGTGAATCCCAATTGGATCGTGATTGGATCTGGTATCAGACCTGGGGACGCTATGCGTGGAACTGCCATCGCGACCGTACAGATGAAATGGGTTACTGGGACCATCAGTTAGGCAAGTTCTACGGAACCTCTGACGAAAATGCAAGTAATATCCGTGTAGCATACGAAGAAAGCGGAGAGATCGCTCCGAAGTTGTTACGTCGTTTCGGTATCACAGAGGAAATCGCCAAACGTTATTACTGGGTATGTTTATGAGTCAGCTTGTCAATCCATACAAATATACGATCTATCCGGGATTCTATGAAAGCTGCGGACCGGAAGGAGAGAAGCTGATAGAGTATGTAGAGAAAGAATGGAAAAAGCAACCTCATGTAGGTGAAATGCCTTTGGATATTGTTGCTCAAGTAACAGAACATGGAGATAAAGCGGTAGCGGCTATTGATAAAGCAGCAGGTTCCGTCTCTTCAAATAAAGATGAATTCGCACGTTTGCAGAATGATATGCATTGTTATCGTGAGTTTGCGTATGCGTTCAACCTGAAAGTGAAAGCTGCCAAACTGGTATTGGATTATCAATGGGGAAAAGAGATTAAGAATCTTGAAGAAGCTATTCCTTTGATGGAACAAAGCTTGGAACACTATCGCAAATTGGTGGAACTGACGGACGAACATTACTTGTATGCCAACAGTATGCAGACTGCCCAACGTCGTATTCCTATCGGTGGAGATGATGGAAAGAATAAGACTTGGAAAGAATTGCTGGTACACTATGAGAAGGAATTGGAGAATTTCAAAGCCAACCTCGCTTTGTTGAAAGAAAAACAGAATGGAAATGCGGTGACTGAAACTGTCGAGATTACTGCCTGGACTCCTGCAAACGTGAAACTGATCTCTAATTATCCGACAGTGAAAGTAGATGAGGGTATTTCTTTATTTGTGGATGTTCCAGGTAAGATAGAAGCAATAGCTCCGGAATTGAAAGGAATGAAAGCGCTCCGCTTCAATGGAAATGAGCAGAGAGAGAAAGGCACAAGCATCACTTTCGAAACGGATGCTCCGGTGAAATTGTTAGTCGCTTATTTCAAAGACGACCAGAAAAAGTATGCAAAAGCTCCGAAACTGGAAATCGATGCGTCAGCCAATGATTACGGTCAGGCGGAACCTGTATTGACGAATGCTGTCCGTATCAATGGAATGCCTTTGGCAAATGTGCATGCATATAGTTTTCCGGCTGGAAAACATACGTTGATGTTACCCAAAGGCTATCTGCAAGTGTTGGGATTCACGGCTGCAGAAACGAAAGTTCGTAATGCTGGGCTTGCCGGGGATGAAGAAACGATGGATTGGTTGTTTTATTAATGAGAATTTATATTTCACCACAGAGGACACGGAGGACACAGAGTTTCTTCTCTCTCTTTTCCGCAAGTAAAACAGAGCGATACATACGATTATAAATACGTAAGACTCTTTGTTACTCTATAGTGGATAAAAATAATAAACCTCTGTGTCCTCCGTGTCCTCTGTGGTGAAATATTAAGTATTAAACGATTAGAAAAAGTATCATGAAGAAGTTATTGCTGGCAGTTTTTAGTATAGCCACCACTTTCTCTCTATATGCGCAACGGGAAGTTCCGCAAGAACGAATGGAGCAGATTTATGAGGAAGTAAAGACACCATACAAATACGGGCTTGCAGTTGCCCCGGCAGACAATTATCATAAGATTGATTGTCCTACCGTTTTTCGCCAGGGAGACAAGTGGCTGATGACTTATGTGGTTTACAACGGTAAAGGTGGAACCGATGGTCGTGGTTACGAAACCTGGATAGCAGAAAGTGATAATCTGCTCGAATGGCGCACTTTGGGACGGGTTCTTTCTTATCGGGATGGAAAATGGGACTGCAATCAGCGTGGCGGATTTCCTGCATTGCCGGATATGGAATGGGGTGGAAGCTATGAGCTTCAGACTTATAAAGGTCGCCATTGGATGACTTATATCGGTGGTGAAGGAACGGGTTACGAAGCTGTAAAAGCCCCGCTTTATGTCGGACTGGCATGGACGAAAGGAGATATTTCTACGGCACATGAATGGGAATCTCTGGACAAACCGATTTTGAGCATCCATGATAAAGATGCCCAATGGTGGGAAAAACTGACTCAATATAAGAGTACTGTTTATTGGGATAAAGATAAAACATTGGGGGCTCCGTTTGTGATGTATTACAATGCGGGCGGGCGTCATCCGGAAACGGATTTAAAAGGCGAACGTGTCGGCATTGCGCTTTCCAAAGATATGAAAACATGGAAACGCTACTCCGGCAATCCGGTCTTCGCGCACGAAGCAGATGGAACCATTACAGGAGATGCGCATATCCAAAAGATGGGAGATGTGTATGTGATGTTTTATTTCTCTGCTTTTGAACCTTCGCGTAAATATAAAGCATTCAATACATTTGCCGCCAGCTATGATTTAGTGAACTGGACCGACTGGAAAGGGGCCGACCTGATTATTCCCTCCAAGAACTACGATGAACTGTTTGCTCATAAGAGCTATGTGGTAAAACATGATGGAGTGGTTTATCATTTCTATTGTGCGGTAAACAACGCAGAGCAACGTGGCATTGCCATTGCTACCAGTAAGCCGATGGGACGTTCGACTGTCCGTTTCCCGAAACCGGAAATCAAGAACCGCCGGCAGATCACTACATTGAATGAGGATTGGAAAACCTGGATTACAGAGGCAACTCACTTGAAAGGTAATTTTATGATGCCTGCAAAAATAGTGAATATTCCTCATAATTGGGACGATTATTATGGATACCGCCAGTTGACACATGGAAACCTGCATGGAACAGCTATGTATGTGAAAGATTTCACGGCAGATGTAAAATCCGGGAAACGGTATTTCCTTCGTTTTGAAGGAGTGGGTACATACGCCACCATTACAGTGAACGGAAAGGACTTCGGTCGTCATCCCATAGGGCGCACTACGTTGACTTTGGATGTCACAGATGAATTGAAACAGGGAGTAAATCGCCTGGAAGTGAAAGCCGAGCATCCTGAAATGATTGCCGATATGCCTTGGGTATGCGGGGGATGTTCGTCGGAATGGGGATTCAGTGAAGGTTCCCAGCCGTTAGGTATCTTCCGTCCTGTGGTATTGGAAGTAACAGATGAGATTCGTATAGAACCTTTCGGTGTACATATTTGGAATGACGAAAAAGCTGCTAACGTATTTGTTGAAACAGAGTTAAAAATTATAGTAAAACAACAGAAACGGTAGAGTTAGTCAATAAACTAAGCAATGCCGATGGAAAACAAGTTTTCCGTTTGGTTGAGAAAGTTACTTTAGCTCCGGGAGAAATGAAAGTGATTCGCCAGCAGGCTCCTGTTGAGAATCCTGTCTTGTGGAATACGGAAAATCCGTATCTCTATAAATTGGCTAGCATGATTAAGCGTGATACGAAGACGACGGATGAAATTTCGACACCCTTCGGTATTCGTACCATTAGCTGGCCGGTAAAACGAAACGATGGAGACGGACGTTTTTACCTGAATGGGAAGCCCGTGTTTATCAATGGAGTATGCGAGTATGAGCATCAGTTCGGACAAAGCCATGCGTTCAGTAATGAACAGGTTGCCGCAAGGGTAAAACAGATACGTGCAGCCGGTTTCAATGCGTTCCGGGATGCTCATCAGCCCCATCATCTCGATTATCAAAAATACTGGGATGAAGAGGGAATCTTGTTTTGGACACAATTTTCCGCTCACGTGTGGTATGACACTCCGGAGTTTCGTGAGAACTTTAAAAAGTTGCTTCGTCAATGGGTGAAAGAACGTCGTAATTCTCCGTCAGTGGTGATGTGGGGATTGCAGAATGAAAGCACTTTGCCTCGTGAGTTTGCACAGGAGTGCAGTGATATTATTCGGGAGATGGATCCGACTGCCAAGACAATGCGTGTCATAACAACCTGTAATGGCGGTGAGGGTACAGACTGGAATGTGATTCAAAATTGGAGTGGTACGTATGGAGGAGATGTGACGAAATACGGTCGTGAGCTCTCTCAAGCAAACCAATTGTTGAACGGAGAATATGGAGCGTGGAGAAGCATCGACCTGCATACGGAGCCGGGAGATTTCCAGTGAACGGAGTGTGGAGTGAAGACCGTATGTGTCAGCTGATGGAAACTAAAATCCGTTTGGCAGAACAGGCTAAAGATAGTGTTTGCGGACAATTCCAATGGATATACAGCAGTCATGACAATCCCGGACGTCGTCAACCGGATGAAGCGTATCGCAAGATAGATAAAGTAGGTCCGTTCAATTATAAAGGATTGGTTACTCCGTGGGAAGAACCGTTGGACGTATATTATATGTATCGTGCCAACTATGTTCCGGCTGCAAAAGACCCGATGGTTTACCTGGTATCACATACATGGGCCAACCGCTTTGAAAAAGGACGTCGCCGTGCCACTATCGAGGCTTACAGCAATTGTGATTCTGTATTGCTATACAACGATCTGACAAATGAAAAGGCAACCTTCCTCGGACGTAAAAAGAACAACGGAACAGGCACTCATTTTATGTGGGAAAACCGGGATATTCGTTATAACGTGCTTCGTGCAGTAGGCTATTATAAAGGTAAACCGGTGGCAGAAGACCTGATCCTATTGAATGGCCTGGAACAAGCCCCTAACTTCGAACTTCTTTATCAGGATGATAAAAAGATATTGAAAGGAGAGGCAGGATATAATTATCTGTATCGTCTCAACTGTGGAGGGGATGATTATACAGATAGTTTCGGACAGTTATGGTTGCAGGACAATACGAATTATTCCCGTTCATGGGCGAAGAATTTCAAGGAACTGAATCCTTATCTTGCCAGTCAACGTACCACCAATGATCCGATTCGCGGCACTCGTGACTGGACGTTATTCCAACATTTCCGCTTCGGACGTCATCAGCTGGAATATCGTTTCCCTGTGGCAGACGGAACATATCGTATTGAACTGTATTTCACAGAGCCTTGGCATGGTACGGGCGGAAGCGCTTCTACCGACTGTGAAGGACTGCGCATATTTGATGTTGCCGTGAATGATTCTGTTGTATTAGACGACTTGGATATTTGGGCTGAAAGCGGTCATGACGGAGTGTGTAAGAAAGTAGTATATGCCACAGTGAAGGGGGGAATGTTGAAAATTCATTTCCCGGAAGTGAAAGCAGGACAAGCCTTGATTTCAGGCATTGCTATTGCCAGCACAGATCAGGAACTGAAACCGACGATATTCCCTGCATCCGGTTGGAGCTGGGAAAAGGCGGATAAAGAAGTGATGGAAAAGACTCCGAAAGAGTTGCTTCCGGAAGATAAAAATGCTCGTGTCAGTATATCATACGAAGCGGAAATGGCTGTACTGAAAGGCAAATTCCAAAAGAAAGAACATCGAAAACAGATGGGAGTGTTTTTTGGTAAAGGAAAAGGCAACAGCATTGAATGGAATGTTTCTACCGGGTTGGCACAAGTGTACGCGCTTCGCTTTAAATATATGAACACTACCGGAAAGCCAATACCTGTCTTGATGAAATTCATTGATTCAAAAGGAGTGGTATTGAAAGAGGACATATTGAACTTCCCGGAAACACCGGATAAATGGAAGATGATGAGCACCACTACCGGAACCTTTATCAATGCCGGACATTACAAAGTATTACTTTCGGCAGAAAATATGGACGGTCTGGCATTCGATGCATTGGATGTTCAATAAGTTTTTTTAGAAAAACACACATATAAACAGAAAAATAAAAGCGGGACATTAAGAAGTTTGAATATACTTCCGGTGTCCTGCTTTTCATATTTTGATACTTTCTTATAAATAAAATATAGATGTTATTTTTTTAAGATTCGATGTTCTGATTTTAATTATTCGAGGGAGAAACTTCAAATAATCCCTATATTTGAAATCAAAAACAAAATAACACAATGGAGAGTGATTTACCTAATTTTGATTTGCCGTCTGATTATATTGTTGGAGAAGGGGATGGGATAAATTTATTAAAAGGTATAAAAACTTTCCTTGCAGGGTAAAAAGCCGGTTTTTTCATTCTTTGTGTAAAAGGGATAATGCAAACGACAATCAATGGGAATCTTCAAAATATTGGTGAAAATGATTTGATAACCTTACCGCCCGGATATTTTATGGAAATTCTTGATTTTTCACCGGATATTCATATCTATTATGCCGGGTTCTCATCCGAATTCATAGAGGGTATAAATCTAATGAAGTCTACAGAACATCTTCTCCCTATAATTATGGAAAATCCGATAATAAGATTATCTCCATTGCAGGCTTGCAGTTATAAAATGTTCTATGAATCGTCAATTCTTTCGTATGCTTCTCCAAAAACATTGGCAAACAAGGAAATAGTAAAGGCGGTTCTTACCATGTTCCTTCAGGGAGCCACTGAAATCTATAAAATGCAAAATAACTTGTATTTATCTTCCCAGTCAAGAAAGTACGAGATTTATCAGGAATTTTTGCAATTGGTCATGAAATATTATACTATTCATCACGGAACCTCTTTTTATGCCGAACATCTAGGACTTAGCTTGCCGCATTTCTGTTCAACAATAAAAAAGGTTGCAGGAAACACTCCTTTAGAAGTCATAGCTTCCATCATTCTGATGGATGCCAAATCCCGGCTGAAGTCAACCAATGAACCGGTGAAGAATATAGCCTTATCTTTGGGATTTAATAATATCTCTTTCTTCAATAAGTTTTTTAAGCAACATACGGGTGTTACCCCACAGGAATACAGAGGACATTAAGCTTCCACCGGCTGTTTTTCGAGTGGTAATGTAACGGTAAAACGGCTGCCTCTTCCTACTTCCGATACAACAGAAATACTCCCTTGCAGATGTTCTACAATCGTTTTGCAGATAGAGAGTCCCAACCCCGTACCCTGCTTGAAAGTATTGACTTTATAAAAACGGTCGAATATTTCTTTCTGGCATTCTTGGGGAATACCTTCCCCGTGTCCTCCACAAACAGACAAACTGAATCGTCATTTTCCGGATTAACCATAAAACCGAAATGAATATATCCTTCTTCTGTAAATTTCCGGGCATTATTTATGAAATTGCATATTACTTGTTTCAAGCGTGTAGCGTCAGTAGTTATGTAAATATCATCATCCGGCAAGATTGCTTTTATTTCGATTTCCGGCACATTTTTCACGACCTGCTCTTTCTCTATATCCTTCATTATGGATTTGAGGGAATAATTGGAATAAGTAAACTTGATAGTGTTTGATTCAATCTTGGACAAATCAAGTATGTCGTCAATCAATCGTACTAAATGTTCGCTATTGATGCTGATTAGTCGCACGAAATCGGCACGTTCCTCTTCACTTAACTCATCATAAGTGGAACTTATAACATCAGAAAAGCCGACGATTGCATTCAGCGGCGTACGGATTTCATGACTCATATTGGCTAAAAATGCCATTTTAAGACGATCGCTTTCTTCTGCTTTTTTACGTGCCTCGATTAAGGTGTTTTCTATGTCTTTATATTCCTGAATACTCAAGCAGATTCCCACTAACCGATAGGGATGGCCGGATATGTTTGCAATATAAGTTGACTGCCCTTCAAACCATTCCCAAGTACCATCCCCCGGCGCAAACGGAATGGAACTGTTTTGTCAAAAGTTGTATTACCACTAAGTTGTACAACAAAGGCGTCAGCCATAGTTTGCCGATCGTCCGGATGAATCATATTCACATATTCCTCCATTGTCAAAAGTATTATTCTCTCCGGCTGGAATACCTAAATGTTCAAAATAACGATCATCAAGAGTAAATTCACTACGGCTTATGTCATAATACCAGGGATATATCCTAGTTCTTTGCAAGGCTGTATTTAATATATATTCTTGTGTCAGTTCCACAGTAATATTACGGAAAAAGAACAAGATGTTTTTTTCGCCCTCTTCATTTTCCATTGTAGCAAATTCTCCTCTTATCGGGAATTGTGTATAGTCAACTTGTTCCTGCATAAATGTATGTTCAGGCAGCGAGTATACTTTTTTGCCCTGACGGATTTCTTCCAAAATGGTCGAGAGTATATCTTCTTTCTTATTTAACAGCTTGAATATCTTGTTGGTCGGAAGAGGCATCATCGCATTGACTGACGAATGTACATGAAGTTCCGTAAAAGCTTGCTGATTCAGTTGTATGACTTCTCTATTTATATCCAATATGATAACTCCGTCAGGTAGGATATTCAGCAAATCATCATTGTAGAGTGTTTGTCCGTTCGCTTCCATATTTTGTTATTTTTTCGTTCAATGTACAAGATAATAATTAAATTCATAACAAAGAAAAGCCATTTTACTGAAGAAAACATTATTTCAACAAACCTTTTGTACCTGTTTATACAGCTATTTTAATTTGCAACACATTGAATGTTAATACGATATTCCTTTTTAAGATTCGATACTCATTTATTAAGCCTCACTCCGTTTATTTGCCAGTCATTTTTTCTGTTCCTTCAGTGAAATTGAATGATTGCACAGAAGAAGACAACGGTTCGAATGTGAGTGAAAATTCTGCTTCGCCGCTTTCAGGCAAATAAAAGTGCTCACCGGGTTTAATCCCATCTGCTTTCTTTAAGGTATACGTTTCACCTTTCTCATCTACCAATCTACAATTCGGGCTGACTCGTATCCAGTATTTGGGAATATAATAAGCGTTGAAATGTACGATGGTAGCGGTGTCTGTCAGTACCACTTGCTTGACTTCAAGAATATCGGTATTGGTTGATTCCGACACCGGATAGTTAACGACTTTTGTATTTCCTTGCCATGTAATACTCATTTCATGTTTGACAGCATCCAGATACCTGCGCATTTTTAGTTTCAAACTACCTTTGCCATAACCCGACCACATTTTCACGATTTTACCTTCAGGAGAGATAAGAACATAATTGGGAATACCTCGAACTCCATATTTAGCGTATAATCCGGCTGTTTGTTTTAAGTCATTTAAATTCTGCCAGGTCATTTCATGTTTTGCCGAAGCTGCCTTCCACCTGCTTTTCGTATCGGAGCTTAGACTAATGATAGTAAGACGCTCTTTATATTGTTCTTGAATCTCTTTCATCTCTGGTAAAGCCATAATGCAAGGACCGCAACCGCTACTCCAGAAATCAAGCAATATATATTTTCCATTGAAATCAGTCAGATGATGAATCTTTCCATCCAAATCGAAAAGTTCGGTATCTGCCATTTTATCTCCCTCTTTCACAACTGTAGGCGGGAAAAGATTAACTGCAATTTCCTGTCCTGTTATAGAAGTTTTTGTGCTTCATTCATTCTATTATACAAAGCCAGTGTTTCATCTTTATAAGAGAAATTTGGATTGTACTTCACTGACATGCTCAATTTATATAGCCTGTCCATCCAAATGTTTGATACAGGAAGTTCCTGCATCAGTTTCATTTCACGTTTGCTGATTAAAGCTGAAATACTGTCTTCTTTCGCACGTAGAGCCTTCCGTTCTGCTTCCGGGGCAGAACGCAGACTTCTTGCTTTGATAGACAAACGTTGATACTCATCCCATAAATCGTGTGAATCTTCAATAAACCTATTATATTCTATTTGTTCCTTTACAGGGCTGTCTACTGTCCACGTATGTATCAAGGTATTCGTTCCGGTTACTTTGATTCTTGCATTAGGAGTTGCATAAATCTCCAGCGACATGGAAGGAAAATCATCATTACGGGTACACATTAGAGATAATTTGTCTAAACCATCTTCTCCGGCATTTCGTTTGAAGAAGAAAGTACCGTTTTGTATGGTATCCATGGCTACTGTACTTCCTACATTTCCGTCAAGTAAGAAAAAGAGAAACAAGAGTTCCATCCTTTACACCTTCCACTTTACCTTCAATCGTATACTCGTGTTGTGCTTGTGAAACGAGACTGCCTAATAAAAAGAGGCTGCTAAATAGTAGTTTTTTCATCATCATAATATTAGAAGTAATTATACGCCACAAGGTAAAGCTTTTCTTTATAGAGTGTTACTCCTTTTATTGTTCTTTAATATTTCTGTAAAAGAAAGGGGTACAAAATGCCCTTTCGTCCGTCTATTTGATATGAAGAAAAAAGAACGAATGAAAATATATACTTTACTATTGGGTGTATTGTTTGTAAGCCCGATACAGGCACAAACAATGCATGATTGGGAGAATCATCATGTTCTCCAGATCAACCGTGAACCGGCAAGAGCTACTTTTACCCCTTTCTCTGTACAGAAAGGAGACGGCTCAATCTCTTTAGACGGAACCTGGAAATTCCGTTGGACTCCCGTTCCCAATGAAAGAGTCGTGAATTTCTATCAGACAAATTTTGATGATAAAGATTGGACGGACTTTCCTGTTCCCGCCAACTGGGAAGTGAACGGATATGGTACACCCATCTATGTTTCAGCAGGCTATCCGTTTAAAATAGATCCTCCACGGGTGATGGGAGAACCGAAAACTGACTATACCACGTATAAAGAACGAAACCCGGTAGGGCAATATCGTCGTACCTTTGTCTTGCCGGCCGGATGGGAAGCGAATGGACAGACTTTTCTACGGTTTGAGGGCGTAATGAGCGCCTTTTATGTTTGGATCAACGGCAAACGGGTAGGGTATAGCCAAGGCAGTATGGAACCGAGTGAATTTAATGTCACGAAGTATCTGAAATCCGGAGAAAATCAAATTTCACTGGAAGTCTACCGATATAGTGACGGTTCTTATCTGGAAGATCAGGATTTCTGGCGTTTTGGTGGTATTCATCGTAGTATTCATCTGATACATACGCCGGATATTCATGTCCGTGATTATGCGGTACGCACTCTTCCTGCGTCTGCTGGTGATTATGAAGACTTTATTTTGCAGATTGATCCGCAATTCAGTGTATATCGAGGGATGACCGGAAAAGGGTATGTCTTACAGGGAGTATTAAAGGATGCTTCAGGCAAAGAAGTTGCCACATTGAAAGGTGATGTGGAAGATATGCTTGATTTGGAGCATAAAGCAAGCCGGATGAATGAATGGTATCCGCAGCGTGGCCCGCGTAAGATGGGACGTTTGTCAGCTATTATAAAATCACCGGAAAGATGGACGGCAGAAACGCCCTATCTCTATAAATTACACTTAACTCTCCAAAATGAAGAAAGAAGAGTCGTAGAACAGATAGAACAGGCCGTGGGCTTCCGCTCCGTAGAAATCAAAAAGGACAACTGTTAGTGAATGGTAATCCGGTTCGTTTTCGTGGAGTGAACCGTCACGAACATGATCCACGGACGGCACGTGTCATGAGCGAGGAACGAATGTTGCAGGATATTCTTTTAATGAAGCAGGCGAATATAAATGCTGTGCGCACCAGTCATTACCCGAATGTAAGCCGTTGGTACGAGCTATGCGACAGCTTGGGATTGTACGTGATGGACGAAGCGGATATAGAAGAACACGGATTGCGTGGAACGCTCGCAAGTACCCCCGACTGGCATGCAGCATTTATGGACCGTGCGGTCCGTATGGCGGAACGTGATAAGAATTATCCATGTATTGTAATGTGGAGCATGGGAAACGAAAGCGGTTACGGACCGAACTTCGCTGCTATTTCGGCATGGCTGCATGATTTCGATCCCACTCGTCCTGTACACTATGAGGGGGCGCAGGGAGTGGACGGAAATCCTGACCCGAAGACGGTCGATGTTATCAGCCGCTTTTATACCCGGGTGAAACAGGAATACTTAAATCCCGGTATTGCAGAAGGAGAGGATAAAGAACGCGCTGAAAATGCACGTTGGGAACGGTTGCTGGAGATTGCGGAGCGTACCAATGACGACCGTCCGGTGATGACGAGTGAATATGCACATTCCATGGGGAATGCATTAGGAAATTTCAAGGAATATTGGGATGAGATATATAGTAATCCCCGTATGCTGGGCGGATTTATCTGGGATTGGGTAGATCAGGGTATCTACAAGACGTTACCCGATGGACGTATCATGGTAGCTTACGGTGGTGATTTTGGTGATAAACCGAATCTGAAGGCTTTTTGCTTTAATGGATTGCTGATGAGTGACCGTGAAACTACGCCTAAATATTGGGAGGTAAAGAAGGTATATGCACCAGTTGAACTGAAAATGGAAAATGGGAAGCTGAAAGTGACGAACCGGAACCATCATATTGATTTATCACTTTATCGTTGTCTATGGACATTATCAGTGGATGGTAAGGAGAAAGAACGGGGAGAAATAACATTGCCGGAAATAGCTCCAGGGGAAAGTAGCACAATCGGTTTGCCGGCTTTCCGATCATTGAAAACTCTTTCCGATTACCAGCTGAAAGTAAGCATTGTTTTGAAATCGGATGCTCTTTGGGCAAAGGCAGGACATGAAGTGGCCTGGGAACAATTCTGCTTACAGAAAGGAGATTTAGCTTCTGCCGATCTGATTAATAAAGGAGCGCTTCAGGTGAAAGAGGACGATAATTCTTTATTGATTAGCGGGCGCAGTTTTTCTGTTCAGTGGGAAAAGAAAGTGAACGGAAGTATGACTTCCCTTATATATAAGGGCAAAGAAATGCTGGCTCACTCCGATGATTTTCCGGTTCAGCCTGTCACTCAAGTTTTCCGTGCTCCGACAGATAATGACAAGAGCTTCGGAAACTGGTTGGCTAAAGACTGGAAATTGCATGGAATGGATCATCCGCAGATAAATCTGGAATCTTTCCACCATGAAAAACGTGCAGACGGGGCGGTCATTGTCCGGATTCAAACAAGTAATTTATATAAAGAAGGAAAAGTGGTGACTACTTCTGTCTATACGGTCTTTTCAGATGGAACGATTGATCTGGAAACAACTTTCTTGCCACAAGGAGTTCTTCCTGAAATTCCCCGTTTAGGTATCGCATTCTGTCTGGCGCCTGCTTATGATACATTTACCTGGTATGGCAGAGGACCGCAGGATAACTATCCTGACCGCAAAACATCTGCTATGATAGGGCTTTGGAAAGGAAGCGTTGCAGAACAGTACGTACATTATCCACGTCCGCAGGATAGTGGGAACAAAGAGGAAGTGCATTATCTGACCCTGACCGACAAACAGAATAAAGGTATTCGTGTTGACGCGGTAGAAAACGCATTTTCTGCATCTGCCCTGCATTACACCGTACAAGACATCTATGAAGAAACTCACGATTGCGATTTAAAACCACGTGCAGAAGTTATTCTTAGTATGGATGCTGCCGTACTTGGATTAGGAAACAGTAGTTGCGGACCGGGTGTATTGAAGAAATATGCCATAGAGAAAAAAGAACATACGTTGCATCTCCGTATCAGTAGTAAACAATAATAGCAATAAATAACTAACACAATTATAAAAGTAACAATGAAAAAAGTAACCACTTTATTATCGACCTTAGCGTTGGCAACTACCCTGGCTGCTCAAAACCTTCCACAAACGGAAAGGCAATATCTCTCCGGTCACGGATGCGACGATATGGTTGAATGGGACTTCTTTTGTACCAACGGACGCAATTCCGGCAAATGGACGAAAATCGGTGTACCTTCCTGTTGGGAATTGCAAGGCTTCGGCACTTATCAGTATGGGATCACTTTCTATGGAAAACCATTTCCTGAAGGCGTTGCCGATGAAAAAGGGATGTATAAGTACGAATTTGAAGTTCCGGAAAAGTTTCGCGGCAAACAGGTCAATCTTGTATTCGAAGCTTCAATGACAGACACGGAAGTAAAAGTGAACGGACGCAAAGTGGGTTCCAAACATCAGGGAGCCTTCTATCGTTTTTCATACAACGTCACGGATTTCCTGAAATATGGCAAAAAGAATTTACTGGAAGTCACTGTTGCCAAAGAGAGTGAAAATGCCAGTGTGAACCTTGCCGAACGTCGTGCTGATTATTGGAATTTCGGCGGTATCTTCCGTCCGGTGTTCCTGGAGGTGAAACCAGCCGTAAACCTGCGGCACATTGCCATTGACGCAAAGATGGATGGAACTTTCCGTGCCAACTGCTACACAAATATCTCTAATGACGGAATGAGCATCCGTACACAGATTTTAGATAAAAAGGGAAAAAGATAACGGAAACCACCGTACCCGTAAAAGCAGGAGGCGACTGGACTTCCCTGCAACTGAATGTATCTAATCCCGCATTATGGACAGCGGAAACTCCGAATCTTTATAAAGCGCAATTCTCTCTATTGGATAAGACCGGTAAGGTTTTGCATAGTGAAACAGAAAATTTTGGTTTCCGCACAATTGAAGTACGCGAAAGCGACGGACTTTATATAAACGGAGTACGTATCAATGTACGTGGTGTCAATCGCCATAGTTTCCGTCCTGAAAGTGGCCGTACGTTGAGTAAAAAGAAGAATATCGAAGATGTTCTTTTGATGAAAGGCATGAACATGAATTCTGTCCGTTTGAGCCACTATCCGGCTGACCCGGAATTTTGGAAGCCTGTGATTCTCTCGGACTTTATGTGATGGATGAGTTGGGAGGCTGGCATGGCAAGTATGATACCCCCACCGGAGTACGTCTGATTGAAGGCATGATAGAACGTGACGTGAATCATCCGTCTATTATTTGGTGGAGTAATGGTAATGAAAAAGGATGGAATACCGAACTGGATGGAGAGTTTCATAAATACGATCCGCAGAAACGTCCGGTTATTCACCCGCAAGGTAACTTCTCCGGTTTTGAAACCATGCATTACCGCTCTTACGGAGAAAGCCAGAACTACATGCGCTTACCGGAAATCTTTATGCCTACGGAATTCTTGCATGGTTTATACGATGGCGGCCATGGTGCCGGATTATACGATTATTGGGAAATGATGCGCAAGCATCCCCGTTGTATCGGTGGCTTCCTTTGGGTATTGGCAGACGAAGGTGTGAAGCGTGTGGATATGGATGGATTCATCGATAACCAAGGAAACTTTGGAGCAGACGGTATTGTAGGACCACATCACGAAAAGGAAGGTAGCTACTACACAATCAAGCAGTTATGGAGTCCGGTACAAATCATAAATACTTCTATCGACAAGCAATTTGATGGCAAATTCTCCGTAGAAAACCGTTACGATTATCTGAATCTGAATACTTGCCGTTTCCTTTGGAAGCAAGTAAAATTCCCGCTGGCAACAGATGCTTCCAATGCTGCTATTCAAGTGTTGAAAGAGGGTGAAGTGCAAGGCAGTGACGTGGTTGCTCACTCGGCAGGCATTTTGGATATAAAAACAAATATCCTCCCCAATGCAGACGCCCTCTTCCTGACAGCAATCGATCCATACGGCCATGAACTTTGGCGCTGGACTTTCCCGGTCAACAAACTGAATCAGCAGACAGAACAGCTTTCTCCCTTGTCCAGTCGTCCTACTTATACAGAGACAGAAAATGATCTTACTGTGAAAGCGAATAAGCGTACATTCATCTTCTCAAAGAAAGACGGACAACTGAAAGGGGTATCTGTAGATAACCGTAAGATTAGTTTCGCCAATGGCCCCCGTTTCATTGGAGCCCGTCGTGCAGACCGCTCATTGGATCAGTTCTATAACCATGATGATGAGAAAGCAAAAGAAAAAGACCGCACATACAGCGAATTCCCCGATGCTGCCGTATTTACGAAACTGGATGTGAAAGAAGACGGAGGTAATCTGGTTGTTACCGCCAATTATAAACTGGGTAATTTGGATAAAGCTCAATGGACAATCAACCCGAGTGGGGAACTGGCTTTGGATTACACCTATAATTTCTCCGGTGTCGTAGACTTGATGGGTATTCGTTTCGACTATCCTGAAGATCAGGTAATCAGCAAACGCTGGCTGGGTGCCGGACCTTACCGTGTATGGCAAAACCGTATTCACGGAACGCAATACGATGTATGGGAAAACGACTATAACGATCCTATTCCGGGGGAGACCTTCACATATCCCGAATTCAAAGGATACTTTGGTGATGTTTCCTGGATGAATATCCAAACGAAAGAAGGCACTATCAGTCTGACAAACGAAACTCCCGACGCGTATATCGGAGTATATCAGCCTCGTGATGGCCGCGACCGTTTGCTTTATACTCTTCCCGAAAGCGGAATCTCTGTCCTGAACGTGATTCCTCCGGTACGTAATAAAGTAAACTCCACCGATTTGTGTGGTCCCTCTTCACAACCGAAATGGGTAAATGGTCCACAAACCGGACGAGTCATTTTCCGGTTTATGTAAATGAATCATATAAAGGTATCCACATTGCGTTGGGTACCTTTTTTTATTTAATCTTCTGAAGTTCGAGAATGGCATTCAGTGCTTGTTCCGCCTTCTCTTTAGGCACAAAAATATGGTCGTGGTAATATGCTGCTATTACATTTGCGCTAATGTTTTTCTCTGTAAGTTTAGCCGAGAAAGCAGCTGTCAAGCCCACTGCATCAAAACTAGAATGTACGTTGAGAGTAATAAGCCTGTAAACAGACTGGCAATCCATATCTTTGCCTATGGCATCTTTCAGGTCAAGAATGAAGGTCATACCTTCTTTCTCCTGGAAAAAAACCAACCGGGTTTAATTCACGCATTTTATCCCAATCAAATGTCGGGAAAGAGCAAAAAACAAAGTCACGTTCATCCAATACAGGTTCCATATTGGATAATAATATATCTAAATCTTTAATACCTGACATGAGTTCAAATAGTGATGATTGCGCAAATATAACAAATATAAAATGGATGCAAGGTTCTTTCCCGCGAAATGTAGCCTATACATATATTCTCACCGATTTTTCAAGGAAAAAGGCTATAAGTGAGGAATAATCATTATTTTTGTTTCGTTTTATAGATTCAGATTAACGAGTTCTTTCCTATGTACACAATACTAATTATAGAAGATGAACCCCGGGTTGCAAGTTTGCTGATGAACGGACTGGAGGAAAATGGCTATCAGACAATGGTGGCTTATGACGGACTAATGGGGTTACGGCTTTTCCAGACGCATACATTTGATCTGGTTATATCCGACATTGTTCTGCCTAAGATGGACGGATTTGAGCTGACGAAAGAAATCCGTAAGTCCAATCCCCGTATTCCTATATTAATGTTGACGGCATTAGGATCAACGAACGATAAGCTGGATGGTTTCGATGCCGGTGCAGACGATTACATGGTGAAACCTTTTGATTTCAGAGAGTTGAATGCCAGAATCAAAGTGCTGTTGAAACGTGTGACAGGTAATGCGCAGGAATTACCGCAGGAACTTGTCTATGCAGATTTGCGTATTGATCTTCAACGGAAAGACGTAGAACGAAATAGCATATCCATTAAACTTTCTCCGAAAGAATATAACCTGCTGTTATATATGGTCGAAAATGCCGAAAGAGTATTGAGCCGGGTAGAGATAGCGGAGAAAGTCTGGAACACACATTTTGATACGGGAACCAACTTCATTGATGTATATATCAACTACCTTCGCAAAAAGATAGACCGTAACTTTGAACCGAAACTTATTCATACCAAAGCCGGAATGGGTTTCATACTGACTGACAAATTATGAAAATCAGAACAACGTTGACTCTACAATATGCGGGCATTACAGCTGCGGTATTCTTTGTTTTTGTGATGGCTGTCTACTATGTAAGTGAACACTCGCGTAGTAATGCTTTCTTTCGTAATCTTCAAAGTGAAGCTATAACCAAAGCACATTTATTCCTTAAGGATCAAGTAGATGCAAAAACCATGCAGTCTATTTACCTGAATAATCAGAAGTTTATTAATGAAGTAGAGGTTGCTGTCTATACAACAGATTTTAAAATATTATATCACGATGCTCTGCAAAACGATATTGTTAAAGAAACGCCGGAGATGATAAAACGTATCCTGAAGCGAAAGAATATCAATTTCTATGTGGACGAATATCAGGCTATAGGACTGGTGTATCCGTTTGAGGGCAAAGACTATGTGGTTACCGCCGCAGCCTATGATGGCTATGGATACGCTAACCGGGATGCGCTAAGAAATATGCTCATTCTCTTATTTATCGGTGGATTGAGCGTATTGGCGATTGTCGGGTATATCCTCTCCCGAAGCACTTTAAAACCGATACGTAATATCGTGAAAGAAGCGGAGAAAATCACCGCATCGCATATTGATAAAAGACTGCCTGTAAAGAACGAACAGGACGAACTGGGAGAACTGAGTACTACATTCAATGCACTGCTGGAGCGCCTGGAAAAGTCTTTCAATTCACAAAAGATGTTTGTCAGCAATGTATCTCATGAATTACGTACTCCGATGGCAGCCCTTACAGCTGAATTGGATTTAGCTTTATTGAAAGAACGGAGCTCCGAACAATATCAGATGGCTATCGGCAATGCACTGCAAGATTCGCGTCGGATTGTTAACCTGATCGACGGATTGTTGAATCTGGCAAAAGCCGACTATCAGTCGGAACAGATTACAATGGAAGAGGTCCGGTTGGATGAACTGCTGTTGGATGCCAGAGAGTTAGTCCTAAAAGCTCATCCGGATTATCACATCGAATTAGTATTTGAGCAGGAAGCCGAAGAAGATAATGTGCTGACAATAATCGGAAACAGCTATTTACTGACTACCGCTTTTGTGAATTTAATAGAGAATAACTGCAAATATTCTTCCAACCGAACTTCGTCAGTCTTGATAGCCTATTGGGAGCAATGGGCAATCATCCGCCTGTCAGATACCGGTGTAGGCATGTCTGATACGGATAAAGAAAACCTGTTTACACTGTTTTATCGGGGAGAAAACAAGAATATAGCTCCCGGAAATGGTATAGGCATGGTTTTGACACAGAAAATCATTCACCTTCACAAAGGCGAACTGACCGTATCTTCTCATAAGGACGAGGGAACTACTTTTGTGGTGAAACTTCCGCATATTTAAGAAATTCTAATAGCTTTCTAATACCACTCTAATCATTCTCTAACAGCTTCCCGGTGAAGTCTTCCTTACTTTTGCATCGAATTAACAAATGCAGTTAGTAACTAAAAAAAATTAGAGAGTATGGTATGGAAGAAAAAAACTGCGTTCATCACAGTACATATTCAATTCAGAGAGAGTATTTTTGGTTGCCACGCAACCCGGTAAGTCAATTTATTCATACTTGCAGACAACCAAGCTTGGATTAACACAGGGAGAAGTACAGGAGCGACAATCCATTTATGGAAGAAACGAAGTGGTACATGAACAGAAAAAGAATCCGTTTATACTGTTTATCAAAACGTTTATCAATCCTTTCATTGGCGTTCTGACCGGGCTCGCCATTATATCCTTATTTTTGGATGTGTTGATGGCTGAACCCGGAGAGCAGGAATGGACGGGAGTCATTATCATCTCATCCATGGTGCTGTTCAGTGCTATCCTGCGTTTCTGGCAGGAATGGCGAGCAAGTGAGGCTACGGATTCTTTAATGAAAATGGTAAAAAACACATGTCTTGCCAAACGTGCCGGAGAACAGGAAGAAGAGATCGATATTACGGAACTCGTTCCGGGAGATATTGTGTACTTGGCAGCCGGTGATATGGTTCCTGCCGATATACATATCATCGATTCGAAAGACTTGTTTATCAGTCAGGCTTCATTGACAGGAGAGTCCGAACCGATAGAAAAGTTTCCGGAGGTACGGGGACAACAGTTTCGAAAAGGAAGTGTCATAGAGTTGGATAATATCTGTTATATGGGTTCCAATGTGATAAGTGGTGCGGCAAAAGGAATCGTTTTTGAAACGGGGAATAAAACCTATCTGGGTACAATAGCCAAAAGTCTGGTCGGGCATCGTGCCACTACAGCTTTTGATAAAGGCATTAGCAAGGTTAGCTTTTATTGATTCGTTTCATGCTGGTTATGGTTCCATTTGTGTTTTTCGTAAATGGCTTTACGAAAGGGGATTGGTTTGAAGCCTTCATATTCGCCATATCCGTTGCGGTTGGCCTTACTCCCGAAATGTTACCTATGATTGTGACTGCCAACCTGTCTAAAGGAGCAATCGCCATGTCCAAAAAGAAAACAATCGTAAAGAACCTCAATGCCATTCAGAATTTTGGAGCAATGGATATACTTTGCACCGACAAAACCGGTACATTGACCTGCGATAAAATCGTATTGGAGAAATATATCAATGCAGATGGCAGTGACGATAACAGTAAACGTATTCTCCGTCATGCTTACTTTAACAGTTATTTCCAAACCGGTTTAAGGAACCTGATGGATAAAGCGATTCTTTCTCATGTAAGAGATTTGAGTCTGGAACATTTGAAGGATGACTACACTAAAGTGGATGAAATACCTTTCGACTTTACGCGCAGAAGAATGTCTGTTGTAATAGAAGACAGGCAGGGAAAGCGGCAAATCATCACCAAAGGAGCGGTAGAAGAGGTTCTCGATGTCTGTTCCTATGCCGAGTTCAACGGGCAGATTCATCCCTTGACTGATGCCTTGAAAATCAAAGCACAGATGATTAGTGAAGAAATGAATCAGCAGGGAATGAGAGTATTGGCAGTTTCCCAGAAAAGTTTTATCGAGAAAGATTGTAATTTTGCCATTGAAGATGAGAAGGAAATGGTGTTGATCGGATATCTTGCTTTTCTTGATCCTCCCAAACCTTCTGCCGCCGAAGCCATTGAACAATTATATGCGCATGGAGTAGCAGTGAAAATTCTATCGGGAGATAATGATGTCGTAGTGAAAGCGATTGCCCGACAGGTAGGAATTGATACCAGTCATTTTCTTACCGGGATAGAAATAGAGAATATGGACGAAACAACATTGAAAAAAGCGGTAAAGGATACCACTTTATTTTCAAAACTGACTCCATTACAAAAGACGCAAATCATCTCTCTGTTGCAGGAACAAGGCAATACGGTAGGGTTCTTGGGAGATGGAATCAATGATGCAGGTGCATTGCGTCAGTCGGACATTGGTATATCAGTCGATTCTGCGGTAGATATAGCAAAAGAAAGTGCGGATATCATCTTGCTGGAGAAGGATTTGATGGTATTGGAAGACGGCGTACTTGGTAGAAAGACATTTGGTAATATCAATAAGTATATAAAGATGACTGCCAGTTCCAATTTTGGCAATATGTTCAGCGTGATGTTTGCAAGCGCATTTCTGCCGTTTCTGCCCATGATGCCGATACATTTGCTGATTCAGAACCTATTATATGATATATCGCAGACCACCATTCCTTTTGACCGTATGGACCCGGAGTTTCTAAAGAAACCGCGCAAATGGGATGCATCCGACCTAAGTCGTTTTATGATTTATATAGGACCTATCAGTTCTATCTTTGATATTGCTACCTATCTGGTCATGTGGTACGTATTTAGCTGCAACAGTCCCGAACATCAGACACTGTTTCAAACCGGATGGTTTGTGGAAGGTTTGTTATCACAGACATTGATTGTCCACATGATACGTACCCGTAAAATACCATTCATACAAAGCCGTGCCACATGGCCTGTTATGGGGCTGACATTCTTAATTATGGCGGTAGGCATTCTTATTCCTTTTACAGCTTTCGGGCGTTCCATCGGATTGACAGCTCTTCCTTTGGGTTATTTCCCCTGGCTGGTTGGAATTTTGCTCTCTTATTGCATTTTGACGCAGATCGTGAAGAACTGGTATATCAGGAAGTTTGTGCGCTGGTTATAGCTTTGTCTGTTTATCTCGCAAATTAAATGTATATATTGTAAAAGATTTAAAATTGAGACGAATTGTCTATCAAAGAGTTTTTGCCCCTAAAATTAATTTCATATATTTAGGAGCAAGAACTCTTATTTGTTTAGATTTGCAAACTTTCTAATATTCAGGCACGATGAAACACTATTATTCCTTTCTGATAATAACCTCTTTGTTATTAGCCGGATGCGGGCAAAAAGACCGGGCAAAATCTCAATTCGAATCATCTGTACAGACAGAAGAAAGTTATCCGTTAGCAAAAGAATATATTAAAGAAGCTGTTATCACAGGAAAAGTGTTGAACCGGGATTTTTATCCTCAAGAAAAGGAATTAACTCTCATCATTCCATTTTTTTGGAAAATGGAAAATCAATATCGTACCCCCATACAAGAAGACGGCTCATTTTCATTCCGCTTTCCGGTTTATGCAAAATTAAGAGAAGTTTCCATTCGCAATTATGCGGAACATTTGTATATCCACCCAGGAGATAGCATACACGTGGAAATAGACTTCAAAGATCTTTTTCATCCCAAAGTAACAGGTGATGCAGAAAAACTGAATCAAGAAATACTGGCATTTACAGAAAGCGCCTACTATTACATACAGAATTATAGTATAAACCCGAATTTGAATATTAAGGATTTTGAGGCTGAATTAAAGAAGGAATATAACTTTCGTTTGGAGCGAAGAAACGAGTATCTGACGAAGTATAAGCCAATGGACGACGTTACGTTATTTACTGAAGAGTTACTGAAACAGGACTATTATTACGCTTTGTTATCCTATGGTAACCAATGCCAGTTTAAAACGAGAAAAGAAATGGACCGGTATCATAAACTTCTGCCTGCAATCAATAAACTTTATAATAAAGGGATTCTTTCGGCACGTTTATATGATATTGCCGATGAAGTAGAACGCTATATAGCTTATGGGATAACATACAAAGATAAAAAAATCCATCTGTAGAAGAGATTATGTCGGCAGTAGGAGAGAATGAACTGAACCAGTATATATATACTAAAATGGCAGTTGGCTCTTTGAATGCAAATGATACACTTGCTTTAACAACGAGGCATACACAGTTTGATTCGATCGTAAAAATGCCGCATTTGCGTGCACAAGTGATGCAGATATATAATCAGACTAAATCTTACCTGGAAAATCCGCAACCAGTTTCCAATAATTTATTATATGGTGAGTTTCACGAAAACTCAAAGCTAAAAACATCTATGCCTTACATGGAACCCGTCTATAATATACTTGAGAAGCATCACGGGAAAGTGATCTATTTCGATTTTTGGGCTAGGTGGTGTCCACCATGCCTGGCAGAAATGGAACCTTTGAAACAATTGCGAAGTAAGTATTCCACCAAAGACCTGGTCATATACTCCATATGTGTAAGTGAACCCAAGGAAGAATCGGAAGAGTGCCTGAATGAGTATTCATTGAAAAACCGGGGAATTGAATGTATTTATGCATCTGATTATTTTGGGAAAGATAACTTACAGAAAATTCGCAAACAATGGAAAATAGATAGAATGCCCTATTAT